>Ga0256839_1004348_pt1 | contig 13910 bp, 8 predicted proteins | sample 354166metaG_FD_185968 | JGI IMG/M metagenome (GOLD analysis project Ga0256839, IMG submission 185968) | Hydrothermal vent microbial communities from Mid Atlantic Ridge, Atlantic Ocean - 354-166 | ecosystem: Environmental > Aquatic > Marine > Hydrothermal vents | place: Atlantic Ocean: Mid... | reverse complement strand
TCATCGCTCGAAAATCGTTGCTGCCATTCGAAAAAACCAATCTCCGGTGTCTTCATGATAACCACCATTATTTCTATCAATTCAATCAATTAGACTCCGGATGCTGAGAAAAGTTTAGAGGCATTTTAATCTATCCATTTGTATTTCTGACAGCCCCTGCTGACAGATCATTCTTTAACTCTTTGTAGACACCAGGACAGTCTGATACTTCTTTGTTAGAGCACTTTCCACCAGAACCTCCTGAGTCATTGACATGAACCAGGTGAACCTCTGGAAAAATCTCAATATCAGGCAAACGTGCATCATATGTTGGTTATTGAGGAAAAATCCGCACTTATTCAACAAATTGTAGTTGCACCGGGAGGATACAGACCCCAAAAACGAATATGACACAGAGATGCAAAACCGGAAACTCATTACCACAAAGGATGTTTGAGCAGGATAAATCTAAATAGAAATCAATGAGTTCAAATATCCTGCCTGTGAATAATCAATAAACATCATAGTGTTTCGTATGACCATTCAGAATCAGTTCGATAAGCACTTCCCTGTTATCTTGTTTTAATGGTATTTGCCCAATAACCTTGAATGTCAACTCCAGCGGATTATCAGGATTTGGGCTGTATTCGACATCGTGGACAATAACCCTTGGTTCATACCGCTGGATGGTTTCCTTGATATTCCGGGCGATTTTCAGCGTGAAGTCGGTAGAGCCACCGGTCGCATCATTAAAATCAGAAAGCCCAAGTTCCGGCGCGCTTTGTGAACTTCCCTGCCTGGAATTAAGCAGCCACTCCAGATGACGCTTGATAGCGCCGACGACGGCAACCAGCTGGTTGCTGTCGTCGACTGAGCGTATAACGGGTAAATCAGGATCCAGTCGCTCAAAAAAGCTGCCCTGAAGACTCCCGCCATTGAAGCCAAGACCTGCCATCAGATTCAGGTTTCTCTGTCAAGCTTTCCTACAAGAGAAAGCTCGAAGTTGGCACCCATATATTTAAAGTGCGGCCGTACCGCGAGAGTAACTTTATACCAACCCGGATCACCTTCAATATCCGCTACGGTCAGTTGAGCCGAACGCAGTGGCCTGCGACTGCGGACATCAGCCGGAGGATTTTCCTGATCAGCAACATACTGTTTTAACCAGGTATTCAGTTCCCGCTCAAGATCCTGACGCTCTTTCCAGCTGCCAAGCTGTTCGCGTTGCAAAACCTTGATATAGTGAGCCAGACGGTTAATGATAAACATATAGGGCAACATCGTTCCGAGTTTATAGTTCGTCTCCGCCTCTTTACCCTCCTTGGTATTCTGGTATTTTTTCGGCATCTGCACAGAATTTGCGGAGAAAAAAGCTGCATTGTCTGTGTCTTTGCGCATGGTCAGCGGAATAAACCCTTCCTCTGAGATTTCAAATTCCTTGCGGTCAGTCACCAGAGTTTCTGTAGGAATTTTGGCCTGCAGATCGCCAAATGCCTCAAACATATGCATCGGCAGGTCGTCAACTGTTCCACCACTTTGTGGACCGATGATATTTGGACACCAGCGGTATTTGGCAAAGCTTTCTGTAATGCGTGTCGCCAGCAAGAACGCGGTATTACCCCAGAGATAGTTATCGTGTTCTCCAGCAGCAGCCTCCTTATAGCAAAAGCTTCTTGCAGGATTATCTGCAGGATCATATGGAGAACGCAATAGAAAGCGAGGCATGGTCAAACCAAGATAACGCGCATCCTCGGATTCACGCAGTCCACGCCATTTGGCAAAGCGCGGACCTTCAAAAATACTCTTTATTTCCTTGATATTGCCAAGTTCTTCATAACTGTCGATATTGAAAAACTCGGAACCAGCCGCAGCAATAAACGGCGCATGCGCCATTGCACCAACAGCTGAAACATGATGCAGCAGTCTTATATCCTGAGTGGATGGCGTAAAGGTATAATTGCCGATAATGGCACCAACCGGTTCACCACCAAACTGACCATAGCCTGCTGAGTAAACATGTTTGTAAAGACCGCTTTGGGTAAGATCCGGTGAAAATTCAAAGTCATCCAGTAACTCTTCTTTCGTCACATGGAGAATGTCAATTACAATATTTTCCCTGAAATCTGTACGCTCGACGAGCAGCTTCAGGCTTCTCCAGGCTGATTCAAGCTGCTGAACTTCTGCTGCATGCAAAATCGCATCAACCTGCGCACTGAGCTTTGCATCGAGTTCCGCAACAACCTGATCAATAAGACCTTTATTGACATGCTGCTCGCTCTCGTCAGAGCGCAGCATTTCAGAAATAAACTCGGCCAGACCTCGTTTGGCGATATCATATTCCTCCTGCCCGGGCTCCATCCGGGTTTGAGACATAATCTGTTCCAACAAACCCGGCTCTTCACTTGCCTCGGAGGATTTTGCTTGTGTATGTGCTTCCATTGTATGGACCTATGTATAAATTGTAATGCAACAGGTTAATACTCTAATAAAGTCAAGTTGCTTTGATTATGATAAAAAGCTATTTTTCCTTTTTGGTTTCAGATGTGCTTTTTGTGGTTTTGCCGTCTGCACCAACTGATGCATCTTTGGTGACCAACAACCCTTCAAGTTCTGCAGCCAATTTTGCTCTGGATGCATCATCAGAAAGCAGAGCCTGCAGTTTCTTGCGGAATGCGGGAACATTCCCCAATGGTCCCTTGAGTGCAACCAGTGCTTCACGCAACTCCATAACCTTGTTCAGTTCAGGAACGTTTTTGACTATATTGTCAGGTGTGAAATCAGCCAGCGTCTTGAATTTCAGATTGATGTCTATGGTACCACCCTCTTCACCAGAAAGATGATCGTCAACCGTCATATCAACAGACAGATTGGACTCTGTCATGACTGAATTGAAATTGTGTTTATTGACACTAACAGCAGGGCGATCTTCCAACGCTGTATCTTCTCCATGACCTTTGAAGTCACCGGTTACAAGGAGCTTTAACGGAAGTTCGACTTCTTCTTGCTGATCTCCTGCAGCAGGCACATATTTGATATTGATACGCTCTTTGGGAGCAACTGTTCCATTTTTAGACATAACGACGCCTTCTCCTTATCAAAAACCGGTCGGGCAACGTCCGGTTCCAATTGGCTATTGTTGATATAAAATCAGGATTTTCGGTTTCTCTGGGGAACCCGTTTGCATATAACCCCAAAAAACCAGGGGAATAAATTACAGATGCGTACTGTAGCCTGATAATCATTCACCTCAAAAAAGTAGACAATACAATAGAATATAGGGTATTACTGCCCGAGCGATAATCTAAACCTATTCTACGACACAGGTCAAATCTTTTGACTTCAGGCTATCACAGGACTTAAAATGACAGCTCCCTGTAACAGTTTTGACTAATTCAGCCACAGGGGGGTTTACTCGCACTATTTTCTTATTGCCATGAGGCACGAATAATTAAATATCACTATAGTAGCCTAGTGTTTTAAAATAAAATCCAGCAGGAGCCGCCGTGATAAGAGTAGACCTGGCTGCCTTAATTGGTAGTCTGAACAACTATTGCAAGCATGCTTTGGAAGAAGCTTCCAGCCTGTGCATCAGCCAGCATGGAACAGAAGTAACGGTTGGTCATTTTTTATTCAAACTACTGGAAAACCCGTTTTCAGATGTGCGAATAATCCTGAAAAACGCGGATATGCACTACGAGAATCTGCAAAGCTGCGTTGCTGAAGGCTTCCCTCCAGGCTCCGAGCAGTCGGCAGATTACCCCTCTTTTTCACCACTACTGATTGAGCTGTTACAGGAAGCCTGGCTGATTGGTTCGCTTGAATTCAGTGCAAACCAAATACGCAGTGGCTCTGTTTTTTATGTGCTACTAAAAAATGCGGGGCGTTATCTGCCGCTTTCCTGCACCCGATACCTTGACAGCATCAATAGTGAAACGCTGAGGAAGAATTTCAACCCGATGCTTGCCTCGTCCGGAGAGACGGAATCAGAGACTGGCTCCACTGGCACAGCTCGGTCAGGTGAATCAGATGCCGGTACCCCATTGGACAAATACGGTACAAATTTCACCAGGCTCGCAAAAGAGGGAAAAATTGATCCGGTTTTGTGCCGTGATGATGAGATCGACATGGTGGTCGATATATTCTCGCGCCGGAGAAAGAACAACCCGATCGTAGTCGGTGATGCTGGCGTTGGCAAAAGTGCAATGGTAGAAGGGTTGGCGTTGCGTATTCATGAGGGACGGGTTCCGCAGCACCTGTTGCAGGTACAGCTCTGGGGGCTGGATCTGGGAGCACTACAGGCCGGTGCTTCTGTAAAGGGTGAATTCGAGAAACGGTTAAAATCGGTCATTGAGCAGGTAAAGACATCATCGACACCAATCATCATATTCATTGACGAAGCCCATACGCTGATCGGCGCAGGTGCGCAAGCTGGCGGCACAGATGCAGCGAATCTGCTGAAGCCGGCCCTGGCCAGAGGTGAATTACGGACAATTGCCGCTACCACTTGGTCGGAATACAAAAAATACTTCGAAAAGGACCCGGCTCTTTCACGCCGGTTCCAACTGGTTAAGCTGGATGAGCCGAATGTCGACGATTCGGTATTTATTCTCCGTGGCCTGCGGCCCATCTATGAAAAGTCCCATAAGGTATACATTACCGAAAGTGCTATTCAGGCGGCAGCCAAATTATCTGATCGCTATCTCTCAGGCAGGCAGCTCCCCGATAAAGCAATCGACGTTCTGGATACAGCCTGTGCCAGAGTATCAACCGCATTGAACATGCCCCCGCGCCAGCTAAACAAACTGGAAAACCAAAGCCATCAGATCGCCGAGGAGATCAAGATTCTCGAGCGGGACGACCGAATCGGTAACGAAATCGATCATGATCGTATCGCCGAACTGAAACAATCGGCTGAAACAATCGAGCAGGAAAAGGAAGAACTGGAGGCCGCATGGAAGAAGCAAAAAGACATTGTTAATCAACTGATTGATGCGCGGGCGAGAGAACTTGGTGAAGAAAATACCGATGAGGCCAGCGAATTATCAGATGGCGTAAGTCCTGACATCGAACAGGATAAGACAACTGAAAGCGATGCCGCGGACGCGATAAGCCCCGGCAACCTTATCAGGAAATTGAACGAACTACAGCACGATCAGCCTTTGATCCACGCTGATGTCGACAAAAACCAGATAGCATCGGTAATCGCCGACTGGACTGGCATACCACTGAACACCATTACTGGTGATGAACTCGACCGCATTGCCAACCTGCCCGAACGATTGAAAACATCAATCAAGGGTCAGGATCAGGCAATAAACCTGATACACAAACACCTGTTGACGGCAATGGCGGATTTACGCCGTGCAGGCAGACCCATGGGTGCCTTCCTGCTGGTTGGGCCAAGCGGTGTGGGAAAAACCGAAACAGCGATACAGATTGCCGACTATTTGTTTGGCGGTCGCCAATTCATGACCACCATCAATATGTCGGAATACCAGGAAAAACATACACTATCGCGCCTGATTGGTTCGCCTCCCGGGTATGTCGGGTTCGGGGAAGGTGGAATTTTATCCGAAGCGATTAGACAAAAACCCTACTCTGTAGTATTGCTGGATGAGGTCGAAAAGGCACACCCAGACGTCCTTAATTTATTTTATCAGGCATTTGACAAGGGCGAGTTTGCCGATGGCGAAGGCCGTGTCATTGACTGTAAAAACAACCTGTTCTTTCTGACTTCAAACCTCGGCTTCGATAATGCGGCAAACCTGGACTATGAAGCACTGTCAGATGATGATCTGCGCGCCGAACTGATGCAGTTCTTCAAGCCAGCCTTGCTTGCCCGTATGCAGGTCGTACGTTATCTGTCTCTGGATGATGAGTCGCTCAATGAAATTATCGAACATCGGCTGCAAAGTCTGACAACTCAGTTTTGTGAACGCTATAGTGCTGAATTACTTCTTGATGATGAAATCAAGCAAGCCCTTCTATCCAGATGCATCCACCATGAAAATGGGGCAAGAATGCTGGACGCAGGAATTGAAGGCGAGTTACTACCCACCCTGTCGCTGGAAGTATTGAAAAGCTTGGCTGAAAACAAGCCAATTAATCGTGCATTTCTGAAAGTAAACAAAGGTAATTTTTCAGCCATAGTCGAATCACATGTTAGTTCTTGAGGAACAGCCCTGCTTTTAGAGATCCCTGTATTCAACAGATTACAATTTCGCCAGAAGACCCGAAAACCGAATATGACATAGAGATGCAAAACAGGGCACTCATTGGGAAAACATTGTTGAGCACGGAAAATACCTATAAAATCAAACAGTTCAAAGAATCTGCCTATGATAGTCGAATAACCCGAAACGATGGAACTAAAAGGAATTTTAAAAGTATTGGAACAGTCCAGTCTTGCAGGTTCTCAACAGGAGTGTCTGTCACTGTTTTCTGCGGGGCTTGAACAGGAAATCGGATTATTCGGAACCGCTTGTTTCACGCTAAATGTGATAAAAGACCGATTGGTATCGGCCTCCTCAACCTTACCCTCACCAGCCAATCAAAGCCTTGGTTTTTCACTGAAAAACACCAACAATCCTGTTGTTTATTCGCTCATTGCAGACAAACCCTATATTGTACGAACGCCAAAACTTCTGCGTAACGCTGAAATGGATTTATTAAAACTGATCAAAGCTGCCCCGGAGGATAACGCCATGTTGTGCTACCCCTTCAAGTATGGCGACAACAGATGTGGCTACGGCGTTTTTGTATTTTTTGGTTCAATCACTGTAATAGAAAAAATAAAACAGGATAAAAACCATCATCGCCTACTTAACATCATGGCAGGCATGCTCGGAATATACGACCTTGTAGAGAGAAAAGACAAGGAAAAACTGGCCTTACGGGATGATCTTGCCCATGTATCCAGGGATAATCTTCGCAAAACGGTAAAAGAGCAGATCAGTAGACAATACATAGGCAGCTCGCAACCAATCGCTGAGGTCTGGGACCTGCTCGCCCGTGCGGCCGCCTCAGAAGTGGCAGTTATGTTACGTGGTGAAACAGGGGTAGGAAAAGATCTGGCAGCTGCCCTGATATATCGCTATTCCAAACGGACACAAGGGCGGTTCATTGTTGTCAATTGTGCCGCCATTCCGGAGCATTTACTGGAATCAGAGTTGTTCGGCTATTGCAAAGGTGCGTTTACCGGTGCCAACCAGGAAAAACAGGGACTGATCAAACAGGCCAATGGCGGGGTTTTGTTTCTGGATGAAATCGGCGATCTATCCGAAACATTGCAGGCAAAACTGCTGCGAGTACTGCAGGAAAAACGTTTCACTCCGCTGGGATCAGACAAAGAAGAATATTCTGATTTCAGATTGATCACAGCCACTCACCGCCCACTTGAAAAATGGATTGAAAAAGACAGTTTCAGACAGGATCTGTTTTATCGAATCAATCAGTTTACCATCACGATACCTGCGCTGAACGACAGGAAGGAAGACATCCCGGTACTGGTTGATTTCTTCACAAACTCCTACATGCAGGAAAACAATGTACATATTTCCGGATACGACAACGCCGCCATGGCAGCGTTACAGGATTATCACTATCCAGGCAATATACGGGAACTAAAAAATATTGTATTTCAGGCCTGCATGTTTGTTAACGAGAAAAATATCATTACGCGAGAAAACATCTTGGCTCGTCTTGATAATTTTCATGAAACCCGCCCTGAAAAAGACCGGGATGAGGATAATACAATCAAATTGATTTCAGGAAAAAGTTTACGGGAGGCCACAGAGCACTTTGAAAAGAATATAATACGCCAGGCACTGGAAAATGCTGGAGGATCCAGGTCAAAAGCAGCTAACACCCTGGGAATACCCAAAAGAACGCTGGCACACAAGTGTAAAAAATGGAGTATATATCATGGTAGCTGATTCTGGACTCCGCTCCAGTTACCGACTTTACACCATTGTCGTTTTGCTCTTTCTACTTGTCAGCAGTGAGCTATTGGCGACAGAAGTGGTTACCAATCCATCCGAGTGCACAACGATCCAATCCTCTCTGAAACGGCTCACATGCTTTGATACATATTTTAATACACCCATCTACTTGCCGGAAAATATGGCCTCATATACGTCGCAAGCCGATTATCAACCCGAAATACTCAAAATTGCCCGACGTATTGAAAAAAAAAGACCCCCGGAAACAGCCAGCCTTCTTGTACAAAAAACCGTTGACCATGAGGCCAGTGGACAGAAACGAATCATTTTATCCGCACCAGCCATTGGCAGTATTCCTCCAAAGCCGTTGCTGATAATCAGCTGTATGAACAATATCACCCGCCTCCAGATTGGTTTTGAACAGCCATTAGCAGAGCACCATACAGCCGTCACTCTGACGCTTGATGGCAGGTCAATTGGTGGCGACTATCTCTGGAAAATCATTGAAACTGGCAAAATCGTCGATGCAGGACGGGGCATTCCCAGCATAAATATCCTGAAAATCATATCAAAGCACCAGCGCCTGCTGATCCAGTCCGAGGCACAGCGACTGAATGATCTGACATTTGATATCTCCGGCTTGAAACGGGTATTACCCGAATTTCGCAAAGCCTGTCACTGGTAAAAGAAATATGAATCAAACATATCTGGAAGCCATTACCACGCCCATCAAACAGGAACATGCGGATTGCAGTGAAGAAAATGAGCTCTATGCGTTCCTTGATGAAGAGATGGTTAAATTTGGCTCCCTGCGAGAAAGCAATCTGGACTGGCGTCGTGCTGAAGATGCTGCCATCAGTCTGCTGCGCGATCACTGTAAACACATGCGTGTCCTGGCACATCTGGCAGTCTGTTTGCAACAAAGCAGGGATGGTGAGCGCTATTTACTCAGCATCAAACTAATTAATTTGTTTTTAAGCCATCACTGGAAGTCATCACAACCAAAAACAAAACCAGTCTCACGCTCGCTGGTAATCAAACGGAAAATCCTCATGCAGATTCTGCAGAGAACCACATCAGCGGCATCCAGACTTGATTTGACCGAAGGCGACAGGGCATTGGTGGACGAACTCACCACTGAAATCAAAAAGCTTGAGGATAATGCCAATAATGCCGGCGTTGAGTATGAAGAATTCTGGAAAATATGCAATGATTTCAACAAATCCCTGCCCGAGGAAAAACCGGTCCAGGTGGCTGCCAGAACAAGCTCTGTACAGCCAGAAAAAAACAGTAATACGACACAACAGGCAGTAGCGGCAGAACAGCCTGCAGAAAAAACAGGGCAGCAAATCACGATCCCCGAGTTGCATTTTGACGCATCCAATGAACGCGAGGTCAAACAGACCCTGTTCAAAGTGGCAACCCTGCTGAATTCGATCTCTGCGCAAGAACCGTTGGGCTACCGGGTAAGGCGTTTTGCCCTCTGGTTCAACATTACTTCCCTGCCGCATGAAAGGAAGGATGGCACCACAGAATTAATGACCGTATCAGCGGATCGAGTTATCGAATATCAGGACGCCCTGAAAAGCAGCCCATCTGAAGAATTGTTACTAATGGTTGAACACAGTGTTGCCGCCAGCCCATTCTGGTTGAGTGGCAGCCACCTGAGCAGCCTGATTGCAAAGGCGGTGGGACTTGAGGAGATCAGTGATGCCATACAGGATGAGACCCTGCGGTTCACCAAACGGCTGCCAGGTCTAATGGAAGCGAAATTCTCGGACGGCACACCTTTTGCCGATGAATCGACCCGGCAGTGGTTACGCTCGGGTGGAAACAGTGCGGGACTCGCTCATGGTGGCTCCGGAGCCTGGGGAGAAAAACTCCAGTCTGCACTACAGATGGTAAAAGAAGGGGACTACAAGGATGCCCTCATGCTGCTCGAAAAGGGAACCCGTGACGCTGAACAGCCCAGAGATAAATTTTACTGGCGGTTGGCGACCGCTGACTTTATGGAAAGCACGGGGATGAAATCGATAGCAAGAGAGGAATATCGCTCATTACTCGCCGCAACGAAAAAACTATCGGTTCATACCTGGGAACCTCTTTTGATCAATTTATTACGTCAGAATGCAGAAACCAGTGACACCGGGAACGAAAAAACTCCCATGGAGCCCACACAGGATTCATAACCATGCAGTTTATTCTCAGATACATCAGTAAGGCACGTTATTACTTGCGGTTTTTCGATCCTGCTTTCAAACACCTCAAAAACTCGATTCCTGTATTACTGTTTCTCGGCTTTATCCTTTCGCTGGCTGGCATCTGGTGGTTGGGGCCCAAATTAGAAATCAATGAAGCCTACCCGTTGCAACCCCTCATGCCTCGCATCCTTGCGACCGTCATTATCGTTCTGATTGCCGTCGTCATTTTTACCATATACTCGCAACGGCGTTTAAAGGCATTTGAACAGGCCCGGATGGATAGCGAAGAGAAAAATCCGGCCAGACCATACATCGAAGCACAGGAAAGCAGACTTGCCGATGTTTTGCAGTTACTCAAGGAAAATCTTGAAGGCAAGGATTTCATTTACAACCTCCCCTGGTTTCTGGTTCTGGGTGGCGAATCTTCCGGCAAGACCAGTTTAATCAACCGTACCGATCAACATTTTTCATTTACCACTGCAACCAATGCTTCTGCATATAAGGACATTGGCATTCGCAGGCGCCGTGACGCCATCAACATGCCCTACGACATCGACTGGTGGATGAGTAATGATGCAATCTTGATTGATCCTGACGGTGGACTGCTTGTTCAGCAAGACACCGACAAAGAAAAGAAAATGCTTGCCCCCATCCTTTGGCAGCACTTCGTTGACTGGTTGAGCAAGGTTCGTACACGTCGGCCGCTGAACGGTATCGTACTGGTTGTCGATCTGCCCCTCCTGGTCAACCAGAAGCCCAGTGACCGTAAAGCCTATGCAGGCATACTCCGGGCCCGTTTACGCGAGCTGATGGAAAAACTTGGCACTCGATTACCCGTTTACATCGTGTTATCCAAATTTGACCTGATCAATGGCTTTGACATATTTTTTCGTGGAATCAAGAAATCACAACGCGATGATATCTTCGGTACCACTTTCAAGCTAGACCTGTCGGGCGACAACAATCAGTGGCTTGATGAACTGGATGCCTGGTACAACAAGTTACTGGATATGCTGAATGACCAGGTCTTTGACAACATGGCATCCACCACGGTACTCGAAGATCGTGAAAGCCTGTTTGCTTTTGTACGCCAACTGGTCGGAATAAAAGAAACCTTGCAGGAATTTCTGGCCGATGTACTGGAGAGCGACCGTTACTCCACACCAGCACTGGTACGGGGTTTGTATTTCTCTTCGGTATTTCAACACGGCATACCTGTTAATCCGTTCATCGATACTTCATCCCGTAACTACAAGGTGCCACTACCTGTTTCATCTGCATTGCCCTCGACTCAGTCAACAACCTACTTTGTAAAGCATTTGTTTTCTCAGGTCATTTATCCCGAGTCGGGTCTTGCAACAGACAACGAGAAAGTAGTGAAACAAAAACGCATGGCTTCCAGACTGGGAGCCGCCGTTGCCGGACTGACTGCTGTCATCATGCTCAGTGGCTTTCAATTCTATTACAACAGAAACAGTGCGGCGGTCAATGAAGTTCTGACAGCCATCCGCGAGTATCGCGGTGACGTGGATGAAGAGCGGATTGACGAAACCGGAAAAAATCTTCTGCCACCATTAAATCATATACGTAATGCATTTTTGGCATTTTCCGACTACGATCAACGATTGCCTTTGGTGGCGGATATGGGTTTATACCAAGGCCGCAGAATTGGTCCTGAAACAGAAAAGTTGTATCAGGACTATCTTTCAAAAAGATTCTTGCCTGCCATTGCGGTCGGGATCATCGAAGAGATTGACTCCGCCGACTACGCCAGTGACGAAAAACTGATGGGGCTTCGGGTCTATCGCATGATTGAAGATAAAGACAACCGGCGTAAAAAAGTTGTTACTGACTGGATGGCCAGGCGCTGGGAATCCCGGTTTGCTGAAGATATCGACGTGCAAAAACAATTGATGTTCCATCTGGACTACGCGATGGAACACGTCAGCGCCGAACTGCCCAGGTTCAAGTCCTGGGTGCAGGAAACACAATCGGAATTGCTGACCATCCCGCTGCCCGACCGAGTTTACCGTACAATGAAACAAAATGCGGCCGCAGAGTTCTCAACGCCTCTGGATATACGTTTAGAGATCGGTCCTGCGTTTGACGTGATCTACAAACACGAAACAGAACGCAAAGCCGGATATATACGACCAACACGGCTGTCCTCACTGACCGACACCATAAAGCCCCCCTTGAGCAATGACGAAGACTATCTCATCGATGCCATGCTGACGGCACCGGGTTTCAGAAATTACTTTATCGATCAGAATGAAAATATCGCAGATATTGCCATGATCGATACCTGGGTTCTGGGTATGCGCAAGGACCTGGATTACAGCGAGGAAGAAAAAAAGGAGCTGCGGCACAAAATTCGGGAGCTGTATGTAGCTGACTACACCAACACCTGGAACCGGGTTCTGAAAAACCTCGAAATTAATGACTTTGAAAGCGTGGCCCATGCGGTCAAGGTGCTGGACACCCTATCCGGCGCCACCACCCCATTGCAACGGCTACTGAAATCGGTCAAAGAGCATTCAACCATTTACGCTCAGGCGGCCGTCAAAAATGACGAAGTCAACAAAGTCCTGGAAACAGATCCGAACAGAGAAGCAGCGAAAAAGATCCAGAAGTCATTTGCCCGGCTGACCGAGCTGCTGGAGACGGATGGTGAAAAGCCACCCTACATCGAAGAGGTGCTGAAATCGATCGACGCATTGCACGACTATTTGCGGGATATTCAGGAAGCATCCAACCCAGGAAAAAAGGCGCTCAGCGTCGCCTACGACCGCTTTTCCTTGCGGGGTTCGGATCCGATCAGCATCCTGCATCGAGTCGCCAATGGATTACCGGAGCCACTCAATCAACAGCTCAATAAAGTATCCCGTGAATCCTGGCGTGTCATCCTGATTCAGGCACTCGAAGAGCTGGAAAGAAAATGGGACAAGGATGTTTACAGCTTCTACGAACAACGCCTGAAAAACCGATATCCGCTGGCTGTACGTGGCAAAGATGCATCGCTCGATGACTTTACCCGTTTCTTCGCGCCAGACGGCATTCTGGATACTTTCCATCAGGAATATCTGAGCATATTCATGGAAAGCGACATGGATGTACTCTATTCCCAGGACAGACAAGGCTATCTCATCCGTAATGACCTGGCGCAACTGGTCGAACAAGCCAGATACATCAAGGACACATACTTCAATGCCGAAGGCGCACTGCATGTTTCCTTCACCATTGAACCGCTGGCACTGTCAGGCTCACAGCGCAAAAGCGTACTCAACATCGACGGTCAAATCATCAGCTACAACCACGGTCCGGCCTATACAGTCGATCTGATCTGGCCAAATACCCTGCAAAGCCGTACTGAAAGCAAACTTGTCATGATCTCGACTGCTGGTAAAAGCGCACAAATCCGGGCCAGTGGTGCCTGGTCGCTATTCCGGCTGTTACGGCGCGGGCATGTCAGTCCGGCGTCCAACAATAGCTCAATCCTCAGCTTTGGCCTGAACAAAGGCGTCATGCGTTACCGACTGCGCGGTTCAGGTTCAGGCAACCCCCTGGCCGGCAAACCACTTGCCGAGTTCAAGCTGCCACGCTACCTGCTCAAGCAAAGCCACCCTGACGAAGCGGTCGCGGCAGACGCCGTTCTGCCGAGAACAATACCGGAAAGCCAGCAGGAAACAGCCAGGCCATGAAGCGAACAGCCACTGACAAGCCCTTGCCCACCTGCCACCGGACGGGTTTGACCAACAATCAATCGCCTGGCGCAAGAAAAATCGGCTCC
>Ga0256839_1004347_pt1 | contig 13919 bp, 5 predicted proteins | sample 354166metaG_FD_185968 | JGI IMG/M metagenome (GOLD analysis project Ga0256839, IMG submission 185968) | Hydrothermal vent microbial communities from Mid Atlantic Ridge, Atlantic Ocean - 354-166 | ecosystem: Environmental > Aquatic > Marine > Hydrothermal vents | place: Atlantic Ocean: Mid... | reverse complement strand
ATCACGTCAAGCCGCTCGACTCGGACGTCGACTTCGACCGTCTCCCCTATTGGGACGTCGTCATCGTCGGCGCCGGCCCGGCGGGACTGACTGCCGGCCTGACGACGGCTCATCGCGGACTCACCACCTTGATCATCGAGGCGAAGGATCAGGCCGGAGGTCAGCCTCGTTTCCTCTATCCTGACAAGAAGATTGTTGACATACCCGGATTCCCAGATGGTATCACCGGCGATGAGTTGTCCGATCGAGTCTACCGGCAAGCACGCGATGCCATGGTCCAGTTTCGCTTCCAAGAGGAAGTCGAGGCGATCGAGGAGACGGATCATGTCGAGAAGAACGATACGCTCAAGAGAGTCTTCACGTCGGCGGGCAGCTATCGTTGCCGCAAGGTCATCCTCGCCTGCGGCTTACTCCATTTTCCCAGGCGAATGCCGGTGCTCGATCGACTCGAGTCGAAGAACGTCTATTACAAGGTCCCGCGCATCGGCGACTATTCGGGCCGGCATGTCGTGATCGTCGGTGGCGGCGACTCGGCACTCGATGCCGCGGTGATGGTCTTGCAGCGGAATGGAACGTGCGATCTTCTCGTGCGGAAATCTGTGCGAGGCAAGCAGAGCACGCTCGATCGCGTGCGGGCACTGGGCGGCAAGGTTCGCACCGGCGTCCAGATATCGAGTGCCGGTCGTGTAGAAGACGGGCTGGAACTGACTCTGACGGACGGCTCGAAGATCCGGGCTGACTGGATCATCGTCCAAATCGGCTACCTGTCACCCGCCGAGAAGTTCAAACGTTTCGGCTTGAGACTCAATCAGGATGGCAGCGTCGCCGTCGATCCGTACTATGAGACGAACCGCCGCGGCATCTTTGCTGTGGGCGATGTTCACGGCGACATCCGGCTGGTCACCGTCGCCTGGGCCGAAGGAATCCAAGCGGCCATCTACGCCTTCAAGGAGATTACGAGTCCTTACTGGCTCAACGAAAAACGGCTGCGCGATCTCAAGATCGCTCTGATCGGCGAGAAGATCGCGCAGGACGCCGAAAGGAAAAAGTGACCAGGCACGGCTAGTGCCATGGACCAGGATCGATTCGACCATTGCCGGCGGCTCGCCATGGCTCCACGTCAGCCACTCTTCCGCCCGCGTCTCCGGTCCGATCGGCGCTTACCTGCGCTGGGCTCTCGGCCCGTCGGTCCGCAGCTTCCCGCGGGGCCGGCGAATGCCGCCTCGGATCGCCGGTCTTCTTTGTTCCCTCCCTAGCCCTTCAGATTTCAGATTTCAGATTTAAAATGTAGATTTCAGATTTCAGATTTCCCCTCCCCCTTCCCCAGTCAAACTTCACCCTACAAATTTCAGATTTCAGATTTCAAATTTCAGATTTCAGATTTCAGATTTCAGATTTCCGCTCCCCCCTCCCCCCTTCACACTTCACCCTTCACCCTTCACACTTCACCCTTCACCCTTCACCCTTCACACCTCACACTTCACACCTCACACCTCGCGGGCGCAGCCCGCGTTAGGACCGAGAACATGGGACGAATTCAGCGGATCTTGGTGACGGGGGGAGCCGGGTTTCTCGGTTCCCGTCTCTGCGAGCGACTGGTCGAAGCACAGCACGACGTGATCTGTTTGGACAATTTCTTCACCAGTCAAAAGTCGAATGTTGCTCATCTATTGAAGTTCCCCAATTTCGAGTTGATTCGGCACGATGTCACCGTTCCCGTGTTCCTCGAGGTGGACCAGATCTACAACCTGGCTTGCCCGGCGGCGCCCGGCCACTATCAGTACAACCCCATCAAGACGACCAAGACTTCGGTGCAGGGCGCCATCAACATGTTGGGGATGGCCAAACGCTGCCGGGCTCGGATTCTGCAGGCGTCGACCAGCGAGGTCTACGGCGATCCGGAGGTTCATCCGCAGGTCGAATCGTATCGCGGAAGTGTGAATCCGATCGGGCCTCGAGCCTGCTACGACGAAGGAAAGCGGGCCGCCGAAACGCTGTTCATGGACTATCACCGCATGAACGGGGTCGACATTCGCATCGTTCGCATCTTCAATACCTACGGTCCCCGCATGCACCCTTTCGACGGCCGCGTGGTGTCGAATTTCATCCGCCAGGCCCTGGCGGATCGGCCGATCACCCTTTACGGCGACGGAAAGCAGACACGCTCGTTCTGTTACCTGGATGATCTTGTCGAAGGAATCATCCGCATGATGGAGAATGAAGCGTCGTTCATCGGTCCGGTCAACCTGGGCAATCCCGACGAGTTCACCATCGCCGAGTTGGCCGAAAAGGTGCTCGAGCTGACCGGCAGCCGCTCGCCGATCGAACACCGGCCGTTGCCGGCCGATGACCCGACGCGCCGCTGTCCCGACATCACCCTGGCTCGCGAGAAGCTGGGTTGGGAACCGACGGTGGCATTGACCGAGGGGCTGAAAAAGACGATCGACTGGTTCCGCTCGGTAGACATCGAGCAGTTTCGGCCTCCCACTCCCAACTACTGACGTTCCGCCGACTGGCCGGCCACTCCCATGATGCATTCGCAGTTCATGCAGCGTGCTTTGGCTCTGGCCCAACTGGCCGCGGAAGCCGATGAAGTGCCGGTGGGAGCGGTGATCGTCCGCGAGGATCGAGTGGTGGCCGAGGCCTACAATCAGCGGGAGTCGCTGAGAGACCCGACGGCGCATGCCGAGATGATCGCCATCACGCAGGCAGCCGAGACGCTCGGCAGTTGGCGACTGGAAGAGACGACGTTGTATGTCACGCTCGAGCCTTGCCCGATGTGCGCCGGCGCCATCGTGCAGGCGCGCATTCCCACCGTCGTCTTCGGTGCGACCGATCCCAAGGCGGGCGCCGTCGTGTCACTGTACCGGATGTTGGAAGACTCGCGGCTCAACCACCGTTGCCAGGTCATCGGCGGACTCCTGGCCGAACCGTGCGGCCAGATTCTCTCGCAGTTCTTCGCGGTCAAACGGCGGATGGGCAAGAAGTGACGCCGGCGGCTATTTCTGTTGAGGCTCCGACTTCTGCGCACTGAGAAACGCGATCAAATCTCGCAGGTCTCGCAACGAGAGCAACTTGACAAGATCGTCGGGCATGGCCGATTGCCCGACTTTGCGGGCCTCGATCTCGTCTTTGCGAATCGTGATCAAAATGCCCTCGGCCGTCATCAACTCGAGCCGGTCGTCGATTTCGCGTTTGAGCACTCCCGAGTGGACCTTGCCGTCTCGATCGAGTACGACTACCGAATCGAAACCCTTGGCGATCTGCCGGTTGGGATCGACGATCGATTCCAGCAAGTACTCGCGAGTCTTTTCCTTGCCAATGGCGGACAGATCCGGTCCGACGGCTCCACCACTACCGGCGATCGTGTGGCATCGCTGGCAGGAAACGTCGGTACGTTGGCGAAAGATCCGGCGACCGGCCTGAACACTGCCACCCGCCAGCGCCGGGCGGTATCGTGCCAGACGGTCATCGGCGGGGAGCGACGCTTCGTATCGCCGCAGCGCTGCTTGGACATCGCCCTGGCTGTTCGCGCGAGCCGCCTCCAGCAACTCCACCTGGCAGGCTCCGGGAAGGTCGCCCCGGATCAGCCGCTCGATCGCGCCGACGAGCAGTGGAGCCGATTGTTCGGGCGGGAGTTTCTGCAACACAGTGAAGGACGCTCGCAGCACTCCGGGACGATTGCTGGTCAGTTGTCGCCGCAGCACGGTCGCGGCCCGTCGGGGCGAGTGAGCGGCCAGGCATTCCAGGGCGGCAAAACGGACGGCGATACTGGGAGCGTTTAGGAGAGTGTCGGCGACGCCGTGAGCCCGATCGGGATCCAGCCGCGTCAACATCCGCAGCGCTTCGGCTCGGCGGTCTTCCGACAGGCGGCGATCGGCGGCCAGCGGCTCGACAACGTCGGCGGCTTGCTTCAGCCGGAGTTCCGCAGCGCATTGCAACGCTTCCCAGCGAACGGGCGACGATTCCGCGAGCAACGAATCGAGGACACGTGCGACCGACGCTTGGGCGGCTCGGGGATCACGCGGCGGCAACGGCCTCCACATGCCCAGCACCCAGTCGCGAGGCGGCGGATCGGTCCATGTCTGCAGCAGTTTCAGTGCGGATCGCCGCATTTCCAACGGTGCTTGGCTTTTGGTGGCGAATCGAGCCAGCCGGTCGGCACTTTCGGAATCGCCCAAACGGAAGTTGGCGTTGAGGGCCCGTCGCAGCACCGATTCGCTTTTGGCAGCGGCTGGCGACTCGAGCAGCGAAGCGAGTGCGGGATAGCACTTCAGCACGGGGACATCGTGAATGGCTCGAGCCGCTTCTTCCATGACGGTCATTTCCGGATCGGACAGCAACGCGGACAATCGCGGCGACCTCAGGCGGCGCAGCGCCACCACCACAGCCCGCCGCACGGCCGCGGAGCCTCGTATCGATTCAGGTTGCCTTTCGAATGCGTTCCACAAAGCGGCGTCGTCACCGATCGATGCCAGAGCCATGACACCGGCGTGTCGCAGCGCGGGGTCGCGATCGTCGGCGTCGGCCAACATGCGCATGGTCGGGCCGGCGACTTCCGCGCGGCGGAAGTGGGCCAGTGCCAAGGCGGCATACAGGCGGACTCGCGGGGCGGGATCCTCGAGCCGACCGGCGAGCGCGTTCCATGCCTTGGCGTACGAGGCTTCGCCCAGCAGCTCGCACGCGTGGGCCCGCACTTCGGCTTCGGAGTCGTCCAGCAGGGCGACGGCCCGCTCGAGGGTCGATGGGTCGGCCGTGCGGCGGATCACCTGGCCCCATCCCCACAGTCCGTGGAGTCGAGCCAACAGGTTGGGCCCCCGTTCGGCAGCGTCGATCAGCAGCGACAGACACTCACGCGACGGACGCTCGGCCAACTCCCATTGGGCCCGCAGACGTACTCGCCGGTCGTCGTGCGCCAGCAATTCGGCCAGCTCTTCCGGCGTTCGGTCGGACATGCCGGAGTACAGCAGACGTTGCACCTGGGCGACTCGAGGGTCCCCGGCGGCGGACTCCTCGACGATCCGGTAGATCCGCCCTTTGTTTTCGCCCAGCCATCCATGGACCCAGTCGGAGACATAGAGCGCTCCGTCGGGGCCGAATTGCAGATCGGTGGCCAGGACTTTCCAAACCGGTTTGCCCGAATCGACCAGCTCGAAGAAGGCTCCTTCGGGGACGACTCGAAATGCACGGATTCCGCTTTGGTCGGCAACGCCGCGAAAGTCGCAGAGAAAGAACGTGCCGCGATACGAGTCGCGCCAGCCGGTTCCCGGGTAGTAGGTCAGCCCGGAAGGTCCGTCGGCGAAATTGGCAACCGGGGGGACGATGAAAGCGGGTTGACTCGGGTGGAAGGGATGCCAGATCTTCTCGCGATTGAACGGTCCCCGGTCGGGAAGATACTGGTAGGCCATCCGCCAACCGGCGTCCATTCCGGGCAGGACGTACACCACGCGCGCCCGGTCGCCACTGTCGGAATTGTTGTCTCCGGTAAACAGATTCCCGTAGTCGTCGAAAGCCAGTTCCTGAGGATTGCGCAGACCGGTCGCCACCACTTCCAGATTCGAACCATCCCGTTCGCATCGGAACACGGCTCCGCTTTCGGGATCGGCGATGATGCCTTGAGGCGTCACCACATGGTAGCCACGATCACCGATCGAAAAGTAGAGGCGGCCATCGGGGCCTCGAGTCAAGCCGTGAAGGTCGTGGCCGCGAAATGCGAACCGAACGCCGAACCCGGAGTAGAGTCGCCGCCGCTGGTCGACGCGGCCATCTCCGTCGTCGTCGATCAGCTTCCAGAGGTGAGGAATGCAGGTGTAAAAGACGTCACGTCCCCAGGACAGCACGCCGGCTCCCGTACCGTCCAGCGGGCCGTTGAACCGATCGGCAAAGATGGTGGCCCGATCGGCCCGACCGTCGCCGTCGGTGTCGACGACCAGCCGGATACGGTCATCGGCACGCGTGTAATCGATCAGGTGTTCCCCCAGGTGTTTTTTCAAGTAGGCCAATCGGTCTTCGACTTTCATCGAAGCCAGATCATCGTCCAGCCAATCCATGTGGTTGCGGTTGTCTTCGACGCCCCGCTGCTGCCGAAACGTTTCGCAGACGAAGACGCGCCCGCGATCGTCGACATCGAAGGCGACGATGTTGGCAACGTCGGGCTCGGCCGCGAACAAGGATGCTCGGAGTCCTTTTGCGAGTCGCATGCGCCCCGTGGAGAGACGGGCTTCCTGGGAAGCGGGAGCGACCTGCGGGGGATTGGGCGGAGGGAACGGCGGGGGCAATCGCCGGTATTCGATGTTACGGATGGCCGCTCGCGTCTCCCAGCTCGAAATTCCCAGAGGCTTGCACAAATCGACTTCGACTCGAGTCGACACTTTGCGGCCGCGGATGTCGGCTTCGATGATCGGCTTGCCGTCCAGCCAGACGCGAATGGCCGAATCGGTGACCCGCACTCGCACTTGGTACCATACCCGATCTTTCAGCCCGATAACTTGCCCTGTCTCGTTCTCCGACGCATCGCGACCGTCGAGGCTGGACAGGCCGACCAGAGCGCCGCCCCATCCGCCGAGAATGAACGAGCAGTGGGAATCGCCGACCGGGAAGGTCAGTCCGCAGAAAAAGTCGGTTCCGGCCAGTCGCTTGGCCTCGAGTCGAATCTCGTAGTCGAGTTTGGGAAAGCGGCCGGTATAGCGCACGCCGGTCATCGATTGGCCTTCGTAGAGAATCAGTTGGCCGTTCTCGATTTCCACGTCCCCTTCGCCGCCGAAGTTGATCTTTTTCCACGGAGCGAGTCTCTTTCCGTCGAACAATGACTGCCAGGGCTGGGCGCTTGCTGGCATACTTCCGAGCAGTACGAGCACTGCCGCCAGATGGGCGATGCGCCCTGTCTGGGTTCGAAAAACCGGAAGTGGACGGACGGTCACGCGTGGGATCTCCTCAAACTTGGCTTGGAGCGGTGGCCTACAGTGAAACCGGCGATGGCCGGCCGAATCGGCACCATCGCGCAAACCCCCAGTTTAACATGGGCGGGCGGTTCAGCGCAGGGCCGACACCTCCGGCCGTTCGCCGACTTGGGTGCTGGATTGGCGAGGCACGTCCCCGAGATCTGTGGGCATTGGAAGACTGACGCTGGAGAGTCGGCACTGGAGAACCGCGGGCATCGATGGTAACGTGGAGGAAGTCTCTTTCACGACGCTTGCCGCTGATTGTCTACCGGCCCCTTCCGTTTTCGAAGTCGACTTGATGGCCACGCCCGCGCCCATGGATGCTCCGATGCCCCACCGCCTGAAGTGGGCCACGTGGATTCTGCTGGCATGCTACTGGCTGGCTTTGTCCGTTGCGACTCACGTGCCCAGCTACGATCACGCGCCTTCGCCGCCCGACAACTCGGACAAGTTGGGCCACTTTGTGGCTTTCGCCGGTCTCGGTTTTCTCTTGCTGTGGGCCACGGCGGCCGCGACGCGGCGCGCCCGCCCGGCATGGGCGCTGGCGATGGCCGCCATCTACGGCGGACTCGACGAATGGGCTCAACGGTTCGTGCCGTCACGAGTCCCCGACGTGTGGGACTTTCTGGCTGATGTACGCGGGAGCCTGGTGGGTGTGGGGATCGGCATCCTGACACTGGCTTGTGCCCAGTGGCTTTGGTGGCGCCGCCGAGTGGCCGAGCCGGCAGCACCACCGGGTACGTCTTCGTGAGTCGCGGGCAAACGGCGGAAATCTCTTCGCAATCGGCAAAGTTTGCTCAACCGTCACTGCCGCCGCATCCGAAAACAACGTCGGGACGAGCGTGTTCGGCCACACGATCGGTATGGGCGGCCACATCTGGTGTGGAAGACCGCACACGATGTGGGGCCCACAGGGCATTGGCGGCCGCACACACACCGCAAGAGAAAGGTGTTGCAGCGATGGTTCGACGCGATGAGTGGAAAGGACTGGCGGTAGGACTCTTGGCGTGGGCGTTGGTGGCTGCGCAAACTGGGCGAGCCGGGGAGTGGCAGCGAGCCGGAGCGACCCGGACGCGCACGGCGGACGCTCGATCGGGCCGTTCCGTTATTGCCCGGCAACCGGCGCCACCTTCGGAGGACGACGCGCCTGAACCACGGAGTGATTCGCTGACGGCTCCCGGCGAGCCGGTTGAGATATGGGAAGACGAGTACCCGCCGGTGGACTACGGTTGCGGATCCAACTTTGGCTGCGGCGTGTGGTACGCGGATTTCGATCTGCTCTTGTGGTGGCGGAGCGGCCAGGACATCCCTGCGTTGGTGACGACCAGCACCGACGGGACGGCTCAGGCCGATGCCGGAGTACTCGGCTTGCCCACCACGACCGTGCTGCTGGGGAACCAGGAGATTTCGGACGGCAATCGAGTCGGCGGTCGAGTGTCGGTGGGAACGTGGTTCGACCCGTGCCAAGTCAACGGCGTGTTGGCTCGGTTCTATTCGCTGGCCGACGACCACGCCACTTACGGCTATTCCTCGTCCGATTACCCCATCCTGGGACGTCCTTTCTTCAACGTGACCACGTCGGCGGAAGATGCCCGTCTGGTGGCGTATCCCGGGCTGTCGACCGGTTCGATCGATGTGGAGACGCGTTCCGACTTCGTCGGAGGCGACGTGGTGTTGCGGCTGATGCTCAACCAGGGGGCTTGCTGGCGGCTGGACCTGATCGGGGGCTACCAGGCGGCGCGGATCGACGAGTCGATTCGGATTCGCGACAGCCTGACGTCGACCGCCACCGGCGGCAACATTCCGTTCGGGACCGTGGTCGACGTGGAAGACTACTTCGGGACTCGCAACACCTACCACGCCGGCGTGGTGGGTGCGATCTGGGAGTACGACAACGGTTGTGGAGCTTTGTCGTTGCGAGCCGCCGTGGGGTTGGGAAACATGCGACAGGAAGTGACGGTGCGGGGAAGCACGACCACCACGGCTCCCGGTGGTCCGGCGACGACCGTCGACTCCGGATTTCTGACGCAGCCGTCCAACATCGGGAATTATGTGCAAGACGAGTTCGCGGTGGCTCCGGAACTCTCGTTGCGGGCGCGTTGGTATTTGAGTGACCGAGTCGCGCTGACGGCCGGCTACACGCTGCTGTACTACTCGCAGGTGGCTCGTCCCGGTGAACAGATCGACCGCAGCCTCAACCTGACTCAGGTTCCCGGTCCCATCGTGGGAGAGTCACGGCCGGCGTTCCAATTCCACTCGGGCAGCCTGCTGTTGCACGGAGTGCAGCTCGGTATTCGAGCCGAATTCTGATTCAGCTTGTCGGACCGGCCCACTCAGCCAGCAGTGCATCGACCTGTTCGACGTACGAGTCGCTCTCGCCGTCGGATGGCACGAACCAGTCATCAGCCTGCCATTCCCCTTCGGGGGCTTCGCCGATGGTCGCCATCCACGAATCGACGGCGGCCGGCGCCGTGACCGGCGTGGAGAAACCGACGACCGATTCGCCTTCGGCATCCAGTCCGCCGCCGTCGATCGGCTGAGCGGCGAAGTTCAGCACCTGCGGCCCGCCCGGGAATCGCAGAATCAGGTTGTCGGGCGCTTCGCCGAGCTTGTGGACACGCAGGGCGTCTTCCATCGGCAGCGTCGTCTGCTGAACGTTGTCGTTCCCGTCGGCGATGCTGAGTTCGACTTCGTCGCCGGGATTGAAGGACAGGTCGACCGACTGCGTACCGTTCCAATCGCCGCGGAGCGAATACCACTGCAGCGGACTGGACGAAGCGGCATCGCCGCCCGTCGCCTCGCCGTTGGTGGCACCTTCGCCCGGTGCGCTGTCATCGGCTTGAGGCGCCGAACTGGTGAGCAGTTCGTAGCGATCGGTCGAAGCGAGGAAATCCCCCAGAACGATGAACTGGGGCAGTCGTCCCCGTTCGCCGAAAAGATAGCCGGTGGCTTCCGCGCCGTCGGTCAGCTCCAGTGCGATCTGGTCGTTGACCGAAGTATCGCCTCCTTCGGAACCGGCCGTTTCCCGGCCGTCGAGCAGGCCGTGAAGCAGTTCTTCGATGAGCGTATAGGTTCCCGGTGCCAGGTCGGTGAATTGGTAGCTGCCGTCGGCACCCGTGGTGGCGGTGAGTTGGACCTGCTGGCCGCGGAAATCGGTTCCCGTCAGGGTGATGGTGACGTCACCGATGCGGCTTTCCCAGGGATCGAGCTGACCGTTGTCGTTGACATCGAAATAGACGCTTCCGCTGATGCTACCCGGCGTGAAATCGAGGACTTCGATCGTCGCCGTCGTCTCAGACTCCTCGCCCGCCGGGTCGGCGATCCGGTACGTGATCGTGTCGGTGCCGGTGAATCCGGCCGGTGGCGTGTAGAGTATCGTCTTGCCGTCCTCGGCGATTTGGACCGAGGCACCGTCGGTGGCCGACGTGGCCTCGATGATGGTAAGCGGTTCCGCCGGGTCGGCTCCCGGGGAATCATTGCCCAGTACGTCGAGTACCTGGCCCGACACGTCGCGCACCACGGTCAGTTGATCCGGATTGGCGATCGGCGGATCGTTCACGTTGTTGACGGTCACCACGACGGTGGCTCGAGCCGTCGCGCCGTTGCTGTCGGTGATCTGGTACTCGAAACGTTCTTCACCGAAGAAGTCTGCAGCCGGCGAGTAGCGGATCTGGCCGTTGTCGAGCGTGGCGGTTCCGCCGTTGTCCGGGGTGAAGACCTGCGTCAGCGAGATGGTCTCGTTCTGGTCGGCGCCGCTGTCATCGTTGGCCAGCACGTCGAACAGATGGTCGGTGGTGTCTTCGTCGACGGTGAACGCATCGTCGCGAGCCACCGGCGGATCATTGAACGGGCTCACCGTCACCGTCACCGTGCTCGAATCGGACCCGCCGTTGCCGTCGCGGATGGTGTAGGTGAACGTCTCGGTTCCCACGAAATCGGCGGCGGGCGTATAAAGCAGATGATCGTCGGTCGGACCGATCACGATGGTGCCACCCTGGTCCCCCGCCGAGACGCTGGTGATCTGCAGCGTTTCGCCGACATCGGGATCGATCGAGTCGTTTTGCAGCACATCGAGTAGATTGTCGTTGGAATCTTCGTTGACGACGAAACTATCGGCGTTGGCGGTCGGATCGTCGTTGACCGGCTGCACCTGGACGGTGACGGTGCCGGTGACCTGACTGGTCCCGTCGCTGGCCGTGTATTGGAACGTCTCTTCGCCGAAGAAGTCGCTGGCGGGCGTGTATTCGATCGTTCCACCGCCGTTGACGATCGTGGCCGTACCGCCTTGCGAGGGTGCGGTCACGTCGACAATCGAAAGCGATCCGCTGAATCCGGGCAGGAACGTGTCGTTGACCAGCACGTCGAACTGGTTGTTCTGGCTGTCTTCGTCGACATTGAACAAGTCCGGGCCCGTGGCGAACGCCCCATCGACCGTGATCGAGGTCGATCCGTAGAACACGTCCGCTTGCAGATCGACCGGGTCGACCGTGCCGAATACCAGGATTTCGTGGAACGGCAATTCGTCGGGAGGGTCCGAGGTGAACGTGAGCGTTCCCGTACCGGTGGCCCGCATGGGAACGGTGAACATTAGGAACTCGCCGCCGCCGATCGGCGAGAGCGAACCGGACGTGGCCCCCACCTCGTCGATCAGGCCCGGGGTGTCGGTGCTGCCGGAAGTGACATGAGGATAGTCTGCGGAAAACGACACCGGCCCGGTCACTTCGGCCAAACCAGCCGGATAGTTGATGTCGAAATAGGCGGCGAACACTCCCTGGTCGTCTTTGTCTTCGACGAATCCCCTCAAGAAGAAGTCTTCGCCGGCTTTCAGGTCGGTGATGGGAATCCCGTCGGCGTCGGTGATTCCCAGACGCAGCACCACGCGCTGATCGGCCTGCTGCTGGAGCACGTTGATGGCAATATCTTGCGAGCGCTCGTTGCCGGCCGCGTCCCGCGCCAGCAAGGTGAACTGCCGCAGCCCGACATCCGCGGAGGTGGGCGTCCATGTCAACAGTCCGGTTTCCGGGTCGAAAACCATCCCCGAGGGAGCTCCTTGCAGGGCATAGCTGAAGCCGGTCAGACCTTCGTCGGGATGCTGGGCATCGTACTGGAGTTGGGTGCCTACCTGGGCCGAAGTGGGCGGACTGGAGTCGAACGGAGCCGGCGGCGTTTTGTCGATGGTCACATTCATATGACCGAACGGAGCGCTCTCCACACCGTCGACGGTCTGTGTCGCGTAGACTTCGTAAGTACCGTCGCCCAGGTTGCTCAGCGCGGTTGTGGAAATGGTGGCCTGATTGCCGGCGGCCGTAGCGGTCCCCAGCACGGTCGTGCCGGTTTTGAGTGTGATCGTGGCGCCGTCGTCCACACCCGTTACGAGAAACTCGAGGTCGTCCAGATTCGTAATGTTGTCGGTCGAAGAAACGCCGCTGTCCGACGCATCGGTCAGGTCGACGGCGCCGTTGACTTGCGGCAATACGTTGATCGTGACCAGTTGCGAGTCGAACGGATCGGCCGTATTGCTGGTCGTCGCCGGCGCCACGCGCACCAACAGCTCCATCGGTCCCACATAACCGCTCGGCGGCGTCACCGTGACCTGCCCCGTGTCGGGGTCCACATTGAACGTGTAGTCGACCGACCCCTGTTTCACGGCGCTGAAGCGCACCGGGTCCCCTTCCACGTCGATCGCCTGCAACTGGAACTCGGCGGGCGTATCGACCGGAGTCTGGATGTCGCCGATGTCCGCCAAGAACGGCCCCGTGTTGAACGGGTCGGGCGACACGGTGACATGGAACACCTGTTGAGACGAGTTTCCGTCCTGATCGGTCACCGTAACGGTGATGTCGGCTTCCCCCGAAGCTCCTTCGGGAGCCGAGAGCATGACCAGCCCGTTCTCGGTGTCCTCGAAGATCGAAATCGAGTCGATCAACACGCTGAACAACGGCCGATCCGAAGCATCGGTGGCCGTAGCCGTCAACGCGTCACGGTTCTTTTCGCCTTCGACCAACTGGCCGAATATCGAGTGGTTGGCGTCCAGGAACCGAGTGGGAACGTCCGTGATGAAAAACTGCGAGTCGTTGGTGTCATCACCCGCTTTGGCGTACGAGAGCACGCCCGGCTGGTTGTGTTGCAGCTCGACGTTGAACTGGTCGTCGAAGTCGCCCAGGGCCGAGCCGCCGCTGCCCGTGCCGGTCGGATCGCCGGCCTGGGCCACGAAGTTGTCGATAATGCGGTGGAAGGCGATGCCGTTGTAGAACCCGCTGTTGGCCAACTCGATGAAACGCGATGCCGGACGCGGCGCCCGCTGCTCGAACAACTGGAAGACCATGTCGCCGTAACTGAGCGTCGAAATCCGAGCGCTGCGGTTGCCGGTGATCAACGTAGGCTGTACGAGCGACGGATCGGAACTGGTGACGGTATAGGTCAATGGCCCGCCGTTGGGGTCGTAGCCGTCAAGCGCCACGTGCAGCGGAGATCCACCGTAGAGCGTCTTGTCCCCGATCGGCGCCATCGACGGATCGACGCCGGTGGGGATCGCCACGCCGCTGCGATCGGAAAGGGTCTGCAGCGTCAGTACGCCCGTTTCTCGGCTGCCATCGGGAAAGACCCACGTGGGAAACGCCGTGATGTTGTTGTCGATGCCGATCTGGTTCAGCGTTCGATCGGGATTGGTCACCTCGACGAACGGAAGAAAATCGCCGCCGTCTTCGAATAGCTGCTTTTGAGCCGTGCAGGCGGGACACCAAGCGGCACCGTACATCTTGGTGCCCGATGCGGCCAGCGCCTTGGCAAAAGCGACCAAATCCTGGTCGCCGACATGCTCGCCTTCGGCCGCGTGAACCGTATCGGTAGCGGGGACTCCCGTTTCCGTCTGCGAGTGCAGGTCGAGCATGTCGGTCGGTGCCGTGAGCACGTCCGCCGACAACAGATTGCGGGTTTCCAATCGTTCCGGTCGGAGGACCCGTCCCTCGCCTCGCCGTC
>Ga0256839_1004346_pt1 | contig 13919 bp, 14 predicted proteins | sample 354166metaG_FD_185968 | JGI IMG/M metagenome (GOLD analysis project Ga0256839, IMG submission 185968) | Hydrothermal vent microbial communities from Mid Atlantic Ridge, Atlantic Ocean - 354-166 | ecosystem: Environmental > Aquatic > Marine > Hydrothermal vents | place: Atlantic Ocean: Mid... | reverse complement strand
CAGGTCCTGCGGCAGCTATCTGAAGATGCACTATTGCTCCAAGGATAAAGAATGAGAGCATAAGATAAAGTTCTTTTCTTGATTTTAGATATAGATAAAGGCAGATTGCATATACAGGAAGCAGAAGTAGAGCTCCGTGCGGATTGAAGAGAGAATTTATTTCCCTTGCGAAAACAACTAGAAAGAATACAACAGCAGGCAGGAAAACACTTCTCATTTTCAGTTTGCCTGCAAAAAAAAGTATTAGAAAAAGCGAGAGTATGTTTATTAAAACCCAGCCAATTCCCACAGCCAGAGGATGACCTTTTCCAATTATATAAAATGGCAGGTTAAGATATATCCAGAGAGGGCCATGGAAGAATCCTTCAAGACCGCTTGCCCTTGGACCGATAAGCATAATCTTTTTCTCTACAGCTTCCTGCATAAGCAGGAAATCTCTTGCTATATCAGTATGAAATCCCACTTCTCCCTGCAGAAGAGAATAGATAGGAAGACTTAAGGAGATGGCTGAAAGAATTATAAAAACATATTTTTGGAGGCTTCTTCTGATAAGTTTTTTTATACTGCTCACAACCAATATTATAGTAAAAGATTTTGTTTTATATCTCAAGTCTTATTCGGTTTTTATACCTTCAATCCGTTGTACACCCCCGGGGTGTACAAAATCTCACTCCAAATTCTTTCAAAGTTTCACCTATCGATTTTCCTCCGGTTATTCCTCTCCCTACAAGTACAATTTTTTTCCACCAAAAGTTTCTTTAAAAAGTACTTGTCAGTCTTTATCTCTTCTTCCGGATAAATTTTTTGCATGTATTTTTCCTTTACAAAAAGGGAAATAAGAATGTCATTTAAATGCTTTTCAGGATCAGAGTAAATGCGTGTTAATAAATGGATGTATTTTAAAATTGAAATGATTGCCAGGCCAATTGGTGGATAAAAGGTAGATTTTCTGGCATAGCCTTCGATTTCTTTTGCATTTGGGATAAAGTTGTAGATTGTTTAGGTTTGAAGTTCAGGAGGCAGGGGTTGTTGGATTATAACGCCAGTTGTGTCTTTACTCCAAGCTGCGTCGCGCAGGATCTTGGCAAACCTTTCAAAGCGCGGAGGCTTTTTAAGATGAATAAGCTCAAATTTTACTTTTAAACTCTTCCCTACCCTTTCCTTTTTTTAAGATACCCAAGCTGGTAAGGATCCTCGCCTACATAAAGGGCAGTAAGTTTTAGTTTTTTGGATTTAAGCGAGGCTGTTTTCTTGCGGCAGTAGTCAAGAATCGCTTGAGCAAGCTTTTTGCCATCAATAATTACAATGGCAAATTATACCATAAAAACTCAAAACTTGACATTAGTAGTTGGTAGCTAATAGCTAGTAGCGAGAGGGGTTAGGTGGAGAATGCAAGGCGTACTCGGAAAAAATAGACTTTACATTTTTAGTTATATATGTTAAGATGTAAGGTGCTATGTTTAATCTTACATTACCACAATTCGCGTCTGTTTCTCAGTTGCAGAGGAGCTATACGCAGCTTTTGAAGATTGTGAAAGAAAAGGGCTCTCCTCTTTTTCTTTTAAGGAAAAACAAGCCTGAAGCGGTGATTTTGGATATAAAGCTTTATGAGGCTATGTTAGATGGGTTGAGAAAGATGGAAGAAATCCAGGCTTTAGAGGCAATAAATATCTATCGTTCTGAAAAAAAATCAGGAAGACTTAAAAAAATGGAGAGCTTAGATGAGCTTTTTGAGTAAATGAAGGTTAAAAACGTATATTACTCAAGTCATTTTAAAAGAGCTTTAAAAAGGTATTCTAAGAAACAAAAGAACTTTATCAAAAAACATATAGAACTTTTTCTGAAAGATCCGTTTCATCCATCGCTTAAAACTCATAAGTTAAAAGGAAAGCTCAAGGGCTATTGGTCCTTTTCTATAAACTATGAGCTTAGAGTCCTATTTGAATTTATAGATGAAGATACAGTTGGTTTTGTTGATATAGGAACACACTCTATTTATCGATGAATAGCTTTATAACTCTAATTTCTTCTTCAAATCCCTCTCTGTGTTCAAAACTTACTGATATGAAAGCTTTTTTGGGGTTGTAAAGGAACTTTATGACTACTCCTTTAAGTTTTAGATCTTCTTTTAATATGAGAAGATATATTATGGAGATTAGAGTAATTTGTAAATTTTTTCGTAGTATCGGATCTTTTATCTTTTATAAAGTAAAGAATGGTTTTGCATTACATCAAAACTAACAAGATAACTGCTATTCATCATTCTCCCAAAATAAATATAGTATCTTCTTTACACTATCAGTAGTTGGACAATTCTGGATCTGGTCTTTATCTAACCATGCATAATCGTCATACTCTTGTAGTCTGATTTCAATAGGTTCTTCAACTGTTACTGCAAAATTAAATTGTCTTGTTTTTTTCCCGCTTTTGGATTCGTAATCAAAATGGCCTAAATATCTTTTTATTTTTCTTACTTTCAATCCTGTTTCTTCTTCAACTTCTCGATAAAGAGCTGTTTCCAATGTCTCGTTGTCTTCAACTTTACCACTTGGCAATTCATAAATTCCGCCCATAAAATCATCTTCAGGTCTTTTCAACAAAAGAATATGTGAATCTTTTTCAATCACTGCTCCGACAACATATCTGTTAATTTTATTTTCTTTGGCTTCTGTTATTAAATTTTCATAAAGTTTTTTCTTCATATAAAAACACTTTGTAATAATTTTCAATTGTTTTTTTAAAAGCTCTTATACAACTATTTGTCATATAAAGATATGTTGTACCATAAAGCTATGGTTTTCTTTGAGAAATTAAGATGGTGATTTGCAGTTTAAATCTTTAAATTTGCGATTTAAACTGTAATAGCTTATAAACTCTATGAGTTTCTCTTTTGACTGAAAGATACTATAAAATACAAATCTTCTCACCACCTTTTGTTTTATATTTTGATTGAGCCTCTCTATCGTACCATTTGTCCAAGGATGTTTAAATTTGATTGTCCTATGCTTTATCTTATCATTCTTGCACAATACTGCAAAGGGGTGATTTCCTTGTTTTTAAAACAACTTGCGGGTGATGGAAAAAATACTAAATTTGAATAATGTTAAGGGTATTATGTGGATTGGAATTCTGCAAAATTTCGTATTGTACACCCTCGGGGTGTACAAAGGCAATCTAAATAATTATTTTTTTTACTCTGTCAAATTGGGATGAATATATTTTATTTAAAATTGTATATAATATTGTTTATATGGATGAACAATTAGGTTTGCGTTTGCCTCCTGCATATACTGAGATTGCAGAAGATAAGTTCTCTGCAGTGGATTTTGCAGAAAAGATTGCAGGAGTGTCTTTTGTATTAGGTCTTGGAGCATTAGGTTTATTGAGACAATTTTGCCCTGATTTAAATACTTCTGGAGGAGAAAGTCTTTTAAGATCATTTTCAGAGATTGTTGGGGTGTCTTTGACAGCCGCCGCCGGACTTTCTATAGGTAGATTTATGGAGAAAAAGGGAAACAGAAGAGGTGATCTTGAAGAAATGGAAAAGATTTACAAAGAGCACTACCCCTCTTTATAAAAATTAAATTTTTCTTTTGCTTGCTTTTTTTAAATATAAAAATAAAGTGAAGCAATTTGTAAAAGAAAAATTTTATATCTTTGTGTATAATAGGATATATGGCTGTTCCGAAAAGAAAACATTCTACAATGCGCAAAGGAAAAAGAATGAAGGCAAAAGTTGTAAAATTGCCTGCGGTACAGGTCTGCAGAAAATGCAATTCTTCTAAATTGCCTCATTTTGTATGCAAAAACTGTGGTGAGTAAGCTTGATCCTAGACATAAAAGAAGATTGTTGGTTGTGCAGAATATTTTCTCGCAGTTTTTTAATACTCAAGTTTATCCCCATTCTCAGGATAAGGAGACTCTGAAGCTTACAGAGGAAGTTTTGAGAAAAAAAGCTCAGATAGAAAAAATCATCAGCAAGTATAGCCCAAAAGTGCCTATTGATAAAATAGCAAAAATTGATCTGGCTGTTTTGTATCTGGCTGTTTATGAACTTTTGTATGAGAGAAAAAATCCGCCTAAAGTCATTATCAATGAGGCTGTGAGCTTGGCTAAAGAATTGGGGGCTGAGCGTTCTTATGCTTTTGTAAATGCAGTTTTGGGGAAGGTATATGATGAGTATGGATTGGAAAAATCTGCAAAGGAAAATTAGGATCAAATTTGCAGATAAGTCTTTGTTGATATCTGCTTTTGTACACAGATCGATTTTGAATGAAAGCCGAAGGTATACCCAATCCAATGAGAGGCTGGAGTTTCTAGGCGATAGTGTTCTGCATTTTATTATCGCAGAATATCTTTATAGAAACTTTCCAGAACTTGATGAGGGAAAGGCTACGGATATAAGATCGGCATTGGTATCTGGAGAAGCTTTAGCAAATGCCGCCCGAAGACTTGGTATAGGAAACTTTCTTATTTTATCCAGGGGTGAGGAAAAGGCAGGAGGAAGAGACAACTCTACTCTGCTTGCAGATGCTGTTGAGGCTTTAATAGGAGCTGTGTATCTTGATCAGGGTATTGATAAAACACGTGAGTTTGTGATAGAGTTTGTGATAAAGCCATTCTTGCCTCAGGTTTTATCAAGGAAATCTTTTGCTTCTCCTAAATCAGAACTGCAAAAGCTCACTCAGAAAAAATTTCGGGTTTTGCCTGAGTACAGGCTTTTATCTGAATCAGGACCTGATCACAGCAAGGAATATCGGATAGGAGTATTTGTGGACGGCAGGAAGATTTCCGAAGCTGCAGGCAAATCTAAAAGAAAAGCTGAGACAAAAGCCGCTGAGACAGCTCTTTACAAATTGCAATCAGATAAATCTTGAGGTATAATAACTTTTATGGCAGTAGCAATAAGGTTGATGAGACTGGGAAAAAGAAATAGACCTTTTTATAGAATTGTTGTCATTGACAAGCGCAGAAAGAGAGAGTCTAAATATGTTGATAAGATAGGTCATTATGATCCAATTAAGGATCCTGCAGAGATTGTAGTTGATAGGGATAAACTTGAGTACTGGCTTTCCCGAGGAGCCCAGATTTCTGAGGGGGTGAGGAAGCTTTGGCGAAAGATAAAATCTGCCTAAAGGCTTAAAAAAGTTTATCTTTTGTTGGATAGAAATAGTCTTCTTCTGATATATCTTCAAACACAAACCTTATCTTTGATGCAATATTTTCAATGTATTCAATATCCTCTTGAGAAGGAAGCGTTATCTGAATCGGATCAATTTTTGAGTCTTGTTTTTTGCTGTAGAAAGTAAGTTCTATGGCAGGATTAGTATTTTCTGCCAAATATTCTATCTGTTTAGCTGTAATCAATCTGCCTGAATCAAAGGTATATTTTCTTAGAAACTCTAAGAATTGTTGAGGAGAGCTTTCTCCTGATATCTTGATAACAAACTCTTCAGAGTTTTCATTAGGGGGTACGATATTGTAGCTTATTATTCGAAAACCAGTTTGTTCAGATAGTCTTTCCAGAGCGGCTATAATACTGAAGATATTTTGCTGTTCTGGCAGGAATAGATTTACCAATTGATAATACTCGTCTATTTTTTGAGTAGATATATCAAGAGAATCAATCTGGGATTTTATAGCCCTGTAGGTTTTTATCTCAGATTCAAAGTCTTCTATCTGCTGTTTTTTTGTAAGTATATTTTCTTTAAAAACAATGTTTACAACTAATAGAAAGATTATGTTTATGATAAGCAGTACAAGATAGATAAGATTTTCTTTGATCAGAGACATTGTGTATCTGTCTATTAGATTTGATTTTTTTATTTTCTTTTCCATAATTATTCAGGCTTAAACTTACCCTCAATATTTAGCTTGAGCTCTTGTACTTCTTCTGTATCCTCAAGCGATATTGAGCTTAATTGAAGATCTTTAAAAAGTTCTAAAAACTCTTTATTTTCAATAAGGTCAAGCAGGGTTTTGTAGGTGTCTCTGTTGGATGTTCTAAAGGATATGGAAGTCTTTTTTTCAATGTTTATATTCATCTTATCCAGTCGTATATTCTGGGTTAGGGCTGATTCTGTGGCTGTTGGTTCATCGGTGGCTATGGGTATATCTTTGTCAAACTCAATGAAGTTGGATAATAGATTATAGTATTTGCCAAACTGAGCATCATTCTCTTTCAGATATTTTCTCATAAGTTTTATCTTCACTGCGATCTCTGAGAGTTTTTTATTCCTGGCAGAGTTTTGCACCACTAATTTAAAGAGCCTGTCTTTTTCCTCTGCCAGATTTTTAAGCTGAATATTTAGACGCAGGTTTGTATAGATAATATTGCCAATGAGTATAAGTATTCCAATTGTGATAAGTACAGCAGTGGTTCTTAGATACCAGAATATCTTTTCCTTTTTTTCGTATTTCTCAATGTTTTTTGTGAAATTTATTCCTTTTCTGTACAGCATAAATTTTTTTTAGATAATAAGCCCTCCGACTGTTGTTAATACAGCTTTCGGCATTAGATTATTCAGGGATTTGCTTTTAAATCTTACAGCTGATGATAGATCTAGATCAGAGGCATTTATCTGCAGTTTATTTGCGATATAGCTTTGGAATCCTTTGATCATTAAGTTGGGGTTTAAAAAAACAAGATTTTTTATAAGCACTGAATGTTTGCTCTGAGCCAAATTCAGAGACTGCTTTAACTCGGAAACAAAATCTGCCAACAGAGGCTTCATAAGCTGTTCTAGTCGAGCATCTTGAGTATTAAGCCCTACCTCCATCAACAGCTTTTTTGCTTCCTCAAGTGAGATATTGGCAGTGAGGGCAAGTTCTTTGGCAAAGAGTTCAGAGCCTATCTTGAAGGTATGAGTATTGAAAATGAGTTTTCTCTGCTCCTCATAAAAATAAAGAGCTGTTGTCTGCTGATTTAGTAGAACAAATATTGAATTGGGCGGATTTTTAATATCAGCATAAGTTAAGGTTTTCCCCAGCGAGCTAAGTTGATTTTCTATGCGCACAGGAATTATGCCTATGCTTTCACAAAGATTGGTAATCTTTGTAAGATGAAGTTTTTCAACTGATACGACCATAAGCAAGAGATTTTTTCTATCCTCTGTTTCCTCCAGTATATCTATATCAATCGATATTTTTTCAAGCGGCAGAGGTATAAATTGATCTGCTTGAAATTTTACGGCTGAGTAAAGCTCTTTTTCTCTTAGTTTTGGAAAGACCATAAAGTGATTGTAAGTGATCTCATCGGGTATGATGATCGAGACTTTTTTCGAGCGGGATTTTAGATTTTTAAAGACATTTGAGACAGTTTTAACTTGACGATTAAAGATCGCGGCTGTTGAACTGACATAAAAATCCTTTTCTGCAGGTTGTATATCTACTTTATCAATAAAAAAAGAGTTTTTGCGAAATTCACCTGTTGCTCCTTTTACTTCTTGTGTGCCTATTTCTATTACTGTATGTTTTGCCATCTTTATTCTAAATATAACCTATTTTTTTTATTTGTTCAATTTTGAGTTTTGAGGTTTAAGGAGAGGGCGGCGGACGCGTGTCAGGAGGCTCTCTTTTATTGGGAATGATTCGCATTGCTGTGGAAAACTCCATACTTGCTTGTTTTTCCAGTATATCTTGTCCTTCAGCAAAATCAGAGCGAAACTTGAGATTAAGAAGAATTATATTTTCATCTACAAATTCGCAGCCTAGGCTGAAGGATTCAACATTAACCTGATTGGATGTCAAGACAGCTGTGGCAGCAGATTGGTTGGTTGGTTTTTCAAGTATGGAGATTTTTTTATCCGTACTGTTGTAGATTATTCCGATCAAATCAGGGGTTGCATCATCGTTATCATCAAAATACTGCATATAAATGCTGGTTAATCCTGAAGCTGTGGTCGAGGAGGCATTACAGATTTTATTGCTGCAATTGCTGTCTGTACATATGTATTTTAATATGCGGCTGTTTTGTTTTTCAACAAGATTTCTTATGTTGGTTAAGGTCTTTGTGCTGTTGTTCAACACAGTCTGGAGAGAAGTGCTTTTTATCTGTTCACGCAGTATAATAAAAAATGATGCGAACAAAGCGGGTAGTACTACAGCCACTGCTCCCAGAGCCGCTATCATTTCCACAAGTGTAAATCCTTTATTTTTTTTCATATATCTTTTAATAATTTTATCTCGTTTTCGATATTTGGGTCTTTTAATTTTTTATTTACATTTTCAAGATATTCTATGGCTTGTTTTTTCCCTTGAGTAAGAAAGATTATCTTTGACTTCAGGGTGTGTGAAGGAGTGTAGTCTGGTTTAAGATCGATGAGATTAGGGATTTGTTGTTGAAGAATCTCCTGCAGTTTCTGTTCGTTATCCTGATATCTTATGAATTTTAAAAAAAGCAGAGAGTAGAAAGAGGCTACATCAGTAGGAGCAATACTTCGAGCCTTTTTTAGTTTTGAGATTCCCCAATCAAGTATTTTTGGATCCTTATCTATTTGGTAAAAGATTAAGGAGATTTTTCCGCTGGTTTTTAGATATTTTATATTGTAGGGAGAATCCTTTATAGACTTTTGGTTGAAATATATAGATAGATCTTTGAGTGTAGAATCTTTTTCCTCTTTGGAGATTTGGTTTGATAAACTGTAAAAGTCAGCCAGACTTAAGGCTAATGCATCAGCATATTCAGGATGGTAAAGGGTAGAGACTGCGTTGTTTAGCTTTTCTGTTGCTTCTATTGGTTCTGTAGACTGCATCGCGCTTTTTCCATCGGCATAATAAAGATCAGCCCGGTAAAAAAGATATAAAAAGAAAAAGACTGAGGCAACAAAAATTGCGACAGTTGTTGATAAGAAATAATTTATCTTTTTTTTGGGACTTCTTATCGTTTTTTTGTCTTTTTCATAGTTTAGAAGAATTATGGGAAGTGTGAAAGTGAAAAGAGATATTGTACTGGTGGAGAAGCCGAAAAAATTAGAGACTTGAATGCCTGTCAGCGCTGAAAAGACCGCTATATACACAATATCAGAGGATTTTTTCAGTTTTTTTATATTCGTCCAGAAAACAGCCCCCAGAAAGCTCATAAAACCTAAAAATCCAATAATACCTGTGTTGGCAAGATAATTTAAAAACTCATTGTGAGCTTTATTGTAGATAAAATTCCATTCTGATGTTAGATTGTGTTCTTTTGGTCGAGTGAAGAAATAGGAGATGCCAAAAGTCTCAGGACCTGTACCTAAAAGAGGATGCTTTTTCCACAATTCTATTGCTCCTTTCCAGACGATTAGTCTGATTTTTCCAGAGTCCGTGATTCTCTCTTCTGGGTCTGCGACGATATCAATATTTTCCTGAAGGGCAGGGGAAGTTTTCTGGCTCTTGGGAAAAAGATTTTTCAATCGCGAGATAAAATACGATTTATCAATAAAAATCATTACAACTAAAGCAGATAAAGATAAGAACGCCGCAATTTTTTTTAGTGAAGCTTGTTTTTTGGACAAAAGCAGAAAAGAGAAGATGGATAAAGATGCAAACAGACTCAAAATTCCTGATGTGGAACGGGTGAAGACTACTGCAGTAATATTGATGGTAAATACAGCTAAATACACAAGATTTATCTTTTTTGAGCGAAAAAAGAAAAATAAGGCAAAGATAGTGTTTACGACCAGATAAGCTGCCAGCCAATTGGGCTGTCCTAAGGTAGAGAAGATTCTTTCTGATGGTCTAAACTGATTGGTCCAGCAAGTGTTTTGAATATTTTGAACAAGAGTAAAACAAACAAGGTCGATATTGAATTTACTCAAGATGCCAATTGTGCTTACTGCCAAAGAGGTAAAAACAGAGATTTTAAGAGTTTTGAGGATAAATTTTTTCTCCCACACACTGCTTAAGGCAATAAAAAGCAGAAAAAAGAAGATCAAAGACAACAATCCTCCATTTAGCCTAGTGTAGTATCCATAAAATGATACATACTTGTCTATTGAAAAGATAAAAGATAAAATTTGGGTGCTTAAGAAAATACCTAATCCTGCAAAAACAAGGTTTTTGGGTATTTGCAGTTTTTGCATATGTATGACTGAAATAGAAAAAATAAGTGTGGATAAAAGATAGATAGAAAACATTTTGTTGAACTCGAAGATCTCAGAGGTGTATTTGTTGAAGATTAAGGCAGTGAAAACAAAGAGCAGATGTGTTAAGATGATTATGATTTTTTTGCTGTAAGGTATGATTTTTTCCATGATATCTAATACTATAGATAAGTTGCTGTCTAAATTCAAATCAGATCTTGGTTTTTTTAATTTTGCGAGATTTTCTTTTGATATCGGAACCAGTTTTATACGAATAGGCATAACTGGAAAAGGTATGTTTGAAGAGCCCAATCTCATAGCCTATCATCTGCATAAGGATAAGTATCTTTTCTATGGAAAGGAAGCCAAAAACTTGATTGGCAAGCTTCCTAAGATTATAAAGATTATTTTTCCTGTGCAAAAGGGAGTAATTCATGATTTTGATGCTCTTTTTAATCTTATTGATCTTATAAAGCAGGAGCAGATTATGCGTTTTTGGAAGGATTTAAAATTTGTTTTTCCTTTTACTTATGCTGTGGCAGGAGTACCGGGATTTGCGACTGAGATTGAACAAAAAGCGGCTCAGGAAGTATTGAAAAAGGCAGGATTCAATAAGGTTTTTCTTGTGCCATCGGCTGTGGCCACAGCATATAGTCTGGTGGATGATGTTTTTTCAGCCGATCCTTTTGTGGTTCTTGATATGGGAGCAGGGAAAACAGAGGTATCAGTAGTAAGCAGAGGAGGTGTTATTTTATCGCGTTACCTTGATATAGGAGGAGATTTTTTTGATGAGAGAATCAAGAATTATCTGCACTTGAAATATGCTATAGTGATAGGCAGATCTACAGCAGAAGCCTTGAAGCATTCACTGCTTGCATTCAGCGGGAAAGATAAGTCATCACTGGTAAAGGGTAAGGCTCTTGATACAGGTCTGCCCAAGGAGCTTAAAGTAAGTACTTCAGAATTGCAGGAGGCTGTATTTCCTGTTTTAGGCAGGATTGTTGAGCAGTTGAAGGATCTGATGGAAGAGATACCCCCAGAGATTGTAGGAGATATTACTAAAAATGGTGTTTATATTGTAGGTGGATTAGCTAAAATCCCAGGAATTAGAAAATACTTTGAAGAAAATGTGAAGATAAAGATAAATAAGCCTGATCGCCCGACAAAATTATTGATAGATGGATTGATGAGAATAAGCAGGAGCCGCTCTGCTTTGTCTGCAGTTTCACTTCCTGAGATTCTTTGATGGCTTTATCTTGAATAGGTTTTTATACTTCAAAGGTTGAGGAGAAAAACCGGACTAGGAGAGGTAAGAGTAAAAAACAAAAAAGAAAGGAGGTGATCCAGCCGCACCTTCCAGTACGGCTACCTTGTTACAACTTAACCCCCATCGCTGCCGACTTCCTCCCCCGATAGAGATCGGGGTTCAGAAACCAGCAACTTTGGTGGCTTGATGGGCAGTGTGTGCAAGAGGCAAGAACGTATTCACCGCGGCATGGCTGATCCGCGATTACTACTAATTCCGCGTTCATGAGGGCGGGTTTCAGCCCTCAATCCCCACTGAGAGCAGGTTTGTGGGATTAGCTCCCCGTTGCCGGTTGGCTACCCATTGTCCTGCTCATTGTAGCATGTGTGTAGCCCAGGGCATAAGGGCCATGATGACTTGACGTCTGCCCCTCCTTCCTGTCCGACTGTATGTCGGACCTGTTCCCTGTGACACCTATAACACAGGGTGGGGGTTGCGCTCGTTGTCCCACTTAAGGGCACTCCTCACGGAACGAGCTGACGACAGCCATGCAGCACCTGTCCTAACTATCCCGAAAAAATCGGGAACACCTATCCTTTTCAGGTAGGCTTGAGTTAGGATGTCAAGCCCTGGTGAGGTTCTTCGGTTTGTCTCGAATTGAACCACATGCTCCACTAGTTGTGTGCCTCCCCGCCAATTCCTTTGAGTTTCAGCCTTGCGGCCGTACTCCCCAGGCGGCTGGCTTATCGCGTTAGCTTCGCCACACCCTTCCGACAAGTCGGAAAAATGCAGCTAGCCAGCATGCGTTTAGGGCTAGGACTACCCGGGTCTCTAATCCGGTTCGCTCCCCTAGCTTTCGTGTCTCAGCGTCAGCCTGCTTCCAGCGACTCGCCTTCGCCACTGGTGTTCCTTCGGGTATCAACGCATTTCACCGCTCCTCCCGAAGTTCCAGTCGCCCTAAAGCAGGCTCTAGTTGGAGAGTATTTCAGCCTTGTCCGAGGTTGAGCCTCGGGCTTTAAGCCGAAACTTCTCCAACCGCCTACACGACCCTTTACGCCCAGTAAAACCGGATAACGCTTGAGGCCCACGTTTCACCGACGCTTCTGGCACGCAGTTAGCGGCCCCTTTCTAGCAGGGTACTGTCAACTCTGAGATATCAGAGCTTCATCCCCTACCACAGCGGTTTACACTCCGTAAAGAGCTTCGTCCCGCACGCGGCGTCGCGGGATCAGGCTTTCGCCCATTGTCCACGATTCCTGATTGCTGCGCCCCGTAGGGCTGGGGCCCGTGTCTCAGTGCCCCTCTGGCCGATCATCCTCCCAGACCGGCTACCCGTCGCAGGCTTGGTAGGCCGTTACCCTACCAACTACCTGATGGTCCGCAGGCCCCTCCCTCAGCGGGCAGTTACGCCCTTTATTCCAACATTGTTGGAAACTATGGAGTATTACCCTCGGTTTCCCGAAGCTATCCTCCACTGAGGGGCAGGTTCCTACGTGTTACTCAGCCGTCCGCCGCTACTCTGCACCAGACAAGTCCAGTGCAGAGACGCTCGACTTGCATATCTCAGGCACGCCGCCAGCGTTCATCCTGAGCCAGGATCAAACTCTTACCAGAATTTGTTCCTAGTCCGATTTTTCTCCTCAACGCTTTGTAAAAGTGCTTTTTAACGAGGGATAAGGAGTTGTATCTTAAGGTAGTATATATTATATTGATCAATTCTTATCTGTCAATAGCAATTGTATGAAAAAGGATTATATTCTCCTGGATTTGCCAGAGTCTTTAGTATCAAAAAAATTTAATACTTGACAAGATTATGCTTTAGATTTATACTCAAATTATATGATAGTTTTTAAAAACAAACAAGGATTTACATTAATAGAGCTTTTGATAGTAATAGCTCTTTTAGGTGCATTGGCAGTAGGGCTGTTGGCCGCGGTTGATCCTTTTGAGCAGTTGAAAAAAGGAAGGGATACTTCTACTAGAAATACAGCGGCAGAGTTTTATAATGCAGCCATTCGATATTATGCGCAAAAAGCTAAATTTCCTTGGGAAGAGCCAGATGAAAATGGGAAAGTTGAATTAGATCCGGGTAATGTTACGGATTTAGCTTCTCTTCCAAAATCAATAAGTGCAATGGCGGCGGCGGGAGAGTTAAAGGAAGATTTTATTGAATTAGCGGGAACTGCTAATTTAGCAAGGATTTTTCTCACTTTTCCTGAAGCGGAGAAATTGATTGTATGTTTCCGTCCTGAATCAAAGGCCTTTCGAAATGATCAGAACACTAAATATGATCAAACTGGAGCTTTAAATACAGGTAATCCAGCTAAGTGTCCTAATCCTAATACTGATGTATGTTACTACTGTTTCAAATAATTGAAGTCGTGAGAATTAAGATGTGAGATTTGCGCGAGTAATTTTTCCTTTTATTCTTTTTTTTGCGATCTTTCTAGTTTATATAAGCACTTTAAGTCTTACTATTTACGGCGGAGACTCTGGGGATTTTGCCGCGGCGGTTCTCAGTCGAAGTTTTGCTCATCCTCCAGGATATCCCTTATATATAGTGTTGGGGATTGTTTTCAATTATCTGTCTTTTTTTGAAACGCCTGCGGCCA
>Ga0256839_1004345_pt1 | contig 13921 bp, 11 predicted proteins | sample 354166metaG_FD_185968 | JGI IMG/M metagenome (GOLD analysis project Ga0256839, IMG submission 185968) | Hydrothermal vent microbial communities from Mid Atlantic Ridge, Atlantic Ocean - 354-166 | ecosystem: Environmental > Aquatic > Marine > Hydrothermal vents | place: Atlantic Ocean: Mid... | reverse complement strand
CGGGCATGCGGCCTATCTGCCCTCGACCTTTTCCGGTGCGGGGCTGGTGGCGCTGTTTGCCGGTGTGCTGGCCGCGCGGCAGATGTACGGGCTGATCGGTCCGGAAATGGCGCTGGTCGGGCTGGTGGCCGTGTCGGCGCTGGCGGTGATGCTGGGCTGGTTTTACGGCCCGTTGCTGGCGGCTGTCGGCATTGTAGGTGCCACGGCGGCGCCATTTCTGGTGGGAGGCAGCAGCGAAAACGGCTGGCTGTTCTATTACTATTTTGCGCTGATCCTTGCGGCGGGGATGCTGGTGGATGCGATCAAACACTGGGCCTGGGTGTCGGCGCTGACGCTGATCTTTGCCTTTGGCGGGGCGGCGATGATTTTCAACATGGGGGCTGGCGGGGAACATTTCCTTGGCTTTGCGCTGATTGCGGCGGTGGTGTCGGCAATGGTGCCGCCATTGCGGTTCTGGCCTGCGCACGAAGGGCAAATGGTTTCGCTATCGCTGTTTCGGCGGGGCAAGGCGGGCTGGCCGGAGTTTCCCACGCGGGTGGCGGCAGGTGGATTTGCGGCGGCTGTATTGGCGGTTGTGCCGGTGGCGGATGGCGCAAGCGGGTCGGGCGAAGTCTGGTTATCGCTGATCGTATTGGGAATACTGCTGGGGCTGGCCGTGATCTGGTTCAAAGGCGCAGCTGCATTGCGGGATCTGGCAGCCCTGCCGCCGCTGGCGTTTTTGCTCATCCTGTTTGCGCAAGACCAGGGATATGGCGCGCTATACCGCCTGTTTGCTGCCGGAAGCGAGCGGTTGCCGGAAAGCTCTCCGCCGTGGGATGTGTCATGGCTGGTTGCGCTGGCGCTGGCCGGATCGACGCTGCTTTTCTGGCGCGGGATGCGGGAAAGGGAATACCGGCTGGTCTGGGCTGGTGGTGCCGCCCTGTTTGCGCCTTTGGCGGTGGCCACGCTGGATGCGATGTGGCGGCCGGTGCCGGTGCTGGGGCAGGCGTTGTGGGCATGGCACGGGATGGCGGTGGCCATCGTGATGGTACTGTTTGCGCTGCGCTGTGCCAAAGCGGATGGTCAGGACCGGCGGCGGGTGGCGATATATGCGCTGGCGGCGATGGTGATGATCACCTTCGCGCTGGTAGTGATGCTGTCGGATGTCGCCCTGACGCTGGCGATTGCGGTGATGGTGCTGCTGGCGGCGTTGATTGACCGGCAGTTGAATCTGCGCCTGTTGTCGGTATTTGTGCAGGTCGGCGGGGTGGTTACCGGCTATCGTCTGGTGGTCGACCCCGGCGCGCAATGGGCCTATTTCAGGGCAGAACAATGGGAGGTTTTACTGGGCTATGGCGGAGCAATCCTGTTGTTTGCGGCCACATGGTTCCTGCTGAAAGCGCGCAAGCGGATGGCGGCGATCGTGGTGATGGAATCGGCGGTGTTCACATTGGTCGGGGTATTTGCCAGCGTTGAATTTCTGCGCCTGTTCGACAGTGCCGGCGATGCCAACCCGCTGATTGCCGGGTTTGGCCTGATCTGGCTGATTTCGGCCGCAAACCAGTTGTATCGTATGAAGATCACCGGCTGGATGCAGCGGGTGCGCCTGGGGCTGGCGGTTGTATTCGGTGCGATCGGGCTGATGGCTCTGGTGGTAAACCTGACAATTGCCAACCCGTTGCTGGAAGGGGCCGAGAATGTTCACGGGCCGATGGTGTTTGATTCACTGATGCTGGCCTACCTGTTGCCCGCGCTGTTGTTTGCCTTTGTGGCGCTGCGGTTTACCCATCTGTTTCGCTGGTTCCGCATCCTGCTGGGCGCTGTGGCTTCGGCACTGGCGGCATTCTATGTGGCATTGGAGATCAGACGCTTCTGGCAGGGGGACAAGATCGTTGCCTACCGGGAGGCTTCGGATGGCGAGTTGTACAGCTATACCATTGCCATGCTGCTGATATCGGTCGGGTTACTGTTTTTTGCTTTCAGCAAACGCTCGGACCTGATTCGCAAGGCGGCGATGGTGGGGATCGGACTGACCATTGCCAAAGTGTTCCTGATCGACATGTCGGGGCTGACCGGATTGACGCGGGTGGCGTCTTTCCTTGGCTTGGGTCTGTCGCTGTCAGGGTTGGCGTGGGTCAGCCGGCGGATGACGTTACAGTGGGATAAAGGGGCGGGCGAAGAGGCGGAGAGCTGATTTTCGGTTGCTGCCCCGAAATCTTTAAAAGATTTCGGCCTGTTTTCTTTTAAAGAAAACAGCGCCTAGCCCAAAATCGGCACTTCATCCGCAGGCTTCTGCACATCCTGCACCCCCATCCGCAAACCGCGACCGATGCGATGCACCAGTGCCGACCATGCGGCGGCGGTCTCGGCGGGCAGGTTTTCCTCCAGCACCTTGTCAAACAGCGCCAGCCAGATATCAAAATGCTCGGCCCGCACGTCACCGGCCCGCATATGCGCCATCATCGGATTGCCGTCATAGCTGCGTTCAAACAGGATGGCGTTGCGCCAGAAACGGGCGATTTTTGCCTCATGCTCGGGCCAGTTTTTGACATGGCCGTTAAAGATCGGACCCAGCACGGGATCCTTGCGCACATTGGCATAGAAATGGGTCATCACCAGTTCGATCTGTTCCGGTGTGATCGGAAAACGGGGGGGCATGGTGTTCATAATGGGCCTTCATTCATGGTTATAGGCGTATAGATAGGGTGCGCATAACCAAAACAAAAGGGATCGGTTTGTCGCAAGGGGATGCGGGCGCACTGGACCATTGTGCATTCCCCCCCTATAACGCGCCTATGGACAGAATATTCGCGATCATTATTCGAATTACCTGCCCGGCGCTCTGAGCATTGACGAGCCGCCGGGTTAAAGGCGTCTGATATGATCGCGCCGCCCTCATCCCATAGAATTCCCAATTCCAAGGAAGCCGCAAATGTGCGCCGATACCCCTGAAACCCCCGATTACAAATCCACCCTGCACCTGCCGAAAACCGATTTCCCGATGCGGGCCGGCCTGCCCAAACGCGAACCCGGCTGGCTGGAACGCTGGGCGCGGATCGGCGTTTACGACCGCCTGCGCGAAAAGCAAGGGCGCGAGGTGTTTACCCTGCATGACGGCCCGCCCTATGCGAACGGCCATCTGCACATCGGTCATGCGCTGAACAAGATCCTGAAGGATATGGTGGTGCGTTCCCAGCAAATGATGGGCAAGGACGCGCGTTATATCCCTGGCTGGGATTGCCACGGTCTGCCGATTGAATGGAAGATCGAGGAGAAATACCGCAGCAAAGGCAAGAACAAGGACGACGTGCCGATCAACGAGCTGCGCGGCGAGTGCCGCAAGTTTGCCGAAGGCTGGGTCGATATCCAGCGCGAGGAATTCAAGCGGCTGGGTGTGACCGGCAACTGGGAAAACCCCTATCTGACCATGGATTACAGTTCCGAAGCGGTGATCGCCGAGGAATTCATGAAATTCGTGATGAACGGCAGCCTTTATCGCGGCTCAAAACCCGTGATGTGGTCGCCGGTGGAAAAAACCGCGCTGGCCGAGGCCGAGATCGAATACCATGATCACCAGAGCCATACGATCTGGGTGAAGTTCTATTTCACCAACGCCAGCGGGGATCTGGACGGTGCGGCGGCAGTGATCTGGACAACCACCCCCTGGACCATCCCGCAAAACAAGGCCGTGGCCTATAACCCCAAGATTGCCTATGGCCTGTATCAGGTAGACGCGACCGAGGAAGAAAGCTGGACTGCGGCAGGGGACAATCTGGTTCTGGCCGACACGCTGGCCGCTGAAACGCTGGAAAAATCCCGCGTCACCAAATTCACCCGCCTGCGCGATGTGACAGCCGATGAACTGGCGCCGCTGGTGTGCAAACATCCTTTTGCCGGACTGGATGCCTTTTGGGATTATGCCGAAGGCGTCCCCATGATCGACGGTGATCACGTCACAGACGAGGCCGGCACCGGCTTTGTCCACACCGCCCCCAGCCACGGCGCGGATGACTATGAATGTTTCGTCAAACGCGGCTGGACCGACCGGATGACCCATAACGTCAACGAGGACTCCGCGTTCGAGGATTTCGTGCCCTTCTTTGCCGGCCTGCAAGTGTTCGACCGCAAGGGCAAGGAAGGCAAGGCCAACACCGCCGTAATCAACAAACTGGTCGAGGCTGGCGCGCTGATTGCGCGCGGGCGGGTCAAACACAGCTACCCGCATTCGTGGCGCTCCAAGGCGCCTGTCATTTTCCGCAATACCCCGCAATGGTTTGTGGCGATCGACAAGGAGCTGAACGACGGCATGGACCAGAACGGCAAAACCATCCGTGAACGCGCCCTGACCGAAATCGACCACGTTAAATTCACCCCGCAATCGGGCCGCAACCGTCTGTTTGCCATGATGGAAAACCGCCCCGACTGGGTGCTGAGCCGTCAACGCGCCTGGGGTGTGCCACTGACCTGTTTCATTCGGGACGCTGGGCAGGGGCAGGTGGAAATCCTGCGCGATCCGGCGGTGAACGCACGGATTGCCGAGGCGTTCCGTGCTGAAGGTGCCGATGCGTGGTTCGCCGATGGGGCCCGCGAGCGCTTCCTCGAAGGGGTGGCGGATGCCGACAGTTGGGAACTGGTCACCGATATTCTGGACGTGTGGTTTGACTCCGGTTCCACCCACGCCTTTGTGTTGCGGGATCGCGAAGATGGCAGCCCCGACGGCATTGCCGACCTTTATCTGGAAGGCACCGATCAGCATCGCGGCTGGTTCCATTCGTCCTTGTTGCAAAGCTGTGGCACCAATGGCCGCGCACCCTATCGCGGGGTTCTGACGCACGGGTTTACGCTGGATGAAAAGGGCATGAAGATGTCCAAATCCCTTGGCAACACCATCGTGCCGGAAACCGTGGTCAAACAATATGGCGCCGATATTCTGCGCCTTTGGGTGGCGCAGGTCGATTTCACCGCCGATCAGCGGATCGGACCCGAGATTCTGAAAGGTGTCGCCGACAGCTATCGCCGGTTGCGCAATACCATGCGTTTCATGCTGGGGTCTTTGGGGGAATTCAAAGCCGAAGACGCTGTGACACCGGCGGACATGCCGGAACTGGAACGCTGGGTGCTGCACCGTTTGGCCGAACTGGATCAGGTCGTGCGCGAAGGTTACGCCGCCTATGATTTCCAGGGCGTGTTCCGCGCGCTGTTCGAATTTGCCACGCTGGACCTTTCGGCGTTCTATTTCGATATCCGCAAGGATGCGCTTTATTGCGATGGCGACAGCCTGAACCGGCGCGCCGCCCTGACGGTGCTGGATATGCTGCACCAACGGCTGACCACATGGCTGGCGCCGATCCTGACCTTCACGATGGAAGAGGTCTGGCTGGAGCGCCACGAAGGCGAAGATGTTTCCGTGCATCTGGAGGATTTCCCCGAAACACCGGCTGACTGGCAGGACGATGATCTGGCCGCCAAATGGGACGCGATCCGCCGCGTGCGCCGTGTGGTGACGGGGGCGATCGAAATCCAGCGGCAGGAAAAGGTAATCGGGGCCAGCCTCGAGGCCGCACCGACCGTGCATGTGCGCGATGCCGAAATGCTGGCGGCGGTGAAATCGGTGGATTTTGCCGATGTCTGCATCACTTCGGGCGTGCGGCTGACCGATGATCCGATCTCGGACGCGGCCTTCCGCCTGCCGGAAGTCGAGGGCGTGGGCGTAGAGTTTGAACGCGCCGAAGGGCAGAAGTGCCAGCGTTGCTGGAAAATCCTGCCTGATGTTGGCAAGCACAGCCATGCGGATGTCTGCGGACGTTGCGATGCGGCGCTAGGCTAGAGACGCCAAGCTGATTAATGAAGAGGGGGCTTGTCGCCCCCTTTTTGTTTGCCTTGATTGTGATCCGTTGCCATACAGTTCGCAAGGAAACAGCGAACAGGTTTAGATGATGGCCCGAAGAACACATAAGGAAATTGTGGAATGGGAAAGGGCATTTCCGACAGGTCGACGCGGGGGGTATCCTGCTTTTGTCGAGGATATCAGGAAATTGAGGGACAGCTATTACGCTGAATTCCTGAAAGATAAATCCCCCAGACTGGCCACTATCGACGAGGTGATTGCCGCCTTTGGGAAACCTCCGCCTGAAGAGTTTTCCGAGGCCTATGATCTGAGTGACGAGGATCTTGAAGGGCGCCTGAAACATGTTCAGCGCAAGTATATGTTGAGATTCAAGAATATCAGACGTTCCTGGGCGATGCTGTTGCAATACATGCCCGAGCTGATGTTGCAGGGGCGCAAACGAAACGTGCTTGAAATGTCAACGGCGCACGGGGCCACACTGGAAATCCTTCGGTATTTCGGCCACGAGGTTCGCGGCAATGATTTTCCCAATTTCCTGACCGGCAAAACCGGCGTTGACAGCCGTTTTCGGGGTGTGAATGAACATGATCTTACCCGCTTTACGGATGATCACGGGTTGAATGACGGTGACCAGGATAATCACGAGCTTGACTGGATTTATCGCCCGATCACAGAAAGCATCGGACTCGAGGTGGACCTGTTTGATGGCGGCCATCTGCCATATCCTTATGAGGATAAAAGTTTCGATTTCGTATGTTGTATGGATGCGATCGAACACTATTGCCACCCGAAGGACTGGCTGGAAATCGTCAATGAATTTGTGCGTATCAGTCGCGAATCCGTTCTGATCATCACAAACCCGGTTCAGGGGCATCTTGTCGATGATGAAAGCTATATGAAACCATTTTATAAATTCCATCAGGATATGCAGTCTTATAGTCGGGACGGGTTCGGATGCGTCCTTGCCGGTGTTCACAGAAACCAGTTGACGGTATTCAAACTGCTTAAGACAGGAACGTGAACATGATGTGCAGGATTGGCTAGATAAAGTTATAATTTATTGCAGTGTCATATCAACCCCCACCGGCCCGATGACCCTGACCGAAGGAAACGGGGCGATCACGTCGGCGATGTGGGGCGGTCCAACGGGTGATGACGACACCCCGTTGCTGCGACGTGCAGCCGCGCAGATCGGGGAATATTTCGCAGGCACCCGCACTGAATTCGACCTGCCTTTGCGGGTGAATGGCTCGGAGTTTCAGCAAGCGGTTTGTGATGCGATGCTGGCCATCCCATATGGTGAAACCGTGACCTACGGCGATATTGCCAAACAGTTGAATGTGCCTGCACAGGCCGTGGGGCAGGCGTGCGGTGGTAACCCGATCCCGCTAATCATTCCGTGCCATCGGGTGTTGGGCGCGAATGGCTTGGGCGGGTTTTCCGGTGATGGCGGTGGCTTGGCCGGAGTCGAGCTGAAAGTGCAACTGTTGCGCCATGAAGGCGCGGCCGGGTTGCTGATTTGAGCACCTTTGTTTTCCTTGCCGTCATGGGCGCAGCCCTGCTGCATGCCACTTGGAATGCCCTGATCAAAACCGGTGGTGACAAGCTGACTGGGATGTTGATCATGACCATCATTGAAGGGGCCTTGGGGGCCGTGGTGGCGATGACCCGAAATCTGCCACAAGGCGAGGTCTGGTTCTGGGTGATCGGATCAGGCGTGCTGCATTCGGCCTACAAGTTCTTTTTGGCCTTTGCCTATGAGCACGGTGACCTGAGCCGCGTCTACCCGATTGCCCGTGGCACGGCGCCGATGATTGTGATGCTGGTCAGCCTGTTGTTTTTGTCCGATGTGATCAGCGGATATGAAACCCTTGGCATCGCGCTGTTGGGCGTCGGTATTCTGATGATGGCGCGCGGGGTGTTCACCGACGGGGAATCCCGCCGTCTGGTGCCAATGGCGCTGTGTTCGGCCATGGCCACGGCGGCCTATTCGCTGGTCGATGGTATGGGCGCACGGGTGGCGGGCGATGCGGTGATGTTCGTGGCGTGGCTGTTCGTGTTCGATGTGCTGGGGTTTGCGCCCATGGCCTATGCGCTGCGCGGTCGTCAGGTTTTCATCGCCAACCGGCGGTCATGGGGGCTGGGTGCGGTGGCGGCGCTGGCCTCATACGGGGCCTATGCGATTGCGGTCTGGGCGATGACGCAGGCGCCGATTGCACTGGTGGCGGCGCTGCGCGAAACCTCGATCCTGTTTGCGGTGCTGATCGGCTGGTTGTTGTTTGGCGAAAGGCTGGGGCGGGTCAAGGCGCTGTCAGCGGTGTTGATCGTGGCGGGTGTTATGCTGACGCGGATTTAGGTGTTGAGCCGATAGTGGGGTTTTGGTGGTAAACCGGCCTGCTTTGTAAACAGAACTACTAAACCGGTTTAATGGTTCTTTTGGGGCATATATTTAGTGTTTGATATCAATCCACTGTCAGAAAATTGCCCGGCATAATATGCGTTTTTCCGACTTCAAAAAACCGGCCGCATCAGTAGAAGAAAGGAATCCAAGCGCATCACAAAGCCGGTATACTGTGCCCTGCACCTATCCCCTTGCGGGGACTATCTGTTGCAGGATACCTGCGCTTATCAGATAGACACTTGTTACAACCAGCCCCCAATGCGCCCAGCTTTCGGGGTGGAAATCGACCCACGCCGCCCAGCCGGCAAAGAATGTCCACGCCAAGGCCATCGGCAATGTCAGCATCCGCCAGCGTTCGGTGCGCACGGGGTGGACGAATTTCAGCGGGATGAACATGGTGATCGACAGCCCGACAACCAGCGCCAGCATCAGCCAGTAATTCGGCTGTAGCGCGAACAGAACCAGTACCACCATGTTCCAGCATCCGGGAAAGCCGGAAAAGGAATTGTCCTTGGTCTTCATGCGGGTATCGGCGAAATACAAAGCACTGGCAAAGGTGATGATGATGATGATCGTCCAGCCGGTCCAGTTGGGCAGCAGGCCCGATTTGAACAGGGCAAATGCGGGGATGAACACATAGGTCAGATAGTCGATGATCAGATCCAGCAGCACCCCGTCGATTTCCGGTGCATTGGTTTTTACATCGAACTTGCGTGCCATCGGCCCGTCGATCCCGTCCACGAAAAACGCCACCACCAGCCACAGGAACATCAAATCCCATTTCTGATCGACCGCCGCCAACATGGCCAGCATAGCCAGCACTGCGCCGGTGGCGGTGAACATATGAACAAATATGGCGCTTAAACGTGTTGTCATTGCACCGTCATGGCCGAAAAAGTGGGGGGCTGTAAATAGTTAACTGCTTTGGGTGGGGTATTCCTGACCTGTCAGGCGGATACTGAAACGCGGTCCGCGCTCGGGCAGGGGGGTGAACCCTGCGGTTTGATAGAGGCGTTGCGCAGGATGAATTACGAGATGGTCGCCAAGCGGTTATGCAAGTTGGCATTGTTATGTGAATTGCACCAAATCCCAGAGGTTCCCATATAGATCCATAAAGACAGCCACTGTTCCGTATGGTGCCTCCAAAGGAGGCCTGACAAATTCGATGCCTGCGCTTTTATACGCTTCATAGTCGCGCCAGAAATCATCGGTCTGAAGAAACAGGAAGACTCGGCCTCCAGATTGATCCCCAATGAATTTTTCTTGGTGCGCGGTTGACGCGCGTGCCAGCAATATCGATGTTTGACCATCGCCTTTCGGTCTCACCACCACCCACCGCTTATCCTGCTCCGGTTGGTAGGTGTCTTCAACAAGCGTGAAGCCCAATTTGTCGGTATAAAAATCTATCGCCTCATCATAGTCGCGAACAACGACGGCAATATGTGAAATGGATTGGATCATTTGGGTCGCTTTCAATTGTATGATTTGAAAACTGAATACAGGCATTATGTGGCTTGCACAAAATTCCTCCTACCGTGCCTTCGGATGCGCCTTCTCGTACACTTCCATCAACCGCGCCGTATCGACCGAGGTATAGGCCTGTGTGGTGGATAGCGAGGCATGGCCCAGCAGTTCCTGAATGGCGCGCAGGTCTCCGCCAGCCCCCAGCAAGTGGGTGGCAAAGGAATGGCGCAGGGCGTGCGGGGTGGCGGTGGCGGGCAGGCCCAGTTGCAGGCGGGTGGCCTCCATTACCTTCTGGATCGCGCGCGGGCGCAGGGGGCCGCCGCGGATGGCACGAAACAGCGGGGCGTCGGGTTCCGGCGGGTGCGGGCAGGCGCGCAGGTAGCGGTTGACGGCCACGCGCCCCGCGTCGATCACCGGCACGATGCGTTCCTTGTTGCCCTTGCCGGTGATGCGCAGCACCTCGGGCAGGGGGGCGTCGGCGCCGGTCAGGGACAGGGCCTCGGATATGCGCAAACCGCAGCCGTATAACAGGGTGATCACGGCCACATCGCGGGCCGCCACCCATTCCTTGCCCGACTGCATTTCCACGGTGTCAATCAGCGCCTTGGCGGCGTCGATTGCCAGTGGGCGGGGTAGCTTTTTCTGAAAGCGCGGCGCGCGGGCGGACAGGACGACGGTGGGATCGAACCCTTCGCGTTCAGCCAGCCAGCGGTAAAAGGATTTCACTGCCGACAGCGACCGCGCCAGGGATCGCGCCGACACACCACGCCCCCGTTCATGCGCCATCCACGCCCGCATATCGCGCACCTGCACCCGTTTCAGCGGGGCAAGGCCTGTTTCTTCGCCAAAATGCCGGGTGATAAAAGCCAGATAGCCCAGAACATCGGTCTGGTAGGCGGCAATGGTGTTGTCGGCGGCACTGTTCAGCGCCTTGATCGAGGTCAGCCATTCCGCAAGCGCGTCCGTCGCGGCAGGGGATATGGCGGTCAGGGTCATGACAGCCAGCGCCGCATGGTTTGCTCAAAAACACCGGCAAAGAAGGCCAGCAGGTCGGTGCCCTGACTGGGTTTGAATTGCTGCGGATCATTCGCCCCCATGACCAGCAGGCCGGGCAGGCGGCCATGACCGAAATCCAGCTTTAGCGCGGCTTCGGATTTGATGGTATCGGCGGCTTTGCCATAAACGGCCGCATTGTCGGGCTGGATCGGGCGCAGGGTGACTTGTCGTGAATGGGTGCTTTTGCCGCCGGTCAGATAGGCCTCGACAAAGCCGGGTTCGGCGACGCTTAACACATCGCCAAGCTGTTTCAGGGCCGCGCCTTTTTCGTCCTGCGCGGTTTCCAGCACCAGCCGGATGCAATGGACGTTCAGGATATCGGCAACCTCGCCATCCAGATTGCGCAGGAATTCCTCGAATTCGACAGGGTCCAGCATCCGCAAAATCGCGCGGTGCACCTGTTGCATCCCGGCTAGATTGTCATAAGCGGCGGCAATCACCGAACGGTGGGTGTCCTCCAGCCGGTCCAGCCGCGCCTCGAGTCGCTCCATCGCCAATCCGCGCAGGTCCACGACATTTTCGCCCATTCTGGATTCTTTGGCGTCGATCAGGGCCTGCATCAGATCCGGGTCGTCCAGAATAACCTGCGGTTCCGCGATCAGCCTGTCGCGCAGTTTTTCCAGCTGTTTTGCTGTGTCTGTCATGCCTGCCTTGCCGTATTTGTTTTGATTTTCTTAACTATAGACCAACTTCCTAAGGCAAGTCATGGGGTTTTTAGGGCAAGGCCGAGTGGGGGAAAGATCGTGTTTTGGCAACAACAGGGAAAATTCGGGCGCATGAATATCCGGTAGCCAAAGCGGGGCGGGCAGGTATAGGCATTTCGGTTGGCCGCACCCACCCGCTTTCCCCTCGTGCAACAATCGTCTACCAATAGGTTCTGTATCGGAACCGATTTACGGTTTCTTAATGGTTTCCCCGATGGTGTCGCGGGGATTATCCGGAGTGGAAATTTCAGATGAATGTATTTACCAAACTTGCCCTGCTTGGCCTTGCCGCCATTGTTTTGGGCGTCGGATTTGTAAAGGGTCGCGATTTTCTGGCCGACAGAAAGATCGCCAAGGAAATTGCCATATCCAACGAGGTATTGGCCAACCTGCCCGCATCCGATTACATGCCCTTAAGGGAAATGGCCTCAAACGATGATTTCAATATTCGGGATTTGAGCAATGTCGAGTATGGCGATTTCAGGGATATTACCGTCATTGGCCCAGATAAACACGTCATCCTGTCATTTTTCAATTCGGCGAACATTAGGGCCGAGCGGGATTGGACCAGCGTCATTCTGGACAAAACCCTTGCGCAGATGCTGGTCACCCAAACCGGTGAACGCTTGCGCATTTTCAACAACTACATCCTGCGACCAGAGGGGTATTACACGTTTCTAAAGGACGGCAGCACGGCCCTGATTCCATATGAGGCATACACACCGGATGGCCCCGTCACCGAAGAGGTGATCCGCGGGCTGTACGAGAATAGCCTGTATTACCGTTATAATGAATACGCCATATTAAACGAAAACCAAGCCAGGACTGGAAAGGTCAAGGCGCATGTATTCTTTGTTGACGGACGCTGGCTGGAAGTCAGGGCGGTCCATGATCTGGCTACAAGTTTCCCCGACAAAGGGCAGGATGATCTGGCGGAAAATCAAACCGGCAGATATGTGAAAGTTGTAGCCCCAAGATACGATGATGAAGAAAACAGCGTATCCTTGAACGGGGGGCAGGCTGAAATTACACTGGATCATTTTCTGAAAGAGACGTTTTACAAAGGGCGCGGACCAGTCTGGGGAAGCCCGACCGGTGGCTCGCTGTCTGCGGCTTGGTCCGGTCAGGCGTATTTCACGCTTGAAACAGGGGGTAAGACGCTCAAGTTCATTTGGCCACACCTCCAACGCGCACGAACAAAGCTTTATAGCGATCCCGCCAACAGGTTTGTTCTGGTGGCAAGCGAAATTGGCAGGCGATATGTGCTGATCAGTCCGAAATCTGTTGCGGACTGAGTGGTTATCGCGCCCCACCTACCACTGGGTTTTGAAAACCACGGTAGATGGGGGGGGTAGCTGTCATTTTGTTAAAAGCATTGCGCCTTACAGGATTTTTTGACCTGTTTTGGCCCAATCCTTCATGAACCCTTCCAACCCTTTGTCGGTCAGAACATGGTCGGCCATTTTCTTGATTACGGCGGGCGGAGCGGTGGCCACGTCGGCGCCGATCAGGGCGGCTTGCGTCATGTGGTTGACGGAGCGGATCGAGGCGGCCAAGATGCGGGTCTCGAAACCGTAATTGTCATAGATCGTGCGAATGTCGGCGATCAGGTCCATGCCATCAATGTTAATGTCGTCCAGACGTCCGATAAACGGCGAAATGAATGTCGCCCCTGCCTTGGCAGCCAGCAATGCCTGGTTGGCCGAGAAGCACAGGGTGACGTTGACCATGATACCGTCCGCCGACAGTGCCTTGCAGGTTTTCAGGCCGGCCCATGTCAGCGGCACCTTGACCGCGATGTTGTCGGCGATTTTGGCCAGTTTGCGACCCTCTTTCAGCATCTCGTCGGCGTCCAGCGCCACAACCTCGGCGGAAACGGGGCCATCAATGATGCCGCAGATTTCCTTGGTCACTTCCAGAATGTCGCGGCCCGATTTCAGAATCAGCGACGGGTTGGTGGTGACTCCATCGGCCATACCCAGATCGTTCAGTTCCTTGATGTCTTCGACTTCGGCGGTATCAATGAAAAATTGCATGTGCAGAGTCCTTGCAGTTATGTTGCGGCATTTTGTCCGTTCTAGCGCAAGCGACAAGGGGCAGAAAGCCCTAAACGGCGGGGTAACGCATGTCTGATCACGGTTTTTTCGACGAAGGCACGCTGGTGGCTGTTCTAACCGCACAACCGATTGACCGGCTGCTGGATTATAAGGCCCCCGAAGGCGGCTGCATGACCGGTGCGTTCGTCGAGGTGCCGCTGGGTCCGCGCAAGGTGATTGGTGTGGTTTGGGGCAGGGGGCGCGGCGGGTTTGATCTGAAGAAAGCGCGCAGTGTGATCCGGGTGCTGGATGTCGCCCCGATGCGCGGGGAAATGCGCGAGTTTCTGACTCGGGCGGCGGACTATACCATGACGCCTCTGTCCATGATGCTGCGGCTGGCCACCCGCGCGCCGGGGCTGGGCGATGCCCCTGC
>Ga0256839_1004344_pt1 | contig 13923 bp, 14 predicted proteins | sample 354166metaG_FD_185968 | JGI IMG/M metagenome (GOLD analysis project Ga0256839, IMG submission 185968) | Hydrothermal vent microbial communities from Mid Atlantic Ridge, Atlantic Ocean - 354-166 | ecosystem: Environmental > Aquatic > Marine > Hydrothermal vents | place: Atlantic Ocean: Mid... | reverse complement strand
GTGGGAGCGATGATCCCGCTCGGGGTGGCCCTCGCGCTGGTGGGAATCCAGCGGTTGGGCGAGCTCCGGCTCGCCCGCCGCCACGAGCGGCGGCTGCGGGCCCGTGGCGCGGTCGAGTTCGGGGCCGGTCACTATCCCGTGATGGTGGCCCTGCACGCCGGCTGGTTCAGCGCCCTGGCCCTGGCGATCCCCCTGCAGCAGCCGGGCGACCCGGCGTTGTTGCTCGCCTATCTCGCCCTGCAGCCGCTGCGCTACTGGGCGATCGCCGCCCTGGGGGAGCGCTGGACCACCCGCATTCTGGTGCTGCCCGGCCATGCGCCGGTGCGCCGCGGCCCCTACCGCTGGCTGCGACACCCGAACTATCTCGTGGTGGCGCTCGAGATCCCGCTTTTGCCGGCGGCCTATGGGGCGTGGGATCTGGCCCTGGCGTTCGGCGCCGCCAACCTCCTGCTTTTGGGCTGGCGCATCCGCATCGAGGAGCGGGCGCTCGCCTGGGCGGAACAAGCGCGGGCACCGCCCGCGGGGAGCTCCGCACCCGCGATTCGGACGCCGGACCTCCGATAGTGGTCACATTCTCGTGGGGGCATTTGCGACCAATGGCGCCCATCGAGCCCTTGTCGCTTGACGCTGCTTGGGGCGTCGCTTAGCGGAGGGGCACGGGCCGGGATGGGACCAGAGCGTAAGGAGGTTCGTGATGCGCATGCGACGTGTTGTGGCCGCGGCCGGTATGGCGGTGCTCCTCGGGGCGGGCAGCGCGCTTGCCGACATGGACGAGGGGGCCGGCGACCCCGCCGCGGGCAAGCGGGTCTACAACGCCTGCAAGGCCTGTCACGAACTCACCCGCGAACGCAACCGGGTCGGACCGCATCTGGTGCAGATCATCAACCGTCCCGTGGCCGCCGTGGAGAACTTCCGCTACTCCAAGGCCCTGCGCGCGAAGGGGGAGGAGGGGATGGTCTGGAGCGAGGAAAACCTCGCCCAGTGGCTGCGCAATCCGCGCAAGTTCATCCCCGGCAACCGCATGGCCTTCCGGGGCCTGCGCAAGGACGAGGACATCCGCAACGTGATCGCCTACATGCGCGAGCAAGCGGGCGAGTGGGAGGGCGGCGAATAAACCGCCGTCAACCGATCGCGCCTCGCCCGTCCGATGGGCGGGCGAAGCGCCGGTCGCCCTGCCGCCGTCACCGCCGGGTGCTGGCCGGAAGCCGGGGAGAGGCCAGGATCGGCAGATAGCGGAGGGCGAACAACAGATAGGCGCCGCCCCAGAGCAGCGCCGCTGTGAGCCTTGCCTCCTCGCCCCACCACGGGACCGCGAGTCTCGCCAGGGTGGCGATGGTCACCAGGGCGTAGATCATCACCGTCCAGCCGTCGGCGCGAAGCGGACGGCCGCTGTGCCCGAGCGCTGCGCGGGTCATGACCGCGAGCGTCATGGTGCCGATGGCGCCCATGGTCAGCGCGTGCAGTGCGGTTGCGGCATCCCAACCCAGGCCCCAAAGCGCCGCTCCGAACAGAAGGGCCCCGAGCCCGAGCCAGAGATAGCCCAGGTGCAGCACCAGCACCAAAGGCTCCCCAAGCGTGCGATGGCCGCGCCAGCGGGCGAGCCGCAACAGATGTAGCGTGCCCGCCACGAGGAACATCGGCCCGCTCGCCTGCTGCGGCAGCACCAGCCAGCCGGCCAGGGCCACAGCCCATGCCGCCAGGGCGGCCCGATCGAGGGCGCCGAAGGGGGCGGGAAGCGCCCGCTCGCCTCGCTTCGCGAGCCAGTTGCGAGTGAAGCTCGGGGTGATGCGGCCGCCGATCAGAGCGAGCAGCAGCAGTATCGAAGCAAGTCCGATGGGCAGCGCCGCTTCGCCGGTCGCTGGGGATTCCGTCCACTGCGGACGCGAGAGCGGCGCGGCGAGGGCAAACAGGGTCACCAGCACCAACACCGGCAGGTTGCGCCAGTTGCGACCGGCGATGATCTCCCGCCACAAGAGCCCTGCGAGTGCCGCGTAGAACCCGATCTCGACCAGCACGGCGAGGGGGGCCACAGCGGGGAAGGGGGCGAGCAGGCGCGCGAGCGCCCAGGGCAGGAACAGCGCCAAGAGCGGCCGGCCGCGGACCGGAAGCCGGCGCGTCCAGTTGGGCACGGCGGTGAGCAGGAAGCCGGCGAGGATGCCTCCGATGCCGCCGAACAGGAGCTCCCGGGCATGCCAGCGGGGATCCGCGAGCTCCTCCGGCATCGGTGCAAGCGGCGCCGCGGCCCAGAACCACGACGCCGCACCGAGCCACAACGCGGCGCCCAGGAAGAAGGGACGGAAGCCGTTCGCGAGCAGCGGAGCTCCGCCAATGGCAGCCGGTCGTCCCACCGCCGAACCTCCCCGCCCAAAGGACAGCTCCGGCTGCCTTGCCGCCCTGCCGGTGGCGCGCCTTGATCGCCGTCAAGGAAAGGCCGGCCCGGCACCGACAGGCAGCCGCCCGGCTCGGGTGGTCCGCCCCTGCGGTCGCACCGCGCGCAGCGCGCACACCAGGACGTCGGCTCCGAGGGTGCCGCGCGCGAAGGCCTCGATGTGGGGCGGATGCTTGAGCACCACCACCCCGAGCACCGCCTCGAGAAAACCCGCGCGGCTGGGCTCGAGGCCGGCGAGCATCTCCCGCGTGGACCGCCGCGGCGCGAAGAAGAGATGAAAGCGACCCCGACCGCGCATCAGCACCAGGTTGAAGGTCGCCTCCTCCCCGGCCTCCGCCCGCCATGCGCGCCACCACATGCGGGCCTGGGCGCGCACCTCCCGGGCGCTGCCCGATCCCTTCCAGATCCCCCGGCGCCGGCGGATGCGGGCGAGGGAGAACAAGCGATCGCCCGGCTGTCGCCGCAGCGCGTGGACATGCCGGTGCTGCGGCACCGAAGGCCCGGCGCCGTCCTGATTGAAACCCAAAAGCCAGCCCGGCGCCCGATCGAGAAAGGCGGCCATCGCCGCCAGCAGACGGTCGAGATCGGCCTCGCCCCCCACCCGGTGCGGGCGGTGGCGACGGGTGGCGAGGGTGTATTGGAGGGCCCGGGTGTAGGGTGCGGGCGAGAGCGCCGCGCGCCAGCGCTGTCCGGCCAGGACGAGAGGCAGCGGCAACTGCGCGAACGGCAGGTCACACAGGGGGCAGGAGGGTTCCGAGCCGCTCCCCGATGCGCCGGCCGATCGGTGGGGAGCGGCGCGGGCGGGGTTCACCACCACCCCGATCCGCTCGCCTTGGGCCTCGAGCCACCGCACCGGCGCCGGTGCAAGCCGACCCTCGAGATAACCGGTGAGCCGGTGCGCCGCCGCCAGCGCACGGAGCCGCGCATCGAGGCCCCAGCCCCGCACCGCGAGCGCCTCGGCGCAGGCGGCCGTCGCCGCTTCATGGGCCCGGCGCACCGCCCGCACCGCCCTGGCAGACGGGTGCGGCAACAGCGATGCGGCCGGCTCGTTCTCCGCCGTCCTGGTCACGCTCCGCACCTCCCTCTCGGGCCCGAAAGGGGCCGGGGCTGGGAAACCGAAGCGACTGCCGCGAGGTGCCGCGGTCTCGCCGCCGGGCCCGCGTCACTCGTCGGCGGGCTTGCGGTACCAGTTGCCCTTGTCGTCCATGACGAACTGGCCGGGGGGTGTTTTGGCGATGAAGGTCTCCCCCGCCACCACCGCCACCGCTTCCACCGGCACCCCGCGCCTTTGGGCGATGTCCCGGTAGCGGGCGAGCCGCTTGGCGTTCACCTCCTCCACCAGCCGCTTCACCGCCTCCGGGGCGTTGGCATCGACGAGGCCGAGGAAGCCGTCCGGCTTCTCGCCCACCCAGCCGCGGGCCTTGGCCTCCTTGAGGGTGAGCTGCGTCTGTCCGCGCCCGCGGGCCGGCAGCAGCACAAGCGCAGCCCCCAGGATGACGGTGCGGCGGGTTGCACGCGGATTGCGGCCGCTCAAAACAGCCCCTCCTCTTCCAACAGCGCCTCGACGTCGCGTTCCACCAACACCCGCACTTCGTGCTCGATCTTGACGTTGAGGTTGATGGTGATGGGCTCGCGCGGGGCCTCGAGCCGTACCGTCGGCTGACAGCCGGCGAGGGCCAGCAGCAGCACGAGGCTAAGGCGCCGGAGCCTCGAGCCGCCTTCGGACCTGCCGGGCCACCTCGAAACCCTTGAACCCGGCCTGGATGATGCGCCCGAACGGCCCCTCGAAGGCCAGATTGAGGACAAAGGGCTGACCTCCTTCGAAGTCGGGGTTGGCCCCTTCGAGCCTAACAGAAAGCCGCATCTCCCCCAAGAGCGGGCCTGACAGCCGCGCTTCAAGGGTGCGGTAGCGAAATCGGGCGAGCGCTCGGGTGAGCAGCGCGAGTTCGGGCGAAGCCGGCAGCCTATCCGGCCGGTAGCGCAGCACGCCGGGTCGCGCCGCGACGAGCCGCGCATCCTCGATCACGAGGGCGCCGCCTTGGCGCACAAGCCGCATCCATCCCTCGACCCGTCCCTCGCCCTCGAGACCGGGCACGGCGATCAAGGAGAGCAGGGCTGCGAGGTCGAGGTCGGCAAAGGCGATCCGCCAGCGTCCTTGTGGATCGCGCAGGGAGATGTCGGCCGGCTCGAGCCGCGCGCTGCCGCCCAACAGCGACGCCCTGAACCTGGACAGCTGGAGCCTTGGTCCGTCGTCGAGCCGGAAGGCGAGCGCGACCTCCTCCGCCGCCAGCCCGACCTCCACCCGCCGTGCCCGCAGTCGCTGGCCGGGCAGCGTGCGCGGAGGCCACAGCCGGTCGAACAGCACCGTTCCCTCGAGACCCTCGACGCGCAGATCGCCGACCCGGAACGTCAGGTCCCAAAGCTGCAGCTCCGCTGCCTCCACGCGCCGTCCGCCCCGCTCGATGCGCGCCAGCACCGCAAGCCGGCCCGATGCCTCCTCTACCCACCCCGCTGCCGCCGGCACGAGCATCCCGGGTTGCAGCCCGTCGGGGCGAAAACGCAGGCGGGCCTCCAGGTTGAGCGCCAGGCCTCGCGCCCCGCCGGCAAGCGTAAAGCGCACCTCCCCGTCGGGACGAGGCAACAGCAGCCGTCCCCGAAGGCGCGGATCCATCCCTGCCGCAAGCTCCGCCTCGAGCCCGAGGGGGGCGAGGCCCGGAAGCGTCAGCCGCGCCCGCACGCGGGTTACACCGCCTGTGCTCGGGGCCAGGGTGAGGGCCTGCATGCGCACAAGGGGCGCGCTGCCATCGGCCGGAGACAGCCTGAGCTCGCCGATCCGCACCCGCTCCGGCCATCCGGGGCCGGCCCAGGGCAGAGCCCAAGAGGGTACCGCGAGGCCGCACAGTCCGAACGCGAGGGCGAGCGAGGAGGCGCGGATCGCGCTCACGAGCGTTCCGGATCCTCGCCGTTGCCGCGCGGGCGGTCGCTGAGATAGTCGGCGGTGGTGCGGGGCTTGCGGGGTGTGCCGAGCTGGAAGGGGCGCTGTTCGTCCTCGAACTGGGCCTTGATGCGGCAGTCGTCGCACATGCGCAACAGAGCGATCTGCCGCTCGCTCTGGAACATCCAGTGGCTGCCGGCGAGGCGGGCGACGATGCGCTCGATGCTGCTCTTGACGCCGAAGGGTTTGCCGCAGCGCACGCAGTGGAACGGTTCCTCTTCCTTGATGGTGCGCAGCTCCCGGGCCAGGGCGCCGAAGGCGAGCCGGGGCTCGAGGGTGATCACCTTTTCGGGACAGGTGGCCGCACACAGCCCGCATTGCACGCAGGCCTCCTCGAGAAAGCGCACCATCGGCCGATCCGGATTGTCCACCAGCGCCCCGACCGGACAGGCGCCCACACAGGACAGGCACAGGGTGCAGCCGTCCACCCGCACGCGGATGGTGCCGAAGGGGGCACCTTCGGGCAGCGGCAACACCTCCTTGGGCTCGGGGGCGGTCTCGCGCAGATGCTCGAGCGCGAGCCGGAGCAGCTGGCGCTTGTCGCCGAGGGGCACATAGGAGGCCCGCGGAATGGGCGGCCAGGAGGTGTCCCGCCACAACAGCTCACCCAAACGCTCGGGATCCTCCTCCAAGAGGAGCTCGATCCGCCCCGCGCCCCAGCCAAACCCCTCCAACACCGCCCGCATCATGTCCACGGCGCCCGCCACCGAACGGGCCTCCTCCCGCTTGCGCGGCGGGACCCACACGAGCACCCGCAGCGCTCCGAAGGCGAACGCCGAGGCCAGGGTCTCGAAGCCGACAAGCCCGATGTCCTCGAGCCGGAAGGGCAGCATGCGGGCGGGCAGCCCGTCACCGAGCCGGGCCAGCATGGTGAGGATGGGGCCGCCGTGGCGGTCCTCGTAGATGAGCAGCTCCGGCCGTTCGCCGCCCGCCTCCGCATAGGTCGACAACAGCACCGAGAGCCGCTCCACCAGCTTGGCCGGACTGGGCGAATGGTAGGTGGCGGCGCCGGTGGGACAGACCGCGCTGCAGCTGCCGCAGCCGGCGCACACATAGGGATCCACCTCCACCGCCTCGGCCACCGAGCGGATCGCCCCGGTGGCGCAGTGGTCGAGGCAGCGGGTGCAGCCGACGATGCCCGAGCGCTTGTGGGCGCAGATGGCGGGATCGTAGCGTACATAGCGCGGCTTTTCGAACTCGCCGACGAGATCGGTGAGCCGAAGCAGCGCCCGCAGCACCGCGGCCGGATTGCGGGCCTCGGGGCGGGCGTAGCCGTCGCGCTTGTCGGGAGCCGGGAACAAGGGCGCCTCGCTGGCGAGATCGAGGATCAGATCGCACTCCAGGGTCTGCCGGGAGGCGGGTGCGGAAAAGCGCAACACCTCCCGCGAGGACACCTCCGCCGCGGCGAGATCCTCGACCTCGACCGCAAAGGCGCCGAGATGTCCCTCCGCGCGCAGGATGCGGCCGCGGAAGACGGGAAAGCCGTAACTCCGCGCCGGCAACACCTCCTCGCGACCGGAGAGCAGCACCGTGGGCGCGAGCCTTCCGCGCACCTGTTCGGCGAGCTCGAAGGCGCTCTCGTCATGGGCGTAGATCAACAACCGGCCTTGTGAGGTGAGCTCGAGACTGGGCGCAGGCTCGCTGTCCACCGCCGCCTCGGCCAACAGCGCCGCCATCTTGGCACCGGCCTGCGCCCCCTCCCTGGACCAGCCGCCCCGATCGCGCAGATCGACGAAGCGCAACGCCACATCACCGCCGGCCTCCTCCGCCACCTCCCGGAACAGCGGGGCCTCCTGCTCGCAGGCCACGATCAGCTCGCCGCCCTCGGCCACCGCGCGGCGGAAGGACTCGATCTGGGTGCGGCACAGATGATCATAAACCGCCTCCGGCTCGGCGCCCTCGGCCACGCGCCCGAGCGCCCGCAGATCCAGAGGATTGGTCCCCTGACAGCGGCAGACGAGACAACGTCGGGATCCGATCCGCATCGGGCGCCTCCAGCTTCCCGCCGCCCAACTTGACGGCGCAGCCATGGTTAGCAAAACTGTTCTGGCGGAGAAAGCGGCATCCGCCATACTGCAATTCGGCCGGACACCGTGCAGCGCGGCGCAGCTTCCGGGGGCGGTGGCGGATGGCCCGGTCGTCGGAGAGGGGAGGTGAGGCGTTGGCGCGAGGGGGCGATGCGGTGATGCGGCTCGGCGTGGTGGTGGAGTGCCGCCGCGTCGACCATCCCTGGCAACCCTGGCGGTGGCGGGCGATCGGGGTGCTGGTGGAGCCGCCGGAGACCGCTTCCTGGCGGGTGTTGGTGAAGGACGAGCACTTCACCCAATACCATGCGGCCAATCTGGAGCTCGCCCTGTTCCGGGACGAGACCGACCATTACAAGTACAATCTGAGCAGCGATCGACCGCAGCTCTACGTGGTGATGCGGGAGACGGGCGCGGACGACTTCCCGTGGCGGCCGGTGCGGCTGTCGGCGTCGCCCTGGGAGGGGCAGGCGTTCGAGGAGCTCGCCGAGGACCGGGTGGATGCGGTGGCGATGCCGCCGGTGGTGATCGGCTGGGTCAAGGAGTTCGTCGACCGCTTCCACGTGGAGCGGCCCTTTTATAAGCGCAAGCGCAAGGGACGGGATGCCAAGCCCGGCGAGGGCAGCACCTTCGTGCCGCTGGGCGGGGGAGAAGGCGAGGGATGAGCGAGGCGGAGCGGGAATCCTTTCTTAGGCGCTGGTCGCGGCTCAAGCGGGGCGGCGACGCGGATGGACGGTCCGAGCGGGATGCGGGCGCACCGCAACAACCGGTCCGGGAGGAGGAACGGGGAGCCCCGGCCGCGGCGGCGGGGGCCGTGGAATCGCTCCCGGATCCCGACAGCCTGCCGCCGGATGGGGACTTTTCGGTGTTCCTGCGCGAGGGGGTGCCCGAGCTCTTGCGTCAGAAGGCGCTCCGGCGGCTGTGGCGCACCAACCCCATCATCCGCACCGTGGACATGCTGGACGACTACTGCGAGGACTTCACCGACGCCGCCACCGTGGTGGCCGGACTGCGCACCGCCATCGCCAAGGGCCGCGAGACGATCGAGAGGGCGCAGGAGAAGCTCGCGCGCGCGGAGGAGGCGCTGGAGCGGGGCGAAGACGAACAGAAGGCGGCGGAGGAGCGTTCGGCCGAGACGCCGCCCCCGCCGCCAACCCGTTGTGACGACGAGAAAAATGAGGGATCGGCGTAAAAGCCATCTTCCGCTTGCACGTTAGCTTGGAGCTGTTTAGAATAGGATCGAAGCGTCAGGGAGGTGGCGCGGACATCGCGAAGCGGGCCGCGTCCAAGGACCGGGGGATGGTGGACAGCACCGTCGCCGAGAGGCTTCTGGGAGAGGAAGAGGAGCTGCGGGCGCAGGTCTACGGGCTGCTCGCGCGTCTTCTGGCGGCGCCGCCGGATGCGGCGTTGCTCGGTTTTCTCGCGGGGCTGGGCGAGCGCGAGACGGAGTTCGGGCGGGCGCTGTTGGCGCTTGCCGAGCGGGCGCGGGCTGCTGAGGTGGAAGCGGTCGCGGACGAGTATCACGAGCTCTTTGTCGGCGTCGGGCGCGGCGAGCTGTTGCCCTATGCTTCTTATTATCTGACCGGGTTTCTCTACGAGCGGCCGCTTGCGGAGCTGCGCAGCGACTTGCGTCAGCTCGGGGTGGCGCGGGCGGAGGGCAACAAGGAGCCCGAGGATCACATCGCGTCTTTGTGCGAGGTGATGGCGGGGCTCGTGCGCGGTGCGTTCGGGGACGGTTCGCTGGAACTGCAGCGGCGGTTTTTCATGCGCCATCTCGAGCCCTGGGCGGGTCGGTTTTTCCAGGATCTCGAGCGTGCGCAGGCGGCGCGGTTTTATGCGCCGGTGGGGAGTCTTGGCCGTCTGTTCGTGGACATCGAGCGGGCGGCGTTTGCGATGGCCGGCTGACGCCGCGGCAGCCGGGGTCGGTCGGCGTTGGGTTCGGGGCTGGCTGCCAGGGGAAGAGGAAGCGATGCGCAGAGAAAAGCGGGCATCCGGACAGGGCCGTCGCGAGTTTCTGAAGCTCGCGGGGCTCGGCGCAGTCGTGGGGACCGTGGCGGCGGTCGCGGGCGAGCGGCCGGCGGAGGCGGCCGGGAGCGCGGGTGCTCCGGCGAGCGGCTATCGGCTCACCGAGCATGTCAAGAAGGCGTATGAGCTGGCCCGGTTTTGAGCGCGGGCGCGGGGTGAGGTGGAGTTGAGCCATGCTTAAGAAGCGAAGCGCAGGGAGCGTGAACGGCGGTCGGATGGCGGCGGCGCTCGCGGGTCTGGCGGGTGCGGCCATGGACCGGCGTGCCTTTCTCCGGCGTTCGGGGCTTACCGCCGGTGGTCTGGCGGCGGCGGGGGCTCTCTCCGGCGGCATGATGCGCAAGGCGGAGGCGCAGACGGCGCCGCTTATGGAGGGCATCGTCACCAAGAAGACCATCTGCACCCATTGTGCGGTGGGCTGTACGGTGATCGCCGAGGTCAAGAACGACACCTGGATCGGGCAGGAGCCGGGTTTTGACAGTCCGATCAACCTCGGCGCCCATTGCGCCAAGGGTGCGGCGGTGCGCGCCTATTCGATGAGCGAGCGGCGCCTCAAGTATCCGATGAAGCTCGAGGGCGGCAAGTGGCGTCGCATCTCCTGGGAGCAGGCGATCGAGGAGATCGGTGACCAGCTGCTCAAGATCCGGGAGGAGTCGGGTCCGGATTCCGTCTATTGGCTGGGCTCGGCCAAGCACAGCAACGAGCAGGCCTATCTGTTCCGCAAGTTCGCGGCGTTCTGGGGCAGCAACAACGTCGACCATCAGGCGCGCATCTGTCACTCGACCACCGTGGCCGGGGTGGCCAACACCTGGGGCTACGGGGCGATGACCAACTCCTTCAACGACATCCAGCGCTCGCGCTGCATCCTGATGATCGGCTCCAACGCCGCCGAGGCGCATCCGGTGGCGATGCTGCACATTCTCAAGGCGAAGGAGCAGAACAACGCGCCGATGATCGTGTGCGATCCGCGTTTCACGCGCACGGCGGCGCATGCCGACGAGTATGTGCGGCACCGGTCCGGCACGGATGTGGCGCTGATCTGGGGCATTCTCTGGCACATTTTCGAGAACGAGTGGGAGGACAAGGAGTACATCCGGCGCCGGGTGTGGGGCATGGACCGGGTGCGCGAGGAGGTGCGCAAGTGGAACCCGGAGGAGGTGGAGCGGGTCACCGGCGTGCCCGGCTCGCAGCTCCGGCGGGTGGCGCGTCTGCTGGCCAACAACCGGCCGGCCACCATCGTCTGGTGCATGGGCGGCACCCAGCACACCATCGGCAACAACTTCACCCGTGCCTACTGCATCCTGCAGCTGGCGCTCGGCAACATCGGCGTCTCCGGCGGCGGTGCGAACATCTTCCGCGGCCATGACAATGTGCAGGGGGCGACCGATCTCGGCGTGCTCTCGCACACCTTGCCGGGCTATTACGGTCTGTCCGAGGGTGCCTGGCGCCACTGGGCGCGGGTGTGGGAGGTGGATTACGACTATCTCCTCTCGCGCTTCCACAGCAAGGAGCTGATGGAGTCCAAGGGCATTCCGGTGTCGCGTTGGTTCGACGGGGTGCTCGAGGATCCCGCCAACATGGACCAGCCGGATCGGGTGCGGGCGATGATCTTCTGGGGTCATGCGCCCAACTCGCAGACCCGGCTGCCGGACATGAAGCGGGCGATGGAGCAGTTGGATCTGCTCGTGATCATCGACCCGTATCCGACCATGGCGGCGGTGATGCACGATCGGACGGACAACGTCTATCTGCTGCCGGCGGCCACCCAGTATGAGACCTACGGGTCGGTGACGGCCTCCAACCGCTCCATCCAGTGGCGGGAGAAGGTGATCGAGCCGGTCTTCGAGGCCAAGGTCGATCACGAGATCATGTATCTGTTCGCCCGCAAGCTCGGGTTCGCCGACGAGATGTTCAAGAACATCCAGGTGAACGGCACCGAGCCGCTGGTGGAGGACATCACCCGCGAGTTCAACCGCGGCATGTGGACGATCGGCTACACCGGCCAGTCGCCGGAGCGCCTCAAGCTCCACATGAAGTACCAGCACGTCTTCCACAAGACGACGTTGCAGGCGCGGGGCAGCGAGGTGGACGGCGAGTATTATGGTCTGCCGTGGCCGTGCTGGGGCAAGCCGGAGATCCGCCATCCGGGTACGCCGATCCTCTACGACACCAGCAAGCACGTCATGGAGGGTGGTCTCACCTTCCGGGCGCGTTTCGGTGTCGAGTACGAGGGCGAGAACCTGCTCGCCGAGGGCAGCTATTCGGAGGGTTCGGAGCTCAAGGACGGCTATCCCGAGTTCACCATGGAGCTGCTGCAGCGGCTCGGTTGGGATCGGGATCTGACCGAGGAGGAGCGGGCCACCATCGAGGCGATCGCCGGTCCGAAGACCAACTGGAAGACGGATCTGTCGGGCGGCATCCAGCGGGTGGCGCTCAAGCACGGTGCGGCGCCCTTCGGCAACGCCAAGGCGCGCTGTTATGTGTGGAACTTCCCCGATCCCATTCCGGTGCATCGGGAGCCGTTGTACACGCCCAGGCGCGATCTGGTGGCCGATTATCCCACCTATGAGGATCGGAAGTTCTACCGGCTGCCGACCCTCTACCGGTCGATCCAGCAGAAGGACTTCTCGAAGGACTTCCCGATCATCCTCACCTCGGGGCGTCTCGTGGAGTATCAGGGCGGCGGCGAGCAGACCCGCTCGAACCGTTGGCTCGCGGAGCTCCAGCAGAACATGTTCGTGGAGATCAACCCCTACGATGCCAACACCATCGGCGTCCGGGACGGGCAGATGGTGTGGGTCGAGGGTCCCGAGGGCGGGCGCGTTTTGGTGATGGCGTTGGTCACCGAGCGTGTCGATCGGGGCGTGGCCTTCATGCCCTTCCACTTCGGCGGCTGGTTCCAGGGTGCGGACCTGCGCGCCAAGTATCCGGAGGGCACCGATCCCTATGTGCTGGGTGAGGCGAGCAACACGGCCCAGACCTACGGCTACGACTCGGTCACCCAGATGCAGGAGACCAAGACCACCCTGTGCCGGATCGTGCCGGCGTGAGGAGGTAAGCCATGGCGAGGATGCGTTTCCTTGTGGACGCCGAGCGCTGCATCGACTGCAACGCCTGCGTCACCGCCTGCAAGAACGAGAACGAGGTGCCCTGGGGCATCAACCGGCGCCGGGTGGTGACCATCAACGATGGTCTGCCGGGCGAGCGGTCGATTTCGGTGGCCTGCATGCACTGTTCGGATCCGCCGTGCATGGCGGTGTGTCCGGTGGACATCTTCTACCAGACCGAGGAGGGGATCGTCCTCTGGAACAAGGATCTGTGCATCGGCTGCGGCTATTGCTTCTACGCCTGTCCGTTCGGGGCGCCGCAGTATCCGCAGGCGGGCAACTTCGGCAGCCGCGGCAAGATGGACAAGTGCACCTTCTGCGCCGGCGGTCCGGAGGTGACCCACAGCGAGGCGGAGTTCCGCAAGTACGGGCGCAACCGCATCGCCGAGGGCAAGCTGCCCCTGTGCGCGGAGCTGTGCGCGACCAAGGCGTTGCTTGCCGGCGACGGCGACATTATCGCGGACATCTACCGCGAGCGGGTGGTGGCCCGCGGCTTCGGATCCGGGGCCTGGGGTTGGGGCACGGCCTACCAGATCAAGGGCATCTGAGGCCGGGTGTGGGGCCGGACGGCGGTCCGGCCCCCGCCCCACCGGGCACGCGACGGCGGGGGATACCTCGCCGTTTTTTCTCCAAGGCGCGGCGAGGAGCTGATGGGGCAGGCGAGCATGGCGCAGCACACTCCCGGCGGCGCGGAATCACCGTGGGGCATCCTGCTCAGGGTGGCGGTGGCCCTGCTGATTTTGCTGGCGGTGTTGTGGGGCGTGTGGGGCTATAAGGATCGGCCCTTGAGCGAACGGCCGATCGTGTTCGAGAAGGGCCGGTACGTGGGGCCGGAGGACGAGCCCTTCGATCCCAAGGCCATCGAGCAGACGCGTCTGCGGGCGCGGGCGCAGGGCGAGCTTTGAGGAGGGCGCGGAGGATGCGAGGCAGGTGGCGGAGCGTCAGGCGCGCGTTTGCGTTGGGCGCGCTGTTGGGCCTGTTCCTGGTGCCGCTGTTCGCGGTGTTCGCCCAGCAGGAGCCGACCCGGCCCACCGTGCGGCCGCCCGAGGAGGCGGAGCTGTTCGAGGCGGAGAAGCGCAACCCGCCGGTGAACGTGGCGCCGCAGCCGAGCGCCAGCGACGTGTGGCGGCGCATCCGGGTGGGCGAGTTCGGCGACGTGCCGATCCCCGATCCGCTCGCGGGCCAGTTGATCCAAAGCGAGGGCGAGTATTGGCGCACGGTGCGGGAGGGCCCGTACCGGTTCTACGCCGGCTGGTTCCTGGTGCTGGTGGTGGCGCTGCTCGCGGTGTTCTTCGCGCTGCGCGGGCGCATCCGGGTGGAAAGCGGCTTCTCGGGCATCCGCATCCCGCGCTTCGGCTTTTTCGAGCGCTTCGTCCACTGGCTCAC
>Ga0256839_1004343_pt1 | contig 13930 bp, 8 predicted proteins | sample 354166metaG_FD_185968 | JGI IMG/M metagenome (GOLD analysis project Ga0256839, IMG submission 185968) | Hydrothermal vent microbial communities from Mid Atlantic Ridge, Atlantic Ocean - 354-166 | ecosystem: Environmental > Aquatic > Marine > Hydrothermal vents | place: Atlantic Ocean: Mid... | reverse complement strand
GATGAAGTTGGCATCGTAGACAAACTCCTCAGCGATCTGACTGCCGATGCGACCGTAGTAGGCTTCGGGCAGCACCTTCACGTTGTTGGGCTGGCCGTTCTGGTTGACGCCTTCGCCGACCATGCAGCCGGTGACCGGGTAGCCGGCTGCGTCGCATTCGGCCCGGCCTTTCAGGGTATTTTTGTGCAGGCCGTAGATGTAGGCGTAAGCGTTGGTCCCCGAGAAGAGCTGCCCGCCCCACTTTGCATCGAGCAGGACGCTGACAGTCAGGTTCTTGTAGCCCACCTCGGAGGAGAGCGCCGCGGTCCAGTCGGGTGTGCCACGGCCCAGCACGACGCGTTCTGGATCGCGCATGGGCAGGCCGCTTTCGTCGTGCACGATCCGTCCCTGGTCGTCGCGCAGGTACCGGTAGCCCCAGATCGTGCCGTAGGGTTTGCCCACCTCGGCGGTGATCCAGGCCGTTTGGAGACGGCTCTGGTCAAGCACCAGCACGGTCTGGTCGCCGGCCAGGGCAAGCACCTTGCTGAGGTTTCTGGCGAAGTTGAAGCTGAGATTCCAGAACAGAGCGGGCGTGCGGATGGGCGAGCCGGTGATCAACAGTTCGACGCCCTGGTTCTGGAGCGCGCCTGCGTTGATCACGCGTTCGCCAAAGCCGGACGCCTCGGAGATCGTGGTCGAGAGAATCTGGTCGGTGGTTTTCCGCCGGTACCAGGTCAGGTCCAGGCCCAGCCGGCGATCCAGAAATTCCAGGTTGATACCCAGTTCCGTCTCGGTGGTTGTGGTGGGTTTCAGGTTGGAAAGCGGGATCGAGTTCTGGGCAATGAAGCCCAGGGGTTGTCCCTGGTGGGTCGCGTCGGCGATTCGATAGGTCAGGTTGAGCATATACGGGTCGGTGTCGCTCCCGACCTGGGCCCAGGCTGCCCGCAGTTTGCCGAAGCTCAACCATGAGGGCACGGGCAGCACGTCGCTGAATACGAAGCTGGCGCTGACCGAGGGATAGAAGTAGCTGTTGTTATTTGGTGGCAGCGTTGAGGACCAGTCGTTGCGGGCGGTCAGGTTCAGGAACAGGTAGTCGTTGTAAGCGAGCTCGACCGAACCGTAGAGCGAGTTGATCTGCTTTTCAGAGAAATCATAGCGAGGCGTTAGATCGTTCATGTTAGCGATCGTAACCAGGTTGGGCAGTTTGAAACGCGCGCCATAGACGCCTACCAGTTCAATCTGGCGCCAGAGCACGCCCAGGCCTGCATAAGCATTCATGCTCAGGGAAGGGGTGAAGGCGTACTGTGCTTTGAGTAGGAGGTCGGTGTTGCTTTCCAGCACGCGCCATTCATTGTCCGACATATCACCGTCTGGCCGATAAGCCGTCCCCCATGGAGTAACAGTACGACGACGGAGCGTGTACCAGTCCAGTCCGGTGCGGCCTTCGACCGAGAGCCAGTCGGTCAACTGAAGTTCAAGGTCAATCGTACCGATCAGACGGTCTTTGTCGTCGTCAGCCTGAAAGCGGTTAACGACCCACCAGGGGTTGGTGGTGTACACGTCGCTTACGATCTGCAGCTCGCGGCCGTCTTCGGTATAGCCTGGTCTGAGCGTTCGGGGGTCGACGTTGGGCGGCAGGAAGGCAATCGAAAAGTTCGGGTTGCCGGGGCGGTCGGAGAGGTTGGTGCGGTCGTCGGCCAGTTCGTTGATGTAGTTGGCCTTGACGTCCGCGGTCAGCCGACCGAAGGTTGCTGTTCCGCGCAGGGTCAGCGAGGTGCGCTGCAGGCCCGATCCTGGCACAATGCTCTGAGCGTTGAACTGCGTGACGGAGAAGTAGAGCGAGGTGTTTTCAGTGCCGCCGTAGAGCGTCAGGGTGTTGCGCGCAGAGAGCCCGGTGCGGTAGAAGTCTTCCAGGCGACGGTTGACGGCGCGGTAGGGCCGGGCAACGCCGTCGAACTGAATGACCGAGGAGCCGTCCAGTTTGGCGCCCCAGCTCGACAGGCCGGTCTGCAGCGCTTCCTCTGGAGTCGCGGGTTTCTGACCGCGCTGCCCCTGGCCGTACACGTTCTGGTAGTCTGCAAAGCCGACCAGCGCTTCTTCGGCCGTAAGGGTGGAGCTGAACTCAATGTTCAGGCCGCGCCGTCCTTTGCCGGAGCGGGTGTTGATCAGGATCACGCCATTGCGGGCACGGGTGCCGTAGAGGGCGGCTGCCGCGGCCCCCTTGAGCACCGAGATGCTTTCGATGTCTTCAGGATTCAGGCTGGAGATGCCGTCGCCGCCGTCGAAGCCGCCCCACATGCCCGCCGAGCCGATCGTCGAGTTGTCGATCGGCACGCCATCGACGACAATCAGGGGCTGGTTGTTGCCGGTGAGCGACGAGACGCCGCGAATTACAATCCGGGTCGATGAGCCTGGACCACCGGCGGTCGGGCTGATCTGCAGGCCGGCCACTTTGCCCTGCAGCAGATTGCCGAAGTTGGTTTCGGTGCCGACTACCAGATCCTGGGCGTTGACCTGGCTGACGGCATAGCCCACGGCGCGGGCTTCGCGCTCGATGCCCAGCGCTGTCACCACCACTTCGCCCAGTTCAGCTACTGCCGGTTGAAGCAGGACTTCCAGGTAGTTGCGGCCGTTGAGGGGGACCTCCAGGGTTTCAAAGCCCACAAACGAAAACCGAAGGGTAGCCTGTGGGCTGCCGACGGTGAGCACAAAGTTGCCGTCGGCGTCGGTGGTGGTCCCATTCATCGTGCCCACCTCCAGGATGTTGACGCCCGGCAGGGGGCTGTTGTCGTCGGCCGAGCGCACGACGCCGCGCACCTCAAACTGGGCATGGGCTGCCGAAGCGCTCAGCAATAGCACGCTCAGCAGCAACAGACGTCTGCGGAGTTCGTGGTAAAAGTTCTTCATGGCTTCTGACAGATTGTTTGAGAAAAAGCTGGGCATGCTCGCTTCCGTCTTGATGTGGTTTTCATGATAGAGCTGGGCCTGTCGGTCGGCAAGGCAGTCCGACATTTTGGGATCGGTTCCAGCAGAAGAAGGCTGCATTTTGGGACCGATCCCACGTTGCGTCGAAAGGGTGTCCGCGTGTTATTTGCGCCGAGCAAGCTTTTCAATCTTCCTTTTTGATGAATTTATGAATGGCCGGGTGCCTATCAGGAAGCGTAGCGCAGGATTAGAAGTAAAAAGGCGCCGGCTGAGGCTAAGCGCTTAAAACATGGACTATTCCGTGCCGTCCTTGCTTATTGGTCTGGATGTGGGCGGCTCGTCAACCGAGCTGCTGGCCCTGCGTCCTCAGGCTCAGAATTCACCCTTTCGGCTGGTGGGGCCGGGTGCCAATCTGCAGCGGGTGGGTTTTGGGCAGACGGTTGTAGTGCTTCAGGAGCTGATTGAGCAGACGCTGCGGCACTTTCCGGGGGTGTCCGTGCTTTCGGTGTGTGCGGGGATTGCCGGGTGTGGGCGCTCCAAAGACCAGGAGCTGTTGTCCCGGCGACTGCAACAGGTGCTGGGCGATGGAGGGCGCACGGTACTGGTTCGGGTAGTACATGATGCAGAGATTGCCTTGGAGGCCGCCTTTGAAGGGGCCAGCGGGGTTGTGGTGGTGGCAGGTACGGGATCGGTCATTCTGGCACGCACGCGTCGGGGACAGATAGAAGTGGCCGGGGGCTGGGGTTATTTGTTGGGGGACGAAGGAAGTGGCTTTGCGATCGCTCGCGCCGGGTTACAGGCGGTGGCACAAGCGTTGGACGGTGGTCCCGACACGCGTCTGCGTGCGATGCTGGCCGAGCGCTTTCAGCTATGTGCACGTGATGCCATCATTCACCGCGTCTACCAGGAACGCTGGTCGTTGCAGGAGTTTGCGCCGCTTGTGCTGGAAGCTGCGCGCACGGGCGATCCGGTAGCGCAACGCATCGTGGAAGATCAGATAACGCAGCTGGTCGCACAGGTTGGCTGGCTGCTGGACCGGCTGGGTGATACCGTGGCGCCCCGCATGGCGCTGGCGGGGGGCCTGATGAACGAACCGTTCTATGTAGCCCAGTTGCGCCGGCAGCTCGCGATGCGGTGGCCGGACTGGTCCATTGAAGTGCAGCAGCGGCGGCCGGTCGAAGGAGCGTTGCGGCTGGCCCGGCGCCAACTGGCCTCCGGTGTCGGGTCGGAGCCTTAGCTGGCAAGGCGGGCTTTCAGCACCTTCCAGTGCGCTTCAGTCAGCGATTCCACGTTGAACAGAGAAATGCCTGCGGCGCCTCCTGCCAGGGCATACCCGATGGCCTGGTCCAGCGCTTCCGGGGTAAGGGCCGGTACAAAGAGCCCGCTGTAGAGCGGAATGCGGCCGTCAAGTGCTTCGATCCCTTCCCTTGTGGCCGTCTCAATCCAGGCGACGGGACGGTCGTAGAAGTTGTGATAGATCATGGGCATGACGGCATCGAGTGGCCACTGGGGCCAGTCCTGGCGTACAAGTCGGCGGGCGATCTCCGGGGTGGGAAAGACGGCAGCGGTTAGCGGTTTGCCCCGTGCATGGACGCGTTCGGCAATTTGCTGTACGACGGCCGTGATCTGGTCGTAGCGAAACTGCCGCCAGGCGGTATTGGCTGATGGATTTTCCAGTTCGAGCGGATCGATGCCGATCTGGGCTTTAAATTGGGCCCGGCATTCGGGATGGTAGCCGTAGTCGAAGGGTGGGTACTCGCGGTCTTGCACCAGGCCGTATTTCGGCTGAAGTGTGATGGGCAGGATGACGTCGGGAAAGCGGATGTAGTCCAGATGCAGGCCGGCCAGCCCTTCGATCTGCGCCATGCGGTCGTAATAGTCGGCCAGATAGGTGCGTACGTCCGGGACGCAAGGCGAAAGAAAACGGTAGTAGTCCACGTAGGGTGGCTGCTGAGCAGTCGAGACGCCCTCGCGGTTGACGGCGTACCAGTCGGGGTGGTCTTCGAGCCGTTCGGCCCGCATCATGGTGGGGATCCAGGCGTGCAGCTCGAGCCCTTCCGCGTGCGCGAGGGGAAGCAGGCGTTCATAAAAAGCCGGTCCTTCTTCGCGGTTTTCATGGAGCAGCAGGGCGTCGATGCCGCTGGCCTTCAGGCGGGCGAAGGTGCGGCGTGCTTCGTCGTCGCTTCCTATGTTGGCCCCCATCCAGGCCCAGTGCTTGAGGCGGGGCCCAGGGGTTTCCATCCGGCATCCGGCTGCCAGGGCAGCCAGTCCCAGACCAGCCAGCCGGAGAAACTCCTTGCGGGTCATGGGTTTTCGGGGTAGGTTTTCCAGAGGCGTCCGTCTTCGCGCAGGTGCAGGCGTGAGCCGTCGGGCAAGGTCGCCGTGATTTCGTAGAGGCTTTCGGTCGTTTGCAGCGTCAGTCGGTAACGCTGGCGGAGGTCGGCAGGGACGCCCAGTGCGTCAAGCGTTCGGGCATAGCGGCCGTGGCGCGCTCGAAACAGGCGCTGGCGGTAGTAAAGCTGGCGAAGTTGCCAGCGCACCGGTTCTTCTGGGGCGGGGCGGAAGTGCTCGATTCCCTGACCGGCTACGTAACCTGAAAATTGCACGTAGCCCCATCGTTCGGGCAGGTGCATGTTGACGACGCCCTGGGGCGACCAGACCCAGTTCGATGCGGGCAGGAGACGGCCGGTCGCGGAGTCGCGGCGCTTGCGATAGCGACCGTCGACTACCTCCAGGGACCATTGCACCCGGGCAAAGTTCATGCGCCACTGTTCACCGGGACGCGGTGGGCGTCCGCCAGGGGCTGCTTCTTCCAGCACGGCCCAGGGCAGGGCCAGTTCGACGGTCCAACCGCGGTCTATGTCGGACGGATCGTTCAGCGTGCCGTCCAGGAACACGGCGGCCTTCAAGCCCTGGATGTCCCAGGCGTCCAGGGCCGGTCCGCCGTCCCGGTAGGGTTTGAGCAGCAGCAGATCCCAGACCGTTCCCAGGGCATTGATTTCCAGTTCGTAGTAAGCGTGCGTATCGCCATCCGGATCGATAAAAACCTCGAAGTCATTGTCGTAGAAAATGACAGTGTCGCGCCGGGTAAGTGTTGCCCACAGGTGGGGTTCTTCCAGTTCGGCGCCGATGTACAGATAGGTGTCGTCCCAGAGCAGTTTGACCCGGGTGCGGTAGGGAGGCGGGGGGCGACGGGGGCCTTCGATGTCCACAAAGGGTTCGCTCCACGGGGCGGCCTGCCAGGCAGGTTCGTCGAGACGGCCGTCGATGTGGAGCGGGTGGTCGGTGCGGTAGCAGACGTAGGTGCGGGGAGCAAAGGGAAGCAGTGAATCCGGAGCCATGACCGGCTGTCCGACCGCTGAAGCAGCGTTCAGAAGCAGCCGGAGGAAGCCCAGCGTGAGCGCCAGACAGCCGGCCCGGCTCCAGTTTTCAGGGCATTTCATAGCAGGTGACAAAGGCTTCTGCGGCATAGAATTCGGGCAGCCCCAGGCGGTTGAGCGTCTCGGCCGTGCCCCGGTTACGGTCCCGGGCTCGCTGCCAGAACTCTCGGTCGTCGTAGGCGCCCGGAAACATAGCACGGTCTTTCTGGCTTTCGTGCTTGAAGATCGCCTCGATCTTCCGGTCGAGGTCTGCCTTCGACAGCGGCAGAAACACGTCGGCCTGGTGCACTTCCCATTCCTGCCAGGCACCCCGGTAGAGCCATACCAGGGGCCATTCGTCACGAGGATGTGCGTGATGATAGCGCTGGAGCGCCTGCTGAATGGCCGTATAGCACATCCGGTGGGTGCCATGCGGATCTGACAGGTCCCCGGCCACGAAAATATGCTGCGGCTGAATTTCTTCGAGCAGGTTGTGCACGATGCGAATGTCGGCTTCGCCGATGGGATCTTTGCGCACCGTGCCTGTCTTGTAGAACGGCATGTCCAGAAAGCGGGCATGCTTGGCCGACAGCCCTACCACTTCAATAGCGGCCACTGCTTCAGCATAGCGAATGTGGGCCTTGAGCTTCTGGATGACTTCCAGATCGACTTCGCCCGGTTTTTTGCGGGTAAAAAAGTCCAGAATTTCCTGCTGGCGCTGGTGGAAGCGTTCCAGCGCTTTGCCTTCCAGCCCCAGAATATCGTGGCTCAATTCGACAAAGCGCAGGTAACGCCGCACGTCGGCATCGAAGACCGCCACCGAGCCGTTTGTCATGTAGGCCACAATCACTTCGTTCTGATTGGCCACCAGCTTGTCGAGCATTCCCCCCATCGAGATGACATCGTCGTCCGGATGCGGACTGAAGACGATCACGCGCTGGTGTTTGAAGAGCTGGTGGGGATAGATGATGCGCTGGCGCAGATCTTCAAAAACTTCCAGGCAGAGCGCATCGACGTCGGGATAGGCATGCACGAGGCTGTGCAGATGATTGCGATAGAAGTCGGCGGCCTCCAGTTTCAGAATGGCTTTGCCGAGCGTTTCCGAGAGCCAGATGATGGCCCGTCGCGCCATGGGTTTATCCCAGACCACTTCCTGCACGAGCCAGGGGGTCTTTTCGCGGGTCAGCTCGCTGGCCGCGGCCCGGTCCAGGTAGAAGGTGGCGTTCGGGTGAGTCTGAAGAAAGCTGGCCGGCACCTGCCGATCGGGCGGCTCCTCGACGGCCCGGCGCACAATAGGCGCTTTATGTTCGCCGGTGGCCATCAGGATGATTTCGCGGGCGTCGAGGATGGTGCCAATGCCCATTGTGATGGCATGGCGCGGTACGTTTTCCTCGCCGAAGAAGTCGCTGGCGGCATCTTTTCGGGTGATCTCGTCGAGCACGACCAGCCGGGTGCGCGTTTCGGGGCCGGAGCCCGGCTCGTTGAAGCCGATGTGGCCGCTGCGTCCGATGCCCAGCAACACCAGGTCTAGGCCGCCGGCCTTTCGGATTTCTGCTTCGTAGGCCTGGCAGTATGCTTCGACTTCTTCCGGTGGAATGTCGCCGCGCGGGATATGGATGTTTTCCGGGGGAATGTTGATGTGATCGAACAGGTTTTCCCGCATGAACCGGTGATAGCTCTGCAGGCTGTCCGGCTGCATGGGGTAGTACTCGTCGAGGTTGAAGGTAATCACATGGGAAAAGTCGAGCCCTTCTTCCCGGTGCATGCGGATGAGTTCCTGGTAGACCCCGATGGGCGTGGAGCCGGTCGGTAGGCCCAGCACCAGCGGGCGCCCTTCGGTCTGGCGCTCCCGGATCAGGGTGGCAATACGTCGGGCTACTTCGCGGGCCAGTTGGGCCGGATTGTCGAAGATGCGCACCGGCACGCGCTCGCGCTGCGTGCCCGCTGCGACCGGGCCTGCAGCGATGGCTGGGGATTGCATCGTCGCGTTCACCGACATGGTTATGAGCAGGTCCTTTTCGTTTCCCTCTCAATGATCTGGCGCGAAAGCGCCGGGCGCAAGAGGATTTGCATTTGGGGACCGGTTCCAAAATGCAAGAAGACGACAGGTGGGCTTGAGTCTGAGTTCGCATGCACCTATACTTCACAGAGTGTTAACCATTATTTAGAAGAAGCAGCCGGTGCGTAGCTTATGGCTCAACTGCTTGCACGGGCGCAGGAGTACGATGTATGCATTGTCGGTTCCGGAGCAGGAGGCGGCATGGCCGCCTACGTGTTGACCCGGGCCGGGGCGAATGTGGTGATGCTGGAGGCGGGCCCCATGTGGGATGTGGCCCGTGATGGAGCGATGTTCACCTGGAACTACGAGTCGCCCCGGCGGGGGGCTTCCACGGTGGAGCGGCCGTTCGGCGAATTTGACGCTTGCTATGGCGGCTGGGAGATTCCGGGGGAGCCGTACTTGAAGGACGAGGGCACCGACTGGATGTGGTTCCGGGCGCGCATGCTGGGCGGGCGCACGAACCACTGGGGTCGCATTTCTCTGCGCTTCGGGCCGGATGACTTCAAGGGCAAAAGCCGGGATGGCTACGGGGACGACTGGCCCATCGGTTATGAGGATCTGGCGCCCTATTACGACAAGGTGGATCGGCTGATCGGTGTCTTTGGATCGAACGACAACTTCTACAACGAGCCGGACGGTATTTTTCTGCCGCCCCCGAAACCGCGGTGCTACGAACTGCTGGTCGCGAAGGCCTGTGAGCAGCTGGGCATTCCCGTGCTGGCCTCCCGGCTGTCGATCCTGACGCGCCCGCTCAACGGTCGGCCCGCCTGCCATTACTGCTCGCAATGCAACCGGGGTTGCACGGTGCGGGCGAACTTTGCTTCAAGCTACGTGCTGCTTCCCCCGGCGCTGGAGACGGGACGCCTCACGATTATTCCCAACGCCATGGCGCGGGAGATTCTGGTGGACGAGAACCTGCGCGCCCGGGGGGTCTCCTATATCGACAAGGAAACGATGCAGGAGCGGCAGGTGCGGGCACGGATCGTGGTGCTGGGGGCCAGCGCCTGCGAAACCGCCCGGCTGCTGCTCAACTCGCGCGGTCCCCGTTATGAGAATGGGCTGGCAAATTCGAGCGGGTTAGTGGGGCGCTACCTGATGGACTCGACGGGTACCAGTGTGGCCGGTTTTATTCCGGCGCTGGTCAAGAACCTGCCGCACAACGAGGATGGCGTGGGCGGCATGCACATCTACATTCCCTGGTGGGCCTACAACCAGAAGCTGGACTTTCCCCGCGGATATCACCTGGAAGTGTGGGGCGGCCGGCGCATGCCGGGCTATGGCTTCGGGGCGGGCATCCACCGGATCAATGGGCGGCTGCCCGGACCCGACGGCCGGCCCCGTCCGAAAGGCGGTGGGGGCTACGGCCTGCAGCTCAAAGAAGACTATCGCCAGCTTTACGGGGCGATCGTGGGCTTTTCGGGGCGCGGCGAGATGATCGCCCGTTATGAGAACTACTGCACGGTCGATCCGAACGTGGTCGATCGCTACGGCATCCCGGTCCTTCGGTTTCACGTGAAGTGGAGTGAGGAAGAGATCCGTCAGGTGCGGCACATGCAGGAAACCGCCCGGGCAATCATCCGGGCGATGGGCGGCGAGCCGCTCGATGAGATGCCCGGACCAGAGCAGGGCTATGGCATCACGAAGCCGGGTGAGATCATCCACGAAGCGGGTACCACGCGCATGGGGCGCGATCCAAAAACGTCGGTGCTGAACCCATTCTGTCAGGCGCACGACGTACCCAACCTGTTCGTGGTGGATGCCGGGCCGTTCGTGTCAATGCCGCACAAGAATCCCACCTGGACGATTCTGGCGCTGGCCTGGCGCACTTCGGAATACATCGTCGAACAGCGCAAACAGGGCAACCTATGAGCCGCGACCTCAGCCGACGGGATGCGCTTAAACTGCTGGCTCTGATGGCAGCGGCGCCGACCTTCAGTTTCGGATGCCGCCCGGAAGAGGTTCGGCAGGTGCAGCAGCGACGGGGCCAGACGCAACCGGGCCCCGACTACCGGCCCCGGTTTTTTACCGAGCATGAGTACCGGACCGTCGCGGCGCTGGCCGACTGGATCATTCCGGCCGACGAGCGGTCGGGCAGTGCCAGCGAGGCCGGCGTACCGGCTTTCATCGACTTCATCATGAGCGACCCGCTTATCCCGGGACTGGAACGGCGGCAGACAGCCATTCGGGGTGGGTTGGCCTGGCTTGATTACCAGTGCCTGCAGCGCTACGGAGCCCCATTTGTTGCGTGTAGCCAGCGCCAGCAGCAGGAGATGCTCGACCTGATTGCCTATCCGGAGGTGGCGCCGCCCGAAATGGCGCCAGGGGTGGCCTTTTTTAACAGCTTGCGTGATCTGGTAGCCTCGGGATTCTGGTCGAGCAAGATGGGCATGGAAGACTTACAGTACATGGGCAATACGGCCGTGGCCGAATGGAAAGGATGCCCGGATGAAGTACTGGAACATCTGGGCCTGAAATAACCCGGACGAGATCCGGAGGAGGGGGATCATGGAGAAGCTAACCATCGATCAGGTGGCGAGCCTGGCCTGCGTGTCGCGTTCAGTGGTGTCGCGCGTGCTCAACAACCACCCGAACGTGAGCGAAGAGGCGCGGCGACGCGTGCTGGAAGTGATCAAGAAGTACAACTACCGCCCCAGTTCGGTCGCGCGGAGCCTGGCCACCCGCCGCACCTATGAAATCTGCATCCTGACGCCGCGTCGAGGTAATGAAGCGCTGGCGAACGGTTTCTGGACGCTACTGCACTTGGGGATTTTTGAGCAGTGCATCCAGCGCGGCTATTTTGTATCGCTTTCGATGCTGTCGGAGGATGCCGAAGAGGAGCTGGAAGATCGTCTGCTGCATGAACATAGCTTTGATGGTTTCGTGTTGCTCACGTCAGAAGTGGCTGAGCGGGTGGTCGAGCCATTGCGAGAACGGCGAATCCCGGCCGTGCTGGTGGGCCATGATCCGGCCTATCCGGATGTCTGTTCGGTAGATGTGGACAACTTCGGAGGCGCCTATCGGGCTGTGCGACACCTGTGCCGTCTGGGGCACCGGTGCATCGCGGCTATTCTGGGGAGCCCCGAGCTTCAAGAGACGCGCGATCGACGCGCTGGCTATCTGCAGGCGCTGCGAGATGCCGGAGCCGAAGTGCAAGAGGCTTTGATCGAGATCGGTGATTACTCGCAGCGCTCGGGTTACGAGATTATGCGGCGATGGTTGAAGCAAGGGCCGGACTTTTCAGCCGTTTTCTGTGCCAGTGATACGATGGCGATCGGCGCATTGCTGGCACTCTACGAGGCCGGCGTGCGCGTGCCTGATCAGATGGCCATCGTGGGTTTTGACGATCTTCCCGTATCGCAATACACCTGTCCGCCGCTGACGACTGTACACCAACCGATTTACGAGAAGGGTCGGTGGGCTGCCAATATTCTCATCGATCAGATCGAGGGTCGCAAACGTCTGGCCGTACATGCCAGCCTGCAGGCCGAGCTCGTCGTGCGGCGCAGTTGTGGCGCGGTGGCATAGCGCTGCTTCTGCTGCTGGCGGGCTGCCGATCGGACCCGGCGGCGCCCGAGGCGATCCCCACCGCGCTTCTGGAACGGCTGCAGCAGGCCTATCGGGCAGGAGACCGGTCGGTTGCGTTGGTGCTGGCCGACAGCGTGATCCAGCAGGCCCCGGCGTGGCCGGATGGATATGTCTGGAAGGGCGCGTTGCTGCGCGAATTGGGGCAGTTGCGCGCGGCCGAAGCGGTGCTGCGCCAGGCGCTGCGCCGGCGCTCAGACCACGTCGAGGCCCGGCTCTTGCTGGCGCGCGTGGTGCAGCAGCAGGGGCGGTGGCAGGAAGCGCTCGGGCAATACCATCAGGCGCTGCGGTGGGCTACCGGAACGCTACGCGCGGCAGCCTGGCTGCAGCTCGGCCACATCTACCGGGAACTGGGGCAGTTCGATAGTGCGGCCGTCGGCTTTCGAAAAGCACTGGCGCGCGACAGCACGCTGGCCGAAGCCTGGGACGGCCTCCGACAAGTGTACGAGCTGGAAGGCCGTCTTCCAGAGGCGCTGGCTGCCGCTCGCCGAGCGCATCGCCGGGCCCCTGACGATCCGGATTATCGGCTGGCGCTGGGCGCGCTGCTGGTACGCCTCGGACATATGGATGAAGCGATTCCCTGGCTGGAGGGTGTGCTCGCGATGCGTCCCTGGCAGGCTGCCGCTCACTACCACCTGAGTCGGGCGCTGCAGGCCCGGGGCGATACCGCTGCCGCTCGCCGTCACCTGCGATGGGCCGAGCAGCTTCGTCAATTGGAATCGCTCCTGACACAGGCCGAGGTAGAAGTGGCCCGGCATGCCGATGCGCTGGGCCTGCTCAAACTGGCGCGACGACTGCTGCATGAAGGATACGCGATGCAAACGCGTCAGGCCATCGAAGCCGCGTATGTGCTGCAGCCTGAAAGCCTGGCACTGCAGCGGCTGCGTCAGGCCGTCAGTGAGCTGACCATTCCCTAAAGCAGCGTGCCGGTGAGTAGCATTCGAGCTACTCCGAAGTAAATCAGCAGTCCCGTTACATCGACCAGCGTAGCGACAAAAGGTGCCGAGGAGACAGCCGGATCTAACCCCAGTCTTCGGAGCAGAAAAGGCAACATAGAACCTACGATCGTTCCCCAGAGCACCACCCCTACCAATGCCAGACCGACCGTGAGCGCGATGGGTAGCCAGTAGTCGCCGTAGGCACCTCCCAGGTGTTGTGCCAGAGCAACCCGGAGCAACCCAATAATCCCCAGGATACCTCCCAGAGCCAGTCCGGAAAGAAATTCGCGACGGATCACACGCCACCAGTCACGCAGCATGATTTCTCCGACCGCCATAGCGCGAATGACCAGCGTAGCGGCCTGGGAGCCGCTATTGCCGCCACTGGAGATAATCAGTGGGACGAACAGGGCCAGCACAACAGCCCGAGCAATTTCGTCCTCGAAATGTCCCATGGCTGTTGTGGTGAGCATTTCTCCCAGAAACAACACAGTGAGCCAGCGGGCGCGTTTTTTGACCAGCGTGCCCAGCGAGGCTGAAATGTAAGGCTCTTCGAGCGCCTCCATCCCACCGATCTTCTGAATGTCCTCGGTGGCTTCTTCTTCGGCAACGTCCAGCACGTCATCAATGGTGACGATGCCCAGCAGCACGCCTTCGGTATCGGTCACGGGCAGCGCTACGCGGTCGTAGTCGCGGAAGACCTGGACAGCCGTTTCCTGATCGTCGGTGGCTTTGAGCGCCACGAAACGGCCGTCCATAAGCGCTTCGATCTTTGTGTCCGGATCGGCCAGCAAAAGTTCGCGGATGCGCAGGTCGTCGAGCAGCCGCCAGTTGTCATCGACCACGTAGATAACATTGAGCGTTTCGCTGTCTTTACCATAGCGGCGGATATGGTCGAGCGCCTGCTGGACCGTCCAGTGGGGGCGAACGGCCACGTACTCGGTGGTCATGAGACGCCCGACGCTGTCCTCGGGGTAGCCCAGTAGCTTGATCGCCACCTCGCGTTCTTCCGGTGCGAGCATGTTCAGTAGCCGCTGGGCTACCGGACCAGGGAGCTCTTCAAGAAGTGCCGTACGGTCGTCGTCGGA
>Ga0256839_1004342_pt1 | contig 13931 bp, 15 predicted proteins | sample 354166metaG_FD_185968 | JGI IMG/M metagenome (GOLD analysis project Ga0256839, IMG submission 185968) | Hydrothermal vent microbial communities from Mid Atlantic Ridge, Atlantic Ocean - 354-166 | ecosystem: Environmental > Aquatic > Marine > Hydrothermal vents | place: Atlantic Ocean: Mid... | reverse complement strand
TTTCACAATGCAATTGATCTTCAGGCGTCACAAATTATCACGTGCCGTCAGGCTGAAGGAATGATCCTGATCATCTGTTGCGCCAAACCAGCGGAGTTTTTCGCGCAGGGTCACGACCGAACCGATAATGATCATCGACGGGCCTTCAAATTTGGCTTCCTGCACTTTTTTTGCAAGATCAGAAATTGTGCCGCAAACAATGCGCTGGTCTGGCCTTGTGCCCTTGTCTATCACCGCGGCAGGCGTTTCGGGATCAGCACCGCGTTTTGCGAGTTGTTCCATCAACATGCCGAGGCTGGAAAGCCCCATATAAACCACAACCGTCTGGGTTGGCTTCATAAAGCATTCCCAGTCGAGCTCCAAAACGCCATTCTTGCCGTGGGCGGTAACGAATACGCAGGATTGGGCGTGGTCGCGGTGGGTGAGGGGAATGCCGGAATAGGTGGAGCAACCGGATGCAGCGGTTATGCCCGGCACCACCTGAAACGGAATATTGTTTTCTGCCAACAGGTCCATTTCTTCGCCACCACGGCCGAAGATGAAAGGGTCGCCGCCCTTAAGACGCAGCACATTCTTGCCCTGTTTGGCCAGATCAACCAGCAATTGGGAAATGTCTTCCTGCAGCATTGTGTGCTGATTGGGCATTTTACCCACATAAATGCGCTCGGCATCACGGCGCACGAAGCTCATAATATCGTCGCCAATCAAGCGGTCGTAAACCACCACATCGGCGCGCTGCATCAACCGGAGTGCGCGGAAGGTGAGGAGGTCCGGGTCGCCCGGTCCGGCACCGACCAGAAAGACCGCACCATTTTTGGCGATCTCTTTATCATTGGCTGCGTCATCCAGTTCTGAAAGCAATTTTTCGGCAGCCCTGTCCTCATCGCCTGACATGAACAAATCGCCGACGGAGCCGTCAATAACCTGCTCCCAGAAATTACGGCGGCTTTCGGGTTTTTTCAGATGTTTCATCACCGTATCGCGAAACCCGCCGGCAAATTTGGCCAATCGGCCATAGGTTGCAGGCAACATGCTTTCGATACGCGCCCGCAAAATACGCGCAAGAATGGGGGCATTACCGCTTGAGGAAATCGCCACCACCAGTGGTGAACGGTCGATCACTGAAGGGGTGATGAAATCGCAATATTCGGTAACATCTGCCACATTGGCCAAAACGCCATTGGCCTTGGCCAGGTGATAAAGCTGTTCATTCTCGTCCTGGTTTTCACTGGCGCCATATGCAATGAGCGCGCCTTCCATATCGGTAGCGGTGGCGCGTCTCTTATGGTGGGTGAGGTTTGGATGTTCCAGGTGTTTATGAAACTCGTCTCCGGGATTATCGGCGAATAAATGGACCTTTGCACCAGCCCGCAAGGATGCTTCCACCCGGCGCGCAGCAATGGTTTCCTCGCCGCAAACAAGGATATTGCGGCCCTTCACATCGAGAAATACTGGTAGATGGTCCATCGTTCGATAATTCCTGGTGTCGGGTTTAGTTGGTATCAGCCGATTTGGCGGTTTTTGACCAGTTCATCAGAGCAGTTGCGAGGTCGTTGGCCCGTTCGGCATCGAAGTCGAGCGTGGTGAAACGGCGGTTTTCGCGAATGGTGGCACGCAATATTTTCATGCCGTTTTGATATTCGATTTCCTTAAGCTTCACCGTGTGCCCATAGGGCAACATGATCTCATCAAGCTCAGTGGTGTTTACTTCCTCAATTGTCGAGCGCACCTTTTTCCTCCTCATCATGTTTGATACCGCGGTAAAAACTGCCCTCGAGCCGCCATTCCCATTGTTTTGGTGTGTCGCGATAGTCTGGTTTCAGATCGTATTCAAGGAACATTTCGCCGGATTCACCTAAATGCGCGATGAGCTTTTCAAGCTCGGCAAAGGTTTCGACTTCCTTGTGTTGAATAATAAGGTCACTCAGTTTCATGATATTTGCTCTTTTCTAATTCAGTTAGAATGAGTTGGCCTGGATGTTTACCCGCTGATGAAAACGAATGCGGTAAAGCAGTCTGCCATTGTTGTCCGTTGCGCTGTTTTCAAAGCCTGTACGGTTGTGCAATACGTTGTTATTTATCATGCCCTGTCCAGGCCGCATGGTTATAGTTTGAACCAAAGGCTCATTGCCATCAAGCAGGTGCTTGATAAAAGCCACAGCTTCATTTGTTTTGGGCGTGTCGCGCCAGGATATACTTCTGGTGCGGGCGGTAAAGCGCATGGAAAGATTCATGCCGTCATCTGATATCTTGAAGACCGGGCCAATACTGTCAGGGCGGATAGAACCATCAGCTTCCTTATTAAAAGGAATGGTCATGGTTTCAGGATGGGACAGTGCTTCTATATAGGCCGGATTTTCATCGCGCAGCCGGATATAGGCAATTTCCGGGTCTAACAGCTGGTTTTGCCCGCCTGCGAGAGCGTTGCGGGCGCAGTGCAACAAAAAAGCGCCAATTTCCTGCCCGCTTGCATTGTAGTAGCCATCCGTATGCCAATTGAGCGGTTTGTTGGTATAGGGAATGTAACCGCGTTTTCCACCCTGATTGGTGACTTCCAGCGCGACGATGTTTTCTTCGCCAGCTGAGCGATGTGCCTCATTTGCATTCAGTCCAAATCGAGACGTGAGAGCCGTGAGGCCTTTTCTGATGCTTGCGGGATCGTCGGATACATTGCGGCATGCGTAAATTACCATGTTGGTTTTTGCCAGAATCGAGCACATAGAATCGAATTCCGGCTCAGAAATATTTTCAAGATCAGAAATTTCCACAACTAATTTTGCAGAATCTTCCGGGTAATTTTCAAGTTTTTTCTTGCGCCAAACCTGATAGGCCTCGTCTGCGGTCAGGTCAAAAGGAGACTTTGGGCTCTCGATTACATTAGACTTTTCTGTTATAAGAGGCACAATTCATTCTCTATATATGGATTTAAGCGATTGATATGCTTAATTCAGCCTGTGGATTGTTAATGTCAATGTGACGCATCGGGACATGAAATGAACTTTTTTGTTGTACATATCAATATTTGAATGTAAGAATATATGAAAGTTAATTGCAAGACCTAATATGGAATGGGAGTCTGTATTGCGGTCGTGCTGGATCTAGCTGGCTAATCCTGTAATTTTGGATAAGTCATCAAGTAGGAAGAAACCCGCGAATTGAAATGCGGACTGACGGAGGGAATTTCTGATATGAGCGACAACAAAGTTACTTTTGGCGAAGTAGACGAGAACGGCAAGCATGTAACGCCTATGCTCGATGAGCTCGAAAAGGGACCTTGGCCCAGCTTCGTCACCGGCCTGAAACGGCTGCGTGATTCGAAAGACAAGCAATATGCTCCTATGATGAATGACCTTTTGGGTCAGCTTGAGCATTCATATGAAAAGAAAAAAGGCTTCTGGAAGGGCGGCGTGGTCAGTGTTTATGGCTATGGTGGTGGTATCATCCCACGTTTTTCCGAGGTTGCTGATAAGTTTCCTGAATCAAAAGAGTTTCATACTCTCCGCGTGATGCCACCTGCTGGCAACCATTATGATACCAAGATTATGCGCAAGTTGTGCGACATCTGGGAAGAATATGGTTCCGGTCTGATCGCCTTTCATGGCCAAACCGGGAATATCATGTTCCAGGGTGCGACTACTGAAAATACGCAGCTCGCATTTGACGAATTTAACAAGGTCGGCTTCGACCTTGGTGGTGCTGGTGCTTGCATGCGTACGGCGATGAGCTGTGTTGGTGCGGCGCGTTGTGAGATGTCAAATTATGACGAGCAGAAGGCGCTTCGCGGCATTATCAATGAATATGTTGATGACATGCATCGCCCGTCTTTCCCTTATAAAATCAAGTTCAAGTTTTCCGGTTGCGGCAATGATTGTGTCAACGCAATTCACCGTGCAGACTTTGCTGTGATTGGTACGTGGCGTGATGACATTAAAATCAAGCAGGAAGAGGTTAAGGAATACATCAAGGAGCATGGTCGTAAATATACGATCGATCACGTTGTTTCGATGTGCCCGACCCGTGCGGTTAGCTTGAATGATGATGATACGCTTGAAATTGACAACAAGAGCTGTGTGCGCTGCATGCACTGCATCAATGTGATGAACAAAGCTTTGTCTCCGGGAGATGACAAGGGCGCGTCGATCATGATCGGTGGTAAGCGTTCGCTTAAAGTGGGCGACCTTATGGGTACTATGGTTATTCCGTTCATGAAGCTTGATACGGATGAGGATCATGAGAAACTGGTGGAATTTGCCGGTGAAATCATGGAGTTTTTCGCTGACAATGCTCTTGAGCATGAGCGTATTGGTGAAACAATTGACCGTATTGGTTTACCTGCATTCCTTGAGGCTATGGATATTGATCCGGATCCAAACATGGTCAATCATCCTCGTACGTCCAGTTATGTACGTACCGATGACTTCACCGAGGAAGCTGAGAAGTATTTCGAACGCAAAAAAGCCAAGGCGGCTGAGCAAACGGTTGCTGCTGAGTAATTCAGTCATCCGTTAATTCGAATAATAACAACTGCGGGCCCTTTATATCTAAGGGTTGGGTGGGCTCGCGTTCCTACTGGAGGAATTCATGAATATTGCAACAACGCCACGTACTCCCGATGAAACCGGGGTTCCGGATCCATTTTTGTACATGCATCCAACGCTGATTGCCAACTATGGCAACTGGGACTGGCATGATCGTCCGCGCCCTGGCGTGCTGCGTCACGTGTCGAAAACTGGCGACATGGTTTGGACTGTGCGCGCCGGTACACAGCGTCAGACTGATGTTTATACACTTCGTTTGCTTTGCGACATTGCGGATAATTTTGCTGACGGCCATTTCCGCTTCACCACACGCAGCAACATGGAATTTATGGTCAGCGATGAGGCCAAGGTTGGCCCGCTGATTGAGGCGCTTGGTAAAGAAGGTTTCCCTGTCGGTGGTACTGGTAACTCGGTTTCGATGATTTCCCATACCCAGGGTTGGTTGCACTGCGATATTCCTGGAACGGATGCGTCTGGTGTTGTGAAAAGCCTGATGGACCGCATGCACGATGAATTTATCAAGGAAGAAATGCCGAACCGTGTTCGCATTACAACCTCTTGTTGCCAGATTAACTGTGGTGGTCAGGGCGATATTGCTATTAACGTGCAATACACCAAGCCACCAAAGATAAACCATGATCTGGTTGCCAATGTCTGTGAGCGTCCTGCTGTTGTGGCGCGTTGTCCTGTTGCTGCGATCCGTCCTGCAATGGTCAATGGTAAACCTTCGCTGGAAGTTGACGAAAAGAAATGCATTTGCTGCGGTGCTTGCTATCCGCCTTGCCCGCCAATGCAGATCAATGGTGAAGATTCAACCAAGATCGCTATCTGGGTTGGTGGTAAGCACTCAAATGCCCGTTCGAAACCAACCTTCCACAAGCTGGTGGTTGCCAATCTTCCAAACAATCCGCCACGCTGGCCGGAAGTTGAAGAAATTGTGATGAAGATTCTTTACACCTACAAAAATGATGCGCGTCACTATGAGCGCATGGGTGAGTGGATTGACCGTATTGGCTGGCCGCGTTTCTTTGAGATGACTGACCTGGCATTTACCAAGCATCATCTTGATACATGGACAGGCGCTCGCCATCGCATGAACGCTTCCGCACATGTGCGTTTCTAGACCTGTATCGTTTGATATTGTCTGAAAACTGATTGATTAGGAGTGATCAGGTGAAATTTGGAATTGTTGTAAATGAAGGGCCGTATACGCATCAGGCCGCTGATACAGCCTATAAATTTACCAAGGCTGTTTTGGAGAAGGGACACGATGTTCATCGGGTTTTCTTCTACCATGACGGGGTGAATGTGGGTACGCGCATGAGTGTGCCGCCGCAGGATGATCGGCATATTCAGCGTAACTGGTCGGAACTGGCTGAGAAATATGATCTTGATATGGTGATCTGTATTGCTGCAGCGCAGCGTCGGGGCATCATGGATGAGAACGAAGCCAAGCGGCAGGGTTTGGATGGCGACAACATTGCGCCGGGCTTTCGGATTTCCGGTCTTGGACAGCTGATTGAAGCTGGTGTGCAATCTGATCGTCTTGTGACGTTTGGCGATTAGGAAGGGCTTGGATTATGAATGATATGCCTGAAGATGGTGGCGGTGTTGTTAAAAAGTTTCTCTATGTGAACCGTAAGGCTCCATACGGAACAATCTACGCGCAGGAATCGCTTGAAGTTGTGCTGATCGGTGCGGCGTTTGAGCAGGATGTTTCGCTGGCCTTTCTTGATGATGGAGTATTCCAGTTGGTCAAGGGGCAAAATACGGACGATATTGGGGTGAAGAATTTCTCTCCAACTTACCGTGCGCTTGGCGATTTTGAGGTCACAAAGCTCTTCGTAGAAAAGGAATCGCTCGCAGAGCGAGGTCTCACCGAAGATGATTTGATGGAAATCATGTACGAAGACGAAGATGATGACTGGGAGGAGAAACCATCCATTACTTTCGTCAATAAATCAGAGCTTGCAGCAATTATGGCTGATCAAGACGTTATTTTGAGTTTTTAGGGCGGGTATTTATGTCTATTCTTCACACAATAAGTAAATCGCCGTTTCAGAATCAATCATTGAGCAGCTGTGTTGCTCATGCGTCGAGTGGTGATGCAATTTTAATGATTGAGGATGCAGTATATGGTGCTGTATCTGGAACCGCTGCTGCCGCTCAACTGGCAGAAGGTGAAAATATATCTATATATGCATTGGGACCTGATCTCAGTGCACGAGGTTTGGGAGAAGCAAAACTCGCGGAAGGTATCAACATTGTTGATTATGACGGGTTTGTGGAGTTGGCGGTTGAATACGACAAAACACAATCTTGGTTATAAAAAACCTGAAGCACTAATTTGAACCCCATCGGAAATTTCTTCCGATGATAACTTGTAGAAGGAAATACCAATGGCTTACGAACTTGACGGCGCTACAATTGAAGCTGACGAAGAAGGCTACATTACAGACCTGGGCGCGTGGACACCAGAACTTGCGGGCCTTATAGCTAAAGATGAAAACATCGAAATGGATGATGAACGCTGGGAAGTTGTAAACTTCTTGCGTGATTATTACGAAGAATACCAGATTGCGCCTGCAGTTCGCGTTCTCATCAAGGCAGTCAAGAAAAGTATGGGTAAAGAAAAAGGTAACAACAAATACCTTTACACTCTCTTCCCATACGGCCCTGCTAAACAGGCCTGTAAGATTGCTGGACTGCCTAAGCCTACTGGCTGCGTCTAAGTCTGAATTGATTTTATGAAAATACCAGGCTGGCCATTATTGGCCAGCGACAGGAGGGGTGTGTCTTGATTACGATGCTTTATGCAGTGCTGTTTTACATAGCCACGATTCTATTAGTGGTTGGTGTTGCCAGAAGGATCTGGACATACTGGAATACGCCTCAGCCCCTTAAAATTGTCTTAACGCCAGCACCAACCACAAGACGTGGTGTGGTGTTGCGTATGGTCAGAGAAGTGGTGTTCTTCGAAACACTTTTCAAGTCGAATAAATGGATTTGGCTGTTTGGTTGGATGTTCCATTTTGGTTTGCTGTTGGTGCTGTTGCGTCATTTGAGATACTTCACTCAGCCAGTCTGGTGGTGGGTATCTCTGTTGCAACCAATTGGTATTTATGCGGGATTTGCAATGTTCGCGGGGCTGGTGGGGCTGTTGATCCGCAGGATAGTTGTAAACCGTGTACGCTACATTTCGGCACCATCTGATTATCTGATGCTGTTATTGCTGTTGGGTATCGGATTTAGCGGGCTGATGATGAAATTTGTTGCCCATCCTGATGTGGTGGCCATCAAAGCGTTCTTTATTGGGCTGATGCGATTTGAAATTCATCCGTTACCGACAGATTTGCCGGTGCTGGTTCATCTGGGTCTGGTTGTCACGCTGATGATCATATTCCCAATATCGAAATTGATGCACGCGCCGGGTATATTCTTTGCGCCATCGCGTACTATGGTCGATAACCCGCGCGAGAAGCGTTATGTGCCAGCCTCGGCTAAAGGGCGGTAGGAGCGGAATCATGGTAGAGCTTGCAATAGATAACAAAATATCCCGTACCTCAGTTGAAGATCCGCTCGCACCACCTTGCATGACGCCGGGTGCGATGGCTGGCAGCAAACCATTTGTGGCTGCTCCCGAGCACAATATAAAATTAGGTTTTCCAGGTGAATTGCCGGATGATTGGAAAGAAAAAGCCATTGCCCGTATGGGCTATCTGGCTGAAACCAACCGGGCATTCAAGGTCTATCTCGACACCTGCATGAAGTGCGGTGCGTGTACGGATAAATGCCATTATTATATGGGGTCAGGTGATCCGAAAAACATGCCGGTTGCGCGACAGGATTTGCTGCGCGGCGTGTATCGGCGCTACTTTACCTTTGCCGGGAAGTATTTTCCAAAACTGGTTGGTGCCGTTGATCTGACCAAAGAAGTTTTGGACGATTGGTATTCCTATTATCATCAATGTTCAGAATGCCGTCGTTGTGCAGTTTTTTGTCCGATCGGTATTGATACGGCTGAAATCACTATGGCTGCGCGTGATATTCTTGATCACGTGGGCGTTGGCCAAAAATATTCTAACGAAATCATCGGTAAGGTGATGGATGTGGGCAACAACCTTGGCCTCAACGCAAAAGCGCTGAAAGCCACGATGGAAGATCTTGAAGAGGATATCGAGGATGAGACCGGCGTTGCCGTTCGTATTCCGGTAGACGAAAAAGGTGCAGATATTCTTCTTATTACGCCAAGTGCGGATTTTTTCGCCGAGCCACATATTGATGGCCTGATTGGCTATGCCAAAGTGTTCCACGAGGCCGGCGTTAGTTGGACTGTCAGTTCCTATGCTTCGGAAGCCGCCAATTTTGGTATGTTTATCGGTAGCGAGGAAAATATGGCTGTGCTTTGCAAGCGCATTCAAAAAGCCGCCAAAGACCTTGGTGTAAAACGTATTATTTTCGGTGAGTGCGGCCATGCCTGGCGGGTTGCTTATAACTTCCTGAATACGCTGGGCGGGCCGTTTGATTTTCTCGATCAAAACTATCCAATTCCTCAACATATTCTTGAGTTCACCTGGGGGGAGCTTCAAAAGGGAACTTTGAATATAGATAAGTCTCGCAACGATGAATATCGTCTGACCTATCACGATTCCTGTAATGTGGCGCGTGCTTCACGTATGGGCGATGAGCCTGGTGGTCAGTTTGAAATTCCGCGCAATGTGTTGAAGGCTGTGACCAATAATTATTTTGAAATGCCAGAAGGGACCACCAAGGAACAAACGCTTTGTTGCGGTGGTGGTGGCGGTCTTTTGACCGACGATCTGATGGATATTCGCAAAAAGGGTGCAAGCCCACGGATGCATGCGCTTAAGCAGGTCGAAGAAGATCACGGTGTTACGCATATGGTGGCGATTTGCGCGATCTGTAAAACCCAATTTGCCAAGATGATGCCTGAATTTGGTTTTGAGCGAGACTCAATACTCTCTGTCCATCAACTGGTTTCCAATGCGCTGATCATGGAAGGCCAGGTTGATGAGGACGATGAAGATGATGATGACATGGATGATGTGCCAGCAGTGAGCGGTGCACCAGCAACTGGAGGTTCATTATGAACGATATGTCCAACGATAAAAAACTGACCTTTACCCGCTATGAAAGCGGCGAACGGCCAGAGGACTGGGATCTGGAAGAAAAAATCTTTCAGCAAGACACCAGTTACAAGTGCCCCACCTATGTGCACAAAACACCTCCTTGTCAGGGTTCTTGTCCATCGGGTCATGAAATTCGTGGCTGGCTGTCTATCGCACGCGGCATGGACAAGCCTCCGGTTGAAGGAATGCCTTGGCAGGAATATGCATTTAACCGCATGCTGGAAGCCAACCCTTTCCCGGCAACAATGGGTCGCGTTTGCCCGGCGCCTTGTGAAGATGGCTGTAACCGTAATGAAGTTGACGATTTTGTCGGTATTAATGCGTTTGAGCAATATGTGGGTGATTGGGCCAATGATAATGGCGTATCCATTGTTGGCAAGCCTGAAAATGAGACCGGCAAAAAAGTCGCCGTTATCGGCGGTGGTCCGGCTGGCCTGACTGCGGCAATGTTTTTGCGCCGCAAGGGCCACAGCGTCACAATTTTTGAAAGTCACTCCGAACTTGGTGGCATGATGCGCTATGGTATTCCCGGATACCGTACTCCGCGTGATATGCTGGACATTGAAATTGGCCGAATTATCGATATGGGCGTAGAATTGCGCATGTCGACCAAGGTTGGTGAGGACATTTCGCTTGCAGAACTTGAAGATCAGTTTGATGCGGTATTTTGGGGCATTGGTGCTCAAAATGGTCGCGGTCTACCGGTTGAGGGTTTTGAAGGCACACCGAACTGCATGAATGGTGTTGAGTTTCTTGACGCATTCAACCACGGTTGGGTCAAAGGTACAGCGCAAAGGGTTGTCGTTGTTGGTGGCGGTGATACATCTGTCGATGTGGCATCAGTTGCTCGTCGTCTTGGGCACATCACCCATAATGCAACGAAAGAACATGCCGGCGGCGCTATCATTGATTTCGCTGCACAGGATGTTGCTGGCAGCCTGCGCCGTGAGGGCATGCAGGCAACCTTGACCTCATTGTTCCCGGTTGAGGAAATGACGGCTGCTGAACGTGAGCGTGAAGATGCGCTGCGTGAAGGTATTGATATTCAGGGTGGTGTTATGCCGCTTGAGGTTATCAAAAATGCTGAAGGTTTAGCCATTGCGCTCAAACTTTGTAAATGTACAATGGAGGGTGGTCGCCCGGTGCCGGTTGAAGGTACGGAATATGAAATCGAATGCGATATCATTATCTCAGCGATTGGTCAGTTCGGTAACTTCGATGGATTCGAAGATATGGATGGCGGCAAGGGCTTCATCAATGCTGATGGTCTTTATTCGGTTGTCGACAAAGAAATGCATTTTGCCGGTGGCGATATTTTGAAACCACATTTGCTTACAACTGCAATCGGCCATGGTCGTATTGCTGCGGAAAGCATTGATCACTTCCTTTCCGGTGAGCCTCTTGATAAGCGTCCAAAGGTTGATGTTAATCACTTCAATCTGCTGAATGAGCTGCATCGTCGTGGTAAAGATCCTGAAGAATATTCGCACTCTGAAGCTCAGAGTCGCGGTACGGACGGTGAAGATTATGCTGTTCATAATTACGAGGATCGCTCGGCGACGCAAATCATCACACATGACGAGTTGTTCAAAGCTCACTTTCCTTATGATGCCCGTGAAACCCGCAATGAAATCCATATCAGCGAAAAAGATGTTCTTGGTAACTTTGAAGAGCGTATCGAAGGACTGACAGAAGAACAGGCCATTCATGAAGGCAATCGCTGCATGAATTGCGGCATGTGCATTGAGTGTAACAATTGTATCATTTACTGTCCGCAGGATGCTGTGTTCAAGGTCAAGAAATCAGAAGCAACGGTCGGTCGTTATGTTGATACTGATTATGACAAGTGTATCGGTTGCCACATCTGCATGGATGTTTGCCCAACCGGTTATATCAAAATGGGACTTGGTGGTTAGGCTTTGATATGAAGTTTGGTCTGAAAATATTCGCGCTATTCCTCGCCGTTTTTGGCGGGGGACTTATTGTGCTCCCGGGCCAAATGGCTAATGCTGAAGGGCAGGGCTTTAACGGTAGTTCGGTGCTTGCCGGTGTCCTGCCGGATATTCCAAAAGGCAAAGGTGACTCCTGCATTGCGCCAACTGATTTTATGCGACGCAATCACATGAACCTGCTTAGTCATGACCGGGACGAAACGGTTCATTTTGGCAATCGCCAGGTTAAGGCCAGCCTAAAAGAGTGTGTGACGTGTCATGCGGTAAATGGCATTGACAATACCCCGATTACGGTTGAGGACCCGAAGCATTTTTGTCGGGCATGCCATGATTATGTGGCCGTCAAGATTGATTGTTTCGAGTGTCATGCCTCGCGCCCTGGCGAGACACTAAAGAGCAGCCGGGACAAGGCGCTAAAGGAAAACGAGGCCCTTGCAGCCTATGCGAAAGGTGCGGATGAATGAGCGGTTGCGATAAATCCAATTGCGGTTGCGTGAACACAAACCCAACCGATTTGCTTTCGTCTTCGAGGCGTAATTTTTTAGGCGGAGCGGCAGCTGTTGCAACGCTGACGCTGGCGCCCGGCATTACAATCACCGCTTTTGGCGGTTCCGCCAAGGCTTCCGGCCATCATGCGCGCTGGGGTTTGCTGGTTGATGTTAACAAGTGCAAAAAAGACTGTAATGCTTGTGTAACCGCCTGTTCTACCGAACATGGTTGGGAAGATACCGGTCATCCTCTGACCGATGCCCAGTGGATACGCAAGGTGACCTTAAAAGATAAAAAATCCGGTTTTGAGCAATCGCTTCCGGTGATGTGTCAGCATTGTGCTGAACCGCCCTGTGTTGATGTTTGTCCAACCGCTGCATCATTCAGGCGCGACGATGGTATTGTGCTTGTGGACAAGCATTTGTGCATTGGCTGCCGCTATTGCATTATGGCCTGTCCATATCAGGCGCGTTCATTTATTCATGAGCCGCTGATGGACCAGAAAGAATATTCACCACGCGGTAAGGGGACAGTCGAGTCCTGTAATCTTTGTGTGCACCGGGTTGATGTGGGGGGCACGCCTGCCTGCGTTGAAGCTTGTAGTGCGACCGGTAATGGTGCGATGTTGTTCGGTAATCTGAACGATCCGGACAGTGAGATTTCCAAACGAATTGCTGAATACCCGTCAACTCAGATCAGGGCTGATCTGGGGCTTGATCCAGGTGTTCGCTACGAAAATCTGTGAGTGTATTATTGATATGAAGAGAATCGTTTACAGAGAACTTGAAGGAAATGTCGGCGTTTATGGGCTGATTTTGCTGATGGGAGCATTCGTGCTCGCAGGTGCGGGCTCATTTTACTATATGGAACATTTCGGCCATATCGTTACCGGTATGAACAATCAGATCGTTTGGGGTCTGCCGCACGTATTTGCAATCTTTTTGATTGTGGCTGCATCGGGTGCGTTGAATGTCGCCTCCATTGGTTCTGTATTTGGTAAAACCGCCTATAAACCGATGGCACGCATGTCTGGCCTTCTGGCTGTGGCGCTGTTGTTGGGTGGCCTTTCTGTGCTGGTGCTCGATCTTGGACGCCCTGACCGGCTGATAGTGGCCATGACGAGTTATAATTTTAAATCAATATTTGCTTGGAACATCCTGCTTTATAACGGTTTTATGGTGATTGTCGGGGCTTATCTTTATTTGCAGATGGAGCGTAATGTTCCCAAAGCCCTGCTGAAATCCGTCGGCCTGTTTGCTTTTGTCTGGCGGCTGTTGCTTACCACTGGTACGGGCTCGATTTTTGGCTGGCTGATTGCGCGTGAAGCTTATGATTCCGCCCTGATGGCACCGATGTTTATTGCCATGTCCCTGTCTTTTGGATTGGCGATATTCATTCTTGTGGCGCTGACGGTAAATGGGCTGACCAATCGTCCATTTGGTGGTGCCCTGCTTGCAAGGTTTGGCAAATTGCTGGCGATATTCGCAGCGGTCGTTCTGTATTTTACATTGGCCCAACACCTAACCAGCCTTTATGCAACTGAGCACCATAGCTATGAGCGCTTTATTTTGCTGGATGGGGGAATTTATACCCAGTTGTTCTGGTTTGGTCATATCCTGATTGGCAATATTGCCCCAATTTTCTTATTGCTGCACCCAACTTTGGGTAAAAAACGGCCGGCAATTGTCCTGTCTGCATTGATGATAATCGCGGGTGGGTTTGCCCAAGTGTATGTAATCGTGATTGGCGGGCAAGCATTCCCATTGATGCTGTTTCCCGGTTATGAAGTTCAAAGCAGTTGG
>Ga0256839_1004341_pt1 | contig 13931 bp, 15 predicted proteins | sample 354166metaG_FD_185968 | JGI IMG/M metagenome (GOLD analysis project Ga0256839, IMG submission 185968) | Hydrothermal vent microbial communities from Mid Atlantic Ridge, Atlantic Ocean - 354-166 | ecosystem: Environmental > Aquatic > Marine > Hydrothermal vents | place: Atlantic Ocean: Mid... | reverse complement strand
ACGGCTTCGCAAGGAGAACCGGCTCCTCAAGGAGGAGAGGGATGTGTTAAAAAAAGCCACCCAATTCTTCGCGAGGCAAAAATGAAACGGTTTGCTTTTATCGAGCAGCATGGCGGTGATGTTCCGACCAAACGATTGTGCCAGATGTTTGGCGTTACATCGCGTGGATTTAGGGCTTGGCGGAGCCGCCCAATTAGCCAGCGGCAACGTGATGATATGGTCTTATTAGCGCATATCAGAGAAGAACATAGACTTAGCCTTGGCTCATACGGTCGTCCACGCATGACTGAAGAGCTAAGGGACTTGGGCTTTGCAGTCGGACATCGCCGTGTTGGTCGTTTGATGCGTGACAACGATATAAAGGTCTTCAGAACCCGTAAATACAAGGCAACAACTAACAGCAAGCACGGATATGCTATTGCTCCTAACCTACTAGACAGGAACTTCACCGCCAAGCGTGCCAACCAGAAATGGTCTGTAGATATATCCTATATCTGGACTCGGGAAGGATGGCTGTACCTGGCTGTCGTTATGGACTTATATTCTAGGCGCATCGTTGGCTGGGCTGTCAGCAACCGCATAAAACGCGACTTGGCTATCCGCGCTTTGGACATGGCGATCGCTTTGCGTCGGCCACCAAAGGGCTGTATCCATCATAGCGATCGCGGCTCCCAATATTGTTCACACGATTACCAGAAACTGCTCAAAAAACATGGGTTCAAAGTCTCGATGAGCGGCAAAGGCAATTGTTACGATAATGCAGTCGTGGAAACATTCTTTAAGACCATTAAGGCCGAGATGATTTGGAGGAACATCTGGCACACCAGAAAACAGGCACATATCGCCCTGTTCAAATACATCAATGGATTCTATAATCCGAAACGACGACATTCCACCCTAGGCGGAATGTCACCCATTGCCTTCGAAAGCAAGGCAGCCTAAATGAGTAGTCAACCCGGAACTAAACCGTGACAAGTCCATCATTTTGTTGCCATCTCAAACTGTGAGGTGCTCCCCAATAATTGGACAGTTTTCGACCTTTTTTAAGCTACACTTTGCGTCATCTGGTCGGTTTCCATTTTTTGTCTGTTTTTCCAATAGGCGTTGTCCGGTGTCAAGCCCTTATGGGCGGTGTGCGGACGGTTGAGGTTATACCCCAAGGGCAGCCCCTAAAACTCTATCCATTTGCCGATTCCGGCCTTGGCCTCCCGGCCACCTTCCCAGGCATGCAGGTAGACACTCTCATATTTCAATGATCGCCAAAGCCGCTCAATAAATATGTTGTCCATGAAACGACCTTTGCCGTCCATAGAGGTTTTGATCTTTGCTTTGCTGAGTGTATCAATCCACTTAAATCCCGTAAACTGGCTACCCTGATCGGTGTTAAATATCTTCGGGGGGCCAAATTTAAGTATGGCTTCGTCCAATGCTTCCACACAGAAGTCTGCCTCCAATGTGTTGGACAGTCGCCACGACAGAACCCGCCGACTAGCCAATCCATGATAGCGACCAGATATAGAAACCCCTTACGCATGGGAATATAAGTAATGTCGGCACACCAAACGTGGTTGGCTTTCGTGCTATGCATGTCGCCCAGTAGATAGGGATAAATCTTGTGTGCCTTGTTTGGCCTGCTGGTATTGGGCTTCTGGTAGATGGGCATCAAGCCCATAAGCCGCGCCCGTAGGAAGTGCCCTTGGGGTGCATGAGGCGGCGAATACGCTTTTTATTGACCTTGTGGCCTTGCGCTTTCAGGTGCCATGTCATCTGGCGTACACCGTAAAAAGGCGTCTCCATGAACTGCTTATCCAACAGCGTCATCAACTCCAAATTATAGGCACTTTCACCCTTGCGCTTGTAATAAAACGAAGAACGGGGCAGCGATAGAACCCGGCATTGTGAACTGATGGACAGAGCCGCATTATCCCTGTCGACCATGGCTCGCTTCATGACAGGCCCCAGGGTTTGAGCTTTTTCCCTAAAGGAGGCTTCGCACTGACAAAAAATCACGCTCCACAGTAAGTTCGCCAATCTTGGCATGCAGGTCTTTAATGCGCTCGGGGTCGACCTCTGGTGCAGACTTACGACCACGCGCAAAGACTTCTGGTGCGCCGTCCAGCAACGCCTTCTTCCACTGATGGATTTGCGTCGGGTGAAACACCGTATTGGCTGGCCAGTTCGGCTACCGTGCGCGCGCCCCTGATGGCTTCAAGCGCAACGCGGGCTTTAAATGCGGGCTTGTGGTTTTTATGACGCAAAGCTAATCCTTTAGGGCGTTTCGACATTCTGATCTCCTCTTTGTCGAGACCAGACAACAGCGCGAAGCCTGCCCTTGGGGTACAAAATTATAGCTTAAGTCACTGTCCAATTATTGGGGAGCACCTCATATTTTTGGGTTTACCGCTACCTAAAAGCGCCGCGCTTATAGAGTTTCCATGCTAGGACTGGTGACCACAAGACCGGGTGGCGGCGCTGGCTTGGCGTTACTTCTATTGTTACGCCAGAATGGGATTTTAGCTTGTGTAGGGCGTAGTCCAGGCCGCCGTCAAATGTGCTGGCGGTGTTGAGGATACGAATGGCGGCCATGATTTTTCCGCAGATGCGGCGGGCGAACCATGTGGTTCTTTTTGCCGTCTTGGTTATGCTTGAATGTGGCGGTAGGGTGTGCGCGCCGTCTTGGTTTGGTGCGCCGTACAGGATTGCCATCAGGGCGTCATAGCGGACTTGGTATCTGGTGACGATTTCTTCTGATCTGGTGTCGGAGCTTTCCGGGCGAAGCTCTGTATTATAACTTTCCAGGAAGCCCCGCGCCCAAAATTGGGTGGCGGTAATGGGGCTATCTACGAGGGGGCTGGTTTGCTTGGCTATATGTTCTACGGCATCTGCCCGCGCCGTTTGAATGCGGGTGTGTGTGGTTTGATCTTTGGTAAATAATAGCACGCAAGGTTGGGAGAACCGCCCCCAAGCCATAGAGAGAAATGCTCGGCCCGTACATTTGCGCTCAAAGGCGGGTAAGGATATAATCGAATATTTACAGGTAGATAACGTGCCATCTTCGTTTTGATTTTCCAAATAATAGACGGCGGGCGGTATCATCCAGTTGAGTAATACCCGCACCGGATTCTTGTGGGTCTTGCGGTAGCTGTCTACCAATACATAGAAATCCAGCATTTTGTCCGGGTCGTTCATAGCGCGTAAGGAGGAACCGTAATACAGGAATGCCTGCACGCGGTTTTCATGCCGGGCTTTGATTTTGTCGCACATAGCGGTGACATTTGGTGTTGGTAGTAACTGTTCCGCGTCTAGAATTTTTATAATGGCTTGCTTGGTCATATTATTTGATAAACCGTAATGGCTTGGTGGCAAAGAGAGAAATAGGGGTATTTGTTTGGGGGAGAAATTCTCCGTCCAAAACCATTTCACCAGATAGCTTTAAAATTGCCGTGTCTACATTCCAGCTCTGGAACCCGTCGCGTTTGAGTTTGACGGCGGCGGCGGCGGATTGTCTGGGCAAGAGCATACGCGTAACATTACGCACCACATTCCGTGCGTCTTTGCCTGCGTGGGTAATCATAAGCTTTCCGTCCCCTGTGCCCCAAAAAGGCTTCAGGCCAATCATCAAGTGCGGCAAGGTGGTCGCGACTGTAATAATATGGTCACCTTCTATCAAAGCGGTGTCGAGGTTCAGGGACAGCGGCGAGGGTTTAAGAATAGTGTCCCGCTCGACACCGCGCCCGAGCAGGACTTTCAACAAAGTATTACGTACCGCAGCAGAGCCGCCAATGCCTTTGGTGTGGACATGTTCGGCGCAATAACGTGTGGCGGCGGGCAGGGCGCCTGTGGACAGTAAAAAACCATAATGAGCCTTGTTGGTGTCTTCCGCTTTGGCACCGAGCATAGGCATCTCGACCAATTTTTGCTCATGCGGTTTTTTGGCTAAGGCTTTGATTTTCTTAGCCGTAGGTCGTTTAAGGCCGACATGGGCAGCCACCAAATTGGTCATACCGCCCGGGAGGAGCGTAAAATAGGGCAGATTATCCATGTCTGGCTGTTGTGCCATGAATGCGCTCAATACGCCGTGAATAGTGCCGTCGCCGCCTTCGATGAAAACATGCCCGCATCCCTGCGCCAATATATCGGCGACCATAGCGGGTAGGGTACTGAATGTGCTTAGCATATAACAATTGGTTTTTGAGGTGATGCCTGCACGCACCAAGTCCGATCCACGCTTGGCGACCGTGTGGCTTTGGGGATTGATAATAAATACAGGGTTCGGCATAGGGGCGGGTCTACATGGATAAATCTTCGGTCTTGAGCGCTAGATAACTGCCCACAAGACCAAAAATTGCCAGCGGTAGCACCACGGCCCAGGCAATAGACAGCCCGCCTGATACCGCAAATGTCGACAGTGCGCCGTCCAAAATTAAATAAATAAACCCGGCGGCTATGCCGGTAATCAAAGCTTTGTCGCCCGTTTCCTCGCGCCCGGTTTTTTGCATAATCGGTACGGCGCACAAAAGGAGTATCAGTGCCGCTAGTGGCCGGGTGATGCGGTGAAGATACCAAAACCCATAGGCAAAACCGGGGCTGGAGCCTGAATTGCCTTCTGTGCGAAATTTGCGCATATCGCCAAGGGCAAGGTCGCGTGGGTCTGCGGCGAGTTTGGCAATGCTATTGGGTGTTTGTTCACTGAGCCATCTGGTAAAAGGGGCGGGGGTGAAGCGGTCGCGCGATGTGGTGCGTTCGACGCCGTCCAAAATCCATATATTTTGCGTATAATCATATGTTGCTTTTTGAACCCAACTAATAATAGACACTTGCCCGTTTTCTTCTTGGTCAAAAAACTGTAATTCGGTCAGGGTTTCCATATTTGGGCGTCCGGCGGCGCGGACAATACGCGAGCCGTCCTGAAGCCACAGGGGTTTATCTTCGCTGATGGAGGTGCGTTTATATTCACCGACTCCCCAAGCCTGTAATGCACGCACAGAGGGGGGCATAGCCGTATTGATAAATAAAACCGCAAGCGCTGTGACGCCGACAACTGCAGGCGCGAGCATGACAACTTGTTTGGGCACAGAAAAGCCGAAACCGATCAAGGCTACCAATTCATGCTGACGGATCAATTTCACATAAGTCAGGAGCATGGCAACGACCACGGTAAACAACAAAACCCGGTCAAAAATAACGGGCGCACGATAGAGCATGTATTCGAACGTAGCCGCACCACTACGTTCGCTAGCAGCGATTTCGTTACTGTTTGCGAGTGAGTCGAGCAGGCCGATTAGAATGAGGAAGCCAAATGTGACAACCAGCCATGAAAAAACGAAAGTCCTAGAAATATAAACCGCCATACGGATCATGATGGTGTCCCCGAATCCGTCTTGGACGACCTTGAAAAGGGTATGAGCGCCCGTGCGCCTTTGCGGATGTCTTTGATCACGTCAGCCGTAAATATCGACAGGGTAGCCAGTGGGGGTTGCCCCATTCGCACGGCACTGTTGCTAAATAGGAATATGGCAGAGAGGGTAACCACACCCATGAGTGGCCAAATACCCATCCACGGGGCTATATCACCCCTAGCGCCCATTTTTTGGCCAAATTCCAGCGCTTTTTGTAAGGTAACCAGAGAAACTATGCCCACCACAATACCAGCCGAAGACGGGTTGCGTCCGTAATTAATACCGAATGGCACGGCGATAAACGGTATCAGAAACAATAGATACACTCGTGCCATGCGCAGGTGTAGGGCGGCGTTATTGGTGCTGGCAGATATGCTGGTGAAAGCCTTACCATCCCGGTTTTTATAAAGCTCGCTCGACGTCAATTCGCGTTCGTCATTGCCGCGTGCGCGGAATGTATTGCCTGAAATGCTGCCGGCCACCGAGCTGATTTCAAAGCCAAGTTGGCCTTTGATCAATTTTTCAGGCGTGATTTGAAAGCTGTCACCGTTAGAGAGTTGCAAAACGGGTTGTTCTGTTTCGTCGCGAACAATAAGAGCGCCTTTAGAAGCGGTTGTAATTCGCAAGCCGTCGTTTTTCAGCTTCTCATAGATGAAAATAGGCCCGCCGCCAGGGCCAACATAGAAAGTTGTGTTGCCAACTTTGGTGAACTTGCCCTCACGGAGCACGGCAGCGAATGATTTTTGCCCGACCGAATGCACCACTTCACGGTAACCGTACCTGCCAAGCGGCTGCATATAACCCTCAAGCAGAAGATTAAATCCCATAAGCACAATAGAGATTAGGATAAATGGTTTGGTCATGTGAAATAGCGAAATGCCAGAGCCAAATGCCGAGGTGAGTTCCGATGAGCGCGACATTCTATCGATGGTGATAATCGTCCCAAGCATTAAGGCCATAGGGATTGCGATGCCGAGATAATGGGGCAGTAAATTGATCACCATTTGTGTAGCATCACCCGCAGGGCGTGTTGAGGCAGACACCACTTCAAAAATCCGCAAGAGGCGTTCCAGCAACAATACGGCTAGCGCGAACAGAACCAAACCGCTAATAGTCCGCAGGGCACTGCGCATAATGTATTGATTCAACTGTCCCAAAACTGTATAATCACCTTTACAACGGGGCTGGCCATATTCATATGGATTTTGACACATATAGCTTGCCCAACCCGAAAATGCTATAATTTGTTTAGATTTAACTGATAACGTTTCTATATGATGAACATAAGAACTCGCAACACCTTCCTTGCAACGGCGCTGTTATTTGGTGCCGCATTATCGCTTGTATTCGCGGGGAAGGCGTCTGCTAGCGCGGAAGAGCACGCAAACCATGTGCGGAGTCATGCTGATTTGGAAATTTACGACTTCGAAGCGCCAGATGCTTGTGACCCAAAAGCCAACCAGGTGCGTATTACAGTGACAGGGCTGACGGGCGGCGGTATATTAACCGTTGAACTTTATAATGACCCTGACCACTTCTTGTCCAAAGCGGGTAGAGTGCGGCGCGTGCGTGTACCGGCGGGTGTTGGTGAGCAAACCATTTGTGTGAATTCGAATGTTTTGGGACGCTTTGCTGCTGCGGCTTACCATGATATTGACGGTAATCGTAAGCTGAAAAAAAACATGTTCAAAGTACCACGCGAGCCGATTGGACTTTCCAATAACCCCAAGGTTAAAGCTTTGAAATTCCCTAAATTTTCGGATAGTGCTTTCGATGTGGGCATGGGCGGCACCAATATAACCCTTGAACTTGTTGATTTAAAAAAGCAAAAGAAGCTGGAAAAAGCGGCTCGTAAATTGGAGAAGGCCGCAGGTAAAGATTAAGCGAGGCGGCATTGATGAATTTTGAGCAATCTACAGATATTACGGTTGCTTCGGTAACGGATAAACCTAGGCTCAAACAGTTTTTAGAATTTCCATATGATTTGTATCGGGGTGAGCCAAATTGGATTGCGCCCCTGCGTTTTGAGCGTGCCGTGCAAATTAACCCCGATAGAAACCCGGCACTTGTTGGGGTTGAGACCCAGTTGTTCTTGGCTCTGCAAGGTGATGCGGTGGTTGGCCGTATTGCAGCCATTAAAAATCCGCACCATTTGGACACCCACAACGATGGTGCCGGGCATTTTGGCTATTTTGACTGCCAGCCAGACTCTGAAATAGCGCTGGCACTAATGGAGGCGGCGGCAGGCTGGTTGAAAGAGCGTGGACTAACTAAAATCGTGGGGCCTTATCAATATACGATTTACGAGGAGGTGGGCATGCTTGTGGACGGATTTGATACACCGCCCGTTATCATGATGCCCTATGGCCGCCCGAATTACCCGAAAATGCTCGAAGACATGGGCTTTACCAAGGTCGTAGATATGATTGCCTATTGGGCGGATATACATGCAGGTTATCCGCGCCCGAAAATCGTCGATACCATGTTGGCGAATATAGAAAACGATCCTGATATTACCGTGCGGCCCATGCGTAAGGGTAAATTTCTCGAAGAAGTCCAAATGGCTATGGAAATTTTCAACGATGCATGGGCGGATAATTGGGGGCATGTATCACTAAGCGATGCTCAGATTAAGCATATGGCCAATGAGCTAAAACCCGTCATACGCCAAGATTTTTTCTGGGTCTGTGAATATAAAGGCGAACCAGCCGCATTTATTCTCATGGTGCCGAATGTCAACGAGGCTATCAAGGGTTTGGACGGTAAATTACTACCCTTTGGTTGGGCTAAGTTGCTCTACCGTTTGAAGGTCAAGGGCGTTAAATCGGCGCGTATTCCGCTCATGGGTGTGCGCCGCGAATTTCAGCGCAAACGTACCGGCTTGTCTATGGCGGCATTCCTTAGTGAGAAAGTATTCGAAATGGGGCGTAAACACGGCTATACCCATGTGGAAATGGGCTGGATATTAGAGAGCAATAAAAGCATGATCCGCATTATCGAGCAGGCACTGGGTGTGCCCTATAAGACCTACCGTATGTATGAGAAGGTAATTTCATGATAGGAATAATGAAATTACCTGGAAATTATATCCCCTCACCACGCTGTCGCGCGCCTCTCCCCATGGGAGAGGCTAAGTTTCCCAAACTATCACCGTTCATAAGTAGCACCAAAAATTTACAAGGCACCGTCTCCTCTCCCATGGGGAGAGGAACAAGGTGAGGGGTTGTGACGGTAAAGGCATAAATGTCCTTATACTAGCTGGCCAGCGGGCAGGTGTGGTTGATCCTTTGTTGGTGGATACGGGCGCGGAGTGGAAAGCTCTATTGCCTATATTGGACGTGCCTATGACCGATTATGTGTTGGCGGCTTTGGATGCTAGCGGCGGCTTAGCCAAACCTTATTGGGTCAGCGGTTTGGATAAAGATTTAATTGATAAAGACCTCAATCAATCACCGTCCGAGGGCGGGCCTGCCAGTAGTGTGGTTGTGGCGGCGCAGGCCGGATTACCTTATCCGTTCATGGTGACAACCTGTGACCATCCGCTTTTGACATCGGATATTGTCGAGCATTTCTTGCGCGAAAGCAAAACTTCGGGCGCGGACTTTACACTTGGTTTGGCGGTTAAAGATGTTATCCAGCCAGCCTATCCAGATGTGAAGCGTACTTATTTGAAATTCAAAGATCAACATGTTTCGGGCTGTAATTTATTCTACATCGCCAACGAAAAAGGCCTCGAAGCCATCAAGTTTTGGCGCGCCGCACAACATGATCGCAAGAAGCCAATTAAGCTGGCACGCAGGCTTGGTATTGGCATGTTACTAAAATATATCACGGGCGGATTAACGCTAGAAATCGCTTTCGAACATGCGTCTAAATCATTGAATATAAATGCTAAATATATACTGTTGCCGTTCGCAGAGGCGGCGATAGACGTGGATAAACCATCTGATCTTGCGCTGGTTACGGAGATTTTACGCAAGCGTAATATGGGCAGAACCTAGTGAATGAAGATTTGAGCATCGTCGAGAAAGGTACGGTCGGACGCAGGGTCGCCGCCAACACTGGATGGATGGTAGGGGCGAAAGCCTTGGCCGCAATAATCGGTCTTGGTTCGCTCGTCTTGTTGACCCAAAACCTGCCGATTGCTTCGGTTGGGATCATTTTATTCCTGCACGCTTATATGTTATTTTTTGCGGAAGTGGCGACTTTCCAATCTTGGCAAGCGGTCATCCGTTTCGGCACCCATGATGTAGAGCAAGGCGATACCAATGCGCTTGGGCGCTTGCTCAGATTTTGCATAGCGCTGGATTTTGTCGGGGCTATGGTCGCATTTATTCTGGCTATTATTGGTTTGATTTTTTTGGATTCTATCCTGCCGCACCTTCCTTCGTTCCAAGAGAAAAACGGGCTGGTTGATGTTAGCCAATTGACCCAGCTTGGCATGATATATTGCTTGGTTATCCTCGTACACCAAGGCGGCGCATCTACTGGCGTGTTTCGGCTGTTTGACAAATTTAAACCTTTGGCTTTACAGGTCTTGGTGATGCCCGTGTTCCGGCTTATTGGCGTTATTATAGCGGTAATGAACGGGGCGGGGTTATATGGATTTTTAGCGGCGTGGTTTGTTGGCTCAGTTTTGGGCTATTTGTCCTTGCCGTTACTGGCCATAATGGAGCTTAAGTCACGCAATTTAATGAAAACCGTATTTAGCGAGTGGCCTAAGCTAAGAACCCAACGCAAAGGCATGTGGCCATTTGTCTGGAAAGCTAATATTGATGCTTCGCTGGCCACAGGTACAACCCATTTACCGCTCTTACTCGTAATGCCCATATTTGGGCCGGCATTTGTCGGCGCCTATAAGGTCGCCGAAGAAATTGCGCGCCTGCTCTCCGAAGGTGTGTTATTGCTCGACCGGGTGATATACCCTGAATATGCCCGCATGATGGCTCGCGGGCAAAGTGCCCATATTTGGCGCATTGTCATTAAAGCAGGCGCGATTATGCTGGGCGGCGGATTGGTCTTGTCTGCGGTGGTGGCACTCATCGGCCCTAGTGTTATTCCTATCGTGTTCGGAGCCGAGTATAATGACGCGATTATCTTGTCTATTTTATTGGTATTGGCGGCGGCCTTAATGGGGGTGGCGGCTCCGCTTTATCCCCTGTTCTTTGCCGCTGGCAAACCGGGGCGTGCCATATATGCGCGGCTCGCTGGCTTGGTCTTGTATGTGGTGCTGATATTTGCTCTAAGCGCATGGTTAGGTAAAACCGGGCCGGGCTGGGCAGCCATTGGCGGCAATCTATTGGCGGTGATTTTAGCGGCATGGCTGGCGAAAAAAACTTTGAGGAAAGCATGACTAAGAGACACATAGCCATATTTGACCTCGACGAAACCTTGACCAAAAAAGGTACGTGGGGGCGGTTCGTCACTGGAACGCTTAGGGGGAAGCCGTTGAAATGGATGCCGTTTTTTGTCTCTACGGTTTTCTCGCAAATACTATATATGCTAAAATTTGGCCCCCGCGAGCATGTCAAAGAAAACATGATGCGCTGGACTTTGTCTGGTCGTTCACGGGCGGAACTAGAGAAACTCGCCGCCGATTTTGCCGATAATGAAGTGGCCGTAGGGTTGCGGATCCGCGCAAATGACATGCTGGAGAAACACCGCGTCGCAGGTGACCGCATCATCATAGCAAGCGCCGCCGTTGATCTTATTGTTGACCCGATTGCGGATAGGCTAGGTATTGCCGAGCGAGTTTGCACCAAGATGGCCTATGATAATAAGGGTAAATTATCGCGCAAATTAGGCGGTATGAATTGCTACGGGGTGGGCAAGTTGACTATGGTGAAAGAATACCTCGAACAAGACCCGGATTTTGACCGCGCCAATAGCCATATCACCATGTATTCGGATAGTCGTTCAGACCTTGCCATAATGCGCTGGGCTGATGTAGGTATAGCGGTAAACCCTAGCCCGCGCCTTGCTAAACTGACGGAACAATACGAATTTGAAATACAAGATTGGGATAAAGAATAATATGCGCCTATTAAGCACCATGATGAAACGGTTTGTCAAAACTGGACATATGACCATTTTGGACGTTGATGATAAGTCTTACGAATTTGGTCCGGGCGGCGAGCCGAGCGTTACCGTCAAGTTACATAACAAAAAACTCTATAAAGATTTGTTTCTAAATCCAGAACTGCGCGCCGGCGAAGCTTATATGGACGGAACGCTTACGGTTGAAAAGGGTACTATTCGAGATTTTCTAACGCTTTTTGCTATCAATTCCAGCAATTTACGTAGCCACCCTTTGCAAAAATCTATCCGCAAATTTTACAAAAAAGTCAGGCGGTTTCACCAAAACAATTCCAAGCCAGCAGCAAAATCAAATGTTGAACACCATTATGATTTGTCCAATGATTTTTATAAATTGTTTTTGGACGAGGACATGCAATATACATGTGCGTTGTATGAGCGCCCTGATTTAACGCTGGAGGCGGCGCAACTGGCCAAGAAACAGCATATCGTCGCAAAGCTGAACATTCAACCGGGGCAGCGCGTTTTGGATATTGGGTGCGGCTGGGGCGGCTTGGCTATCTATATTGCCCAAAATTTTGACGTCCATGTCACGGGCGTAACTTTATCCACCGAGCAACATAAGCTGGCGATTGAGCGGGTGGTCAAGGCTGGGCTAACGGATAGAGTTGATATTTTGCTGAAAGACTACAGAGATTTAACCGAGCCGTTTGACCGGATAGTTTCTGTGGGTATGTTTGAGCAGGTCGGCGCTCATGCTTTCCCTGAATTTTTCGGTAAAGTCTCTGAGCTGTTAACCGACGACGGGGCTATGCTATTGCACTCCATTGGGCGGCGCGGTGGGCCGGGGTCTACGGCGCGCTGGATCCGCAAATATATTTTCCCCGGTGGATACTCCCCTGCGCTCAGCGAAACCATTGCGGTTGTAGAGCAAACGGGTATGTGGATTACCGACATCGAGATTCTGCGCCTGCATTACGCCGAGACCTTATTGGCATGGGAGGCGCGCTTTCAGGCCAACCGCGACAAAATAGCCACTATGATGGACGAGAGGTTTTGTCGTATGTGGGAGTTCTATTTAATCATCAGCGAGCTTTCGTTCCGCTACGGCAAAAACATGAATTTCCAAATGCAAATGGCCAAGAGCCGGGACGCATTACCCATCACGCGGGATTACATGGCCAAAGGCGAAGCGAAGTTGCGGCGTAAAAACAAGAAGTAAGTATGGTAAATGTAGACGATATTAAAACCGGAGATGATATTCCTGCACCTGTGCGCCCAAAATCCATCTCGAACCCGCGCCGCCGATTTGTCAAGAAGTTTGGTAAGAAAGCCCTGCAAATTATTTCGCGTATCCAAACCAAACAATCTCTCGTGCCGACAACACCGTTCATCGGTATTGAGCATTTCGATTTTTTGCCGCAATTCGCGGAAAACTGGGAACAGATACGCGATGAAGCCCTAGAGGTTCTGAAATACCGCGACGATATTCCGGGTTTCGAAGACGTCTCCCCCGATCAATACCGTATCGCCAAGAAAAACCAGTGGAAGACATTTGTGCTGCACGGTTTTGGCACGCGGCTGGAGAAAAATGCACAACTTGCCCCCTACACGACAAAATTGTTGGAAACTATTCCCAATTTGCAAACCTCATGGTTCTCAATTTTGGCACCGGGCTATCATATTCCGGCGCATAAGGGTGTAACCAAAGGCATTGTGCGCGGGCATCTCGGCCTGATCATCCCCAAGGATTTCGAGAAATGTCGCATTCGTGTCGGTGACGTTATCAACCCGTGGCAAGAGGGTAGCTTGTTTGTCCTGGATGATACCTATGACCATGAAGTTTGGAATGATACTGATGAAGAGCGGGTTATCTTGTTGTTTGATTGGGATCGTCCCATGAAGTTTTGGGGCAGGTTCTGGAACGGTCTTATGATGCGCATCATGAAAATGACCGCCTATTACCAAGACCCAAAAAAGAACCTAGCCGACGCCGAAACCCGCATGGAAGCCGCAATAAAACGCGCCGATGCCAATATGGAAAGCTTGGGGGATTAAGGATAGTCTAGGCTCAGATCTTCCAAAAAGCCTTGTCAAACTCGTAGATACATCCTATTGTTTTATGAGAAAGTTGATGGAGACTGGGGATGTTCAGATTAGAACAGAGGTTTTTGAATTTTGTAGACTTCGGCGCTTTGTGGCTTTACGGCGCTGAGCCTGAAATAGAGTTTTCTCATTTTGAACAATTTGTTTGGGAAGACATCACCTTTGGTAACAATACATTTTTAAGCGACAAGCCACTTTTCGTGGATGACTATGCGGGCGATACCAGCACCACAGGCGTACTGAGCGTCAACGGTGTGAGTATTGCGGGGCATATTGGACTTGTCACGGTTTAGTTCCGGGTTGACTACTCATTTAGGCTGCCTTGCTTTCGAAGGCAATGGGTGACATTCCGCCTAGGGTGGAATGTCGTCGTTTCGGATTATAGAATCC
>Ga0256839_1004340_pt1 | contig 13932 bp, 11 predicted proteins | sample 354166metaG_FD_185968 | JGI IMG/M metagenome (GOLD analysis project Ga0256839, IMG submission 185968) | Hydrothermal vent microbial communities from Mid Atlantic Ridge, Atlantic Ocean - 354-166 | ecosystem: Environmental > Aquatic > Marine > Hydrothermal vents | place: Atlantic Ocean: Mid... | reverse complement strand
TTTCGGCAGATTCAGTGTGTCTTTGTAGTCAGGTGTATCGGCGCACATGTGTTGCGTCCTTTTGGCGTGTCGTCGGAATGGATTTGAGGATCGGCGTGAAGGGTCAAACGCCTTGTCCCGGCAGCTCGCATTTCTCAGAGCGCCGGGGTGATAATTCGAATGATGATGGCATCGAGGCATCTCATGCCGGCGGTTATAGGGGGGGGCGCGTGAATGGTCCAGTGCCTGCGACAATCGCAGCGCTTCAGAATTCGCCGGGCCGACCTAGATACCAAGGGATGCAGTCAACGACAGGTGCCACATGACAGCCATGCCCCCCCGGTTCGCGATTTCGCCGGATCAGATTGACCTGATGATGCGCGCATTTTACGCCCGCATCCGCGCCCACCCGGTGCTTGGGCCAGTTTTTTCAGAACGCATCGGCGAAAGCACCCAGGCCTGGGACGCCCACGAAGAAAAGATCGGCCGTTTCTGGCGCAATGCAATTTTGCACGAGCGCAGCTATGACGGCCGCCCGCAACAGGTGCACATGGCAACGCCATCGGTCATGCCCGAGCATTTTCCGATCTGGCTGGACCTGTTCGAAGACGTCGCCCACGAGGTCTTGCCGCGCGATGCGGCCCTTGCCTGGGTCGCCCTGGCCCGGCGCATCGGGGCCGGCATGCAGATGGGTGTGGCGCAGGCCCGCCAGCCTGCCGGTGCGGTGCCCATTCTGCGTTAGCGTTGGCGACTCCTCGAACGGTGTGGCCGGCAACACGCCGCCCTAGCCGTCTCTTGTCCCGCCGAACAGCCCGCTCAGGGCCCGCTGAACCAGCCCCGTGACCGAGGGGCGGGTTGCCTGCAAGAACGGCAGCGGTCGGCAGACTTCCATCGCGGCAACACCGACACGCGCGGTCAGGGCGCCATTGATGATGCCTTCGCCGAACCTGCGCGACAACCTGGACACGACCCCCCCGCCGGCGATGGCGCTGATCACGTCATCACCCACTGCAACCGCACCCGTGGCCACCAGATGTGTCAGGACGGTGCGCGCCAGACGCCAACTGCCCAGAACCCCGCCGCGACCGCCATAAACTTCGGCGATGCGCCGGATCATCCGGAGATTTGCTGTGAGGGCCGCAAAGACATCGGCCAGTGCCAGCGGCACAATGGCCGTCACGGTCGCCACCTGGCGGGCTGCAGACTCGATTTCGCGGCGCGCCTGTGCATCAAGAGGCTCCAGCAGAGTGTGTTCGGCCAGACCCAGCTGGGCATCCGCATCAAGGACATCGGCGGCACGCTCTTTCAGCCGCTCAAGCCCCCACTCCATCTCGGGCCGGCCACGGTAAAGCGCGCGCAGTTGACTCGTGACCTGCCGGGCGGCCGCCAGATCCGAATTTGCCAGTGCCAGCCGGGCGGCGGCCTTGACGCCATCAATCCTGCGCAAACGCGCAAATGCGGCCCACTCGCGCAGGATGATCGCCAGACAGATCAGCAAGAATGCAATCGTCAGCCCAAGTGCGATATAGCCCAGCACCACATTTCGCGCGATCAGTGCGTTCAGCGCATCCCACGCCCAAAGTGTCAGCCCGAATGTGAGCAGCGCCCCGAACAGCCGCCAGAACCATCTTCCAAGGCGCGACGCAGGACGCGCGGCCAAGTTCGCCATGGTCTGCATCGCGGCGCCCTGTGTTGGCGGTTCATGTCCGGCCTCAGGCACCGGCGGCGCCGTGTCGGGCCCTGGTGCGTCGGTTTCATCCAGTTCGATCAAAACCGGCCCGTCTTTCCTGGTCATGGCTTTTTCCTTGCCCATGCCAGACGCACGTCCGGCAGTTTCTCGTCATTGCCTGAGCCGTCGGTCAGTTCCACCTCGCGAAACCCTTCGCGCGCGTAGAACCGCCGTGCGCCAAGGTTTGCCTGGAATGTCCAAAGCTCAAGATGATCGGTTTGATCCTTGGCGTTTGACAACAGCCGCTTGCCAATGCCCTGGCCACGCGCATCGCGCGCAAGATAAAGCGCCTGGATGTCATTGTCCTGCAACGCCAGAAACCCGGCAACCCGTCCGTCCATGCGCGCAACCGTCACCGCACCAATGTTGATGAGAAGCTCGCAGAACTGCGGGTAGCTTTCGCGCGGGTGCATGCGCGGCATCCAGTCATTTTCCCCGACCCAGTCCGACAGGATCTTTCCCATCGCGGGGCAATCATCCGGCGTGGCCTGCTGCAGGACAACCTTCACAGCCTGTCTCCGATCAGGAACTGCGCGGCCCGGTCCAGCCGGATATGCGGCGGCCCGTCACCCGGTTTCAGGCGCAGGCGGGCCGGTGCAAAGGACATGATCTCATAGTCGGCATCCAGCCATTTCCTGGCCCCGGCCCGGGCCGGATCGAGCAGCTGGCGCGGATCGTCGGGCAACTCGCCCGGGTAGAATGCCGCCTGTTTCCCGTTCAGCAGCGTGCCTCGAACGCAATCCAGCTTGCGACCTTCGTGCTCGATGGTTTCTTCGGTCGTCGCCCGGATTGCAGCAATCGACATGGCAGCGGTCTCGGCCCCCTTGAAGTCGGCGCGCGTTCGCGCGTCGCTGACCAGCGCCTCGATGATGGCTGTCAGGCGCGGATGTTGTTTGTGATGAAGGTGGTCGGCCTTGGTCGCCGCGAACAGGATTTTTTCGACACGTTTTCCCAGCAACAACTGACTGAGGAAGGCATTGCGCCCCGGCCGGAACGCGCCAAGGATCTCGCTCATCGCGCGGCGCAGGTCCTCGACGGCGGGCGGCCCTGCATGAATTGCGCCCAACACATCGACCAGCACGATCTGACGGTCGATCCGCGAAAAATGGTCGCGAAAGAACGGCTTGACCACTTTCAATTTGTAGGCATCGTATCGGCGCTCCATTTCGCGCCACAGCGCACCCCGACGCGCCCGGTCGGGCTGGCGTAGCGGCGCAAAGGTCAGCACCGGTGATCCGGCCAGCTCGCCAGGCAAAAGGAACCGCCCCGGGGTGCAGTCGGAATAGCCCGCCGACCTGGCCGACTTCAGGTAGTTCGTGAAGGACGCGGCCAGCGCTTTTGCCTCCGGCTCCTGAAAGGGTTGCGAGGCATCGGTCTGGTCCGCCATGGCATGAAAATCCTGGGCGATCTCGCGCTCCTTGATGCGATCAAGCGTTTCGGCGGACCACTGCGCATAGCTCTTGTCCAGCAATGCAAGGTCGAGCAGCCATTCCCCCGGATAATCCACGATGTCCAGGTGCACGGTCCGTGGCCCCGACATCCTGCCGAGCAACCCGGACGGCTGCACCTTCATTGAAAGGCGCAGTTCACTGACTGAACGTGTGCTTTCGGGCCAATGCGGCTCGGGTGCACGCAGCGCGGCGATATGCGCCTCATAGTCGAACCTGGGCACGGTATCATCCGGTTGCGGGCGCAGATATGCGGCGCGAATGGCCCCGGTTGAGGCCGCCACCAGCTGCGGCATCCGCCCGCGGTCAATCAGGTTGGCCACCAGCGACGTGATGAACACTGTCTTGCCCGCGCGTGACAGCCCGGTGACACCCAGACGGATGGTCGGCTCGAAAAATGCTTCGCTGACCGTCGACTGGACAGCCTCGATGCCGCGCGTCACCTGGTCCGCAATATCGGAAACTACCAAAAGCCTGCCCCTTCACATTCACAGCCAATATAGGAAGCGAATTCGGCCATTGGTAGTCGCATGTTTCGCCAGACCGTCGGGCATTCCATTTCAGCACCCAGCCCGAAAGTGCCGGATTGCAGGCACGCAAGCCTTGCAAATTCCTCTCGGAGTTGTCGCCAACTTGCCGTAATTCCGGCCATTTCGCCCGCAAGGGTCACTTTCCATTGGCTTGGAAAAAGAATTCTTGGGTCAAGACCAATGTGAAAACTGGAAGAAAGAGCAGAACATGAAGATCATTTTGACGATTGCAGGTTTCGCCGCATTGACGGCATGTCAGACAACGACCAACGCGGCTTCGGTCAACCTGTCACCCGCGACCGCAACGGCGGGGGCGGCCATGACCGGGACGGTTACGGCCTCGGCCAACAACGGCGATGCCGTCACGATCACCATCGACGGCAGCACGATTGCCGGCGTTACAAGAGATACCAACCTCGATCGTGGCGCATTTCGTGCCTTCACCCGAATTGATGCAACCGCAAGCCAACCCCTGCCAACAAACCTGATGGAACTGGGCCACAGCGGTGATACCGCGGACGGCGCGATGAGCGCGTCGATTGCCTCCAGCTCGGGCTGGTCTCCGAACGGGTTCAAGCAGGCCGCGACCTATGCCCGCAATGGCTCGACCAGCATGCCGACCAGCGGCACGGCCACGCTTTCGGGCAAGTATGTCGGCAGTTGGGGCTCGGCCGATTCCGGCCAGGAGGATATCTATGGCGTGACGGGCGACACGACACTCACCGCGGATTTTGGCGCCTCGACGATTGCCGGCACCATCACCGGTCGCAAGATGATCAGGTATGACGGCACCGAGCCAAAGGACTATGCCGATGTCACGCTTGGCGCAGCGAGCATCAGCGCGGACGGCACGTATGCCGGAACGGCAACCGGCGGAATATGGGACAACGGCGCCGGGGACACGGTAACCGATGTCTCGGGCAGTTGGGCCGGGATGATCGGTGGAGCGACAGGCAATCAGGCCGCCGGCGTCGTCAGGCTGGACAAGATGTATAACGTCTTTACCGCCGGGGGCGTCACGCCCACGCATGTCGAAACCGGCGTGTTCCTGGCGGAGTAATCCGGTTTCGGGTGCGCGCGTCGCGCGCGCCCGCGCATGGCAGGCCATTGCCCTGCGTGCAGCCATTCTGTAAGCGTCGCCCATGCCACGTTACGCCCTCAAGATCGAATACAACGGCGCCGGTTTTTCCGGCTGGCAACGCCAGAAAGGGCGGCCATCGGTGCAGCAGGGCGTTGAAGACGCGCTGCGAAAGCTCGAACCCGACAATCCGGGCGTTGCCGCCGCCGGGCGGACCGATGCCGGCGTTCATGCGATGGCGCAGGTTGCCCATTGCGAACTGTCCAGGGACTGGGAGCCGTTTCGGCTTTCGGAAGCGCTCAACCATCACCTGAAACCCAGGCCCATTGCCATTCTTGCGGTCGCGCGCGTCGATGACAGCTTTCACGCGCGGTTTTCCGCGAAGGAACGGCGATACCTGTATCGGCTGATCTCGCGCCGCGCCCCCCTGACCTATGAACGCGGCCTGGCATGGCGCGTCGGACACCGGCTTGACCTCGCCGCGATGCAGGCCGGCGCGGGGCATCTTTTGGGCACCCATGACTTCACGACGTTCCGTTCGACCGGCTGCCAGGCCCAATCGCCCATCAAGACGCTGGACAAGCTGAACATTTCGGAACATGTCGGACAATTCGGGATCGAATACAGGTTTGACGTTCAGGCCCGCAGTTTCCTGCACAATCAGGTTCGGTCATTTGTGGGCACGCTGGAACGGGTCGGCGCGCTTGCCTGGCCTCCCGAGCGCATTCGCGAGGCTCTTGAAGCGCGCGACCGTTCGGCCTGCGGACCTGTTGCGCCGCCGTTTGGGTTGTATCTGTCCGAGGTGAAATACCCCGTTGACCCCTTCGCGGCAGCCCCCGAACTGCGGCAGGACTGAAACAGTTTTTCGGAAAAATCGAGATTGTCCCGAGATCGTCCGAAAGCGACCATGTTTTCATTCCATTGTCATTATTCTGCCCTGTTTGGCCGGGAAAAGCCTTGTTGAAGAGTGGATGAGGTGAACAATGGAATTTTCAGCACTGACAATTGACCAGGTCATACTGGCCACCATGGCCTGCATCGGGCTTCGTGAAGCCCTGATCCTTCTGTTGCCTGACACGATCGCCGGGCCTGGCGGCTGGCTGGTCGACACCGGCGAAGAGACCGAAGACTACTGATCCCCGGACTCAGGCGGCGCGAATACGGGCGGCCGCATATTTGAACTCGGGGATCTTCCCGATCGGGTCGAGCTGCGGGTTCGTCAGAACATTCGCCGGCGCCTGCGCGAAGCAGAACGCCATGAACAGCATGCCCGGCGAAACGTCGCGATCGGCCCGCAGGGTCAGTTCAACCGCACCGCGCCGGGTTTCCACGACCACCTTTTGCCCACGCTTCAGCCCCAACCTGCCAATTTCTTTTGGGTGCATGGCCACCGTCGGCTCGGGTTCCTGCGCGTTCAATGCGCGTGAACGCCGGGTCATGGCCCCGGTGTGCCAGTGTTCCAGAAGACGGCCTGTCGTCAGGACCAGGGGAAAGTCCTCATCGGGCATCTCGTCAGGTGGCGTCAGATCTGCGGGCACGATCCTGGCCTTCCCGCCCGGCGTGGGAAACCCAGCTTCAAAGATTATTTCGTGGCCCGGCGCGTCAGGCGCGGGCGCCGGGTAGGTGACACATCCCTCGCGCTCGATCCGGTCCCAGGAAATATTGGCCAGCGACGGCATGTGCCCGGCCATCTCGGTGTAGATTTCCGAGACGCTCCGATACGACCAGTCAAGCCCGATCCGGTTGGCCAGTTCGACAATCAGCTCCCAGTCCTGGCGGGCGTCGCCGGGGGGCGACAGGGCCGGGCGACCGATCTGAACCTGACGGTTCGAGTTCGTATAGGTGCCGGTTTTTTCTGCCTGCGATGACGCCGGCAGAACCACATCGGCATGCCAGGCGGTTTCCGTCAGGAAGATGTCCTGCACGACCAGATGCTCCAGCATGGCAAGGGCCGCGCGGGCATGTTTCTGATCGGGGTCGGACATCGCCGGGTTTTCGCCTTGCACGAACATGCCCTTGATCTGTCCGTTGTGGATTGCGTTGATCACTTCTACAACAGTCAGCCCCGCGGCCGGATCAAGGCTGCGCCCCCAGGCATCCTCATAACGCGCGCGCACATCAGGATTTTCGACCGACGCATAGTCGGGATACACCATCGGGATCAGCCCGGCATCAGACGCCCCCTGCACGTTGTTTTGCCCACGAAGCGGGTGCAGACCTGTGCCGGGACGGCCGACCTGACCGGTGATCAGAGCCAGCGCGATCAGACACCGGGCGTTGTCGGTGCCATGCACATGCTGGCTGACCCCCATGCCCCAGAAAATGATCGAGGCGCGCGACTTGGCAAAGGTATGCGCCACTTCGCGCACAAGCTCCGGTGTGACGCCGGTGATGTCTTGCATGGCTTCGGGGGTGAAGCCCGCGACCTTGTCGCGCAGGGCTGCGAAGCCCTCGACATGAGCCTGAATGTATTGCTCATCGTGCAGACCGTCCTGGATGATGACGTTCAGGATCGAATTCAGCAGGGCAACATCGCGCCCCGGCTTGAACACGACCGGGTGCGAGGCGTGGCGCATCAGATCCTGACGCCGCGGATCCATCACGATGAGTTTTGCGCCCCGTTTGGCGGCCTGTTTGAAATAGGTCGCAGCAACCGGATGGTTTTGCGTGGGCCGGGCTCCGATGATCAGAATGACTTCGGCATCTTCCGCCGCGGTAAACGGCGCCGAGACAGCGCCGGAACCCACGCCCTCCATCAGGGCGGCGACAGACGACGCGTGGCACAGGCGCGTGCAGTGATCCACGTTGTTTGTGCCAAACCCCTGCCGAATGAGTTTCTGAAACAGGTAAGCTTCCTCGTTTGTTCCCTTGGCCGAGCCAAACCCCGCGATTGCCGCGCCGCCGTGTTCATCATGCAAGGACTTCAGCCCGGCCGCCGCGCGATCCAGGGCTTCATCCCAGCTGGCTTCACGAAAGACCTCGTGGATGCGGTCAAACGACAGCTGCATGTCGCCGCGTTTGGGGGCGTCATCACGCCGAATCAACGGCTTGCGAAGGCGTTCCGGGCTCATGACATGGTCAAAACCAAACCGGCCCTTGACGCAAAGCTTGCCACGGTTGGCCGGCCCCTTGCGCCCGTCCACCTTGATGATGCGATCCTGGCTGACATGAACTTCGGTCTGGCAGCCGACGCCGCAAAACGGGCAGATCGAGTCGACCGTCTTGTCCGCGGAAACCACGCGCCGCGTCGCGCTTTCATCCATGACCGTTTTTTCCATCAATGCGCCGGTCGGGCAGGCCTGCACGCATTCCCCGCAAGCAACGCATGTCGAAAGCCCCATCGGGTCGTCCAGATCAAAGACCGGCAACGTCTCCATGCCGCGCGCCGCCATTGCGAGCACATCGTTCACCTGCACCTCCCGGCAGGCCCGGACGCACAGGTTGCAAGCGATGCAGGCGTCAAGGTTGACGGCGATCGACGGGTGAGACGCGTCGTGAAAAATACTGTCCGCAGGCACGGCCGCCTGGGCACCGGGACGGGTCGGGCCGAAGCGTGGCGTTTCCAGGCCGACGGCGTCCGCCTGCTTCCAGAAAAACGCTTCCGGGTCCGGGCCACTGTCGCGCGCGGGCATTTCCGAGGCAAGCAGTTCAAAGATCATGCGCCGGCTTGCCTCAACCCGATCGCCTGCCGTCCTTACGACCATGCCATCCGCGGGCTTTCGCACACATGAGGCCGCCAATGTCCGCTCCCCTTCGATTTCGACCATGCAGGCCCGGCAGTTGCCATCGGCGCGATACTCGGGGTCGTCGCGGTGACACAGGTGCGGGATCGAGGTGCCAACCCGCTTGGCGACCTGCCAGATTGTTTCGTCGGGGTCTGCGGTTTGCTCGCAGCCATCCAGGGTGAAGACCACACGCTCGCTCATGCCAATTCCTCCGGGAAGTATCGGATCAGGTGTGTCACACAATTGCCCGCGGCCTGCCCCAGCCCGCAGATCGACGCGTCCGCCATGACCTGAACCAGTTCTTCCATCAGGGGCCGGTCGGGCTGCTGAAGCAACTGCACCAGGCGTTCGGTTCCAGCCCGGCATGGAGTGCACTGGCCACAGCTTTCATGGGCAAAGAACCGCATCGTGTTCAGCGCGGCCGCGCGCACGGAGTCATGTTGTGAAAGCACCACCAGGGCGTGGCTGCCGACGAAGCCGCCGTGCGGCTCGAACGTCCCGAAATCCAGCGCCATATCCGCCATCGACGCCGGGAAGATACCGCCCGAGGCGCCTCCTGGCAGGAAGGCCTTGAACTCGTGTCCTTGCGCCATTCCGCCGCAGAAGTTCTCGATCAGCTGGGTCACGGTAATGCCTGCGGGCGCAAGAACCACGCCGGGCTTTGCGACCCGGCCGGAAACCGAATAAGAGCGCAGACCCGGATGGTCTTTCTGACCCTGTTCGGCAAACCACCTGGCGCCGTTGCGCAGAATGTCCGGCACCCAGGAAAGCGTTTCGACGTTGTGATTGAGCGTCGGGCGACCAAACAATCCCTTTTCGGCAATGTAGGGTGGCCGATGGCGCGGAAGGCCGCGTTTGCCTTCCATGCTTTCAATCATGGCGCTTTCTTCGCCGCAGATATAGGCCCCCGCCCCACGCCGCAGCTCGATGGGGATCGACAGCATCCCGGCCTCTTCGAGCGCCGCGATCTCGTGCGTCAGGATCATTCTTGCCGCCGGATATTCATCGCGCAGGTAGATGTAGATCCGCGCGCAGCCGACAACATGTGCGGCGATCAGCGCGCCCTCAAGCATTCTGTGCGGAGAGCTTTCCAGCCAGAACCGGTCCTTGAAGGTTCCCGGCTCACCCTCATCGGCATTGACCGTCATCAACCGCGGGCCGTCGAAGGATCGAACGATCTGCCATTTTCGGCCGGCGGGAAACCCCGCTCCGCCCAGACCGCGCAGCCCGGCATCGGACATGATTTCAATGGCCGCCGCGGCGTCCAGTTCGCCCGACCTCACACGCGCGAGGATCTGATAGCCCTGAACCGAGCGATAGGCCTCAAGCGTTTCATAATCGGGAACCGCGGGCTCATGAGCGTCGAGCGTGGCCTCGATGATGCGTTCCAGGCTGGCGTTGTCCACAGCCCGTTTGCCGACCTGGGCCGCCGGCGCCTTGTCGCACCGGCCTATGCACGGCACGTTCATGATGCGCACGCGGGTCGCATCGGTGGTGTCGCGCAACCTGTCGAGCAGCCCGCCCGCTCCGGCCATTTCGCAAGACAACCCGTCGCAGATGCGGATGGTCAGTGGTGCCGGCGCGCGCTCACCCTCTTTCACGATGTCGAAATGGTGGTAGAAGCTGGCCACCTCATACACCTCGGCCTGACTCAGCCTGAACATTTCTGCAAGCGCGGCCAGGTGGCGCGCCGCCAGGAAACCGGCCTGATCCTGAATCGCGTGAAGCGCCTCGATCAGCATGTCGCGCCTGCGGGGCAGGTCTCCCAGCATCATCGCGACCTCCGCAAGCGCTGCGTCTTCCACCTGCCGCCCCTTGGGCAGACTGTGGTCGCGCGTCTTGTCGTCCATCGGCCGAGTTTTTCCCATGATCGCATCTCCGGTAGCGGCTGACCCCGAATTTAGGCTATGGCACTCGCACGACAAGGAACAAGAACGACATCAGGGCGAACCGATCCGACTTTGGTATGACTCAAGGGCGACAATCGCCAGAAGATAATGCCGTTTTCAAGTCAGCAGGGGCAAATATTCCACCCCGGTTTCAGTCCTGGACAGTCAGAAAAGGTGATCGGCAAATGGCAATGGGACCGCATGATGTTACCGAGACAGAAGATCTGGCGATCGTCCTGTCCGATGGCACCCGCCTGTCGGCGCGCGTCTGGATGCCCGAAGGCGCCCCCGACCGCCCTGTGCCCGCCATTCTTGAATACCTGCCCTATCGCAAACGCGATGGCACCTTCATGCGCGATGAACTGACGCATCCGTATTTCGCAAGCCACGGATATGCCTGCCTGCGTGTCGATATCCGCGGCAACGGCGACAGCGAAGGGCTGATGCGCGATGAATACACGCCGCAGGAACTGGCCGATGCCCTGGAGGTCATCCGCTGGATCGCGGCGCAGGACTGGTGTTGCGGAAACGTCGGCATGATGGGGATCAGTTGGGGCGGTTTCAATGCCCTGCAGGTGGCGGCCCTGCGCCCCGCTGCGCTGAAGGCGATCATAACGCTTTGCTCGACGGTCGATCGTTTTGCCGATGACATTCACTACAAGGGCGGCTGCCTGCTGGGCGAAAATTTCGGCTGGGGCAGCACCATGCTCAGCTATTCGTCACGCGCGCCGGACCCGATGATCGTCGGGGAGCGCTGGCGCGACATGTGGCTGGAAAGGCTTCGCGCCAACCCCTTTCTGCCAGCACGCTGGCTGGAACACCAACGGCGCGACGCCTATTGGCGCCACGGCTCTGTGTGTGAAGACTACAGCGCCATTCAGGCCGCGACACTGGCGATCGGCGGTTGGGGGGATGGCTACAAGAATACGGTTCAGTCACTGGTTGCCAACCTGGATGCGCCGGTCAAGGGCATCATCGGGCCATGGATCCACATGTATCCGCATTTTGCCGAACCCGGCCCGCGCATCGGTTTTCTGCAGGAAGCCCTGCGCTGGTGGGGCCGTTGGCTGAAGGGGCGCGACACCGGCGTCGAGGACGACCCCGACCTGCGCCTCTGGCTGGTGGACAGCGTGCCCCCCCGCACCGATTACAGCCATCGACCGGGCCGGTGGATCGCCCAGGATTTCCGAAATGCGCCCGAGCACATTCTCAAGCTTGGCGCATCCGGTCTCGGGCCGAAATCCACCGCGTTCGAGCGCCGGCTCGACTGCCCGCTGAGCACCGGCGCCGATGCCGGAGAATACTGCGCCATCTGGCGGGGGCCGGACTTGCCGGGCGATCAGACACTCGAAGACTGCCTGTCGGTGTGTTTCGACACCGAGCCGCTGGAAGCGCCGCTGGCAATTGTCGGCGCGCCAGAGCTGCGGCTTCGGCTTGCCAGCGACGCGCCGGTTGCGCAAATCTCGGCGCGGCTGAACGATGTCCGCCCCGACGGAACGGTTGCGCGCATAACCTACGGGGTGTTGAACCTGACACACCGAACCGGCGCACAAGACCCCAGGCCAATGCCGCCCGGCCAGGCGCAGGACATTGCATTCAAGCTCGACCAGACAGCCTATCAGCTTCCGGCCGGCCACCGGTTGCGCCTGTCGCTGTCCAACGTCTACTGGCCGCTTGTCTGGCCGGCACCCGGACGCACGGCTCTGACCCTGTCTCGCGGCCAGATCAGCCTGCCCTTGCTGAAAGAAGACCGGCGTCCGGTTCGGCCCTTTGCCCCCCCGGAAAGCGCGCCGGGGGCGGATGTCCGCTGGCGACGAAAGCCCGCCAATCGACGCGAAAGCGCAATCGACCCTGAGACGGGGGTTCGCACGCTGCAGATTGTCGATGATTTCGGCGAAGTCGAAAACCTTGCCCATGGAATGATCACCGCCTCCGAGGCGCGTGAGTGGTGGTCAATTCACCCGGACGACCCGCTCAGCGCCCGGGCCCGGGCGACATGGATTGATGAAATGCGGCGGGGCGACTGGGCGCTGCGCACCGAAGCCGAAAGCGAAATGTGGGCAGATGCGACCGATTTCCACCTGTCGGCGCGGGTCCGAGCGTTTGAAGGCGACCAGTGCGTGTTTGAAAAGGAATATCAGGCAACGCTTGCCCGCGATCTCGTGTGACAAGCGCTGCCGGGCGTGGCGCCATTGTTCTGGAAACAGGTCATGCCGCTGTATCGTCGCCTGGCCCATCCGGCCCAATCGGCCGCCCTTCGCCCATGGCCACAATGGCGCGCAGGCCCCGTGCAAAACTGCGGGCTGCACGCCACGAACTGTGCCGGGCGCGCAAATGGCCATGGACCAGCCCCTTTTCGACCAATGCCACAGCCTGCCCGCCCGCGGCACAAATCGCCGCGCCATAGGCCGGTGCATCATCGGCCAACGGATCGCATTCGGCGCCAAGGGCGAGCGTCGGCGGCAATCCGGAAAAATCAACGTCGCGCAATGGGGCGAATGTCGCATCTTGCGAGACGTCACGCCCGGCAGGACGCAATGCCTCGTAGAACTCGAGATCGCCGCGGGTCAACATGGGGGCGTCTGCGTGCGTGATACAGGACCCTTCATCGTGATCGCCGCCAAGGCCCGGGTAAAACAGCACTTGCCCGGCTATATCCGCCTGTTCTCGCGAACTGTGCGCCAATGCGGCTGCGAGGTTTGCACCGGCGCTGTCGCCCGCAAGAACAATGCGCCCGGCCCCCCGGCGACGCAACCAACCCAGCGCAGTTTGCCCGTCTTCGAAGGCTGCGGGATGCGGATGTTCCGGGCAAAGCCGGTAATCCACAGCGACCACATCAAACCCGGTTGCACCGCAGATTTCGGCGCAGATATCATCATGGCTGTCCAGCCCTCCGACAACAAATCCGCCACCGTGAAGATACAAGACCGCCGCCACGGGCGCTTGCTCGGCGTTCTGGTAAAGGCGCAGGGCCAGACCATCTTCGCGAAAGTCCTGCGTGCGCACATTCTCTGGCCGCCCGGCATAGAAACTGCGACACATAGCGTCGTATACCTCGCGCTGTTTCCGGATCGAAAAACTGGCCGTTTCCGGCGGATAGAACCGCCCGGTCTTTTCCACGAATGCCTTGATCTCGGCATCGAGAAGTTGATCGTAATCCGGCATCAATCGCCCCCCAGAAACGCCCGCGCTTCCATGCTGCCCGGTATTTCCGCCCCGAGGCGTCGCAACAACGTGGGCGCCAGAGCCAACTGGTCAAGCAGTTCATCTTCGCCCGGCCCCTCGCCGCCGCCGAACCAGTACAACGCAACATCCTGCTGGTCTTCACCACGCCCCCCATGATGGCCGCGCGCAGTCTGTCCGTGATCGGATGTCACCGCAACTTCATAGCCCGACTCCAGCCAGCGAGGCAGGAATTGCGCGAGCATGGCATCAAGCCTGGACACCGCGTTGTCCATCGCGGTGCAGTCATGGCCAAACCTGTGGCCCATGCTGTCAAGCGTGCAACTGTGGTAGACCCCGTAGTCGATCGCATGGCGCTCGCACAGCATGGT
>Ga0256839_1004339_pt1 | contig 13933 bp, 14 predicted proteins | sample 354166metaG_FD_185968 | JGI IMG/M metagenome (GOLD analysis project Ga0256839, IMG submission 185968) | Hydrothermal vent microbial communities from Mid Atlantic Ridge, Atlantic Ocean - 354-166 | ecosystem: Environmental > Aquatic > Marine > Hydrothermal vents | place: Atlantic Ocean: Mid... | reverse complement strand
AACTCCGAGCGCTGGAACCCCTCGGGGAGGTCCTGTCGGATCGTCTGCTTGATCACCCTGGGTCCGGCGAAGCCGATGAGCGCCCCGGGCTCGGCGAAGATCACGTCGGCGAGGGTGGCAAAGCTCGCGGTCACCCCGCCGGTGGTGGGGTCGGTGAGCACGGAGACGTAGGGAAGCCGCTTTTGGAAGAGGAACTCGAGCGCCATCGTGGTCTTCGCCATCTGCATCAGGGAGAGCGCCCCCTCCTGCATCCGGGCCCCGCCCGAGGCGGTGACGATCACCAGCGCCCGCTCCTCCTCCGCCGCGAGCTCGGCCCCCCGGGCGATCTCCTCCCCCACCACCGAACCCATCGAGCCCCCGGCGAAGGCGTAGTCCATGACGAGGAGCACGCTCGGCACCCCGCCGATCCTGGCCCGACCGCCGTAGATCGCGTCGGGGCGGCCGGTCTTTTGCCGGTAGCGGGCGAGCCGCTCGGGGTAGGGCTCGGTGTCCACAAAGCCGAGGGGGTCCACCGGCCGGATCTTCCCGGTGGTGGCCTCGAAGCTCCCCTCGTCGGCGAGGAGCTTCACCCAGTCCTCGACCGGGATCCGGTGGTGGTGGCCGCAGTGGGGGCAAACCCCGAGGTTTTGCTCGAGATCCTTCCTGTAGAGCTGGGCGCCGCACTTCTCACACCGGATCCAGAGCTCGGGCACTTCCCGGCCCTCGCCGCGCGTGCGCCGGCGGCGAAAGAGGCGTTCGATCGCCATTAGCCCTCCTCGTGAGCCGGGGCCTCCAGGGCGGGGACCTCTCCGGTCACGCTCCGCCCCACGAAGACCGCGCCGGCCTCGATGTCGAGCGCCTTCGCGCTGATATCGCCCTCGAGCCGGCCGGTCTTGGTGAGGACGAGCTTGCCCTCGGCCAGCACCCGGGCCTTAACCTCGCCGTTGATGATCACGTTCCGGGCCCGGACCTCCTCGCCCTCGATGCGGCCGGTGGGGGCGACCTCGAGATCCCCCTCGACGAAGAGCGAGCCACGCACGGTGCCGTCCACCCGCACCCCGCCTTCGGCGTGGAGGTTGCCCTCGATCCGGGTGCCGGGGCCGATGAAGGTGATGCCGGAAGGACGCTTCCTCGCCAACATGCCCTCCCAGTTTACCGGCCGGCCACGCGCCAGCTGAGATAGGGCCTCGGGTCCACCGCCCGGCCGCGGAGGTAGACCGAGTAGTGGACGTGGGGGCCGGTGGAGCGCCCGGTGGAGCCCACGTAGCCGATGACCTGACCGCGTTTTACGTACTGCCCCCGGCGCACCGCGATCCGCGACATGTGGCCGTAGAGGGTCTGGTAGCCGTAGCCGTGGTCGATCTTGACGTAGCGGCCGAAGATGTTCGACCAGCCCGCCTCCACCACCCGGCCGGGGGCGGTGGCGTAGATCCGGGTGCCGTACCAGGCGGGGAGGTCGAGGCCGTCGTGGAACTCGTAACCGCGGCCGAAGGGGTTTTTCCGCACGCCGAAGCCGCTCGCGACGTAGCTCCGAACCCTCAGCGGCCAGCCCCTCGGGGTGGCGGCCTCGCGCTTCAGGGTGCGGTCGAGCGCCGGGGCCACCTCGCCTTTGAGCTCCTTTTGCATCGCCTGGATGCGGGCCTCGAGGGCGGCGAAAAGTTCTTCGGTATCGGCGGGACGGCCCGCCCCTAGGGGCTCATCTTGGGCTTTTTTTTCCTCCACCTCGAGCCCGGCGCGCTTCCTGAGCGCCTTGAGCTCGCTCTCGAAGGCATCCAGCCGCTCGAGCATCTCGGCCGCCTTCTCGGCGAGCGCCCGGTTCTCCCGATCCTTCTCCACCAAGGCGCCGGAGAGCTCGCGAACCTGGTGCGAAAGCGCCCGCACCTCGGCCTCGAGCACCCGGGCGCGCTCAGCCGTCCGGTAAAGATAAAAAGTGAACCCGCCCCAAAGGAACAAGGAGAGGAAGAGGAAGATCGGCGCGAGCGGGGAGAAAGCAAAACTCAATGGGGCCCGCCCGGCGCGGGTGATCAAAACCTGGTAGCGGGCAGGAAGCTTGATACGGCGCGGCACGATAGGCCCCCACGCCAGCATGACACGCGCCCCGAGCCGGGGTCAAGGATCACCGCGCCCGGACGCGCTCGAGGATGAGGGGCGGGGGCGCGGCCGCCTCCCCGATCCGGTAGGCCTCGGCGACGAGCGCCTTAGCCTCGGCAAGCCCCCTTTCCCGGTGGTAGACGCGGGCGAGCACCTCGCCCTTCTTCACCCGGTCGCCGATCTTCTTCTCCAAATAGACCCCGACCCCGTGGTCGATGGGCTCGCCCTTTTTCTCCCGGCCCCCGCCGAGCCGGAGCACCGCGAGCCCCACCTTGAGCGCGTCGAGCTCGGCGACCACGCCGTCCTCCCAGGCCCGGACCTCGACCACCCCGGGGGCGAGGGCGAGCCGCTCGGGTTCGTCCACCACCCGGGGGTCGCCCCCCTGGGCGGCGACGAAGGCGCGGAACTTCTCGAGGGCGGCGCCGCTTTCGAGCGCTTCCCGCGCCCGGTCGGGGGGAAGGCCCACGAGCGCAAGCCCTTCCTCGGCCAAGGCGAGCGCGAGCTCGGTGAGGTCCTCCGGCCCTTCACCCCTAAGCGCCGCGATCGCCTCTTGCACCTCGATCGCGTTGCCCACCGCCCGGCCGAGGGGCTCGTCCATCTGGCTGAGCACCGCCGCCACCCGTCTTCCTGCCCGCTCGCCGATCTCGACCATCAGCCCGGCGAGGGAGCGGGCGTCCTCCAGGGTCTTCAAGAAGGCGCCCTTCCCCACCTTGACGTCGAGCGCGATCGCCTGCGCGCCAGCGGCGAGCTTCTTGGACATGATCGAGCTCGCGATCAAAGGCTCGCTCTCCACCGTGGCGGTAACGTCCCTGAGGGCGTAGAGCTTGCCGTCGGCGGGGGCCAGATCCGCGGATTGCGCGGCGATCACCAGCCCCACCTCCCGGGCCTGGCGGAAAAACGCTTCCTTGCCGAGTTCGGTGCGGAAACCCGGGATGGACTCGAGCTTGTCGATCGTCCCCCCGGTGTGGGCGAGGCCCCGCCCGCTCATCTTGGCCACCACCGCCCCCGCCGCCGCCAGGATCGGGGCCACCACCAAACTCGTCTTGTCCCCGACCCCGCCCGAGGAGTGCTTGTCCACCGTAGGGCCGAGCGCCGAGAGGTCCAGGACCTCGCCCGAGTGCGCCATCGCCTCGGTGAGGGCGAAGGTCTCCTCCCGGGTCATCCCCCGGAAGTAGACCGCCATCAGCCAGGCCGCCACCTGGTAGTCGGGCACCCGGTCCTGGGCGATCGCCTCGATCCAGGCCCGGATCTCCTCCGGCGCGTGGGCGCGGCCGTCGCGTTTCTCGCGGATGAACTCGACCGGATGCATAACCGGATCTTACGCCAGGCGACGCCCCGGGTTTGGCGCGCAAGGGCTCCCGAGGACCGTCCTTGCGATACCCGACCAAACTCGAGCTCCGGCGCGCCAAGCCGCATAAAGGCGGCGTTGCCCCTCCGGAACACGATGGCGGTAGGGATGAATCGGGAGCTCGGGGCTCTCCGGGCCCCCGATCCAGCCGGTCCCCGGGTTCGGGACCCCTGCCGTCCCCTCATTTGCCCGGGGCCCTCAGGGTAAACGGCTGGGTTCGGCGCGGATCGTCGCCTCCTCCGATCCGCGCCCTTTTAAACCGTTACGCCTTGCCTGCCGAGCCGAAGAGACGAATCCGCTCCCTGACGACCCGTTTCATCGCCTCACGGGCGGGGCCCAGGATCTTCCTGGGGTCGTAGACCTTGGGATCGGTATCGAGCACCTCGCGCACCGCGGCGGTAAAGGCGAGGCGGAGGTCGGTGTCGGTGTTGATCTTGCTGATCCCCTCCTGGATCGCGAGCCGGATGTCGTCGGGGTGGATGCCCTGGGCACCCTCGATCTTTCCCCCATATCGGTTGATCTTCTCCACCAGCTCCTTCGGCACCCCCGAAGCCCCATGTAGCACGAGCGGCATGCCAGGAAGCAGCTCGGCGATCTTCTTGAGCCGCTCGTGGTCGATGAAGGGCCGGCCCTTCCCCTTGTAGGGGCCGTGGGAGGTGCCGATCGCCACCGCCAGGTAGTCGATCCCCGTCTTCTCGGCGAAAATCTGGGCCTCGCGGGGGTTGGTGAGGAGGGCGTCCTTCTCGTCCACCGCCACGTGCTCCTCGACGCCGGCAAGCTTGCCGATCTCCGCCTCCACACTCACCCCTACCGAGTGGGCGGCTTCGACCACCCGCCGGGTCTCGCGCACGTTGATCTCGAAGTCCTCACCCGACTTATCGATCATTACCGAGGTGAAGCCGAGGCGAAGCGCCTTTAGGACCATCTCGTAGGAGGAGCCGTGGTCCAGATGGAGGGCCACCGGGATGCGGACGCGCCTGGCCATCTCGAGCGCCATGGAGACCAGGTACTCCCCACCGTACTTGAGCGCTCCCTCGGAGAAAGCGAGGATGACCGGGCTACGCTCTTCCTCGCTGGCCTCGAGGATGGCCTGGGTGATCTCCATGTTGTTGGTGTTGAAGGCGCCGACGCCGTAGCCCTCTTCCCTCGCCTTTTTCAGGATCTCCAGTCCGGTCACCAGCATGGCGAACCTCCGCCGCCATACTAACCGGCTATCCCGCGCTTTCGCCGAGTTCCTTGGTGAGGAGCAGCTTGAACTCGTGCGGGCTGGTGGCGGCGGCGACCGCGTCCTCGCGGCGGATCAAGCCCTCGTGGTAGAGCTTGACCAGGTGCTGGTCAAAGGTCTGCATTCCCCGAACGTTGTCCTCGGCCAGGGCGTCGCGGATGAGCGGCGTCTTGTTCTCATCCTTGATGTAGTCGCGGATCAGCTCGGTGGCGAGCAGGATCTCCATCGCCAGCACCCGGCCCTGGCCGTTCGCCCGGGGGAGGAGGCGCTGGGAAAAGATCGCGAGCAGGCTCTCGGCGAGCAGGATCCGGATCTGCTGGTGCTCGTTAAGGGGGAAGAAATCAATGATGCGGTTGATGGTCCGAACCGCGTCCAGCGTGTGCAGGGTGGAGAAGACCAGGTGGCCGGTCTGGGCCGCCTGGATCGCGGCCTCCACCGTCTCCCGGTCGCGCATCTCCCCGATCAGGATCACGTCCGGATCCTGCCTGAGCGCGCGTTTAAGCCCCGCGTAGAAGGAGTTGGTATCGAGGCCCACCTCCCGCTGAATGACGAGGCTTCTTTTGTTGCTGTGCAGGTACTCGATCGGATCTTCGATGGTGATGATGTTCTTCGCGTAGTTCTGGTTGATGTGGTCGATGATGGAGGCAAGGGTGGTGGACTTGCCCGAGCCGGTAGGGCCGGTGACCAGCACCAACCCCCGCTCCTTTCCGGCGATCTCCTCCATGATGGGACGCGGAAGCCCGAGGGCCTCGAAACTCGGCACCTCGCCCGGCACCACCCGCATCACGATCCCCACCGAGCCCCGCTGCCGCATCAGGTTGCAGCGGAAGCGGGCGATCTTGGGGATGGTGTAGGCGAAGTCGAGCTCCTTTTCCTTAAGGAACCGGTCCCACTGCTCGGGGGTGGTAAGCGCCTTGGCGATCGTCTCGGTGGCCTCCGGGGTGAGCCGCTTTTCCTCGAAGGGAACCAGCTTGCCGTCCACCCGCATCATCGGCGGCGCCCCCGCCTGCAGGTGGACGTCGGAGGCCCGGCGGCGGACCATCTCGGCGAGCATCTCGTAGACGGTCATGGGTAGACCTCCAGGTTGTCGATGAGCCGCACCTCGGGAAAACGACCCGCGACCATCGCCCGGGCGCCGGGAACCCACGCGCGAAGGGGTTCCAGTGTGCCTGGATGCACGATGGCAAAGTAATCGAGGCGGAAGTCCGGAATTGTGTCCAGGATTTCTTTCGCCGCGGCCTCGGCCTCGGCGACCGGGGCTCCCCTCCGGGCCGCCTCCCGGGCCGCGAGGAGCGCCCGGTAGAGCTTTGTTGCCTCCTTGCGGTGCTCGGGGGTGAGGTAGACGTTGCGGGAGGAAAGCGCGAGTCCATCCGGCTCCCGCACCGTGGGCACCCCCACCACCTCGAGGGGGAAGTGGAGATCTCCCACCATGCGACGAATCACCGCGAGCTGCTGGTAGTCCTTCTCCCCGAAGTAGGCCCGCTCGGGCCGGAAGAGGTGGAAGAGCTTGGCCACCACCGTGGTCACCCCCCGAAAGTGACCGGGCCGGTGCGCCCCTTCGAAGCGCTCGACGAGGGGTCCGGTGACCTCGACGTAGGTGGCGAAGCCCTCGGGGTAAAGGGCCTCGGGGGTGGGCAGGAAGACGAGATCCACCTCCTCGGCCTCGAGCATCGCGAGGTCCCTCGCCTCGTCCCGGGGGTAACGGTCGTAGTCCTCGGAGGGGCCGAACTGCAGGGGGTTCACAAAAATCGAGACCGCGACGAAGGGATTTTCCGCCCGGGCCCGGCGCACCAAGGCCAGGTGCCCCGCGTGGAGGTAGCCCATGGTGGGGACGAAGCCCACACCGCTTTTTGGGAGCGCGGAGGCGAGTTCCTCCGGGCGTCGCAGGACGCGCACGTAGGCCAGTATATTCGGGGCGTGGGGAAGAAGCGGAGAGCGAAAAAACTGCAGAAAAAGCTCGCGGCCGAGGCCCGGAAGCTCACCTTACCCAAGGTTTTGAAGCTGATGGCCAAGACCTTCGTGCTGGTCTTCGGAATCTCGGTGCTGCTCTCCTTGGGAATCGCCGCCGGACTCGACTGGCTCCAGGGTCTTTGGGCCCAGATCCTGGTCTACGGCGTGGGGTACTTCCTCGCTTACCGCTGGCTGATGTCGGACTTCCTGCCGCCCCCGCTGGAGGCGCTCGAAAAGCGGAAAAAGTAGCCCGTATAATCTGCGCAATATGCCGAAGATCCTGGGCGAGGCCCTGACCTTCGACGACGTGCTGCTGGTACCGGACTACTCGGAGGTGCTGCCCCGGGAGGTGGACACCGCCACCCGGCTCACCAAGAAACTCCGCCTCTCGATCCCCATCCTCTCGGCCGCCATGGACACCGTCACCGAGGCTAAGATGGCGATCGCCATGGCCCGGGAAGGGGGGCTCGGGGTCATCCACAAGAACCTGCCCATCGAGGCGCAGGCCGAGATGGTCGCCCGCGTCAAGCGAAGCGAGGCGGGCATGGTCACCGATCCGATCACCCTGCCCCCCAACGCGAAGCTCGAGGACGCCGAGCGGCTTTTCGCCGAGTACAAGATCGGCGGGCTCCCGGTGGTGGACTTCCACGGCAAGCTGCTCGGGCTCGTGACCAACCGTGACCTGCGCTTCGAGGAGGACCTTTCGCGGCCGGTCACCGAGGTGATGACCCCGATCGAGCGGCTGGTCACCGCGCCCCCGGGTACCACGCTCGAGGAGGCCGAGCGGATCCTGAAGGCCCATAAGATCGAAAAGCTCCCGCTCGTCGACGGGGAAGGCCGGCTCAAGGGGCTGATCACCCTCAAGGACATCGTCAAACGCCGGCAGTACCCGAACGCCGCCAAGGACGGGGAGGGCCGCCTCCTCGTGGGGGCGGCGGTGGGTCCGGGCCCGGAACTCCTCGAGCGGGCCGCCGCCCTGGTGGAGGCGGGGGTGGACGTTTTGGTGGTGGATAGCGCCCACGGCCACTCCAAGGGGGTGCTGGAGGCGGTGCGGGCGCTGAAGGAGCGCTTTTCGGTCGAGGTGATCGGCGGGAACGTGGCCACCGCCGAGGGCGCCCGGGCGCTCGCCGAGGCCGGAGCCGACGCGGTGAAGGTGGGGATCGGGCCGGGTTCGATCTGCACCACCCGGGTGGTCACCGGCGTGGGGGTGCCCCAGATCACCGCGGTGATGGAGGCGGTGCGGGGGCTCGAGGGCACCGACGTGCCGGTGATCGCCGACGGGGGGGTGAAGTACACCGGCGACGTGGCCAAGGCGATCGCCGCCGGGGCGCATGCGGTGATGCTCGGAAGCATGCTGGCCGGGACCTACGAAGCCCCGGGAGAGGAGGTCATCAAGGACGGCCGGCGCTACAAGGTCTACCGGGGGATGGGCTCGCTCGGGGCGATGAAGCGGGGCTCGGCCGGGAGGTACTTCCAGGAGGAGGCGAAGAAGCTCGTCCCCGAGGGGATCGAGGGCATGGTCCCCTACAAGGGGCCGGTGGCCGACGTGCTCTTCCAGATCGTCGGCGGGCTCCGGGCGGCGATGGGCTACACCGGAAGCCCGGACATCGAGACCTTCCGGGAAAAGACCCGGTTCGTGCGGATTACCATGGCCGGGTTGATCGAGAGCCACCCCCACGACGTGACGATCACCAAGGAAGCCCCGAACTATTCGAGGTAGCTTGTAGCCCGTGGCTTGTGGCCCGTAGACGACGTTCTCTCTACAAGCTACAGGCCACGAGCTACGAGCCGAGATTCTCCTACACCGCCCGCATCTTGGCCCGGAGTCAGCCCATGGGGCTGTTGCGCATGTCGAACTTGGCCACCAGAGTCGGGCTCGAGCACCCGGGCAACCTAAGGGGAAACGCGCTCCCCTTTGTCGGTGGGGAGGATCGCGAACCCCATCAAGACCGACCTGGCCGCCCGCTCCCAGTCTGGCCGCGGACGTCTCAAAGGGAACTGGGCTTGGCGGGACCCACCCTCACGTCGGCCCGCGCCGGGGGTAGAGGCGTGAGTCCGGCCGAGATCCGGTGCTTTTCCCATCGCCTGGAACTCCTGTTCCTAGGCCTGACCAACCGCGGACTCAATGGGGGCCTTCTCAAGGGATGGCGCTTTAGTCCTCCTCGTCGATGAAGAGCTCGGCCTTGATCTCGGCTTCTTCCTCGAGGTTGCCACCCATCGCCGCCGCCACCACCCCGAGGGCGGCGGCGAAGCCCGCGAAGGGAAGTACCGCGTCCCGGCCCGCCCATTGCAAGAGGAGCGACCGGGGAAGCGCGGCTCCCGCCGCCAGGGTGAGGGCGAAGACCAGGGCCCAAAGCGAAAGCATGCCGAGCCCGAGGGTTAAAAAGAGCACGATCCGGGTACGGGCGAGCTGTTCCCGCCAGGTGCGCTCGTGCCCGAGCCGCCCGAGATCCTGGCCGTGGAAGAGGAAGAACGTCGAGAAGAGAAGGGCCACCAGGGTAAAACCCACGATCCCCGCCGGGGGCAGGCTCGCCGCCAGCGCCCAGGCGTCCGAGGTGATCACCAGGTAGACGGTGGAGACCGCGGCGGCGGCGGTGAAACGGCCGAGGTAGAGGGGAAGCCGCCAGGGAGCGTGCTCGAGCACCTGCCGGAACACGCTCCCCGGGTCCTGGCGCAGGGTCTCGAGGTAGAAGCTCACCGCGTTCCAGCGCTCGGACTCCTCCTCCAACCGGGTGATCACCACCCGCTTCAGGTAGGCGCGGATCTGGGCGATTTCCCCGGGGCGGTAGGGCTCGGGGACGAGGTCCCCCGGCTCGAGCACCGGCCGCATCGGCCCGGCCCCGGCGTGCTCGAGCCCGAAGAGGTGCCCGAGGAAGTGGAGCGCGAGGGCGGTGATCTCCTCCACCAGCCGCTCCCCGGTGGAAAGCCGCGAGGTCGAGAGCACCGCCACCTCGAGCGCCCGGCTGGAAAGCCCGAGGGCGTAAGGGCGGTGGCGGGGAATGAGCTCGTTGGGAACGATTACGATCGCGAAATCCCAGCGGCGGTGGAGCTTCTCGTCCACCCCCATCTCGAGGAGGCCCACCGGGTCCAGCCCGCCCCGGGGAAGGTGCACCCGGCGCTCGGCGTAGGGGCTCTTCCACTCGAACTCGGGAAGGGCCTCGGCGAGCAGCTCGCGCACCCGCTCGCGGGCGAGCTCGTAGGCGGCGAGGAGCTCGGGGTCCCGGAGGTCGGCCCCGAGCAGCCAGCCCACCACCACCTCGGGCCGCGCCATCGGGTCCAGGCTATCACCGCCGGGTCCACTCCGGCCCGTAGCGGAAGAGCACCGCGCCGAGCGGCACGCTCACAAGCACGAGGAGGACCGCCACCTGCCCCACCAGGGCGGCGCCGCCGGCGAGCGCGAGCGCCCCGAGCACGAGGTTGAACTCGCCCCGGGGCACGAGATAGAAGGCGGCGAGGAGGCTCCTCCGGTGGGAAAGCCCGGCGACCCGACCGGCGAGGTAGTCGAGGGGCAGCTTGGCAAGCAGCGCAAAGGCGACGAGGGCGATCACGAGCCCCGGCTTCCCCCCGAGAAGTTCGAGCGCTCCCGCCCCCACCGCGAGGAAGAAAAGCGCCGCCGCCAGGTCCCGGACCGGGGCAAAGAGCCGCTCGATCCGGTCCCTCAGCCCGAGCCCGGCGGCGATCACCCCGGAGAGGAAGGCGCCCACCCCCTCGCTCGCCCCCAGGGCGTGGAAAAGCAGCGCCGTCCCCACGGTGAAGGCGGTGCCAAAGAGCAGAACGGGCTCGTCCCCTGCGGACTCGAGCAAAGACGCGAGCCTCGGCGCGAGGAGCCGGGCGGCGAGCAGGTAAAGCGCCACCAGGAAGATGCTCGCCGCGATCCCCTCTGCCCCTCCGTGTCCTCCGAAGAAGGCGAGGACCAGCGCGATCAGGAGGTCCTCGAAGACGAGGACGCCGAGCACCACCTCGCTCTCGGGGGCGGCGGCCCGCCTCAGATCCACGATGAGCTTCGCGATCACCGCGCTACTTGAGATGTAGACCACGCCGCCTAAAAGCACCGCCTCCCGAAAACCCAGGCCGAGCCCGAGCCCCACGAGCGCCCCGAGGGGAAGCGCGAGCGCGTCCACCATCCCCGCCCGGCTCGCCTTCTTGGAGAGCTCGCCGAGGCGGTCGGGGCCGAACTCGAGCCCCACCGAGAAAAGCAGCATCAAAAGCCCGAGGGTGGGCAGGGGCTCGAGCGCCTCCGGGAGCAGCCAGGGCGAGGCCAGGAGGCCGGCGGCGAGGTAAAAGGGCAGCGCGGGAAAGCGAAGCCAGCCGGCCAGCGCCGAGGCCAGCGCGAGCAGCGCCGCCGCCAGGGCGAAGGCCTCGACCGATGGGTGAATCCCCGCCGCTTCCAAGGCCTAGCAGCCTGCCTTCTTGAACCGGTCAAGGGCGGTGCGGGACCCCGCGACGATCAGGGTGTCGCCGACCTCGAGCACGAGATCCCCGGGGGGGTTGGGATAGAGCGCCTGGTCCTCCCGGAGCACCCCGAGGACGTGGACCCCGGGAGCGCGACCGAGCCAGTCCTCAAGCCGCCGTCGGGCGCAGGGATGCCCGGGCTCGACCTTGACCCACTCGAGCACCAGCTCCTTGACCCGGGCGCTCACCTCCCCGGTGGCCTCGGGGTGATAGATCACCCCGGCCAGGATCGCCCCCAGCTCGCGAGCCTCCTCGTCGGTGAGCTCGAGCTCGGCGGCGGGCTCGTCCTCCTCGCCCCGGTAGAAGTAGAGCTCGCGGTGGCCGGTCTGGTGCACCACCACCACGAGCCGGTCGCCCTTCGCGGTATAGAGCGTGAACTTGTGCCCCACCCCGGGGAGCACCGCTTCCTCAACCCGCATGCCTCGGTCCCTCCGGCTGCACTTTGAGCGCAAGCGTCCGGGCCGCCACCAAGACTAGCACCCCGCCGGCCCAGAGCAAAACCCCGAGCGCGTCGATCTTCTGGTTGTGGAGCCCGATGAAGAGCTCCCGCAGCACGAAGACGGCGCCGGCGTCCAGGAGCACGTGGATGCGCACCCGCTGCCACTCGAAGTAGTCGACGAAGGTGCGCACCAGCTCGATCACCACCACCAGGGTGAGCGCGTCCGAGATCAAAAGCTGGAAGGCCTCGGCCAGGTTGTGCCCGCCCAGGGTCTGACCGAGGCCGAGAAGGATCCGCGCCACCCCGACGAAAAGCCCCAGCACCAGCACCACCACCACTATGTTGAAGGCGAGCTGGATGCTGAGGCGGTACAACCGGGTGACGGCTTCCTGCACGTCCCTAGCCTAAAGCAGAAGGTCGAAGACCCGCTCGGCCCGCTCCCAGTGCTCGGTCTGGGGGTTTTTGAGGTTCGGGTCGAGCTCCTTCAGAACCCGCGCGAGCGCCACCACCAAGGCGCCCGCGAGCTTCGGCAAAACCTCCCGCACGTCGTCGCCGACCTCGAGATCGAGGGGCGGGAGTTTCGCGAGCTGGTCGAGGACGGGCTCGAGCTTGAGCGCCACTTCCATCCGCTCAAACTCGTGGATCGTCTCCTCGAGACCCTTGGTGATGGGAAGGTCCGGCCGGTAGATAATGTCCCGGGCGTTATATTTCGCGTTCTTCTCGGCCACCACCAAGAGGTCGTAGATCTTCCTGGTCAAGAACTCGGAGACCCGCTTTAAGTCGTCCTTGTCGATGTCCAAAGACGCCGCCTGGCGAAAGAGCCGTTCGAACTCGGAAACCGCCATCAACATCGCGCATCACCCCCCAAAGGGAGGGGCCCTAAGGGCCCCCTCCCTTACTCCTCCACCTCGATCGCGATCTTCTTGGGCTTCGCCTCCTCGGCGCGCGGCACGTCGAGGTAGAGCACGCCGTGTTTGAAGCGGGCCCGGGCCTTGGCCAGGTCGAAGGTGGCGGGAACCGCGAAGCTCCGGATGAAGGTGCCGTAGGGCCCCTCCACCCGGTGCCAGGTCACGCCCTCTTTTTGCTCAAAGGGCCGCTCGGCCTTGACCGTGAGGGTCTCGTCCTCGGCCGAGATCTCCACCTTCGCGGGATCCACCCCGGGAAGGTAGACGGCGAAGTGGAGGCCTTCCTCGTCCTCGAAGACGTCCACCAGCGGGGCAAAGGTGCGCCCCTCGCCTTGCCGGACCCGGGGCATCGCCATCGCCTGGGCCAGCCGCTCCTGCAACTCCTCGATCTCCTTGAAGGGATCCCAACGCATCATCCTCCATCACCTCCCTTACCAGCGCACGAGCCCGGCCATGCCGCCGAACTCGCGGGTAAGCCTTTCTTCCGCCTCGCCGCGAACGAACTCGATCCCGGCGCCGTAGGCCTCGGCGAGCTCGGCGACGAGGTCTTTAAGGGGGCGCCGCTCGGGGCGCGCGCAGACCGCCTTCGCGGCCTCTTCGCTCCCGGCGGCGAAGCGCTCCCCGGGGCAGAAGTACACCCCGGCGTCGAGGTGCCAGGGGAGAACCCAGAGGTAGACCCGACCGATCATCAAAGCGTCGAGCACCCGGTCCGCTCCCCAGATCCCCTCCTCGCGGATGCGGTCTAAGAGCTTATGCTCCTCCTCCCGCTCGATCCGCTCAATCACCGGCCGCACCCGGAGCAATACCTCGCCGGGGGCGGCGCGGGGATGGTCGGGGGCCGGCAGGTGGGCGATCACCTTCGCGGCCAGAGCCTTGGGGAGGAAGGTAGCGAAGTACTTGGTGTCCTCTTCCGGACCCAGGAGCAAGATCCGCTCGATCCCCCGCGCTTCTACAAAGCGGGCGAGCTCGCCGGCGCGGTTTTTGTAAAAGCGGTGGGTCCACTCGAGCAACCGGCGGTCGAACTTGTCCTTCGCGGTGCCGCCCCTGGCGGCGGCGGCGAAGCCGCCCACGGTGCGGGGGGCCGCCGGGCGGGACTCGGAAAGCCGCCGCCACTCCTCGGGGGCCACCGCCCGGAAGGCGTCCTCGACCTCGGCGATCTGGTTCATGAAGACCTCAAAGAGCCGCCAGCGCTCCCGGTCGAGGAGCACCACCCCGTAGCGCTCGTACTCGTCGAGGGCGAAAAGGAGCGGGGCGACGTAGGGCTCGCCGTAGCGCGCCTCGACGAGGCCGGTTCTCAGGTCCACCACCGGAAGCTCGACGCCGAGGTCAAAGACCTCCATCCCCCCGTCCCAGGCGAAGATCGCCCGGGTCACCGCCTGGGGGGCGTCGTGCTCGAGACGAAAGAGCACCCGCTCGGCGAGCCCCCGGGGCACCCCGAGCGCCTTCAGGGTGTCCTTGGCGCGGATGACGTAGGGCTTTTTCTTGAAGTCAAAGGTGTACTGGCTGACGTCGGGGTCGGCGGGGTTGACCAGGACGTAAAGCGA
>Ga0256839_1004338_pt1 | contig 13940 bp, 16 predicted proteins | sample 354166metaG_FD_185968 | JGI IMG/M metagenome (GOLD analysis project Ga0256839, IMG submission 185968) | Hydrothermal vent microbial communities from Mid Atlantic Ridge, Atlantic Ocean - 354-166 | ecosystem: Environmental > Aquatic > Marine > Hydrothermal vents | place: Atlantic Ocean: Mid... | reverse complement strand
CGTCCGGCCCCTGGTAACGCCCCGGGTGGCGCGGCTCGCGGGCGTGACGCCGGCGGCGCACCGCCTCGATCCCGCCCAGGTTGCCCAGCACCTCGGTGTCGCCCTGCTGCCTGCGGTTCATGGCCGAGCGCATGTCCCGCGCAAACCCCTTGGGGTCCCGCACCACCGACCGGCCCCGCGTGCCCAGCGCCTGCACCACCGACACGATGGCCTCCACCGCCGGCAGCGCCGCCACCGCCGCCGCCCCCTCCGCCTGCAGCGCGTTGGACGGCGGCAGCAGGTCCGCGCCCTCGCGCCGGAACAGCTCCGCCGTCTCCGCCACCGTCAACTGCCGCCCGTCCGCCAGCCTCGCCCGGCCCCCCAGGTGCTCCGACAGCGCCGCCGCGTTCTCCCGCGCCAGCCGGTTCACCAGCTCCTTGCCCGCGCCCACCAGCCGCTGCCACCCCGACCCCGGCGGCTCCACCCACCGCAGCAGGGACTGGAGTATGCCCCGGTCCGGCTCCCGCACCCCCGGCCGCACCACCCACGACCGCCCCTCCTCGTCCCGGCAGAACCCCGGCAACAGGCTGTGGGACTCCAGCACCACCAGCTCGCCCCACTCCACCCGCTCGGCCAGTTGCTGCCACCCGCCGCGGTCCCGGGGCGCGCGCATCCCCTCCACCCTCACGTCCCGGGTCATGGTCGGGCCCCAACGCACCAGCATGGCGCCCCACGAGGGCTCCACCACGTCTTCCAGCTCGTGCCAGCGGAGATCCCAGCCCTCCTTCACCGTCACGTCGTTCATGGCATGCCTCCCTGTGGCCGGTCCGGCGCAGGCGGGAGAGGGGGAGGGGGGACGGGGGAGGAAGGCACCAGCGCGCACCCTCCCTGGCGCCTGCACGGGAAGAAAGCTGGCACGGGCGCGGGGGGCTGTCAAGCCCGGGCCCGCGGGGCGGGGTCTCAGCGGCGGCTGAGGCGGGCGGCCCGCAGGCGTGCCACTCCTTCAGTCGCCCCGCGGCGGCAGGCGGCGGACCCCGGCGGCGGGGCCGCGCCGCAGGGAGGACGGGTCGTTCCAGCCCGCCTGCAGGCGCTCGAAGTTGTCCCACATGAGGCCCGAGATCTTGACGCAGGCGGCCAGGGGGTTGGGGGCCTGCTCCCGCAGGCGGTCGATGCGCCACTGCAGGCCCCGCAGGCGCGCGCGCCGTTCCCGGGAGCGCTTGAGGATGGCCAGGTCCAGGGTCAGCCGGCGCAGCTCCTCGAACACGGCCGGGTCGCGCCGGGCCAGCTCGGCCCAGTGGTCGAAGTCGAAGCGGGGCGATGGGGACGGCGTGCGGGACATGGGCCGGTACTGCTGCGCCCGGCGCGCCGGGCTCTCTTTCAATGTTGGCCCATGGCGCCGGAAAGTCAACGCTCAGCCCGGGACCGGGCGCAGGGCCACCACCTCCGCCCGCGGGCGCCGGACCGGCGGGCGGCCGTGCAGGGCATCCTGCAGCGCGGCACAGGAATCCCACATCATGCGCGAGAGGGTGATGCAGGCCGCCAGCGGGGTACCCGCCCGGCGGCGTTCGGCGTCGATGCGCCACTGCAGGCCCTCCAGGCGCCGGCGCCGCTCGGGCGGCACGCTGGCGAGGAAGTCCAGGATGAGCCGCCCGCGCAGGGCCTCGAAGCGCTCCGGGTCGCGCCGGGCCAGCTCGGACCAGAAGGTGAAATCATCCACACCGGGCACCGGGCCCTGGGGGGCTTTGGATGTCATGACCTGTCTCCCGCCGGCCGCGGGCTAAAGTCCCGCCGCCCGCCGGCCGATAATCACAAGTTTTGCCTTCTTCCCGGGCACCTTCGAATCTTGCCGGGAGCGGCGGCGGGAGTCAAAAACCACGGCCCCGGAGTGTGAACCGCGTACCGTGGTGACGCGGTAAGTATTTGATGGACTGGGCTATTGTCGGGTGAGGCGGGGTAGGCTTCCGGCCGCGCGAGCAGCCGGGGCTCCCCGCGGGCGGCGGCAGAGAACCGCTGAAACCGATGGGGCGGCGCCGGGCCCCGGCCTCAGCGCTTCATGGAGTCGAAGAACTCGGCGTTGGTCTTGGTGGCCTTGAGCTTGTCGTGGAGGAACTCCATGGCCGCCAGCTCGTCCATGTCGTGGACCACCTTGCGCAGGATCCACATCATCTGCAGCTCGTCGGGCTTGGTGAGCAGCTCCTCGCGGCGGGTGCCCGAGCGGTTGATGTTGATGGCCGGGTAGATGCGCTTCTCGGCGATGCGCCGGTCCAGGTGCACCTCCATGTTGCCGGTGCCCTTGAACTCCTCGTAGATCACGTCGTCCATGCGCGAGCCGGTGTCGATGAGGGCGGTGGCGAGGATGGTGAGCGAGCCGCCTTCCTCCACGTTGCGGGCGGCGCCGAAGAAGCGCTTGGGCCGGTGCAGGGCGTTGGCGTCCACGCCGCCGGTGAGCACCTTGCCCGAGGACGGGATCACGGTGTTGTAGGCCCGCGCCAGGCGGGTGATGGAGTCGAGCAGGATGACCACGTCGCGCTTGTGCTCCACCAGCCGCTTGGCCTTCTCGATGACCATCTCCGCCACCTGCACGTGGCGGCTGGCCGGCTCGTCGAAGGTGCTGGAGACCACCTCGCCGCGCACCGAGCGGGCCATCTCGGTCACCTCCTCCGGGCGCTCGTCGATGAGCAGGACGATGAGGTAGACCTCGGGGTGGTTGTCGGTGATGCTCTGGGCGATGTTCTGCAGCATCATGGTCTTGCCGGCCTTGGGCGGCGAGACGATGAGCCCGCGCTGGCCCTTGCCGATGGGAGCCACCAGGTCGATGACCCGGGCGGTGATGTCCTCGGTGGAGCCGTTGCCCTTCTCCAGCTTGAGCCGCTTGGTGGGGTGCAGCGGGGTCAGGTTCTCGAACAGGACCTTGTTCTTGGCGTTCTCCGGCGGCTCGAAGTTGATCTCGTTGACCTTGAGCAGGGCGAAGTAGCGCTCGCCCTCCTTGGGCGGCCGGATCTTGCCCGAGACCGTGTCCCCGGTGCGCAGGTTGAAGCGGCGGATCTGGCTGGGCGAGACGTAGATGTCGTCGGGGCCGGCCAGGTAGGAGCTGTCGGCGGAGCGCAGGAAGCCGAAGCCGTCCTGCAGGATCTCCAGCACGCCGTCGCCGTAGATGTCCTCGCCGTTCTTGGCGTGGGCCTTGAGCAGGGAGAAGATGATGTCCTGCTTGCGCGAGCGGGAGGTGCCCTCGATGCCGACCTCCTCGGCCAGCTTGATGAGCTCGGGGACGGGGGTCTGTTTGAGTTCGGTCAGGTTCATGGGTCAGGTGGGTCCCTGGGGACTTGAGAAAATGGCAAACGGTATCCGGTTCCAGGATGTCACAACCGCGGCGCGCCGCCGGCACGGGGCCAGTCGGGGCTCGGGAGTCGTTGGAAATCTGCGAGAAGCGCCTGCGCGGCGGTGTTACAGCTTCTTGGAAAACGGTCTGGGCAGAAGCTTCAGATTAAACTTAACACCAAAAACCGCCATCGTCCAGCCGCCGGGGGCCTTCCCGGCGGCCAAAAACCGTACCGGTTCACAGATTGCTGTCGATGAAGGCCGTGAGCTGCGACTTAGACACGGCCCCCACCTTGGTCGCCTCCACGTTGCCGCCCTTGAACAGCATCAGGGTCGGGATGCCCCGGATCCCGAACTTGGGCGGCGTGTTGGGGTTCTCGTCGATGTTGAGCTTGGCCACCTTCAGCCGCCCCGAGTACTCCTCGGCGATCTCGTCCAGCACCGGCGCGATCATCTTGCAGGGCCCGCACCAGTCCGCCCAGTAATCCACCAGCACCGGCACGTCCGCCTTGAGGACCTCGTCTTCGAAGGTGTCATCGGTGACGTAGACAATCTTGTCGCTCAATTTCTGCTCTCCTGTGGTTGCACGGGCTCAAGGCAGGGCCGGCCCGGGGGGCGCCGGGCCTCGGCAGATTTGAGCCCAGAACGGCCCGCATTTCAACCCCCGGCCGTGCTGCGCCACCGGGCCGGGCGGCGATTTGCTATCCTGTGTCCCCCATGGAACACGAAAGCCACCTCACCGACGTCCGCTTCGACCGCTTCGACCTGCCGGCGCCCATCCTGCAAGGCATTGAGGACGCGGGCTTTTCCCGCTGCACCCCGATCCAGGCGGAGACCCTGCCCCTGGCCCTGGCCGGGGAGGACGTGGCCGGCCAGGCCCAGACCGGCACCGGCAAGACCGCGGCCTTTCTCATCGCCGCTTTCAACCACCTGCTGCGCCACCCGGCGCCGGAGGTCAAGGTGCGCCCGCGCCGGGACACGGGGCGGCCGCCGGCGGCGCCGCGCGCCATCGTGCTCGCGCCCACCCGCGAGCTGGCGGTGCAGATCCACCGCGACGCCGAGGTCCTGGGCCGGCACACCGGCTTCCGCCTGGGGCTGGCCTTCGGCGGCACCGGCTACGAGTCCCAGCGCCGGGCGCTGGAGGCCGGCGTGGACGTGCTCATCGGCACGCCCGGGCGCATCATCGACTACTTCAAGCAGGGCGTGTTCCACCTCAAGGCCATCCAGGTCATGGTCCTGGACGAGGCCGACCGCATGTTCGACCTCGGCTTCATCAAGGACATCCGCTACCTGCTGCGGCGCATGCCGCCGCCGGATCAGCGCCTCAACATGCTGTTTTCGGCCACCCTGTCCCTGCGCGTGACCGAGCTGGCCTACGAGCACATGAACAACCCGAAGCAGGTGGTCATCGAGCCGGAGCAGGTCACCGCCGACCGGGTCACCGAGCGGGTCTACTACCCGGCCATGGAGGAGAAGATCCCCCTGCTGCTGGGCCTGCTGCGGGGGCTGGGCCAGGGGCGGGTGCTGGTGTTCGTCAACACCAAGCGCGCGGCCGAGGACATCGGCGCCTACCTGCGCGGCAACGGCTACGAGGGCGCGGTGCTCTCGGGCGACGTGCCGCAGAAGAAGCGCCTGGCCCTGCTCAAGCGCTTCACCGAGGGCGAGGTCAGCATCCTGGTGGCCACCGACGTGGCCGCCCGCGGCCTGCACATTCCGGCGGTGAGCCACGTCATCAACTTCGACCTGCCCCAGGACCCGGAGGACTACGTCCACCGCATCGGCCGCACCGGCCGCGCCGGGGCCTCGGGCGAGGCCATCAGCTTCGCCTGCGAGGAGTACGCCTTCTCCCTGCCCGACATCGAGGCCTACATCGGGCACAAGATCCCCACCGAGCGGGTCACGCCCGAGCTGCTGGTGGAGCCCAGGCCGCCCGTGCGCGAGCCCCGGCGCCGGGGCCGCGGGCGCGGCGGCCCGCCCCGGGGGGAACGCCGCGGCCCCCCGCGCCGCGGCCGCCGCAGCGCCTGAACTGCCATCGCCCCGCCCCTCGCCCCTCGCCCCTACCCGAGGGGATGGTCGTAGCGCTGGACCCGCAGCCAGCGGTACACGCGGCGGGCGCGCTGGAGGAAGGTCCGGGTGCGGGTGGCGGGATTGTGGCGCCGGGGTGAGGGCAGGGTGGCGGCGAGCTGGGCCGCTTCCCACGGGGTGAGCGCCGGGGCCGGCTTGCCCCAGTAATGGCGGGCGGCGGCCTCCACCCCGTAGATCCCCTCGCCGAACTCGGCCACGTTGAGATAGATCTCCAGGATCCGCTGCTTGGACAGGTGGCGTTCCATGGCCAGGGTCAGCACCAGCTCGTGCCACTTGCGCAGGGGATTGCGCGCAGGGCTCAGGAACAGGTTCTTGGCCGTCTGCTGGGAGAGGGTGCTGCCGCCGATGACGAAGGCCCCGGCCTCCAGGTTGCGGTTGAGGGCGTGGCGCACCGCGGCCAGGTCCACACCGTGGTGCTCGAAGAAGCGGGCGTCCTCCGCCGCCACCGCGGCGTGGCGCATGTGGCGCGGGATCCAGTTGAAGGGCACCGGCCGCCAGCGCAGCGGCGGCAGGGCGGGGTCGGCCTCGCGCCGCGCCCGGTAGGCCCGGATGAACGCCGACTCGGGCACCGCGCCGCGGCCCAGCGCCGTCCAGTCGGGCCAGATGGCATAGAGCCAGGCGGCGTCGAGGACCAGCAGCGCCAGCACCAGCCGCCCGCTCCAGCCCAGGAAGCGGCGCCACCTGGTCACCCGCCGCCGCCGTGGCCTCACCGGCCGGTTCTCCCCTTGGCCGGGTGAAGGATGCCCGGCAACGGGATCCCCGGGTCACGGTATGGGGGAGGGATGGACACCTGCTGCGTGCGGCCGGGCCGCGTGCGTTGATTGTCGGGCGATGCCTTGTCTACCATGGGCTGGCAAGCCATGGCAAAAATACCAGCGGAGTAGTGGAGAATGAATACTCGAAATCGGGTTGTGGGGGCAGTGGCGTTGGTCGCACTTTCGTTGTCGGGTCCGGCATGGGCGGCGTCGCTGGGGGGGTACGGCGGCCTGGCCCTGGCCAGCAGTGAGGGGGACCTGCTGGAGAGCACGACGGCCTTCAAGGTCTTCGGCGGCGGGCGTGCGGGAAACGCGGCCCTCGAGGTGGCTTATGTTGACCTGGGCGATGTGGTTGTCTCCGGGCCGGGGGGCACGGCCGCCATCGACGCCTCGGGGCTCGAGATCTCGCTGGCGGGGTTCTGGCCCATGGGCGGGCGCTTCGAGCTGTTTGCCAAGGGTGGCCTGTTCGTCTGGTCGGTCGACGTCTCGGCAGACCTCGTGGGCCTGGGATTCATCGCGGGAACCGACAGCGGAACCGATGTCACCTTCGGCATCGGGGGCCAGTTCAGTGTGAGCGACAGGGTGGCGGTACGGCTGGAATACCAGAAGTTTCTCGACGTCAGCGGCATCGACTACGATTACCTGGCGGCAGGCATTTCTGCGAGCTTCTGAGCCGGCTGTCACCGCTGGAGAAAAGGCCGGCCCGGTGCCGGCCTTTTTGCTGTGTGTCCCGGCCGCCTCAGGTGCGGGGGCGCTGGAAGTAGCAGGTGAGGGCGCACGACATCGAGGTGAGCAGCCAGAAGGCGAAGAACCCGATGGTATAGCCCCCCAGGCGGCTCACCTCGCCCCAGCCGGCGGCGGCGGCCAGTTCCACCGGGTCGAACAGGGTGAAGAAGACGACGGTGGCCAGGCCGGCGGTGAGGAACGAAGGCCACAGCACGGCCACGGCGCGCTCGATGGCCGGCGCGGCGTTTTTCTCGGTCATGGCGTATTTTCCCCTTCGTTGCCGGCCTCCGGCGGCGCTGCGCCGGGGGCGGGCGGTCTGAGTACCAGCGGCGCCTGCAGCGGCAGCCGGACCTCGCCCGCCAGCCGCCACCGGCCGCCTTCCGGTTCCAGCGAGATGTACCAGCGCCCCGCCGGCGGCAGCGGCCCCGGGGCCTCGTAGGTGCGGCCGGTGGCCGGGCGCAGGATATAGCCGCGATCCAGGTCGGCGCGGGTGGGATGGCTGAAGGCCAGGCGCAGGGCCGGGGGCCGCGTGGCGCCGCTCAGGGTCACGCGCACGCGGCCCGGCGGCCCCGGTTCCACCTGCAGGCGGGCGCTGACGCCCAGCGCCGCGGCGCGCTCCAGCCGGGCCAGGCGGCGGTTGATGGCCAGGCCCGCGCGGTAGTAGTCGTCGGCCACCAGGCTGTCGCGGTGGCTGGCGGCGATGAACACCGTGGCGATGCCCGCCACCACCGCGGTGGCGGGCAGGCCCAGCAGGACCCAGGGCCAGAACTGCCGGTACCAGGGGACAGGGGCGGTCTCACTCATGGCGCTTTATCCTAGACGGACGGGGTCGGAATTACGAACTCAAGGACGCGTGGCAACCATCACCCGCTCCTGTGGGTCGAGGCCGGCATCATGAACCCGGCGGCGGGGCCAGGAAGCGCCCCCTCTCGCTCACCTTCAGGGCGCGGTCGTCCACGGCCCGGACGATGAACTCCACGTCGTAGCGGGTGCGGTCCAGCCGCGCCCGGGGGACGCGCACGCGCACCGGGACCTCGGCCACGTCGGTGGCGGCCACGTCGACGATGCGGGGCTCCCGGGCCAGGCGCACGCCGGGAATGCCGGAGACGGCGACGACGAAGCGCCGCGGCCGGGTGTCCATGTTGATGATCTTGAGCAGGTAGGTGTTTTCCACCAGCGACCCGCCCACCACGCGGTACAGGGCGTTGCGGTCCCGGATCACGTCCACCTCCAGCGGCACCCGGGTGACCAGGGCGTGGACCAGGGCCACGGTCAGCAGCAGCAGGACCGCGGAGTAGACGAACACCCGCGGGCGCAGGATGCGCGTGGGCTTGCCCTGGAGGGCGTTCTGGGTGGTGTAGCGGATGAGGCCGCGCGGGTAGCCCATCTTGTCCATGACCTGGTTGCAGACGTCGATGCAGGCGGCACAGCCGATGCACTGGTACTGCAGGCCGTCGCGGATGTCGATGCCGGTGGGGCAGACCTGCACGCACAGGGTGCAGTCGATGCAGTCCCCCAGTCCCAGGGCGCGGGGATCCGCCCCGCGCTTGCGCGAGCCGCGCGGCTCCCCCCGCCGGGGATCGTAGGAGATGACCAGCGTGTTCTCGTCGAACATGGCGCTCTGGAAGCGGGCGTAGGGGCACATGTAGATGCACACCTGTTCCCGCATCCAGCCGGCGTTGAGGTAGGTGGCGGCGCCGTAGAACAGGACCCAGAAGGTCTCCCAGGGCCCGGTGGACAGGGACCCGATCTTCACCGCCAGCTCGGTGATGGGGGTGAAGTAGCCGACGAAGGTGTAGCCGGTCCACAGCGAGAACAGGATCCACAGGGTGTGCTTGGTGCCCTTGATGAGCACCTTGCGCGGGGTCCACGGGGCCTTGTCCAGCTTCATCTGCCGCGGGCGGTCGCCTTCCACCTTGCGCTCGATCCACATGAAGACCTCGGTCCACACCGTCTGCGGGCAGGCGTAGCCGCACCACAGCCGGCCGGCCAGGGTGGTGAAGAAGAACAGGGCCAGGGCGGCGATGATGAGCAGCACCGCCAGGTAGAAGAAGTCCTGGGGAAAGAAGGTGATGCCGAAGATGTGGAACTGCCGCGCCGGCAGGTCCAGCAGCACCGCCTGGCGGTCGCCCCAGCGCAGCCAGGGCAGGCCGTAGTAGAGGCCCAGCAGGACGAACACGCCGAGGGTGCGCAGGGTGGCGAACAGGCCGTGGACCTCGCGCGGATAGATCTTCTGCCGCTTGGCGTAGAGCTCCTGCTCCACGCCGGCGGCCGGGGGGGTGTCCTTGGAATTCATGAACTTCTGGTTCCCAACGGCCGGCGCCGGGCGCACGACCACGCCCCCGCCTCCCGGGGAAGGCGGTGACCGGGGTCCGTGCGGCCGGGCCCCGGCACAGCGGGGCCCGGCCCCACCGTCAGTGCGCCGGGTGCTGGCGGTCGCGGTCCCGCTTGCTGGCCGCGCGCAGCGCGGCCACGAACGGGGTGCCCACGAGGGCCAGGACGAACACGGCGATAAAGACCACGCCGATGAAGTCTTCTCCGCTCATGTCGTTCACCTCGGGCCGGGATGGGCTGCCGGCAGGTTCAGGGTGTCGCGCTCAGGCTGTAGACATAGGCGGCCAGCAGATGCACCTTGTCTTCACCCAGGAAATCCCGGTGGGCGGGCATGTGCCCGCTGCGGCCGTTCTTGATGGCCGCCACCACCGCCTCCACGCTGGGGCCGGGGCTGTGCAGCCACACGCCGTCGGTCAGGTCGGGGGCCCCCAGGGCGGGGTTGCCCTTGCCGTCCGGGCCGTGGCAGGCGGCGCAGACGGCGAACTTGGCCTGGCCGGCGGCGGCCTTGGCGGCGTCGTGGGGCGCGCCCGAGAGGCTCAGCACGTAATGGGCCACCGCCTCCACCGCGGCCTCGTCGCCCAGGGCGGCGGCCATGGGCGGCATCTGCCCGCGGCGCCCGTCCAGGATTGATGCCTTTATGGTATCGGGATCCCCGCCCCACAACCAGTCGTCGTCGGTGAGGTCGGGGAATCCCACCGCCCCGGTGGCGGCCGAGCCGTGGCAGGTGGCGCAGTAGTTGAGGAACAGCCGCTGCCCGGCGCGCATGGCCTCGGCGTCGCGGGCCAGCTCGGGGATGGGGCGGGCGGCCCAGGCGGCGAAGATGGGGCCGAACTTGGCCTCGGCCCGGGCCAGCTCTTCCTCGTACTGGTGGGTCTGGCTCCAGCCCAGGAGGCCGGGGTAGTTGCCCAGGCCGGGGTACAGGGCCAGGTAGACCAGGCCGAACACGATGGTGATGTAGAACAGCCACAGCCACCAGCGCGGCAGGGGGTTGTTGTACTCCTGCAGGTTGTCGTCCCAGGTGTGCCCGGTGACGTCCCCCTCGGCGGCCTCGCCCGCGCGGCGCTTGCCGGCCCAGCGGATCAGCCAGTAGCAGGCCAGGATGTTGCCGACGGTGAGGATGGTGACATACCAGCTCCAGAAACTGCTCATGGACGGTCTCCCGAAGTTGCATTGGACGTGGGCGAGCGCTCGCGGCGCGGGTGCTCGGGCTCGGTGAAGGGCAGCCGGGCGGCCTCCTCGAAACGCCGCTTCTGGCGCCCGCTGTACGCCCACCACACGATGCCCAGGAACACCACCAGCATCACCACCGTGTACCAGGCGCGGATGTCGTTGATGATGTCCATGGCCTCACCTCCGGCTGCCCAGGGTGGTGCCCAGCCCCTGGAGATAGGCGATGAGGGCATCCATTTCCGTCTTGCCTTCCACCGCCGCGCGGGCCCCCGCGATGTCGGCATCGGTGTAGGGCACGCCCAGGGTGCGCAGCACCTCCATCTTCTTCGGCGTCAGGCTGGCGTCGATGGTGTTCTCCGCCAGCCAGGGGAAGCCCGGCATGTTGGACTCGGGCACCACGTCGCGCGGGTTCATCAGGTGGACCCGGTGCCACTCGTCCGAGTAGCGCCCGCCCACCCGGGCCAGGTCGGGGCCGGTGCGCTTGGAGCCCCACTGGAAGGGGTGGTCGTAGACGAATTCCCCCGCCACCGAGTAGTGGCCGTAGCGCTCGGTCTCGGCCCGGAACGGCCGGATCATCTGCGAGTGGCAGACGTAGCAGCCCTCGCGGATGTAGACGTCGCGCCCCTCCAGCTGCAGCGCGGTGTAGGGCTTGAGCCCGGCCACCGGCTCGGTGGTGTCCTTGAGGAAGAACAGGGGCACGATCTCCACCAGGCCGCCGATGCTGATGACGAGGATGATGAAGATCGCCAGCAGGCCGACGTTGGTCTCTACCTTCTCGTGACTCATGTGCTCCTCCTTACGCGGCCTGCGCCGCCGGCGCCCGCGCCGGGGTGCCGCCGCTGATGGTCTTGTACACGTTGTAGGCCATCACCAGCATGCCGAACAGGTACAGCACGCCACCGGCCAGGCGCACCGCGTAGTAGGGGTACGTGGCCTCCAGGCTCTCGACGAAGCTGTAGGTCAGCGTGCCGTCCTCGTTCACGGCCCGCCACATGAGGCCCTGCATCACGCCTGCGATCCACATGGCGGCGATGTAGAGCACGATGCCGATGGTGGCGGTCCAGAAGTGCAGTTCCACCAGCCTGGTGCTGTACATGCCCTCGCGGTTGAACAGGCGCGGAATCAAGAAGTAGATGGAGCCCATGGAGACCAGCCCCACCCAGCCCAGGGCGCCCGAGTGCACGTGGCCGATGGTCCAGTCGGTGTAGTGCGACAGCGAGTTCACCGTCTTGATGGACATCATCGGGCCCTCGAAGGTGGACATGCCGTAGAACGACAGCGACACGATGAGGAAGCGCAGGATGGGATCCGTGCGCAGCTTGTGCCAGGCCCCGGACAGGGTCATGATGCCGTTGATCATGCCGCCCCAGGACGGTGCCAGCAGGATCAGCGAGAACACCATGCCCAGGGACTGGGCCCACTCCGGCAGCGCGGTGTAGTGGAGGTGGTGGGGGCCGGCCCACATGTAGGTGGAGATGAGGGCCCAGAAGTGCACCACCGACAGGCGGTAGGAATAGATGGGCCGCTCTGCCTGCTTGGGCACGAAGTAGTACATCATGCCGAGGAAGCCGGCGGTGAGGAAGAAGCCCACCGCGTTGTGGCCGTACCACCACTGGACCATGGCATCGATGGCCCCGGCGTAGACCGAGTAGGACTTGGTCAGGGTCACCGGCAGCGCGGCCGAGTTGACCACGTGCAGCACCGCCACGGTGAGGATGAAGGCGCCGTAGAACCAGTTGGCCACGTAGATGTGCTTGACCTTGCGCTTGAGGATGGTGCCGAAGAACACCACCGCGTAGGCCACCCACACCAGGGTGATGAGGATGTCGATGGGCCACTCCAGCTCGGCGTACTCCTTGGAGGTGGTGATGCCCAGCGGCAGGGTGATGGCGGCCAGCACGATGACCAGGTTCCAGCCCCAGAAGGTGAACGCGGCCAGGCCGTCGGAGAACAGCCGGACCTGGCAGGTGCGCTGGACCACGTAGTAGGACGTGGCGAACAGCGCCGAGCCGCCGAAGGCGAAGATCACGGCATTGGTGTGCAGGGGCCGCAGGCGGCTGTAGGTGAGCCAGGGGATGTCGAAGTTGAGCTGCGGCCACAGAAGCTGGGCGGCGATGATCACGCCCACCAGCAGGCCCACCACGCCCCAGACCACGGTCATGACGGCGAACTGGCGGACCACGCGGTAGTTGTAGGTTTCAGTGGTGTCCATGCAAACCTCGCACAGCAGTGGGATTTCGAACGGTTCCAAAAACCGTTCCAAGAATGGGGTGACCCGGACCATCGTTTCTTGACCTGGATCAAGTCCGCCCGGCCCGCGATCCCTCCCGGAGGGGATAGATTTCCAACCGCCGGGCCCGAAAAAACGCGGTTTTCCCGGCGGCCGACTGCGGCTATGCTATGGCCCTTTCCGGCCCCCGGATACCCGAACATGACCCAGCGCAAGGCCACAGTGGAACGCAACACCCTGGAAACCCGGATCCGCGCCAGCGTCGACCTGGACGGCTCCGGCCGGGCCCGCCTGGACACCGGCGTGCCCTTTCTCGAGCACATGCTGGAGCAGGTGGCGCGCCACGGCCTCATCGACCTGGAGGTCCAGGCCGAGGGGGATCTCCACATCGACGCCCACCACACGGTGGAGGACATCGGCATCACCCTGGGCCAGGCGGTGGCCGACGCCGCCGGCGACAAGAAGGGCATCCGCCGCTACGGCCACGCCTACGTGCCGCTGGACGAGGCCCTGTCCCGGGTGGTGCTGGACTTCTCCGGCCGGCCCGGCCTCACCTACACGGTGGAGTACCCGCGCGCGCGCATCGGCGAGTTCGACGTGGACCTGGTGGCGGAGTTCTTCCAGGGCTTCGTCAACCACGCCCGGGTGACCCTGCACGTGGACAACCTGCGCGGGGCCAACGCCCACCACATCGCCGAGACCGTGTTCAAGGCCTTCGGCCGCGCCCTGCGCATGGCCCTGGAGCCGGACCCGCGCCTGGGCGCCGAGGTGCCCTCCACCAAGGGGTCGCTCTGAACGCTGGACCTTCCCACCCGGCCCGGGCCGCAGGCAGTTCTCCATGAGCACGGTGGCAGTCATCGACTACGGCATGGGCAACCTCCACTCGGTGGCCAAGGCCCTGGAGCACGCCGGCGCCGCGCGGGTGGTGGTGAGCGGCCGGGCGGCCGACATCGCCGCCGCCGACCGGGTGGTGCTGCCCGGGGTGGGGGCCATCCGCGACTGCATGGGCGAGATCACCCGCCTGGGCCTGGACCGGGCGGTGCGCGAGACGGCGGCCTCGGGCCGGCCGCTGCTGGGGGTCTGCGTGGGCATGCAGGTGCTCATGGACCACAGCGAGGAAAACGAGGGGGTGGACTGCCTGGGCCTCCTGCCCGGCCGGGTGCTGTCCTTCGCCCGCCACATGCCGCCGCCGGAGGGCGGCGGCCGGCTCAAGGTGCCGCACATGGGCTGGAACCAGGTGCACCAGGTGATGGCGCACCCGCTGTGGGAGAATATCCCCCAGGACACCCGGTTCTACTTCGTGCACAGCTATTACGTGGAGCCGGCCGGCCCGGATCTCATCG
>Ga0256839_1004337_pt1 | contig 13940 bp, 11 predicted proteins | sample 354166metaG_FD_185968 | JGI IMG/M metagenome (GOLD analysis project Ga0256839, IMG submission 185968) | Hydrothermal vent microbial communities from Mid Atlantic Ridge, Atlantic Ocean - 354-166 | ecosystem: Environmental > Aquatic > Marine > Hydrothermal vents | place: Atlantic Ocean: Mid... | reverse complement strand
GGGCTGCGCCTACTACTTCGACGAGGGCAGCACCAATGTCTATCAGGTGCTTGCCGCTCCTGCCCGTCAACCCCTGCCCACACCGCTGCGGCGGGACGATCTCTACAGAGAGGAGCTGCGTTGATGGAGGAGAGATGCGTCTGCCAGGAGATCCAGCGCCATTTTCTGAACCGGGCCTTTGATCGCCTCAAGCTGAAGGGGCCGCAACGGGAGCTGCTGCTCTCCTCCTTTCGCGAGACGCGCATCACCGTGCCGGTGACCCTGCGTCACAACGGTGACAATGTGCTGCACACCTTCCAGGGTTACCGTGTGCAGCACAACCATGCGCGCGGCCCGTTCAAGGGCGGGCTGCGTTTCCATCCGGATGTCAATCTGGGTGAGACCCGCGCCCTGGCGCAGCTGATGACCTGGAAGACCGCCCTGGTGGATATCCCCTTCGGCGGTGCCAAGGGTGGCATCGCCGTCGCTCCCGAACGGCTGAACGACACCGAGCGGGAGGAGCTCACCAAGCGCTTCTGTCAGAAGATGGCGCCGATCATCGGCGTGCACGACGACATCCCGGCGCCGGACATCGGCACCAACCCGCAGGTGATGGCCTGGATCCTGGATGAGTACAGCAAATCCCATGGCTTCCGCACCGCGGTCGTCACCGGCAAGCCGGTGGAGCTGGGTGGCAGCGCCGGACGGCTGGAGGCGACCGGCCACGGGGTCGCCCATCTGGCCGGCAAGGTGGCGCGAGAGCTGTCGCTCACTCCGGCGCGGAGCCGGGTGGTGATTCAGGGGTTCGGCAACGTGGGTTCCCATGCCGCCATCGCCATGGCAAACCAGGGGTTCAGGGTGATCGCGCTCTCCGATGTGCATGGCGGCGTGTTCGCCGAGCAGGGGATCCCCATCGATCGCGCCCTGGCCCATGTGCGGGAGACCGGCGTCCTGGCAGGTCTGGATGGCACCACCCCAATCACCAATGCCGAACTGCTGGAACTACCCTGCGAGATCCTGATCCCCGCGGCGCTGGAGGGTACCATCGACGCCGTCAACGCCGCGGCCATTCGGGCCGGCGTCATAGTGGAGGCGGCCAACATGCCGGTTACCCATGAGGCGGATGAACAGCTGCAGCAGCGGGGTGTAGTCATCGTGCCGGATCTGCTGGCCAATGCAGGGGGCGTACTGGCCTCCTATTACGAATGGGTGCAGAACCTGCAGCAGTTTCCCTGGGAGCGGGAAACGGTATTGCGGCGGCTGGAAGAGCGACTCTCCCTCACCTACGAAACCGTGCGTGATCTGGCGGCGGAGCGACACATCGACATGCGCACCGCAGCCTACGAGCTGGCCATCCAGCGGGTCGATCATGCCATCAGGCTACGTGGGTTTTAGGGGCATGAACGGGGGGGTTGAGATCCCGCGTATTCAGGCTGCAAGTGGAAGTGTTTCGCTGTTTCCCTGCTTTCTGCCGAACCGGGTTTGTTTTTTCGAAAGCGCTGTATCAACGTTGCAGAACAGAAAGGAGTCAAGGCGATGGTTCAAAAAGATCAGGCAGAGCTCTGTCCTGCCACCCGGCCCCGCCGCTTCTACGATTATACCCTCAACGAGAAGCTGCTCTACAGCTCCTTTCTGTTGCTGGTGGGAGTTGGTTATCTGATGGCGCTGGCCTATCTCTACACCAGCTTCGATGGTATCGATGGCAAACTGGGATTGTCAGTGGAGGATATTGCTGAAAACTACTACGGTAACCGCAGCGGCACCCGGCTGGAGTCAGCTTTGCGTGGTTCCATGGCAGCCAATATAGACTTGCAGCAGCGCCACCATATTATTGCCTGGCTGAAATCCGGTGCGCCACGAAACGGCTATGAGAGCACCATCAAGCCTATTCTTGCCGAACGTTGTGTGGCTTGTCACGCTCCTGCTTCCGGTTTGCCGATCCCGGATCTCTCCAGCTACGAGGGTGTCAAACGGGTGGCCGATGTGGATACCGGTGTCTCTCTGCACAGCCTGATGAAGGTGTCTCATATCCATCTGTTTGGAATTGCGCTGGTGGCGTTCGGGATCGGTCTGGTGTTCCGTTTTGCGCTGTTGCCTGCCTGGTTCCAATACACCCTGACGTTGTTGCCGTTTATTGCCATCTTCTCCGATATTTTCGCCTGGTTTCTGACCAGATGGGATCCGGTCTATGCCTATACTGTAGTAGCTGCCGGTGCTTTATTGGGGTTGTCCTGGGTCCTGCAGATAACCATATCCCTCTACCAGATCTGGTTTTTGCGCTGTCGCGTGGTACCGGAGGAGCAACCATGACCAACAAGCAAGAGAGCATTTCCAGGTCTCTGTATGAAATCCGCTTTCACGGCCGTGGCGGGCAGGGTGCGGTGTCCGCGGCGGCGTTGCTGGCGCTGGCGGCCTTTGATGACGGTTTCGAATCCCAGGCCTTCCCCAAATTCGGCTCCGAACGGCGTGGTGCACCGGTGGAGGCCTATGTGCGCATCGGCCGCACCCCGATCCGGGCCCACAATCAGGTCTATACGCCGGATGCGGTGGTCATCCAGGATGCCACTCTGCTGCGTTCGGAGCCACTGCTGCGCGGCTTGAAGGGGGGGGGAGTGATCGTGCTCAACAGCGCGCAACGGCCGGATGATATTGACAGCGACAGGGACGATCTGCGCTGGATTGTGCTTCCCGCCAGCCGTGTCGGAGAGCGGCTGCTGGGGCGGCCACTGCCCAACACCGTTCTGCTGGGTGCACTGGCTGCTGTTACTGATTGGGTGAGCCTCGCCGCGCTGGAAAATGCGGTGACCAACCATCTGGCCCGCAAGGGGGATGCGGTGGTGAAGGCCAATATCGAAGCCGTTCGGGAAGGGCATCGTCTGGCGCTGGAGCTGAAGGGTGTTCACTACGAAGAACTCGAAGGGCACGAAGAGAAAAAGTGACTATTCAACGCGTTGTTGCAAGTTTGCAAGGAGGTGAAGTTTGGAATCTCCCTCTCCCTCAGGGAGAGGGAATTGATACAACTATCGAGTTCACAGGGGGATCTTGCCGTCCCTTTCGTGTGCTTCGTGGTGAATATATCTGTCCAATACAGGAGGCCCCATGAGAAAACTGCTGGAAGGGTCACAAGCGGTGGCCGAAGCGGTGCGTCTCTGTCGTCCGCAGGTGGTGGCCGCCTATCCCATCACTCCCCAGACCCACATCATCGAACGGCTGGCGCAGCATGTGGCTGATGGCGAGCTGGAGGCGGAGTTCATCAATGCCGAGAGTGAGTTCGGCGCGGCTTCGATCGTCCAGGGTGCAGTCGCTGCCGGAGTGAGGGCCTTTACCGCCACCGCCTCCCAGGGCTTGCTGCTGATGACCGAGGTGCTGCACAACATCGCCGGGATGCGCCTGCCGGTGGTGATGGTCTGCGCCAACCGGGCGGTGAGCGCCCCGATCAACATCTTCAATGATCATCAGGACAGCATGGCGCTGCGCGATTCCGGCTGGATTCAGCTCTATGCAGAGAGCAACCAGGAGGCCGCCGACAGCGTGATTCAGGCCTACCGTATCGCCGAGGCGTGCGAGCTGCCGGTGATGGTCTGCATGGACGGGTTCTACCTCACCCATAGCTTCGAGCCGGTAGAGCTGCCCACCCAGGGGGCGGTGGATGAGTTCCTCCCCCCGTTCCACTTTGCCCGTACCCTGAACCCGGCTACTCCGATGACCCTGGGTGGCGGCAGTGAGCCGGACAACTATCAGGAGTATCGCGTGCTCCAGCACGAGGCGATGGAGAACAGCCGGGCGGTGATCGAGGCGTTCGATGCCGATTTTGGCACACAGTTCGGACGCTCCTGGGGTGGCCTGTTGGATGGGTACCGCCTGGAAGGGGCGCAGACAGTGGTGCTGGGAACGGGATCGTTGATGGGTGCGGTGCGTGATGTGGTGGATCGGCTGTGTGATCAGGGACGGGCAGTGGGGGCGCTGCGGTTGCGCTGTTTGCGCCCCTTTCCCGCCCGGGAGCTGGTCGGGCGGCTGGGCTCCGCGCAACGGATCATCGTGCTGGAGAAGGCGCTCAGTGTCGGCGCGGGCGGTATCATCGCCGCCGAACTGCGCGCCGCATTGCAACAGGCGGGCATCACTACCCCGGTAGAGAGCGTGATTGGTGGTCTGGGTGGACGCGATCTCACTCCGGATGTGATCGAGGCGGTTGTCCGTAACGCCGGGCCGGATGAGGCTGGCGTCAGCTGTCGATTTGCGCCGCAAGTAGCTGTTCACCACGAAGCGCACGAAGAACATGAAGAATAAGGACCAAAGGAACCGTCAACTTCGTGTGCTTCGTGGTGAAGAAAACCAACCAGGAGAGATTCAATGGACAAACGTGACCCCTTCCGCCACAACGTGCTTACCTCTGGCCATCGCGCCTGTTCCGGCTGCGGTGAGGCGATGGCGGCGCGCATGGTCTGCGATCTGATCGGCCCGGATGCCATCTACATCAATGCCACCGGTTGCCTGCAGGTGTTCACCACTCACAACCAGCAGAGTGCCTGGCAGGCGCCGTGGATCCACTCGGTGTTCGCCAATGCGGCGGCGGTGGCCTCCGGTGTCGAGGCCGCCCTGCGCGTCCGCGGCAAGGATACGCCGGTGGTGGTGCAGGCGGGTGATGGCGGCACCTTCGATATCGGTCTGCAGTGTCTCTCCGGGATGATCGAACGCGGCCACGATGTGCTGTTCGTCTGCTACGACAACGAGGCCTACATGAACACCGGAGTGCAGCGCTCCAGCTCCACACCGCATGCGGTACACACCACCACCTCGCCACCGGGGCGGCTCAGCCAGGGGAAACACCATCTGAAGAAGGATGTGATCTCCATCGTCGCCGCCCACTACATGCCCTATGCGGCCACCGCGACCATCGCCTACTTTCCCGATCTGAAGGCCAAGGTGGAGAAGGCAATGGGCATCAAGGGGCCACGTTTTCTCCAGGTGCTGTCACCCTGTCCCCTGGGCTGGGCGCATGACAGCGCGCTGACGGTGACCGTGTCGCGCCTGGCGGTGGAGACCGGCCTGTTTCCGCTGATCGAGCTGGAGCACGGTGAACTCACCGGCGTGATGCGCCTGGCGGAGCAGAAGCCGGTGGAGGAGTATCTGCGCCCGCAGGGGCGTTTCAGACATCTGTTCGGCAACGGCGAGGGGGCGGCGGAGCTGCGCCATCTGCAGGCGCTGGCCGATGCCCGCATCTGCCGTTACGGCCTGCTCGATGCCGCTACCGAGTGGGATACGCAGAGTGCCATGCAGAGCATGCGCCACGGCCGCGGCGGTTATGTCCCCGTTCTGCAGGAGGAGATGGAAAAATGACACCTGAACTGGCCTTTGAGCCGGGCAGCAGCACCGCCTACCATACCGGGGAGTGGCGCATCGCCAAACCTCTTTACCGGGACAAATGGCCCCCCTGCGGCCAGAGCTGCCCCGCATCCGAAGATATCCAGGGCTGGCTGGCGCTGGCCAGCGAACAGCAGTGGGAGACGGCGTGGCGCAAGCTGACCGAACGCAATCCGTTTCCGGCCACCATGGGCCGCATCTGCTATCACCCCTGCGAACAGGCCTGCAACCGCGGGCATCTGGACAGCGTGGTCAACATCCATGCCGTGGAGCGTCATCTCGGCGATCTCGCCATCGCCAACCGCTGGCGGCACGCTCCCCTCGACGAGCTGCCGAAGAGACAGCGGATCGCCGTGGTGGGCGCCGGACCGGCGGGCCTCTCCTGCGCCTTTCAACTGGTGCGGCGTGGCTATCCGGTGACCGTTTTCGATGCGCAGAAGGAGCCCGGCGGCACCCTGCGCAGCGGCATTCCCGCCTACCGTCTGCCGAAAGCGGTGCTGGCAGACGAGATCGACGCCATTCTCGCCCTGGGGATCGAGCTGCAGGCCGGCACCCGGGTGGGCAGGGAGATCAGTGAAGAGGAGCTGCGCGATCGGTTCGACGCCATCTTCCTGGCCATCGGCACCCAGCGGCCGCGGCGCTACCAGGGCGACGCATCGAGCCACAGCGTGATGAGCGGTCTCGATTTTCTGCACCGCCTGAACCGGGGGGAGCGGATGGTGCTGCCCTCCCGGGTGGCGGTGATCGGCGGCGGCAACACCGCAATCGACGTGGCCCGCTGCGCCCGCCGCCTGGGCGCGCAGGTGACCATCCTCTCCCCCCAGGATCCCCCGGTGAACCACCTCACCCGCCGCGGCACCGAGATGCCTGTCTCGTCGCAGGAGCTGATGGAGGCCGAGAGCGAGGGGGTGGAGCTGCTCTATCGCGTCGGAGTGCGCCGCCTGGTGCGCAGCGGAGAGCATCTCTCCGGCATTGAGATCGCCCATGTGGATCAGGTACACGATCGTCACGGCCGCTTCAATCCGGTGCTGTTCGACGGGACGGAAGCGTTCGTTCCCGCCGGCCTGGCGATCTTCGCCATCGGTCAGCAGGTGGAGTGGCAGGGGCTGGAGGGTCTGAGTCAGGCGCCGGAGAGCGAGCGCGTCTGGATCGGCGGGGATGCCGGTGGCAGTCCGCGCTTTGCGGTCGCCGCCGTGGGCAGCGGCTACCAGGCGGCGATGTCGATACTGACCGCGCTGCAGGATCCGGCGGCACCGTTCGCGGCGGAGGAGAAGCCACACATCTCCTTCAAACAGATGCACCTGGAGTACTATCCCGCCCGCCCCCGGCACGAGGGCAGGGTGATCGCGCAGCCCCTCGACGGTTTCGACGAAACGGTTCAGGGCTTGGCCGAGAGCGACGCCCGACAGGAGGCGGAGCGCTGCCTGAGCTGCGGGGTCTGTTTCCAGTGCGACAACTGCTGGCACTTCTGTCCCGATGCGGCGGTGATCAAAAAGGGCGCCGGCTATGAGATCGACTATGACTACTGCAAGGGATGCGGGATCTGTGTGCAGGAGTGCCCCTGTGGGCATATCGATATGGAGAAGGTGGAGTGACTGTGCGCCGTGAAGTGACTGGGCACCACGGTGTGAAATGTGCACCACGAAGCGCACGAAGGAGAGAGTTTCATGGATTGTAGTGCTTAACGGAATGTTGTGGGCATCGCGGGATGCAACCATCTGATTCGCGGGTTTGGATCTTCGTGTGCTTTGTGCTCTCTGTGGTAAAAAAAACTGACAGGCAATTCGATGCAAAACAATCAACAAAAAACCGGTTCCGACGCGGTTGTGGAGATTGCCGGGGCGGGTATCGCCGGGCTGACGGCAGCGATCATCCTGGCCGGGGCAGGGCGGCGGGTGGTGGTGCACGAGGTGCAGAAGGGGGTCGGCTACCGTTTCGGTGGCGACTTTCAGGGGCTGGAGAACTGGACTACCCGGGAGGATGTGCTGCAGAGCCTGGAGTCGCTGGGGCTTGCTACCGATTTCACCGCCCTTCCGTGCCGCAACGGCACCGCGTTCGACCCGGATGGCAGCCGTTATGAGATAAACAGCCGGGAGCCGCTGTTCTATCTGGTGGAGCGCGGCCCCGATCCCGGGACGCTGGACGATGCGCTGCTGCGGCAGGCGCAATCCCTGGGTGTGGAGGTGCGCTTCAACAGCCGCCTGCGGCGGATGGAGGGGGAGGGCATTCTGGCCGCCGGTCCGAAGGCCGCCGACGCCATCGCCGTGGGCTATCACTTCGAGACCGACATGGAGGAGGGTTACTGGGTGATCTGCGACGATGAACTGGCGCCAAGGGGATACGCCTATCTGCTGGTGATGAACGGCAGGGGCACGGTCAAGAGCTGCATGTTTTCCGGTTTCAAGCGGGAGCGGCACTACGTGCAGCGTACCGTGGAGACGTTTCAACGGCTGGCCGGGCTGGAGATGCGCAATCCCAGAATGCATGGCGGGTGTGGCAACTTCCGCATTCCACGCAGCGCCTGCGCCGGTCCTCACCCCATGGTGGGGGAGCAGGCCGGTTTTCAGGACACCCTGTGGGGTTTCGGCATGCGCCTGGCCATCTCATCCGGCGTGCTGGCGGCGCGGAGTCTGCTGAACGGTGAAAATTACGACCGCCTCTGGCAACGGGAGCTGAAACCGCAGATAGAGACCTCGGTGGTCAATCGCGCCTTCTACACCCTGTCGGGGAGTCTGGGTTACAGCTGGTTCCTGAAACATTTTCTCAACGGCTCCGATGTCCGCGAGACCCTGCGGCGCCAGTACCAGCCCTCCCGGGGCAAATGGCTCCTCTACCCATGGGCGCGGCGGCGCTACCGGAGCCAGCGCAGTGATGTATCCTGCGATCATGTCGACTGCAACTGTATCTGGTGCCGGGGGGATTGTTGTATCCTTGACTGAATGTAACTACTCAGCGAGTAGTGAACGAGTCTTGTAACTGCTCAGGTTGCTCCTGAAATGCGTCAGATCAAGGCGGAAATGTGAGTTTATGCCGAACAGGATGTTCAAATGCCGCGTCGTACATGGATGTACGGGAGCGGCCACGAGTAAAGGACCATTTCCCAACGCAGAGATGGCGTGTTTCAGGAGCAAGCTGAGCAGTTAGGACTGAATCAAGTAATGGAGAAGAACCATGACCTTTTTCGTGCAGGGACTCAATGGCCATGAACGGATGCCTCTGGAGAGAGTGTTCAAGGAGAAGGTCGTTGAAAAGGCGGAGGCGGTCACCCCCGTGCGGGCGGTAGATGATGAAAACGAGCAGGAGGGTGGCGGGGCGGGTAGCCGCCAGCGTTACGCGGTGGAGGCCTATCAATCCGTCGAGCAGCTGCCGCAGAGCCGCGCCGCCCTGCATGCCGAACAGATCATGAGTTCGCCGGTGGTGACGCTGGAACCCGATGCGACAGTGGACGAGGCACTGGAGCTGTTCCGTACCCGGCGGGTCCGTCATCTGCCCGTGATTTCATCCAGAGGGCAGCTGGTCGGCACGGTGTCGGAGCGGGATCTCCTGCGTCACCTGGCCGGGGTCACGGAGGAGTATCGACGGCAGGCCCCAGCGGATAGTACTGCCCGGATCGAGACGGTGATGAGGTCGCCGGTATTGACCGCAAGTCCGGACACCGACGTTCGTTACATCGCCCGACTGTTTGTCGAGCAGCGTGTCGGCGCGCTGCCGATCGTCACCGATGGCGAGCTGGCCGGTATCATCGCCCGCAGTGATGTATTGAGCGCAGTGATGCGTCACTACGTGCTGGAGCTGTGGGCGTAAGCTGTGCCCGGGATGATGGCCGACCCCTGCACATGCAATCCCCTGCCGCGGCAGCGGGCTGCCCGAGAGGCCATTCAGCTCTATACCGAAGGTGATCGGCTGTTTGACGCCATGCTCGGCGCCATCGGGAGCGCACAACGGCAGGTGTGGCTGGAGACCTACATCTTCGCCGACGATGAGGTGGGCCGCCGTTTCGCCCATGCCCTGGCGGATCGCGCTGCGGCAGGTGTCGATGTGCGGCTGATGGTCGATGCGGTCGGCTCCCTGTTTCAGTTCCATCGCACCCTCGGGCCGCTGCTGCAGCACTCCGGGGTGCAGCTGCGCCGCTTTCACCCCTGGCGCTGGCGCGAGCCGTTGCGTTACAACCGGCGCGATCATCGCAAACTGCTGGTGGTGGATGGCAGGCTCGCCTTTCTGGGGGGATTCAACATCCACCGGCAGAGTTCACAACGCCATTTTGGCGTGGCGCGCTGGCGCGATACCCATGCATCCTTCGAGGGGGAGCTGGCGCGGCAGGCGGCCGGACTGTTCGACGCCTTCTGGCAGGGTGATCGCCGTTGGCTGCCGCAGGAGAGCAGACCGGCCGGCAGTGTGCTGGTTCCCAATCAGACCCGTTCCTGCCGCAGGCGGTTGGCCTGCATCTATGCCGATCTGTTTGGCAATGCGCAACAGAGCATCTGTGTGGAGACCCCCTATTTCGTCCCGGACAACCACACCCAGAAAGCGTTGCTTGCGGCGGTGGAGCGGGGCGTCGATGTGCGCATCCTGGTACCGCGCATCAGTGATGTGCCGCTGGCGAGATGGGCGGCCAATGCGGTCTATGCCCGTCTGCTGGATGCTGGTGTCCGCGTCTTCGAATATCTTCCCCGCATGCTGCATGCCAAGGTGGTGATTGTGGATGGAGAGCGGGCGACGCTGGGCACCGCCAACCTCGACTACCGCAGTCTGTTCCAAAACTACGAGCTGAATCTGATCAGCCGGGACCCGGATCTCTGCACCCGGCTGCAGAATCAGTTCGACGCCGATCTGACCGAGGCGGCGGCGGTGTGCGCCACCGGTTGGCGGCAACGCCCCTGGGTACCGCGTCTGGCCGAACTGCTGGGGTGGAGCGTCAGGCGCTGGCTGTAGTACAGGCGCCTATTTGGTGAGAATGAGTTTTCCCTTGCTGGTGATGCGCAGGCGATACTCCTCTCCCGTATGTTCGATAATCAACTCACGTGCCCCGTTGAAAAGTTTGTCTGTGGACAGGTGAGGTGGTACCGGTTGCCGGTTGTCGGCAGGGTGATGGTTGGGTTTGCCGGTGTTGCTTTTTTTATCTTTCATGACCTGAGTGGTGTTGGGAAACATGGTGTTCTCTCCCGGCATGCGCGGTATCTTCTTCTGGTGCATCTTCTGTTCGGTTATTCGGAAATCATACGTCGGTAAGAGAGTGTTTACTGTTATCGGTTTGATGATTCAGCTTGTTCACTCAACCATCGTTAGTGCGAATAATAGCTGTTCTCAATAAGAAGTCAATACAAATACGAACAATTACTATTTGCATTGGGTTCGCGCCTGTGGTACAAATATTCCCAGCCAGCCAGACAAGCCTTTCCTGATTATTACCAGGCCTGTAGTAAGCCAGCCAATCAACCCGTTCCATGACAGGGAACGAACGGCTCGTTTTCGAGTAGGTAATAATTGAGGAGGTGTAAAGTGAATAAAAACAGTGGCTTGTCTATAGTGGTTTGCGCTGTTGCCGCCACGGGGTTGGCGCTGCCGGCGGGTGCTGCGGACGATAATTCGGGCACCGGTTCAGATCCGAAAACGTTGGACAGAGTGATGGTAATTGGCAATCCGGCCAATATTGACAGGATTCCCGGTTCTGCCCAGATCGTCACCAAAGAGGATATACGTCAACAGAACTACGATGATATAAGCCGTGCGCTGCGCAAGGTGCCGGGGATCTATGTACGGGAGGAAGATGGTTTCGGCCTGTTCCCCAATATCAGCCTGCGCGGGGTGGATACCACCCGTAGCGCCAAGATCACCATTATGGAGGATGGGGTGATGATGGCGCCGGCACCCTACTCCGCACCGGCGGCCTACTATGCCCCCACTACGGGCCGTATGAGTGGACTGGAGGTGCTGAAGGGTTCCAGCCAGATCAAGTATGGACCCCACACCACCGGCGGCGTTATCAACTATCTTTCCACCCCGATCCCGACCCGGGAGACCGTGTATCTGAAATCCAGCTTCGGCAGCTTCAATGAGCAGCGCACCCATGCCTACGTGGGGAACAGCTTCGATTCGCAGAACGGCCAATTTGGTCTGTTGGTGGAGGGGTACCAGCGGCGCAACGACGGTTTCAAGCAGATTGACGAGACTCCCGATTTCCGCAACGGCGACGATACCGGCTTCAGCAAGCGGGACGCCCTGATCAAGCTCTCCTGGGAGCCGGCCACCGAGATCTATCAGCGCATCGAGCTGAAGCACGGCAGCAGCAGGCTGGATGCCAATGAGACCTACCTTGGTCTGACCGAGACGGACTTCAAGGCGGATCCGACCCGTCGTTATGCTGCATCGCGCTTCGACAACATGGACGCCGAACAGACCCAGACCTCGCTGCGCTATGCCGTCAGCCCGAGCGATGATCTGGATATCATCGCCACCCTCTACAACAACGACTTCCGGCGCAACTGGTACAAGCTCAACAAGGTGGACGGCAAGAGCCTCTCCAAGGTGCTGGCTACTCCCGGCACGGCGCAGGAGTGTATGAAGGGCAGTGCGGCCTGCGAGTTGAGGATAAAGGCCAACAACCGCAAGTACAATGCCAAAGGGGTCGAGACGATCTTCTACTACCGCTTTGGCAATGACAGTGTGCAGCACGAGATCAATTCCGGGATCCGTTCCCACCAGGATCAGGTGCGCCGTTTTCAGTGGGAGGACCGCTATGCGCAGAACGCCAACGGCACCATCTCCGGGGTTACACCGGGCATGCCGGGGGATGCCGGGGATCGCCTGCAGAGGACCGACGCGCTGGCGCTGTTCATCCAGGACACCATCGAGATGGGTCGGTTGACCGTCGTGCCCGGGGTGCGTTACGAGAGGCTGGAGCAGATCTCCGAAGAGCCCAAGGGGACACTGCAGGGGGCCGGCGGCACCAAGGGGCGTGATGGCAAGAACAGCTTCGACATGACCGCGGGAGGGGTGGGCGCCTCCTGGCGCTTCAACGACCGGTGGACCGCCTTCGGCGGGGTGCATACCGGCTTTTCGCCGCCCAGCCCGCGGGGCACCCGCAGTGGGCTGGACCCCGAAACCAGCACCTCCTTCGAAGCCGGCGCCCGCTACACCAACGCCCGCCAGGCGCTGGCCGCCGAGGCGACCCTGTTCCACACCGCCTTCAAGGATCTGGTGGTGATCGACAACGTGGGTGGCGTGGGTAGCGGTGACAACGAGAACTTCGGAGAGGTGAACACCTCGGGTGTCGAACTGGCGGTTCAGTATGATGCCGGGATCGCCAACGGCTGGCGCCTGCGCAACCCCTGGTATCTCTCCCTGACCTGGACCAATGCTGAACAGCAGAATGACGCCCGCTCCACCGATGCGGAGTCCATCTTCAGCTTCGGCAAGAAGGGCAACAAGGTGCCCTATATTCCCGAGTTGACCGCCAGCCTGGGAGCCGGCCTCGAGTCGCAGCACTGGGGGGTCTCCATTTCGGGCAGCTATGTGAGCGAGACCTGGACCAGCGCCAGCAACGTGGAGGAGCAGATCGATGGCAACGGCAACCCGGACGCCCGCTTCGGCAAGACCGACAGCTACTTCGTCACCGACCTGGCTGCCTACTATCGCATCGGCGACGGCGTCAGGCTGTTCGGCGGGATGCAGAACCTGTTCGACGAGCGCTATATGGTCTCGCGCCAGCCCCACGGTCCGCGCCCCGGCATGCCGCAGTTCCTCTACGCCGGTATCGAGGTGGCGATCCAGTAACTATTAACCCGGCAACAATATATGTCGCATTCAGGGCTTCAGGCAGGCGCCGGACCAAGGCGCAGTGCACAGGCAAGGGTCATTCCCCTGTCAAGCGCTGGAACGCAGGTCCGGTGCCTGCCTGAAGCCCCTAACCCTATGATATTTAACGACAGGCCGCGGCGTGCCGGCCCGCAGGCTGCGTTACCCCATCTTGCTGTAGAGTGGCTACAGCGGCGATGGGCTGCCTTGCTGCGAACCGGCACGCCACGGCTGAATACGATATATATTGTTGCCGGGCTAATAATAACCCCCTTGTGATGTGGGGAGGAGTCCGTTGGCGATCTCCCCGCCTCATTTTTTTCCCATGACTGAAATCCAATGCCCATGAATACAGTGAATCTATTCCAGCAAGGCGGCCCGATCATGATGGTGCTGCTGGCCCTCTCGGTGCTGGCCGTGACCATCATCCTGGTCAAACTGTTCCAGTTCTTCCGCAGCGGTTTGCGTCGCTCGGCGTTCGTCGAACCGGTTCTCTCCGCCCTCGGCCGGGGGGAGCACCAGCAGGCCCTGACGCAGCTGTCGCAGCAGTGTGGCCCGGTCGCCCGGGTGATGGAGAGCGCCGTGCGCTGCGGTATCGATCCGCGCATGTCGGCGCAGGACACCGAGGCGGAGGTGAGCCGGGTCGGCTCCGCCGTGATCCGCGAACTGGAGTCCTGGCTGCGCGGGCTCTCCGCCATCGCCCATCTGAGCCCGCTGCTGGGACTGCTGGGTACCGTCACCGGCATGATCGCCGCCTTCATGCAGCTGGAGGCGGCAGGCAGCCGCGTCGATCCCTCCATCCTGTC
>Ga0256839_1004336_pt1 | contig 13943 bp, 15 predicted proteins | sample 354166metaG_FD_185968 | JGI IMG/M metagenome (GOLD analysis project Ga0256839, IMG submission 185968) | Hydrothermal vent microbial communities from Mid Atlantic Ridge, Atlantic Ocean - 354-166 | ecosystem: Environmental > Aquatic > Marine > Hydrothermal vents | place: Atlantic Ocean: Mid... | reverse complement strand
GTTAAATTCGTTAATTCTTTTGCTGGCATGGGTGTATTCCTCCTTTTAAAAGTTTTTAGTCAAACTTATGGAGAATACACCCTTTCTTTTTTTTATTCAAATTTACACAGAATATTTTACGCTACCGAGAGGTTCTATTCGGGGACCTTTTCCCAGTCCTTCAGGAATTTCTCTATCCCGATATCAGTAAGAGGATGCCTTGATAGCTGTTCGATAACCTTGAAGGGAATCGTGGCCACGTGGGCGCCCATCATCGCGGCATCCACCACATGGAGGGGATTGCGTATACTTGCAACGATCACCTCTGTCTCAAAGCCGTAATTCTCATAGATGTCCAGGATCTGGCTCACCAGGTCCATGCCGCAGTGGGATATGTCATCAAGCCTGCCCACGAACGGACTCACGAAGGTGGCGCCTGCCTTGGCCGCCAGCAATGCCTGGCTCGGCGAAAAGACAAGGGTGACGTTTGTTTTTATCCCGAGTCCTGAAAGCTTTTTTACAGCCTTCAGGCCGTCTTTCGTCATGGGTATCTTAACCACGATATTCCTGTGTATCTTTGCCAGTTTCTTCGCTTCTCCGACCATGCCCCGGGCATCGAGGCTGACCGCTTCAGCGCTCACGGGACCGTCGACTATCGAGCATATCTCCTTGAAAAGCTTCAACGGATTTTTCTTTTCTTTTGATATCAGCGAGGGATTCGTGGTGACACCGTCGATAACCCCGAGGTCCCAGGCCTCCCTGATCTCATCCGTATTTGCCGTATCAATAAAAAATTTCATGAAGCCCTCCTCCTGATAAATGTTTTCCGGCCAGACTCCCGCACCTCTCCATGCAACGTTAAGGTTAACATTATAACAGGATTTTCATATATGGGAAAGGTGCGTTCTCCGGCTTTAGCGTCTGAATCGCTCGGAACAAGGATTCCATGTTGACTTTCATCCGGCAATTTTTGTATGCTTTTAACCGGAAACTCCCGGAAATCCGGAACGAACAGGTAATGTTAAAAAAATTCCTTCCAAAAGAGACCGATTTCTTCAGCATGTTCGAGAAAGCAGCACTGAATGTCAACAAGGGCGCGGCCCTGCTTGTCGAGATGATGGAGGATCCCGCCGCCGCGGCGGTCAAGGCAAAGGAGATTTACGAGGCCGAGCAGGAAGGGGATATGTTCACCCACGAGGTGATGCGCAAGCTGAACAAGACCTTTCTGACGCCTGTCGACAGGGAAGATATACACGCCCTTATAGGACGGATCGACGATGTCCTTGACTTGATATGGGCCTCGGCTGACAGGACCGTGCTGTTTAAACTCGATGCCCCTCCGCCGGAGGCCGTTGATCTCTCAAAGACCCTGCTTGAGACAACGGAATTCATCACAAAGGCCATAGGCTGTCTCAAGGGCAAGAAATATTCATATATCCAGGAATACTGCATTGAAATCAACAGGCTTGAAAACAGGGGAGACAGGATCTTCAGGGAGGCCCTCGTAAAGCTGTTTGACAACATAAAGGATCCCATTCTTGTTATCAAGTGGAAAGAGGTCTACGAGCATCTTGAAGAAGCAAACGACACGTGTGAAGACGTCGCGGACATTCTCGAAGGTATAGTCCTCAAACATGCCTGAGACAATCATAATCCTGGTTATCGCGATCGCCCTTCTATTTGAAATAAGCAACGGCTGGAACGATTCGGCCAATGCGATTGCCACTGTTGTTTCAACGAGGGTGCTGACGCCCCTGCAGGCCGTGCTCATGGCTGCGGGCATGAACGTGCTGGGTGCCCTTTCCTCAACCGCTGTGGCCAAGACAATCGGAAAGGGCATAGTTGATCCCTCTGTCGTGACCGACCCGGCCCTCGTGGCCGCGGCCCTGCTCGCCGGTTTTTTCTGGAACGGGGCGATGACCATACTCGGCATGCCGGTCAGCGCCTCCCACGCCCTTATAGGCGGGGTGATGGGAGCCGCCATTGCCTTCGGAGGGATTGATATTCTGAATTTCGCCGGGCTCACCAAGATATTTACAGCCCTGCTGACCTCGCCGGTTATCGGCATCCTCTTCGGTTATTTTTTCATGAAACTCATTATCAGGTTCTTCTGCAACGTCTCGCCGGGTTCGCTTAATAAACACTTCGGCCGCCTGCAGGTCGTCTCATCGGGTTTCATGGCCTTCAGCCACGGGATGAATGATGCGCAGAAAACGATGGGGGTAATCACGCTGGCGCTCGTGAGCGGCGGGTATCTTACAAGCATAGAGGTGCCCTTGTGGGTTATACTGACATGCGCTATTGCAATGGGCGTGGGCACGGCGGCGGGCGGATGGAGGGTGATCAGGACCCTTGGACACCAGATGCTGAAGCTCCAGCCGGTTCACGGATTTGCGGCCGAGACAGCGGCGACGGCGGTCATAGTGGGGGCAAGCTCGCTGGGGATGCCGGTCAGCACAACGCATGTCATAACAACGAGCATCATGGGCGTAGGCGCCACAAAGAGGCTGAGCGCCGTGAGGTGGGGAGTCGCTGGAAAGATACTTCTCGCCTGGGGCTTGACCCTGCCCATGTGTATCGTGATAGCGTGGCTGTTTTACAAGGTGTTGGTAACGGCTGGCATGCGCTGAGCATTCACACCCTGCCTGTCTGTTTGCTTTTACTTCCGCTTCCAGGTTCCGTCAGGCCCCTGCACCCACCAGCCTTTCCTTGCCTTTTTGATCCAGCTGCCGGCAAATATGCGTTTGATCTCCGCAACCTTCTCCGGAGGAAAGCCGTTGGCCTTTGCAATCTCGCTGTAGAGAGAGTTTCTGTCCCTGTTTTCAGCCTCTATAAGACGCTTGAGCCTTGCCTTGTCCTTCAGCTTCAGGCCGGCGCTGTTGCGTATGACGAGGAGGCCGTCGTTGCCGATGCCCACATTGCCGCTGTCCATGAAAGGCTTGATCGTTTCCGCCCGTTTCTTTATGGACTCCTTAAGTGTCCTTATGGCGGGTGTGGTTACATTAATGTCAGCCTCCTGCGCATATGCCTCGCCCGGGCCTGTTACCAATACTGCAAGCATGACGGCGTTTTCAAGGAGGCTCTGCGGCGCGCTCCCTTCTTTCCGCGGCTCTTTTTCTGCAGGCTCCTTTCCCTCATCAGCGCCCCATACTTCGTCGACGATCCTGTCCGCCGCCTTTTCAACCGCGGCAGCGGGGAAATAAATGTTTATGGTTACACATGACGTTATGAAAAACACCAGGCAATAAAACGGAATCTTCATGTACAGCCCTCTTGCCATTGCTCTGCCTCCTTAATTAAAAGGGTTTCCGGTAGGTTTACCTTACAGTCGCATAACACACCGCCAGCGGGGCAGGGGAGTCCGGTGGTTTCCCGCCGGGCTCCCCTGCCCGTTTATGCAACACCAAGGTCATGATTGTTTCATCTCCCTGATTTTCCTTATTATCCCGCTTGTCGATATACCCTGCACAAGGGGAATCGTGCGCACGTCCTTTACTATGTCACTGCCGACAATATCCCCGGGTTTCCAGTCGGCGCCCTTGACAAGCACATCAGGTTTAATCTCCCTGATAAGCTCATAAGGGGTCTCTTCACTGAATATGACCACGTAATCGACCATTGACAGCGCGGCAAGCACCTCCGCCCTCTGGTCTTCCGGTATTACAGGCCTGCCCGGCTTGATCCCGGAGACCGAGCGGTCGGCGTTGAGCCCTACTACAAGTATGTCCCCGATTTCTTTTGCCCTGCCGAGATAGCGTACATGCCCTGCATGAAGGATATCGAAACAGCCGTTGGTAAAGACAATCTTTCTGCCCTTTTCCCGTTGCCGTGTGATAATGTTCCTTATGTCCTCCCTCCCGATGATTTTTCCCATGTTCAGCCGTGTTCTTCCCTTACAAAAGTTTTCCCGCAGGCTCTCCTGCCCGTTTATTCAACGTTAAGCTTGAAATCAATTTAAAAACCAGCAATATTTGCCGCAAAAATGTTGTAAAATAATTTTAAGTTCTAAAATCAGATTTTGCAATGTGAAATAGGCACCGTTTCCGAAAGATTAAATTTGACTAATTTGAAATCCACAATTTAAAATTCAGGATGCTGAGCAACCACTTCGGACATTTGTTTGACAGGCCGCTGTCGTCACTGGCCAAAACCGTTGACGTAAATCCCAATATAATCACTATTGCCGGGTTTTTCATCACGGCCGCGGCTGCGGTAACGCTTTCCTACGACCTGCTGGCAGGGGGCATACTGATCCTCGTCGGCGGATTCTTTGACATGTTTGACGGCATCATTGCCAGGACAAACAAAAGGTCCACGGAGTTCGGGGCGTTCCTGGATTCGGTCATGGACAGGTACTCGGACTCTTTTCTGTTTCTCGGGCTTGCAGCTTATTTTTTAAAACACAATTCAATAACCGGCATGAGCCTGAGCCTCGGTTCAATGGTCGGCGCCCTGATAATAAGCTATGCAAGGGCAAGGGCGGAGGGGCTCGGCAAGGAATGCCATACAGGGCTGATGGAGAGGCCCGACAGGATCATACTCATGGCCCTCGGCGCTTTGACCGGACTGATCGTGCCTGCAATGTGGATAATGCTTGTCCTGACCCATTTCACGGTGATACAGAGAATCTACCATGTGTGGAAGGTGACGAGGAGGCCGTGATCGGTTTTTTACGGACACGGAACACGGGTCCGATTCACTGCTTTTTCAGAACTCTATCCCCTTCCGCGCCTTTACGCCGTTTTTAAAGGGATGCTTGACGAGCCGCATCTCCGTCACGTAATCCGCAAGCTCCATCAGTTCCTGCGGCGCCCCCCTTCCGGTGAACACGAGTTCAAGGTGTTCGGGCCTGGCCTCGATGATTTCACGGGCATCTTTCATGGTTGCAAACCCGCACTTCAGGACGGTATTGAACTCGTCCAGGATGACAATGTCGTAGAGGCCGCTTTTTATCTCCCCCACGGAAACCGCTATGGCCTTTTTGACTGAATCCCTGATCTGCCCGGGCCTTGCGTCCCGGTCAAAAAGGGGGGTGGTCTGGTCATTGAACTTTATCACCCTTATTCCGGAGTTCCTCGCGGAAACAATCTCTCCTGAATCACGTGTTCCGCTCTTGAGGAACTGGAGGACGAGGACCTTCCTGCCGTGACCTGCGGCCCTTTCCGCAAGACCGAAGGCGGCGGTGGTCTTGCCCTTGCCCTCCCCTGTGTATACGTGTATCAATCCCTTCGGCATGATAATAACGGCCGGCGATTCAACCGACGGCGGTCTTATGGAGCGGGCGACGGGATTTGAACCCGCGACCTTCAGCTTGGGAAGCTGACACTCTACCGCTGAGTTACGCCCGCATAACGGTAATGCAATATTGTATATTGAGTGTATATATAATTCAAGGGACAAGGAAATCATAATATTGACCTTACAGTTGCATAAAATACCGGCGGCGGAGCAGGGGAGTCCGCCGGGAACGTTTATGCAATCATTAAGGTTATCATTTATCCTTCCGGCGCGGCAGGATTTCTTCTTTGACTTCATCATGTGTATAATAGTAATCCTGCAACCTTGAAATAGTGACGTCGGATACGGCGATGAAAAAAACACTTTTTTATTCCGAACCCGTCGATTCGGTGCTGGACCTGATCGGCAACACGCCGATGGTCAGGATCAACAGGCTGGCCGGTGAGGATTCGGCGGAGATATACGCAAAGATAGAGTTCTTTAACCCGTGCAAATCCGTAAAGGACCGGATCTGCGGCTCTATGATCGAGGCCGCTGAAAAGCAGGGCCGGATAAGGCCGGGCGATACCATTGTGGAGCCTACTTCCGGCAACACGGGGATAGGAATGGCCTTTGTGTGCGCGGCCAAGGGCTACAAACTTGTCCTCACCATGCCCGAGACCATGAGCATTGAGCGGAGGAATATGCTGAAGGCCTTCGGGGCCGAGGTTGTCCTTACCGAAGGCACGGAGGACATGATCGGAGCCGTCAGGAAAGCGGGGGAGTTGGCCGCCGGAAAAGGCTATTTTCAGCCGCAGCAGTTTGAAAATCCGGCCAATCCCGCTGCACACCGCAGGACAACTGCCCGGGAGATACTGAGACAGGCCGGGGATCTTGACGCATTTGTTGCGGGCGTAGGCACGGGGGGCACCATCACAGGGGTGGGGGAGGTGCTGAAAGAAGAGATCGGCGGGCATGTAAGGATTGTGGCCGTTGAACCTGCCAAGAGCCCTGTGCTGTCGGGCGGTAAGCCGGGGCTGCACGATATCCAGGGGATAGGCGCTGGTTTCGTGCCGGATGTCCTGAACATGGACATAATCGACGAGATTATCCGTGTCTCTGATGAGGATGCCCGCGACGCTGCGCTCAGGATTGTAAAGAATGAAGGGATACTGTGCGGCATATCATCAGGGGCGAATTTTTTCGCTGCCGAACGGATAGCGCGGCGCCTCGGAAGAGGGAAAAAGGTTGTCACCCTTTTTCCTGACACCGGCGAGAGATACCTGAGCACCAGGCTGTTTCATTCCGCCAGCACCCGGTACGAGGGCATATGACTGAACCTTGATGTGGCATAAGCAGGCAGGGGGGTCTGCCGTAAAACCACCGGATTCCCCTGCCCCGCGGGCGGTGTTTTTTGCCTCTGCAAGGTAAACTTTGAAGTTGCGTGAGCGGACATGAGAGAATCTGCAGGAGATTCGTATCGGTGGTTCGAAGTTCAGAAGTCGTGAGGCGTTGGGATACCGGAGAAATGAAGATTATTGATACCGTGGAAGACAGCATACTGGATACCATCGGGGGGACCCCCCTCCTTCGCATGGACTCCCTTGCCGGGGGCATAAGCGGAGACGTAACAATCTATGCAAAGCTCGAGGGCTGTAATCCCGGCGGCTCGGTCAAGGACCGCGCCGCCTACCGGATGATACTGGATGCGGAGGAATCCGGGACACTTACAAAAGACAGGGTTATCATTGATTCAACCTCCGGCAATACCGGTATTGCCTATGCCATGATCGCCGCGGTCAAGGGCTACAGGGCGGAGATCGTCATCCCGCAGAATGCGAGCATTGAACGGAAAAAGATCATAGCCGGATTCGGAGCCGGCATAGTATATTCAAGCCCTTTTGAGGGCTCCGACGGCGCCATCAGGCTGGCAAGGGAGATCTATAACCGCAACCCGGATAAATACTACATGCCCGACCAGTACAACAACCCGTCGAACTGGATGGCCCACTACCTGACGACAGGCCCGGAGATTATAGAGCAGACAAGGGGCGGGATCACGCATTTCATATCCTGCCTGGGGACCACTGGCACGATCATGGGAACCGGCAGGGCCCTCAGGGAGTTCAATCCGGATATCAGGGTCATTGCGGTTGAACCGGATGACGCGATGCACGGAATCGAAGGGCTTAAGCATATGGAGAGCTCTATCGTGCCGGGGATATACGACCCGGACTTCCCTGATGAAACCATATACGTCAACACGGATGACGCTTACGAAATGGTGAAGAAAATAACCACCGGGGCCGGACTGCCCGTAGGCCACTCATCGGGCGCCGCCATGGTCGGTGCCCTGCAGGTGGCGCAGAGGCTGGACAGGGGGGTGATTGTGGCGGTCTTCCCTGACGGAGGAGACAGGTACCTGAGCCACGGGATTTAACTGCGGGACGGCGATGCCACTGTAAGAGCATGGTGCTTGATATGTATTTAAAAAGAGACACGATAAAAAAAATGTACGAACATGCATTGAAAGAATACCCTGATGAATGCTGCGGTATCATAACAGGAGACAGCAGGAGGCAGACGGTCCATTTATGCAGGAACATACAGAACAGGCTCCATGCCGGGGACCCGCTGAGATACCCCAGAGACGCCCGCACGGCTTATGTTATCGACAGGGGCGAGTTCGACAGCATCATATCTTCTGCAAGGAGAAAAGGCGAAGGCATAATCGCCTTTTACCATTCCCATACAGAGCACGAGGCCTATTTTTCAGAAGAGGATTTTGCAGCACAGACCGTCTTCGGCGAACCTGAGTTCCCCGATGCCCTGCATGTGGTGATTTCGGTCATGAATGGAAAGATTCATGATATGAAGTGCTTCAGATGGGACAGGGACCTGCAAAACTTTTTTATTGCGGAAGACTGCGCCTAATGCCTGTCGCCTTCGTGAGTTTCCGGTTCGGCAGGCAACTCTTCAGGTTCCGCCGGCTCTATCTGCTCTTTTATGCTTGATAATTCCGACTCAAGCTCCTGGATGCGTTTTTTTTGTGTCCGCGCCAGCTTAACCTTTTTCCACCATGTGGGAATAATGAGGAAAATACCCACCAGCGTGCCTGCCACAAATGGCACCGCCAGCATGACTGAAAAGGGCTTCGAAAAATTCCATTTTATGAATTTCATGGATATTTCCCCCGGGTTCTGAAAAGTGATAATCACGAACACCACGGCGATAAGAAAAGCAAAAAAGAGAAAAAAATGCATAATCCACCTCCTTAATCAACAATTATAATCAAGAGAGCCGGAAAAATAAACGGTAAAGTCTGTTTTCAGGGCATAAAGAAGATGTCTGCGCGGGAACACTCGGGCTAATTCAGGACGATCACATCCTGCGCCTGGGGGCCTTTGGGCCCCTTGACAACAACGAATCTCACTCTGTTACCCTCTTGCAGGGAACATTCACTTTCCTCACACCGAATTGCGCTATAGTGCACAAAGACTTCACCGCCCCGGTCGCGTTTGATGTATCCATAGCCTTTTTCGTCATCAAACCATTTGACAAAACCGGTTTCTCCATCCGTCACTATTACAGCACTTCCTTCCCGTTCATAAAATAAAAAAGCTTTCTTCTCTCAAACAAGGCAGGCTTTTTCAGAAAACTTATACGTAATAATGCAACCCCCCGGTTCATAATGCGAGGATTCGATATTTCCCTATAATTTTTACAACTTGGCGCAGAAATTGTCCAATTTATTATTGTTATAGGAGTATTATCGGTCTTCTCCGGCCGGATCAACGCGTGTTTTCCGTCCCCGTCCTTGCCTTTGACTGATGCTTCTGATAATATCAATAAAACCTGTCCACGGAGAAGGAGTTTCACATTAACAATACAATGGATTCCAACGAATATATAAACGACTTTCTGTACTTTGTGACCAGGCCCGCCGGGGACGGAGGTGAAGGCGCCATGCTTTATTGCTCGGGGGTTAACTTATCCCGCTTTCTTCCCATCACGAAAGGGAGGCACCGCGCGATGTCGAATCCAGCAATGAGGGGCCTTCAGCTCGTGAATCTCGGCGTCAGGGAAATGGCGCTGTCCGCAGGGGCGACTCCAAAGGCCGTGCGCGGCAACCACTGCACGGCCATTGCCCACACGGAGGGCATCTGGTACAAGGAGAGCCTGCTGATAGAAGATGCGCCGGCCTCGTTTCACAATGAAATAACCGCCTATTGTGTGCCCGAGCTTCTCAGGAAAATCGACAGGGCCCTTATGCTGGGAGCCGTCCTTCCCGATGAACTCCTTGCCCCCCGTGAGCTGCAGACCCTCATCTCGGCCATGTGCACTATGTACGGACCTGACCGCCGCCCGGAAGACCGCCGTATCGACAACTAAACCTCACGGTGGCATAACATACCGCCCGCCCGCGGTATTTTTATGCCGCTGCAAGGGTGAAGAAACCTTCCCTTGACAGCCTGTGATAAAATTTATAATAAATATCTGCAACTTCATCTTAATATTGTATAAAGGGGCAGGAGAGCCTGCCGGCAATGCTCTTATAATGCAAGCGTTTTGCAACTGTAAAGGGAGGGGGCGGGCGGTTATGCCGAGGCTGGATGTCAGGGTAAAGACACGGTTGTCTGCAAGGGCGTTCTGTAATAAGAAGGGGATCAACATCCTGATAACAGAGCTGAGCCTCAGCGGGGCAATGATACGAGGTCTGTATGACGGACATCGAGGTCTCTTTACCATCGAGACCGACCTTGCCGGATACGGAAATGTGCATTTTACAGGAGGTCTGGTCAGGCAGGTCAACGGTTCGTCTGTCATTAAACTTTACATTCCTGACAGAACCTCTAAATCAGCGCTGTGGCAATATATAAAGAAGCACCTGCCGTCATCGGATTCCGGCGGCTGCCCCTATTGCGGCAATACAAATCATTCGGGCGGCAGGCATTGTGACCGTTGCGGATGGTTTTTTGACTTCCATGACAAAAATTATCTCGACAGGCATGAGAGGGATATATTCTCGGCCGGCCTTCCCGGCCGCAGTGGTACAACACACATGGAATGTTTCCAGGGGGTGATGAATGCCATGGATACTGAAGTGCTTGAGCACAGGGACGCAAGCCGGGATGAGAATCATGCGTCTTCAACGGAGCATGTACATTCCCTTTACAGCGGGGAAACAGGGATTGAGCCTGCTGATCGCACTCTCCACGCAACAGAGATTGAACTCAGGAGCAGGTACTGTTTTGATTCCATCCTGGGTCACCATCACAGAATAATAGAGACTCTGAAATTCATCTCCCGCGCTGCTGACACCGATGCCGCAGTGCTGATACGCGGGGAAAGCGGTACCGGCAAGGAGCTTGTTGCGCGGGCCCTGCACGACAACAGCAGGCGCAGAGAAAACCCCTTTGTGCCCGTTAATTGCGGCGCCCTTCCGGAGGACCTGCTGGAGACGGAGATGTTCGGCCACGTACGGGGGGCCTTTACAGGCGCCGTAAGAGACAGGGCCGGGTGGTTTGAACGCGCCGCTGGCGGGACCATTTTCCTTGATGAAGTCAGCGAGATGCCCCCGGCCCTGCAGGTTAAACTGCTCAGGGTTCTGCAGTCAGGGGAATACAGCCGGGTGGGCAGCACGGAGATACGCCGCTGCGATGTGCGTATCCTGACTGCCACAAACGCGGATATGGAATGCCTTGTGAGGGAAGGAACGTTCCGGGAAGACCTCTACTACAGGATTAACGTCCTTGACATAGAGCTTCCCCCCTTGAGGGAAAGAAGAAGCGATATTCCGCTTCTGATACGGCACTATCTGAAAATTTACGGTATCAGGCACGGCAGGGGCGCCCTCCGGATGGCGCGGGATGCAGAGGCGCTGCTCCTGTCCTATGACTTTCCCGGCAACGTCCGTGAGCTGGAGAACATTATCCAGAGGGCCGTAATCCTGTCAGACGGCCCTGTTATAGAAACACGCCACCTCCCGACGATCGTCTCTTGTGAGGATGCGCCCTGCATGCAAAAAGAACTTTCCTCCTTCAAGGCGGCAAAGCGGCATGTGGTGGAGCAGTTCGAGCGCAGGTATATTATTGATTGCCTGAAGGCCGCGGGGGGAAACATCACCAGCGCGGCCCGGATTGCCGGAATCAATGTGAAGAATTTTTACGATAAAATGAGAAAATATGCCATAAATCCTCATTCCTACAAGAAAGCCGTCAAACCTCAGTAGCTGTGTCACCCGGCGGCTTCCGTGCAACCCGGCATGGTGTTTTTGCCAATATATCGGCAAAAACACCATGCCGGGTTCCCTGCCGATACAATAAGTCTCCTCTGTTCCGGTTAACGCGCCGCGGATAAAATGCAGATTATCCGGCCTGTTGCATGTAAATCCCGAGGGGTGTGCCCGGTAGCATGCAAATTGCAAAGAGTACAATGCCACACCATCAAGGGCCGGGGGATTTTTTATTTAACAAAATCACACTGCTGTGCCCGGCCCTGTAACCAAACTCACTGAAGAGGAGACAACAGCTTATGCGTAGTGCACTCGAAGTCTTTGCATGTCCGGTATATACATTGCTGCGGGGCCCGCCGCGGGGAAAGGATGCAACATATGTAACGGGCGTATACCGGATAAGATGCCGGACGGCCCGTGTGTGTCCGTGTTTTTATAAAGTTGAATAATTCAATTAAAGAAGGAGACATTCTATGGCAGAGGCAAAAAAGAAGGATTCCAGAAGCGGCACGGTCAAGGTGCTTGTTGAAATGCAGGTGCCGAAGGGACAGGATGCCGCGCAAAGCCTGAAAATGGCCATGGGGTTCGGTGCAACCGGTTTTCAGGTGGACTACGAGTACGAACCGGTGCCGGCCGGGCCGCCCACGGACCCGAAACTGGCGATGGAACTCGAGGAAAAACGCGAGGAAACCATTATTGTCCGGGGTACGGTTGATGCCGACAGGATCGAAGATCTGAAGGCGCAGCCCAATATACTCGGTGTATGGCCGGACACTGAAATCGCACCGTTCGGCAACGGGGAAGCCGGGGAGGAGGGATTTGCGCTTGAACCCGGACAGGCCTCGGGGAAATGCCCTATCCCTCCCTGCGACTGTGATCAGGGCACCGCTGCATGCTCAAAGGGGACACTTGCGGATGTCCGCAGATACCTCGGGGTGGACCGGATATGGGCGGCCGGAATCCGGGGCCAGGGGATTGTCATCGGAATCGTCGACGGCGGGATTACCGCGGCGGGCCGCGTGACGGGCGGCACGATCCCGAGAGTGATCGGCGGCTGGCCCGCAAAAGACTGGGGCACAAAGGCGGCGTGGGGACGGCACGGCAACATGACCGCCACCGACGCCCTGGGGATGGCCGACCGCGCAAACATCTACGATATCAGGATATCCGACGGTAATGCGATTTCAAATGCCCTTGCCGGATTTCAATGGGCCATCACCCGGTACAAGAAAGACGGCACCCCGCATATCCTCTCAAACAGTTGGGGCATCTGGCAGGAGTCCTGGGATAGAGTCTACGCAAGGGATCCTAATCATCCCTTCACCCGCAAGGTCGTTGAGGCCGTCAATGAAGGAATCATTGTCCTCTTTGCAGCCGGAAACTGCGGCGAGGGCTGTGCGCCGGGCAAGTGCGGCAAGGATGTGGGCCCTGGCAGGAGCATATGGGGGGCAAACGGACATCCGCTTGTCATGACAGTGGGGGCAGCCAATATCCGGGGCCGTTTGATCGGTTACAGCAGCCAGGGACCCGCAAGCCTTGATCCTCACAAACCGGACTTTTGCTCGATAAGTCATTTCACAGGCTACTTCCCATGTGACACGGGCACGTCCGCCGCCTGTCCGGTTGCAGCAGGGGTCGTGGCGTTACTCAAACAGTGCAACCCCTCCCTCTCACCGCAGAGGGCAAAGAATGTATTAAAACAGACGGCAAAAAATATCGGCCCTCACGGGTGGGATCAACATTCAGGTTCCGGGATTATCCAGGCAAAGGCGGCATATGACCTCATATGCAGGAAACCTCCGCGGTGCCGGAAATACCGTGTGTACGCCGCGCGTTACCTTGAACTGTACCGCAGGACGAAGAACCGCAAATACCTGTGCCTGTATTACCGGTATCTGGGGGCATACTACTGCTGCCTGTACCGCGCGACGAAGAACCGCAAATACCTCTGTGCGTGTTACCGGTACTATGCCGCCTACTTCAGGTGCATGTACCGGATAACGAAAAAGCGCAAATACCTATGCCTGTATTACCGGTATCTGGGGGCATACTACTGCTGCCTGTACCGCGCGACGAAGAACCGCAAATACCTCTGTGCGTGTTACCGGTACTATGCCGCCTACTTCAGGTGCGTGTACCGGATAACGAAAAAGCGCAAATACCTGTGCCTGTATTACCGGTATCTGGGGGCATATTACTGCTGCATGTACAGGATAAGCAGAAACAAAAAACATCTGCTCCTTTGTAAACGCTATACCATTGCCGCACGTAAGTGCCGGTAAACAAAGGGAATCAATCTTTTTAAAGGAGGACATAACATGGGTTGCGAAGAAAAAATCTTTACCGAGGCAGGGCTTGAGCCGGAGATGGACGTTGAAGAGGAACTGATGCCCGGCGGGGAGCTTGAGCCGGAGATGGACGTTGAAGAGGAACTGATGCCCGGCGGGGAGCTTGAGCCGGAGATGGACGTTGAAGAAGAGCTGATGCCCGGCGGGGAGCTTGAGCCGGAGAT
>Ga0256839_1004335_pt1 | contig 13945 bp, 14 predicted proteins | sample 354166metaG_FD_185968 | JGI IMG/M metagenome (GOLD analysis project Ga0256839, IMG submission 185968) | Hydrothermal vent microbial communities from Mid Atlantic Ridge, Atlantic Ocean - 354-166 | ecosystem: Environmental > Aquatic > Marine > Hydrothermal vents | place: Atlantic Ocean: Mid... | reverse complement strand
TAGTGAAGTTGCGTTCTGAGTACTTCTTTGATGAGGGGCATCGTGAGATGTTTGAAGTGATGCGTGTACTTGAAGACAGGGGCTTTACTCTCTCAGCTGAGACGGTGAAATCTGAGTTGATGTCTTTGCAGAGTAAGGCTTTGGACTCTTTGACTGGTGTAGTGGTGGCAGAGCCTATACCTGCGGTGTTGTATGCTGTAGAGAAGTTGGGAGAGTGGCATAAAAAAAGAGAACTTTATCAAGGGGCTGTGGCAGTGATGCAAGGGCTTCAAATGGGCGATTTGTCTTTAACGCTGGGTAATCAGATGGGTAAGGTGGTAGATGGTCTTGCTATGTCTGAGGAGAGTGATACACCTACTTTTGCAGAACTTGAAGAGCAGTTTGCCAATGAAGCCCCTGCTATGAAGTTTCCTACAGGGCTTAAATTTTTAGATGTCAAGAGTGGCAGTGGGGTAGAAGCAGGGCAACTCATCGCGGTGATGGGGGGAGAGGATGCAGGTAAAACCTCTCTTCTCACACAGATACTTAGACACATGACAGCGTGTGGTCACAAGACACTCTTTTTCCCTTTGGAATTTTCTACTAGGAAACATATATCGCAAGTTAAAAATAGACAGAACTTTAACAAATCACGTTTTTTACTTGAGGATAGATTTACTGATCTCTATGACATCGAGGCAAAAATAAAAGAGCAGGCCTTGGGTGGCTGTAAAATCTTTGCGATTGACTCTCAGATGGTGGTCACGGTCAGTGGGAACTGGACAACACAGGAGCAGATGGAGTCTGAAAAGTTTAGGGTGCTTCAGCGGCTGGCTATAAAGTATGAAATCATCATCTTTTTTGTGTGTCAACAAAGTAACGCCCATACCGCAGGTGGGGCTATAGCCCCTATGGGGTCTAAAAAGGCGGTGCATTATGTGCATGAAATTTGGTATATAGAGAAACAAAAGCTACAGTTTTCTGAAGATGGTGATGAGTCAAATAAGGGGATGCGTAACTTTATGCGTACGAAGTCTAAAACAGGAGGGTATTTTAAAAAGCCTATGTTACTAGACCCTGTAACCTTTGAGTTTAGAGGGGTTCAGTTTGACGAAAATGACCCACGAAGCACAAAAACAGTAGGCTCAGGGAGAAAGCCTTATAAAAACAATGCCCCTGCGACAGTAGAGTATGAGATGGAAGATGCCCAAGGTAATGTGTCTGCACTTGAAGACCCTCATTTGTGGGATAAAAAAGATGTTCCTTTTGAGTTGCCGAAGGAGTAGGAGATGTCTTTAAAATTAAAAGCAAAAGAAGAGTTACAGAAGAGGCAGGCTCGTAATGTATTGATACGTCGTGGTGGGGTAGATGGTTTTTTGCTTTATATGCATACGGTATTTAAACATCACTACAAGAAAGAGTTTAGGCAGACATGGTGGGACCCGATGTTGGCTACTGCTTTGATGGATATCTACGAAGGGAACATAGACAGACTTGTGGTAGAAGAGCCACCACGACACGGGAAAACAGAACGTATTGTCCGGATGTTTAGTTCGTATTGTCAGGGGCTAGATGCACATATAAAGTTTCAGTATGGTACCTACTCTGGGACGCTGTCGGTACTTACGGCAGTGGATACCAAGGAGATTATGGAGTCTGATATTTATGCTGAGTTGTTCCCCCATGTGCAGTTTTCGCAAAAGCTTAACCTAAAAGAACACTGGAAGCTTACGAGTGGTTCTGAATTTTTGGCTACTTCTGTGGGTGGTTCTAACACGGGTATAGGTGCTGAAATATTTATAGGGGATGACTTGCTTAAAGCAGCAGACGCAGACTCTAAAGCAAGACGAGATGAAGCGTATAATTTTTATGAGTCCTCCGCATTGACACGGCTAGAGGGGCGTAAGGCGGTTATACTCATTATGCAAAGGCTCCATGAAGATGATGTTGTGGGGCGTGTGCTTAAAAAGGGCAAGTTAGTAGAAGATGGTGGGCTGTGGCACAGGATAAGCCTACCTGTCATCAATAAAGAAGAAGTAGTGTACACATACAGAGATATGGTGGTGGTGCGTCCTAGACTGACGCCACTCGATGCAGGGACGATGAGTCTAAAGGAGATACAACAAAGAAAATTAGAGATGAGTAATGTTGAATTTAAACGGCAGTATATGCAAGATGCAGAAGTCTCTGAGGCAGGGCACTTCAACAAGGAAGACTTCACTTATGTTACTGATGTGGAGATACCACCTCAGTATGTGAACATACTGGTAGACCCTGCGGAGAGTGAAGAGGCTTCGGCTGATGATAGAGGGGTAGTTGCAGTCGGTAAGAGTACAGATGTCTCTGAGGTAGTGACTACCGTGGTGATGGATGGTCGTTTTGGTAAATGGGATGTGTACGGTACAAGTGAGCAGATAATGTTTATGATGTTGAAATTCCCTGATGCGATGGTGCTGATAGAGGGTGCAGGTGGAGGGATTACTCTTGGTAAGGTGCTTAAAAAAGAGATACTTATATATAACGCCAAAGCACAACGTGAGGGCAAACCCCAGATACGTAATGCCATCGTGGTGTTTAAACCTGACAACAAAGTGTCTAAAAATGAGGGCATAAAACTGATGACTAACCCACTAGAACAGCATGTCTTAAAATTTTACAAGTTTATGGACGAGGGTTTTAGGACACAACTTGAAAAAGAGTTTTTACGTTTTAACCCTGAGCGTAAAGGGAACGTGGACAACTGTATAGACCCTTTGAGCAAGTCATTTATGTTGCCACAGTGTACGGCAAAACGTAATGTGTCAGACAAGCCAAAGGCAGTACAGCGACATGGCAAGAGTGGACAAACCAATGCATGGAGAGGGGTGTAGGATGGCATATGACAAAGAAGTAAAGATAAAAGTAAGAGCATTTTATGAGTGCAATAATGTGAGTATGGCCAAAGCAGCTGAACACTTTGAGAGCCTAGGATATGAAGTAAAGCTCAAAACGATGCAGAGCTGGGCTGGTGAAGAGAAGTGGCAAAAAAATAAATATGAGTCCTTGCGGCAGGCTGTCTCTTCTTTGGTGCCTGTGGAGGTATTGGACTCGGTGGGGGATAAGATTAAGGCTTCCATAGTTGATGAGATGGTGGATGATGTGGATGGGGTGATTACGCCTGAGATAGATGAAGCTGTGATAGAGGCAGTAAGTGAAGAACTTATTTGGGGACAGCTTAACAAAAAGGCACTCATGGGAGAGCTTGCACAAAACCTTCATAAGACAAAAGTGATAGCGGCAAACAGTACTTCTATATCGGTAAAAGCAACGTATCACAGCATGGTGATAAGCACGATACAAACAGTGCATGGCAAAAAAGTGCAGATGGTTCCACAAGACCCTAGTCATAAGATGCAGAGTGAGGAAGATATAGACAAGATGGACACGGAAGCATTATTAGAAATATTGGAGAGATAAAATGGCTATAAAAAAAGCGAAAAGATGGGGTGATACAAAGTGTGGGCGTTATGTTAGTGATGTAGATAGATTTGCTCAAGTAGACAATAAAGACAGGAGAGTTAGTTTGGAAGATGTACTCTCTACCTCGCCTATAGTGGAGTATCTAAAGGATTCTGCCCAAAGAAGAAATATTTCTGTTTCTCTTCGTTTTGAACAAATCTTTTTATATGTGATGTTTTATGATTTACTGAAAGGGGTCATTATTCCAAATAGAGGTTCAATTAGAGAAAAAAAAGCAAAGCTAAGATTGAATAAGGATGAACAAGTAAAATTCCCGAAGATATATATGCACCCACTTTTAAAGAAGCTCATGAGAAATGATGCACAAAAGCGGAGGATGTCGGTTTCATTTTATGTTTATTTTATTTTGATTATTTACAAATTAAGGATGAATATCTCTCTTGTTACCTCTATCTCCCCCCCTATATTTAAAATGATTAAAAGCATAAAATACAAGCTTAAACCAGAAGTATCTTTAGCGAAATGAAGGAACCAGATGCAAAAAGAAAAGATAAGATTAACTGAGGCAGAAAAACAACTCAATAAAGAGCGTGCGCAGTACGATGTGGCAAAAGAAAATTATGAGGGACTAGAAGCAAAGCTTGAAGAAGACTTTCTAAAAGAGTTGCCTAACTTGCTTAGTGAGGAAGAGCGTGATATTTTGGAGCTAGATGGAAATGTGGTAGATCAGTACAAAATCCTCCTTGGAAAGCATAATGCTTTTGTGGAAGATAAGCTAGAGGAAGAAAAACTTGCCCTTGATGCCTTTGCTACTGAGATAGAAAAAAAAACAGAAACACTTCAATCATTAGAAGCTGAAGATGCTTTTATGGAAAAATACCCCGATGTGGATTTTGAAGCGATGAGTCATTTTTTTCAGGAGGAGATGAGCCGTTCTCAAGTTGAAGCAGCTAAGAAGGCAGCGGTAGAGGGAGATGGTGATGACCATGAGCTTTTTATGGAGCAGATTATGAATGCCCATAAAGGAAGCACTGTGAAAATTGAAGATGAAGAGACAGATTTACCTGCGGATTTATCGGAAATCCCTGGGGAAACTGGAGATATAGACGGTGATGTGGAAACAAACGAAGCAGACATGGCGTATTTGAGAGCCATCGGTCAAGCATAATATAAACACAAAAGGAAAAAAGAATGGTAAACAGTAACGCATATGTAGAGAGAGACCCGAAAAAAGCACTGGCAACGGCAAGACAAGTTGTAACAGCTTACGCAGAAGACAGCAAATTTAATGGGCTTATGGGGATGACCTCGAATGCTATTATCAAGACACAAGATGAAAGACACGATGGTGTGGCGTTGGTAGAGATAGGATTTAGAGCACCTATACGAAGTGCGGGTACTAAAGGTAACGATAACTTAGGTGATGGGGAAGAAACAAAAAGATTTTATATGAAAGTTGAAGGTACGGTGTTGGCTCAACCTGTGACGAGTAAACATAAAAAAATCACAAAAGCATCCACTGCCGCAAATTTTAGAGAGGAAGCGAAAGAAGATTTATCTGAATGGCTCACGTATAAAATGGATGGTGAACGATTTTCTAAATTGTCTGAAGCTTGTACTAAGGTTATAAGTACTAAAGCAGATGGTTCTATGGTTTATGATACCACAACACTTGCAGCTGGTGACGTTATGACTGTGGCAGCTCTACGTAATGGGCTAAAGGCTGCAAAAAATGGATACACGGATGCAGCTGGGAAATTCCACCCTAAACTTAAACCTTTTAAGACAAAGAGAGAAACAGTTAATGGAGTACCTGCGACTTCTAAAATCTTTGTAGCTAATCTTGGTGCTGATTCTATTACTCATCTTAGAAATGATGCGGAGTTTGATAATCTGATGAAGGCACTGAGTGATGATGATAAAAAATTGTATCCTTTTGCTGGGTCGATTGGTATCTTTGATGAAGAACTCGTTGTGGTAGATGTGGGAACGTGGAGTGAGTCTGATGTAGGATGTGTGCGTTCTGATACGCCTGCGTGGATAGATATCCACAAGCAAACAGTGGGTGGGTTTGACACTTATGTTGCAGGTGATGCAACTGAAACAGAGATAAACCTCATTTTAGGTGCAAGTGCAGGGGCAATGCCTTTTTCACAAGTCCCTGAATGGATTGAAGATGGTACGGTAGATAGTGGTCGTAAGATTAAAATGATTATCGACGTGTGGACTGGATTTGAAAAATGTAAGTTTGTTGGTAAGACGGCAGCAGAGACAGCATCTGTATATCATAACGAAGATTTCGGTGTGTTAGCTATCCCTGCAACTGTAGTGTAGAGATAAAGGGCTGTCATGAGAATATTTGCACCAAGTACTAGAATGGTTCGTTTTACTGGGGAGTTTGACTTTCCTGTAAAATTTGTGAAGTATTATAAAGGAGAGCCTAAGATTGTACTTAATAAAGATGATGTGCTAGTCTTGCCTGCTCCTACGGCGATGAAGGTTTCTAGGAAGAGTAATTTTGAGCTTGTAACGTTTGAAGAACAGGCAGAAATGCTTGGGCAGAGTACCACTGAAGCGGAAGCAGAAGCCAAAGCACCTGAAATTGTGATTACTAAAGTAAACATCATGGATGAGTCTTTGGTTACTTTGCAGATGATTAAAGACTTGTGTAAGCAGCACAAAATCACCATAGGTAAGAAAAAGAGAGTAGATTTAGTTTCTTTGCTTCTTCCTTTTTTAGGGTAGTTACAAATGGTAAAAGTGGGTGATGTGGTTTTAGCCATACGTTCAAAACTTGGTGACATGAGCAGCGAGAAACAACGCTACTCTGACCCTGAGATAATAGACGCGGTAAACTCATCACTTGCACATATGAGCGAAGAGCTTTTGTGCTTTCGCCGTACGTGGTTGATACCGTACAAAAATAATATGAATAGATATGAACTTCCAAGTGACTTTTTGAGGTTGATTTCTGTGCGATATAATGAGGCTCTTATTTGTGACATAGAGAGTATGGAACATAGGGAGCAAGATAGTTATGCTACCTCTGGGATGTCTGCTGCACTTGATGGGCAAACAATACACCTTTTTAATATACCTGAGACAGAGAACGTAGATATAATAAAACTGTACTATAACCACTATGAGACAGTATCAGATGACAGAGAGACGCTTCCTTTACCAAACTCTGCAAAAGAGGCGATAGTGTATTATGCTTTAGGGTTAATGTATGAAAATAATGTAAGCTCTAAAGGCATAGAAAAAAGTAATAGATATAAACAGCTCTACGCGATAGAAATGCCTAAACTTGCCTCTCGTATGCGTCATAATGTACAGAGTAAAAACATTCGCAGTCGTCATGTGAAGGTGTAGTTATGTCACTAGAGCTCACTACACTATTTGGGTATATGGATAAAATATCTAAAGAGTTAGAAAAAAACGTGTTAGTAAAAGACACAATGGACGGGATGTTACACCGTTTAGATACCACTGAAATATCACAAGAAGTGTTAGATAAACTGCTTGTAGAGTATGTACAGTATTTAGTGCTTTCACTTTTGGGAATAGTTATAGAGAGGGCTTCTGCATTTCCTTTATTGGAGAAAGAAGAAGAGGCATTGGATGCGGATATCGCGTTGCTTTTGAAGAAAAAAGACCAACAGGTACGAAATATGCAGCTACTAGAGGCCAGAAGAGACAAAGAGCAAGAGAAACTGAGTAAGGAATTGGCTTTACTAGAGATGCAAATAGCTGGGTTTACTATGAATGACAAGTATAATGTGATGGTGAATAATGGGGAGATGATATCTCTCTTTTCTCAAACCAAGCTAGACCCTACACAGTGGATGAAAGATGTTGTCGAACATTTAGCTAACGATTTAGGATGATGCTATGCAGATAGATAATGTGGTACTTGATTTTAATGTGGTGGCTCAACACTTAAGAGGTAGTAGTTTAGTGACACTAGCTAAGACATCTTTGAGTAACAGGCTAGAGCAGAGTGAAATTTCTCAAGAAGAAAAAGATAGACTTATAGTGGATTTTGACAAGCAGTTGTCTTTATTTTTGTTGCCAGAGGTTATAAAACTTTCTTTTTCTTTTCCTTTATTGGTTAAAAAAGTCAGGCAAGCAGATGAGAAAATAGAGATGATGATAGCAGAAAAAAATACACTTTCTACAGAAATAGATATTTTAGATATGGTTATAGCAAACGCTCCTGAGAAGATAGAAGCAGAGATAGAAATACTTATAAAGCAGAGAGATGGCATAACTAACTACTACAAAAGCAAAACCTTAAAGAGTTTGACTGAGCTGACAGCACTCTTTGCCCAAAATGGGCTAAGTCCTGATGATTGGGTAAAAGCCAAGATAAGGGCTATTTCTACTTCATTGTCTGGTCATATGGTCTAAGAGGTTAACGATGGGCATACCAATAAAAATACAGTCCTATAATGCAAGGTTTTCTCTTTATGAAAACGCAAAGTCTAATCTGCTGGGTGATCGTATGGCTAAAAATAGATGGGGTAATAAGTTTATAGAATATTATAACAGATACAAGGAGCCTACTTCTACGGGGATGTTGGGTATTTATAACTTTACCGCTGGGATGAGGGCTTCTGTAGTGACCATCTCTTCTATAGGGGTTGACCTTGGTCGTGTGAACGCTTTTTTAACCATATTTGATAGCAAAATCACTACTTATGATGGGGTGCTTAGCACTTCTGCAAGTGTGGAGGTACTGGCTGATTTGGTCAATCCTATTACTCAAATACCAGAACCTCTTGTGGGGAATGTGTCTTTTACTTTTAATGTTCAAAATCCTGATGTGGATTATGTGAGTTGGGTAAATGGGGATAGTGAGTTGTCTTATTTTCTAAAACTTCTGGCTGAAGATGATGTTTCTACTATAGCGGGGGAGAGCACTGTAGTAGATATCCTTTTTTTAGATCTAAAATCTTTTTTAGATGAGCGTGTTTTGACGCTGGAGGAAAGTATAGATACACTTGTAAACAATGAGGGAAGGATAGGTGATGACTTAGAGCTTATGTCTCATCTTGGGGTAGAAGAAACACTTGCAAAAGAGATAGACCGTCCCTCAAAAATAAAAAAGATATGGTTTCAGTTTGAAAAAAAAGTATCACCTCCTCCAGACTTTGACAACCCAGATAGTGCAGGGTTTGACCCTAGTTACCAGTGGTGGCAAGAGCAGCAATTTCAAGAAAGAGAAGTAACGGTTGAGGGTAAAACACATACTATATACGGGATAGCTGATGCGATAGATGACTTTCAGGACTATTGTGTTTTAGAGGGTAATAAGGTGAGGCTTAAAGAGGAAGTATTTGCGTTACCTGGATGGAAAGTATATTGGTTTGTAAATACCTTTTTGGCTGTAGATGCTCAGGCAAAAAAGAAAAGCTGGATTCTTCGTTTATTTGATTTTGTTTTACTTGTTGTTGCTATTTACTTGACTGCAATAAGTACTAACCCTATATGGTTGAAAGTGCTTGTTATTTCTACTCAAATAGGTGGGTATCTTGGGGTCGTCTCTCCTAAAGTTGCCCTGATTGTGTCAGTGGTTAGTTTTGGATATGGAGCGATAAGTACTAACTTCTCTGCGATGTCTAGTATGCAGGTCTTTTCCTGGACTGTTAAGAATATGGAGCAGGTCTTTAAAATGGTGGAGATGTATAAGGCTATAGATATAAAAGAACAGATGTTGGCAGAGGCAAAAGATGCAAATGCAAACAAGGGGTTGGTAGAACAGCAGAATGAAGTGATGGAGTTTATCTATGATCGTGGGAATAATCAGCACGAAGAGATGGTGATGTCACTGTATGTTTTTTCTCCTCCTTATAGGCATATATAGCACTATAAACCATGTTTTAATATTTCAAAACTCCCCCCCCTATATTTAAATTGATGTATTTATCTATACTCTGTTCTATATGATATAAAAAGGATAGATATGAAAAATACTTCTATGTTTTCTACAATGGGAATGAGCAGAGAGATGTTAGATGATATAGGGCTTGGTTCTGTCCCTGTTGATACAGATATTGTTCAAGTGAACACAGATGTACCTGACGTGGGGTCTTCTTTTTCTATGGGCAATCTTCAGGGTATAGGTACCTTGGCATCTGTGATAGGTGGACTGATGGCAAGCCGTGATGATAATAAATTTAAAAAGAAAGTTTATCAAGAGGAGACGGCACGGGCAAAAAGAGAAGAGGTAAGGGCAGAGAAGTTTAGGAGTGATTTTGCTAAAGGATGGCAATGACACGAGAAGTAAAAATAAGTCTTCCTTTCGCACAAGGAACGGCGTTTAAACTTTATTTTTGTAATAAATATGCAGTGCCTTTTCATAATACAACAAGAGAGCTTGTTCTCGGAGCAAGCGGTGAAGTTATTGTGGATTTGGAAGTGAACGCTGAAGATACATGTTGGAAAGTAGATCTTTTAACTCATGATAATATTTTTTGGGTTCACGAGGCAGAGGGTGTACAAAATGTGGATATGACTATGCGTCAATATCCACAGAGGAGTCTACTTACTCTCTCGGGCGACAAGGATTCTCTTCCTAATGTTGTAAACGCCATAGATATGTCTATGTGTTATGGGGTTCTGACGCAAGAAGAGCAAAGGCTTATGTGTAGATATGACAAATACTATGAGGATGGGCAAGATATGTTGATTTGTGACATAGATGCAAAGGTGGGGGTCACTTATGTCTAAAAACACTGTAGGCTGTAAAAGTTCTTCTTCTTTTGTGGAGAAAATAAAATTTGTGATACACAAGTTCACGACTTTGTCATTTAGTGATATTAAAGAGACGGACAAGGTAAAGCATTTTACACAATCAGACAAAGTGAAATTAGATGCCTTACCTGTGGATTTGAAGAATAGATTAAATGCTTTAAAATTGGCAATAGCTTCTGATGATACTGCTCTTGATTCTTTTCAGGAGGTAGCAGACTTTATTAAAGAGAACAGGGTGATGCTTGCATCTTTAAGGTTAAGTTCTGTGAGTGAGACGGAGGATTTTAAACATTTTACTTTAGCAGAAAAACTAAAGTTAGCGTGTTTAAAGTGTGACCCTGGCTCTATGCCTCCAGAGATGTCTTTATTGGGGACAAACCCACAAGTGCTTACTCGTGGAGATGTGTATATTGAGCAAGGAGCCACGGCAAAAGACAATAGGAATGTATATTTAGATGACAATATACAGATAGATGTGACTGCTATAGATGCAGAGACAGAGGGGTCTTATGCTGTGGTGTATAGTGTTGCTGACTGGGAGGGGAGAATAAGTACAGTGAACAGGACTGTGCTAGTAGAAAAAAGTACTCTAGCTCCTACTATTACTTTAGTGGGGGATGCTTTAGTCCAAGTGAATATCAATAGTCCTTATGTTGAACTGGGAGCTACAGCCTCAGATGTAAGAGATGGAGTTGTAACGCCTACAGTAAGTGGCACTGTCAACACTGCGTTGGCAGGGGATTATACTATTACCTATATAGCTACAGATAGTGATGGTAACAGTGCAACAAAGACAAGACTTGTACAGGTGGTAGGTGTGCCTACTATCTCTTTAGTGGGTGATTCTGTGGTGACTTTACATGTGGGTGAGAAGTGGATAGATCCTGGAGCTGTGGCTACAGACCCAGTGAATGGGGCATTAATTCCTAACGGGAATAATAGTTTTAGTGCAAATGTAGTAAAGACGGTGACGCGTACCTATACTGTGCCTGCCTCAGAAACAAGTACAGGACAATCACTCAATGTTACTAGAACCGTTCATGTTATACGTGTGTTAAATGACCCCTATTATGGTCTTACCGAAGTTCTGATAGAAAAAGATGGTTATATGTATGTAAAGGACTCCCTAAATGAGGTAGGAACGTTTGATGGTAAACTATGTAATGCTGATGGCTCTGCATATATCCCTACCTCTACACAGTATGCACAAGATGGGAAAATAGACTTACGTAATGGAAAATATATAGATACTGGGCGTGTGTTCCATCCTTTTCAGTCTTGGACACGGACGCAGCGTTATGACCAAGGGGATGGTCTATGGAGTGAAGTAAAAATGGTTCACAAGACAAACGGTTCTACTTCTATTTATTTTTTAGATAATGGAGTATTTGTGTTGGCTAGGATATGGTTGGCACCTTCTAGCTATCTAGAGGCTACTTACAAAATAAGAGAAGGGTTACCTTTTACTTTGGGGTCTGAGATACTAGATAATCCAACTTTTTCTGTTTCTAAAAATGCCTATACTAAGGATGATGGAGCACTGGGGATACATTGGGAATATGATAGTACTTCGGCTCCAGCCTTTCAGGAAGATTCTGTTCACATTACAAGTAGTCTTGCTGCTACATGTTATGTTAGAACGAAGGCCCTGGAACTACAGTTGTTAACTAGATACCGTTTTGCTATAGAGGTATTAGAAGCAACGGGTAGACTTGAAGTGAGACTTAATGCTGAGACGATCATGGTTGTAAATACTGTGGGGGTGCATGTATATGAATTTGCTTCTGTTACTACTCCTATTACTGTAGAGTTGCGTTCATTAGATGCTTTTGAAACGATGCGTGTTACGAATGCCTCTCTTAAAAGAATTGTTTAGGAAAGGAGGAAGTGATGGCTTGTGTACAAGATATAAAAAAAACCAACTCTGCACAAAAAATATCGAGACTCTTGAGAAAACTTGGAAGATTGGACTATGATGATTTGACGGCGGAGAAAGGGTATGTGCCATACAGTGTAGCTGATAAGCAAGTGCTGGAGGATATTCCTGTTGATATATTAGAGCAGTTACAACTACTAGAAGAACTACTTTTGCCTTCTGCGGGACAAGGACATAGTTTAAATGAATTGGTCATATTTGCAAAAAAATACAGAGGAAAACTGGAAAACTTGACTTATGCAGACTTAGTGGGGAGTTTAGGATATAGGCATTTTACAGCGGAAGAGAAATTCAAGCTTGAATGTTTTGAATGTGAAAATCCAGATGAGTCACAATACCCACATATAGAGAGTAATAGTAAACACCTATATGTGGTGCCTGGTATAGTGCAAGAACCAACAATAACAGCTAATACAACAGACGTGTACGTTGTTCCACCTGTGCTACTACCTGGCTTATTCTTTGACCCGTCTATTGTTGCAAAAGCTGGTGCATATGGGGTACTGACTCAAATGAATTCTTCAACTCTCAAATGGACTACAGATAGTGCTTCTACTGTACCCAGATACATGTATTGTAGGCTGTCATTAGCCCCTTACGGTTTACTGCGTAGAGACTTAGTAATAGGCGAAACTATCACACTGACGGGGAGAATCAAAGTAAGCAGCCTAATTGGCTATATGGATTCTGTATACCTTACCCTTAATAAGTACACGCCAAGTATTAATAATACTTGGGAAGAGTTCAATATTACTGTGACAGTTAGTGCCAACATTAGTGCAGTTGCTTGGATTGGGTTTTTTGCACCACCAGGAGAGAGTATAGAGGTACAGGATTTTAAAATAAGACCCGTGAATTAGAAAGGATAAATATGAGCCTATGGACTAGTTTTATAAACATATTGCTTTATTGGCAATATTAATCATATTATATAAAAGGATATAAAATGGCAAAGATATACATATTGAGTACGGACACACTCGACCCAAAACAAGGGGCTACAGCAGATGATGTTCAAGATGGAGATTTGACAGGGCAGATACAGTCCACCCCACCAACAATAGATACAAGTATAGGCACAAATAATATTGTTTTGTCTGTCACAGATAGTGATGGGAACACAACTAGTGTTGCAAATCAAATAATTAAACATGATTACAGGGATGAGGTACAGACTGTAGATACATTGAGGCAAACAGTAGAAGACTGGGCAATAGACCCAAGTGAACTGAATGCTCAAAAAATAGTGCATGCCAACACTGGAGCCATTAGCACATTTATAGGTGTATTTAATTATAAGTTATATATTGGGGACGTGGTTCGTGAGCGTATTAAAAGTTTTAACCTAGATGTCTCTAGGTGGAATGTATCTTCAGGTGTAGATTTTACAGGGATGTTTGCTAACTGTACAGGGTTTAATCAGAATATTGGCGGTTGGGATGTATCTTCGGGGACACACTTCTCTGAAATGTTTCTTTCTGCTACTTCATTTAATCAAGACATTGGCGGTTGGGATGTATCGGCAGCAGTGGCGAAAGAGAATTTTACACTATATGGCATACTGGACAATGTTAATAATCCTTTTTATGAATATGTTGACACGGAAGCCCCAGTTATCACAATGCAGGGGTTACAGAGAATAGATATGGTTAAGGGGGTTGAATATGTAGATGCAGGAGCGACAGCAACTGATACGGACAATGGAGACTTGACAAATCTGATTACTGTTTCAAACTCTGTAAACAGTAATATTCCTGGGGAATATAGAATAGACTACGAGGTCAGTGATGCTTCAGGGAATACTGCTACTTTAAC
>Ga0256839_1004334_pt1 | contig 13948 bp, 9 predicted proteins | sample 354166metaG_FD_185968 | JGI IMG/M metagenome (GOLD analysis project Ga0256839, IMG submission 185968) | Hydrothermal vent microbial communities from Mid Atlantic Ridge, Atlantic Ocean - 354-166 | ecosystem: Environmental > Aquatic > Marine > Hydrothermal vents | place: Atlantic Ocean: Mid... | reverse complement strand
CTGATGGTGGCATGGAGGCCACCCTTGGCGGTTGTCTGCGCTATTTGCAAAATCACGCGTCCACGCGTTTGATCCTGTGCGGCAATGAACAAAAAATCAGCGCCTTTCCCATGGCCGGTGAATTACGCAGCCATTTTTCTGATCGAATGGAATTACATCATTGTGAAGATGTGGTGACCATGACCGACAAGCCGATGTTGATGGTACGCCGGGGGCGTAATACGTCTATGTGGCATGCGATTGAGCTGGTCAAAAAGGGTGAGGCTGGCGCGATTGTCTCCTGTGGCAATACGGGGGTGCTGATGGCGATGTCGGTATTGCAATTACGGATGCTGGAAGGCATTGAACGCCCGGCGATTACGGCCCTATGGCCGTCCAATCGTGGACGTTGCGTGGTGCTGGATGTGGGGGCCAATGTAGAAGCCAATGCGAACCAGCTGGTGCAATTCGCGATTATGGGCGAAGCATTTTTCCGCGCTCTTGAGGGCAAGGAAAAGCCGAGCGTCGGCCTTTTGAATGTTGGCGCGGAAGAATTAAAAGGCCATGACCTTATTCGCACAGCGGCAAGAATCCTCCGCGAAGCGGATCCGAAAATGGCTTTTCATGGCTTTGTTGAAGGCGATGATATTGCCAAGGGCACGGTGGATGTTATCGTAACCGACGGCTTTACCGGCAATATCACCCTGAAAACGGCTGAAGGTACGGCGCGGGTTATTGGGGCCTGGATTAAAGAAGTGATGACACAATCGCTTTTGACAAAATTGGGCGCAGCCCTGATGATGGGGGGGCTCAGCAGGATGCGCGCCCGGATGGATCCGTCCAATGTCAATGGTGCGCCCTTATTGGGCCTGAACGGTCTGGTCATTAAAAGTCATGGTAGCGCCGATGAAACAGGGTTTTGCAGTGCGTTGGAAATAGCCGACAGCCTTGTGCGTCACCCTTTTCAAGAAGAAATTAAAACCACCATCGCCAAGGTTCGGGAACGGGCGGTCAAAGTTCAAACTGAAGAGAAAGAAGTTATCTAATGGCATTACGCGCCGTCGTTGAAAGTTGTGGCGGGTTTCTGCCGGAAAAAATTCTGACCAATGAAGAATTGGCGACCTCTGTTGAAACCAGCGATGAATGGATAAGAGAACGCACCGGCATTTGTCGGCGTCATATGGCGGCCCATGGACAACGCACCTCTGATCTGGCTGTTGAAGCGGCTAAAAAAGCCATGGCCAAGGCGAATATAGGTCCGGAAGATATTGATCTTGTCATTGTAGCAACGGCAACACCGGACCTGACCTTTCCGGCAACGGCAGCGATTGTGCAGGCCAAGCTTGGCATCAAGCAGGGCGCCGCTTTTGATATTCAGGCGGTTTGTACCGGTTTTGTGTATGCGCTTTCAACGGCAGAAAAATTTCTCATCTCCGGTCAACACAAGCGGGCCCTGGTCATTGGCGCGGAAACATTTTCGCGGATTCTCGATTGGCAGGACCGCACCACTTGCGTCTTGTTTGGCGACGGGGCCGGGGCTTTTGTGGTTTCAGCCGTGGAAGAAGAGCAAGCGGAGGAGCGCGGCATCCTGTCGAGCTTTTTGCGCTGTGACGGCTCTATGGTCGATTTGCTCTATGTGGATGGCGGTGTTTCGGCAACCCAGACCACCGGCTATTTGCGGATGCAGGGCAATAAGGTTTTTCGTGAGGCCGTCAACAAGATTTCTGAAGCCATGGTCGAGGCGGCCCGGATGGCCGGTATTGAACCCAAAGATGTGGATGTTTTCGTCCCCCATCAGGCCAATCAGCGCATTTTGCAAGGGGTGGTCAAGAAGCTGGGGCTGCGCGAGGATCAGGTGATTTCGACGATTGCCGATCATGGCAACACCTCAGCGGCGTCGATTCCTCTGGCTTTTAGCGTTGCCGAGGAGGATGGACGGATCAAACGCGGTGATCTGATTATGCTTGAAGGCATGGGCGGCGGCCTGACCTGGGGGGCGGCGCTGCTGCGTTATTAGCCCCAAGGGCGCTGATATTTCCTGCCCAAGGGCACAAAAAACCATAAATTCAATGGCTTATGCGTGGTTCTTGTTGACCGCACGCGTTTTGCCTGCTTAATTTCCTTACCTCAAGGGGAGTACAAGGACGCATAATATGGCTGATAAAACAGTGACCCGCGCAGATTTAACCGAGGCTGTCTATCGGGCGGTTGGTCTTTCGCGTAGTGAATCTGCGATTTTTGTTGAAACCATTCTCGAGGAAATTACCCAGCGATTGGAGCAGGGCGAAACGGTCAAGCTTTCCTCCTTTGGAACTTTTTCTGTGCGGGATAAAAAAGAGCGCATTGGCCGCAATCCCAAAACCGGAGTCGAAGTGCCCATTACCCCGCGACGGGTTCTGAGCTTCCGCCCCTCCCATGTTCTCAAAGATCAAATTAACCGCCAAATGCTGAAAAAAGCAGAGGGGCAGTGAGGCAGGCAGGCGTGAGTGATAAAGCCGCAGATGCTTTTCGCACCATAAGTGAGGCCGCCGAGCAATTGGGATTGCAACAACATGTGTTGCGCCATTGGGAAGAGGTTTTTGGCCATATCAGACCCATGCGCCGGGCCGGGGGGCGACGCTATTACCGCACGCAGGATCTGGAATTATTGAGCGGAGTGAAAACCCTGCTCCATGATGAGCGCTATACGACCAAGGGCGTCCAAAAAATCTTCAAGGAAAATGGCTCTGCCTATGTGGCGGAAATTGGCCGCAAGGCCATGCGCGGTGAAACCGTGGAAACACGGCTTAATGCTGGCGCGTTTGATGCCGAGGATCGCGAGGAAAAAGCCGGTGAGGCAACAATTTCCAATACCGATGGTGCAGCGATTGGCAAGCCGGCCCTGCAGGCGATTATAGAACGTCTTGAGAAAGTTCAGGACTATCTCGACGAGGCTCTATTGGCGGTCGACACTCTAAAAGCCATGGACGGGCCGCAACAGGATATGGACGAAGGCGACGAAGAATAGAGCGGTCCATTCTCTTATCAAAAATGCTGTTGCGTGAAATTTCGCTCAAGCCTATAGTCCGCCACCTTGGCGAAGGCCCCCCACAATAGAAGACCCTTGCCATAGCATATTGAACAAATCGGAGTGTAGCGCAGCCTGGTAGCGCACTTGTCTGGGGGACAAGGGGTCGTCGGTTCAAATCCGGCCACTCCGACCACTTCAAATCCGGTATCGCGTAGCGATAATTTTTGGTCCGGTGGACCAAAAATAGGATTTGAAGGCCACGGCAGTGGCTAACAAAGATTATTTTCCGGTATCGCGTAGCGATAATTTTTGGTCCGGTGGACCAAAAATAGGATTTGAAGGCCACGGCAGTGGCTAACAAAGACTTAGAGCCCGGTTTTGATTCCATCAAAACCGAAAAGGCTCTAACCGACCCGTTCGCGTAACTCTTTTACCGCCTTGGCCAGATCGCGCCCTGGCCAGATTTTATGCCACATCTCTACACCCAGCAAAAACGGGTCTTTCAGGGCTTCGAGGTTTTCCATTGTGAAATTATAATTCTTGGCCCCATAGGACGGGCGGTAATGATTTTCCACCGCCAGAAAAAGCTTGTCTTCGTGAAAGGCAATGCGCTCAAGCCGGTTATCTTCATCTTTTAGCTTCACAAGGCGCTCTGAAACCAATGGCCCGATAACATAATGGGCGGTGACACCATCATCGCTAAAGACATTCCACTTTTTGCGAAAGGCCGGATTGGAATAGCTTTGCTTGTCCATTCTTGCCCCGACCCCGCGGGGCATGACAAAAATAGTGCTGTCAAAATCCACCGGTGCCGCCAGACAATAAACGCGTCCCCGAAAAAGGCTGACCCAATAGGTGCGGGTACTGGTCCGGCCTTTGGAATCGGTGGTGGTCTCGGTTCTTTGCTCTTCCAGATGAAGGCCAATCGACCAATGATTTTCGTGGATAAACAAATCCGCGCAATTCACACGATCGAAAGAAGGCAGAAATTTAATCGCCAGCACCTCCCGCGCTTGCGGTGTTGCATTTGCGTTGCGGATAAATTGCCCGTCAAGCTGTTCATGGGTCCAGTTTTGGGCGAGGGCATTTGCCTGTTTTTGGGTTTCGGGCTTATGGCTGTAGCCAATCAGGCCGGCGATAAAGGCAATCGCCAGCGTGACCGCCATGAAGCTGGCAAGCCCGACAAGAAAAGACAGGCCCATGGACCACCAGATGATGCTGGCCGTAAATGCGCCAATAACAGCCCCCCGACGGAGCCATTTTTTCTTTCGATTTTCGCGCGCAATTTTGGCCGCTGCCAGTAAATCATTTATTCTGGCGAGCAATTCGGAACGGCCATTATCGGCTATTGTCATAACACCGTCGCTAGCCCTTCAAGGCGCGGGACCACCAACCGCGTTTGCGCGGCTTGTTTTCAACGGCCGCAGGCGGGCTGTCCTGCGGGACATCATTTGCAATCGGTGCCTCGTTCACGGTTTCAGCAGGGCCCGCCTCAACGGCAATTTGAGGAGGTGATTCATTGTCTGTTTCCGCTGGCGCGGCTGCTTCCGGCGCCTTAGTCTCTTTTACCGATTTGCGAGTGCGTCTCTTGCGCTTTGGCTTCGGTGCGGATTGGTCCTTTTCGCTTGCAGTATCATTTTCACTTGCAGGCCCATTATCAGTCTCGTTATCAGCTGATTTGTCCTCGGCCGGTTGCGCGTCATCATTGAGATTATCCGATGCGTCAGCCGTTTTGCTTTCCGCTTCGGCATTTTCCGGGCGCCGACGATTGCGTCGACCACCACGCCGACCGCGTCTGCGCGAGCGCTTGGCGGATTTTTCTTCCTCGTCGCCTTCTTGTATTTCGGAGGAAGACTTTTCTTCGCTATCATGGTCGGCATTGGCGCTCTCTTCTGCGCTTGTTTCATCACTCTCATTGCGCTCGTCGCGATTGCGCCGCCTTGGTCGCCTCTGGCGGCGGCGTTTGGGTTTGCTTTCCTCTGCAGCGTCCTCGCTTGCTTCTGTTTCCTGCGCTTGGTCCACATCATCATCGGAAAATTCAGGCTGATCCGCGCGCACAACAGCATTGCTGGTGCGGGCTTTGCGCGGCTCACCCAAATGGGCAACTTCAAAGCTGTCCCCGGCTTTTTCCGGATCGGCGAGAATGGCAACACTGACGCCATAGGTCTCTTCAATCCGGCGCAGCCAGTCGCGCTTATTATTGAGAATAAATAATGCGACATCGGTAGAAGTCTTGGCAGCAATTTGCCCGGTTTTGCCGCGAATGCACTCATCTTCGAGCGCCCGCAAAATCCGCAAGGCGGCCGTTTCGTCAGAGCGGACAACACCGGCTCCATGACAGGACGGACAGACTTGGGTCGTGCCATCGACAATGCCGGAGCGGCGGCGCTGGCGCGAGAATTCCAGCAGGCCAAAGCCGGAAATACGGCCAAGCTGAATGCGCGCGCGGTCATTTTTCATGGCGTCTTTAAGACGTTTTTCTACCGCCCGATTATTGCGGTTTTCTTCCATGTCGATGAAATCCACCACCACCAGTCCGGCAAGGTCGCGCAGGCGGCATTGGCGCGCCACTTCACGGGCGGCTTCCAGATTGGTTTTCAATGCGGTCGCCTCGATATTGCGCTCGCGGGTGGATTTGCCGGAATTGACATCAATCGATACCAAAGCTTCGGTTTGCTGGATGACCAGATAACCGCCGGATTTCAGCTTGACCACAGGTTGATACATTTCATCAAGCTGATGTTCGACCTTGTGCTGAATAAATAGCGGTACTTTGTCTTTATAGCGCTGCACATGTTTGGCGTGGGAGGGCATCAGCATTTTCATGAAGTCTTTGGCTTCACGATAGCCGCTTTCGCCTTCGACCAGCACGGTCTCGATATCCTTGTCGTAAAGATCGCGAATAGAGCGCTTGATCAGATTGGCTTCTTCATAAATCAAAGACGGCGCAATGGATTTCAGCGTCAAATCGCGAATATTTTGCCATAGACGCAGGAGATAATCATAATCGCGTTTGATCTCCGCTTTGGTGCGCTTGGCACCGGCCGTGCGAATGATCAATCCAATGCCTTGCGGAATATCAAGATCTTCCATCGCCCGGCGCAGGCGCTTGCGATCAGAAGAATTGGCGATTTTGCGCGAAATGCCACCACCACGGGCGGTGTTGGGCATCAGCACACAATAGCGCCCGGCTAGCGACAGATAGGTGGTTAGCGCCGCGCCCTTATTGCCGCGTTCTTCCTTGACCACCTGGATCAGCAGGACCTGACGGCGCTTGACCACTTCCTGAATACGATAATTGCGCAATAGATTGGAGCGATCCCGTTTGGCCTGGCGATAACGTTCCTGCAAATCAGCAAGCCTTTTGGCCGCTTCCGACTGCTTGCCGGAAATGGCAACGCTAACCTCCTGCTCGGCCTCGGCCAGCATGGCGGCACGGTCGCGTGCGCCAATGCCTTCTTCTTCCCCGAGGTCCGGCGCTTCTGTGTCATCGCCATTATCCTCGGCATCGTCACTGCTTTCTTCGGCGGCTTCTAGATCAATTTCAGCCATGTCGGCATCAGCAGGAGCTTCGGTTTCTTCCGGATCAATCTCTGCCGACGGATCATCCAGATTGCTCTCGTCACCCGCAATCCCGTCATCGGCATGATCGGCTATAATGTCGGCAGTGGCGTCCAATTCTGCCGACGCGTCTTCATCATCGGACTCATCATTGGCGCTGTCACCGTCATTTTCTTCGTCACCGGTCTCGTCGCTATTATCATTGGTGACGATTTCAATTTCTTCGGTCGTGTCCTCTTCGGGGGCCTCGGCTTTGGCATCTTCTTCGTCATCAAGATCCTTGACGCTTTGCTCGAGTTCGGCCGCAAGTTGTGATTCCAGTTCCTCGGCCTTGCGCAATATTTCGCGGTCGGCAACAGGGATTTGATAATAATCGGAATGAATTTCGCTAAAGGCGAGAAAGCCGTGGCGATTGCCGCCATATTCGACAAAAGCGGCCTGTAGGGAAGGCTCTATCCGGGTGACACGGGCGAGATAAATATTACCGCGCAGGGGTTTTCTGGATTGGGATTCAAAATCAAAGTCTTCAACTTTGCCTTTGTTGACGACAGCTACCCGTGTTTCTTCCGGGTGGCTCGCATCGATAAGCATTTTTTTGGTCATGTAATTGGTCTCCGCGCCCGCTGAAAGCGGCGCTGAATAGCGGCCATTGGCTGTGGGCAGGCAGGCAGGATGACAGGCGAGCAGGGGTTATCGCAACGCCAAAAGCGTAGCGCGTCCCCCTTTGTCTGTTTTCATCTATCCGGTGCGCCACAGCCATGGCAGGTTCCTAAAAAGAATCTTCCGGTCATAAGCCTTAAAGACGGCTTGACCGGGAAAATTGGTTCAATCAGGCGATTTTTGAAAAATACCGCCTAAGCCCTTGAGTTCGCGCGCAAATTGCGCAAGCGCGGCCAACGGAGCCATCAGCCTTTATATCCCGTGATCTGCCTTTTGCGGCCTATTGTCCCTGTCGGGGGATTGCCCTTGTTCAGGGATTCCGTGTCAGGGATTGGCCACGGCAAAGCGTGGAAATTCTGTTCTGCGGGTGAAAACCGACAATTCCAAGCCGGATGAGAATCGCCCGCATTGAGGCGACCTTGCCCCAGACCGTCCCAAAGCACAACCTGCAAAACCACACTCAACAGGTAAATTCCTGAAATTCGGGGTAAATTTAACCCGATCCCTGGCCATTTTCCGGCCGATTCAGAGGGCTATGCCAGAACGATCCTTGCTATCTTATGGCAATGCAATGAATAATTGTTAAACGCCTATTAACCCTGTTGTTGCTACTCACGAGTCTCGACATAAGGGTGGGAATATTGGACAATTTTTGCCGCTCAGGATGAGCAAGGGTCTGTTTTTACGTGTTTTTACGCTCTTTCATCGATGAAGTAGCATGGCTTGCCCGGGAATTTCTGGAGCGCCACCATCATGGTGTCCTTGGTGTGCTGGCCCTGATTGCTTCCGTGGCCCTTATCCCGGTGGCCATGGCGCGCAATAATCTCGCCGATATCATGGATTTACGCTTCGGGGTCAATGAGGCGGGGATTACCCGCATTGTCATCGATCTCAGTGAAAACGCCGATTATCGCGTTGCCACCAATTTGCGCGATGATCAGCCGATTTTGGAAATTGATGTTGCCGCCAAGGCGATTACGATCCCCACCGCGATTAAAGTCGGTATTGAAACCATTGGCTCCGGCCATGGGGTAGGCTCGGCCGATACCTATACTTACCGATTGCTGGGGGGCGCTGATGCCCGGCTGCAAATGCGCCAGAACCTCGCCGACACAGCCATCCCCACCGCCGTATTCATGCTCAAGCCGAAAGGCTCGGTTGACCATTATCGTCTGGTCATAGATTTGAAGCCTGTGCGCCAAAGCGTGTTTGAGACCAATCTCGGCAAAGCCTTTGGTCGTCTGCCGGTGATTGATGGGCCAAGCGGATCAGCGCAGCGACAGATGGCACAATCGTCACCGATAAAAACACCGGTTGCCAATACTGAAACGGCCGCCAAAAACGCCAAACAGCAAGATGGCCGCGAGGCTCCCTTCGGGTCTTCTGCAGAGGAAACACGTATTGCAGCATTGGCGCAAACCACCCAGATTGCCAATCTCCCAGCGCCGCCCTTGCCACGGCTCAAGCCGGACCTTTACGCCGGGCGCTATACGATTGTCCTTGATCCCGGCCATGGGGGGCGAGACCCGGGCGCTGTCGGCAGTGATGGGACATTGGAGAAAAATATTACCCTCACGGCCGCCAAGGAATTGGCCAAAACCCTTGAAGGGCGCGGCTATCATGTGATCTTGACCCGTGACAGCGATAAATTTCTGGATCGCGATAAAAAGAAAGATCTGGAAAAGCGTATTGAATTGGCGCGCAAGGCTGGCGCGGATCTGTTCTTGTCGCTGCATGCGGATGGCAATGACAGCCCTTCGGTACGCGGCTCTTCGGTCTATACCCTGTCGGACAAAGGGTCCGATCGCCTGATGCGCAAGGTCAATTCCGAGGGTAATTTCATCATTGCCGGGGAGGATTTTTCCGTCCATGGCAATGATGTTGCCACCGTGCTGATCGATATTGCCGAGAACCGCACCAGAGGCACATCATCACTCTTTGCCAATCTTCTGGTTGAGAAGCTAAGCGATAAAGTGATCATGCTCAACAACACCCATCGCGAAGCAAATTATGTGGTATTGCTGTCGCCGGATGTGCCGGCCGTGTTGCTGGAGCTCGGCTTTATTTCCAATAGCAGCGATGAGAAGAATCTGCGCTCCAAGGCTTGGCGGCGCAAATCTCTTGGCGCGGTGGCCGACGCCATTGATACCTATTTTGACGGGCTTGGTCCGGTAAAACAGGCCAGTGTTGCTGGCGGGGCGCAATAGGCTTGAGAGCCGTGATATTGCGGCGATTCAGAGCACTTCTGCGAAAAGTGGGTCCTTCGGCAAGCTCAGGATGAGGCCGGTTATCCGTCCGGAAACGTGTCAAAACAAAAACTTAGAGCCCGGTTTTGATTGGTATCAAAACCGAAAAGGCTCTAAGTCCATTTTCCGCCGAATTTCCTCCATAATCGTCCGATAAAAGACCCTTCTGGCAACCCCTTATAGGCTAAATCAAGGGTGTTTTTATCGGCAAAAGCATAATAGAATGATGGGCTGATAATGGCAGCTATCTCTATCCTGGCCTGTCTATCCGCGAGTTTTAAGTGTCCAAAATTATAAAGTGCAAGCCCCATGTCCGATAAGTTCGAAAATGATAAGCCCGAAACCCAAGATAATTCTGCCCCTGCCGAGGGACAGGACGATATGGGGGGCGATGAGAATAAGCGCGATATGGCGCCATCCGTAGGCGCCTTGTCCGATCAGGATGATGAGCTGTTTGTCGATGAATTGTCAGCGGACAAGGCCTTGACCGATGAAGCGGTTGAGGGTGAGCAGGATGAAGGCGCGGGGGCAAAAGGCGGGGCACAATCAGCCGAAGCTTTGTCGGCGACAAAACCGGAACAGGCGGCTGGAGAAAATCCTGACCGGAGGGCTGAAGCAGACATGGAACCGATAATAGCACCGCGCAAGGAAAACAAAGAGCGTCCCAAACGCCGGGGCGGCTTCTGGCTCTGGTTCAAGATTTTTGCCGGGCTCGGCGCTGTTGGACTGGTGGCGCTTTTGGCGGCGGTTGGCTGGCTGGCGCTGCATATGATGAAGTTGAGCGAAGACCTGCCGCCCTATGAGCAATTGGCCGAATATGAACCGCCGGTGACGACGAGGGTCCATGCGGGCGACGGGACCTTGGTTGCGGAATTTGCCCGGGAGCGGCGCCTGTTTGTGCCTATTACGGATATTCCCGATGCGGTCAAATTCGCCTTTTTGTCAGCCGAGGATAAAGGTTTTTACGAACATGGCGGGCTTGATTATCGCGGCATTCTTCGGGCCCAGATCAATAATATCAGCAATTATCTGAATAATCGTTCGCTGGAAGGTGGCTCGACCATTACCCAGCAAGTGGCAAAGAACTTTTTGCTGACCTCGGAGCAAAAGCTTGACCGTAAATTGAAAGAGATGATGATTGCCAGACGAATGGAGCGGGCCTTTACCAAGGACCAGATTTTGGAACTCTATCTGAACGAGATTTATCTTGGTAACCGCTCTTACGGGGTGGCAGCGGCGGCGCTCAACTATTTTGGCAAATCGCTCGAGGATATCACCATTGACGAGGCTGCCTATCTGGCAACTTTGGCCAAGGCACCCAGCAATTATCATCCCCTTCGCAATACCGACAGGGCTTTGGCGCGGCGCAACTGGATTATTGGCCGTATGCTGGAAGATGGCCATATTAGCGAGGAAGAGGCACAGGCAGCACAAGCGGAAGAACTCGGGGCTGTTATCGCACCGCCTTTGGGGGCGCGGTCTTCGGATACGGAATATTTTGCCGAGAAAGTCCGCAAGGAAATTGGCGAGGTCTATGGGGTTGAAAAACTCTATGATGGCGGGCTGTCCATCCGGTCAACGCTGGATCCGAATTTGCAGGAAGCGGCCCATCATGCTCTGCGCAACGGGTTGAACAATTATGACCGCCGCCATGGCTGGCGCGGAGCGCTCGCCAAAGTCATCCTGCCGGATTTGAATGCCATTGATGAAGACATGTCCGATGAGGACAAGCAGATATTTGAATGGCAATCGCTATTGATCGATCAAAGCGCGACCCTGCTGGCAAACCGGGCCTATGCCAAGGATATGTTGCCATGGGAGCCTGCTATCGTGCTTTCGGTCAGTGCCAAATCTGCCAGTTTTGGTTTTGCCGATGGTGCCAGGGGCGATCTTGTCCTTGAGGATGCTTTGTGGGCGCGGGCTTATATAGACGCCAATACGATTGGCCCGGAAGTTACTTCCCTCAAAGATGTTTTACAGCCGGGCGATATCGTGCTGGCAGAGCCGAAGGTGATTGCCGAGGCTTCGCCGCCTATTGCCGAGGGCGAAGAGGTGCCAAAACCGCAAATGCGCAAAATAGAAAAAGTGCTGTTGCAACAAATGCCGGCGGTCAATGGTGGCCTTATCGCCCTTGATCCGCATACAGGGCGGGTTCTGGCTATGGTCGGCGGCTTTTCCTTCGGGGTTTCGGAATATAACCGCGCCATTCAGGCCCGCCGCCAGCCGGGCTCAACGTTCAAGCCATTTGTCTATGCGGCCGCTTTGGATAGCGGATACACGCCGTCGACCATTGTTCTGGATGCGCCCTTTGTTGCGCCGTCACTGGGCGATGAATGGTGGACGCCGGGCAATTATATTGCAGGGCGCTTTTATGGGGAAAGCACATTGCGTCTCGGGATTGAAAAATCCAGAAACACCATGACCGCCCGTCTGGCGCAAGATATCGGTATTAGCATCATCATTGAATATGCCGAAAAATTTGGTGTTTCCAAACAATTACCCCGCGAACTGGCTATTTCGCTCGGGGCCGGGGAGACGACCCTGATTGATCTGACCACCGCCTATGCGATGTTTGTCAATGGCGGCAAGCGCATTGAACCGGTATTTATCGACCGGGTACAGGATCGCTATGGGCAGACCATTTTGAAACGCGATATGCGCCCATGTATTGAATGTGACGCAGACGATTGGCACGGCCAGAGCGAGCCATTTATTCCCGATCAGCGCGAACAGGTGATTGATCCACGCACCGCCTATCAGATGGTATCGATTCTGGAAGGGGTCATTCAGCGCGGCACCGGTACACGGGTGAAACCCTTTCTTGACAAGCCCGTGGCCGGCAAGACCGGCACCACCAATGATTATAAGGATGCCTGGTTTGTAGGCTTCTCGCCGGATTTGGCGGTTGGCATTTATGTGGGCTTTGATCAGCCGGCCACTATGGGGCAGGGCGAGGGCGGGGGCATTGTTGCCGCGCCCATCTTTGGTGAGTTTATGGCCGCTGCTATTGGGGATGAGTCCGGCATGCCGTTTCGTATTCCTTCAGGTATTCGCCTTGTACGGGTCAATGCGGTAACAGGTCGCCCGGCTACGGCAGGGGACAGCAATATCATCCTTGAAGCCTTCAAGGTCGAAGATGATATTTACGGTTCGTCGCGCTTTTCGATCCGCGGCGGAACCTTGGCCGAAGGCGTGGTTGATGAGGGTATTGATGATGACCTCGGTGGTCTGTATTAGTCCGTATTGTAATGCGAGCGCTTCCCGAAAAGTGGGTCCTTCGACAAGCTCAGGATGAGGCCGGTTTTCGGGGAAGACGTGCGACAAAACAAAGCATCCAGCGGATAAGGACCATCATCAATGCGCGCAGAAATTACCAATCATGTGGAAGCTATCAAGCAGTCATTGGAACTGCTGAGGAGGCGTCTTTGACTGGGATACCGCCAAAGCCCGTCTTGAAGAGCTGAACAGATTGGCCGAAGACCCAAGCCTGTGGGATGACCCTGATAATGCGCAAAAGCTGATGCAGGAGCGTAACTATCTGGACGGGCAAATTACCTCCTTGCGCAATTTGACCAGCGAATTTGAAGACACTTATGCGCTGGCTGAAATGGCCTGGGAAGAAAGCGATGAGGCGTCGCTGGATGAGGCTGAAAAAATTCTTGCCCGGCTGAAAGAGCGCGCCGCCAAGGCCGAACTGGAAGCTTTGCTATCGGGCGAGGCGGATGGCAATGATTGCTATATCGAATTTCACCCTGGTGCGGGCGGCACGGAAAGCAATGATTGGGCGGCGATGCTGATGCGTATGTATATGCGCTGGGCGGCCAATCATGGCTATAAGGTCGAAGTGATCGAAGAGCAGCCCGGCGATGAGGCCGGCATCAAATCGGCAACCTTGTTAATCAAAGGCCAAAATGCCTATGGCTGGCTGAAAACCGAAAGCGGCAATCATCGCCTGGTGCGGATTTCACCTTTTGATTCCAATGCCAAACGCCATACCAGCTTTGCGTCTGTGTGGGTCTATCCGGTGATAGACGATAAAATTGAAATAGAGATTGATGAAAGTGATTGTCGCATTGATACATTTCGCGCTTCGGGAGCCGGTGGCCAGCATGTGAATACCACCGATAGCGCCGTGCGCATCACCCATATTCCAAGCGGCATTGTGGTGCAATGTCAGAACCAGCGCTCCCAACATAAGAACAAGGCTACAGCGTGGAACCTGTTGCGGGCCCGCCTTTATGAAGAGGAATTGCAAAAACGTGAGGAGGAGGCATTGGCGGCGGCGGCCTCAAAAACCGATATTGGCTGGGGACATAAAATCCGCTCCTATGTGTTGCAGCCTTATCAATTGGTCAAAGATTTGCGCACCAATGTTGAAAACCCCAATGCCATGGCGGTGCTCGATGGCGATATTGATGCCTTTATGGCCGCTGCTTTGGCGCAAAGGGTGGGCGGGGATTAAAAAAGCCCCTCCAAAGCGGAGAGGCTTTTT
>Ga0256839_1004333_pt1 | contig 13948 bp, 12 predicted proteins | sample 354166metaG_FD_185968 | JGI IMG/M metagenome (GOLD analysis project Ga0256839, IMG submission 185968) | Hydrothermal vent microbial communities from Mid Atlantic Ridge, Atlantic Ocean - 354-166 | ecosystem: Environmental > Aquatic > Marine > Hydrothermal vents | place: Atlantic Ocean: Mid... | reverse complement strand
GTTGAGGCTAAATATGCGGTAGGGGTTTACGATATTCTTTTGCTGTCTGCTCAGCAAAGCAATGGTTTAGTTACATGGTTAAAGCAAAATAAATATCAACTCCCGAAAGGTGCTGAGCCTGTTATTCACAGTTATCTTGCAATGGGTATGAAATTTTTTGTAGCCAAGGTAAATATGCAACGCCAAGCAAAAACAGGTTTCTCATATCTTAAACCCATCCGTATAAATTATCATTCTCCAAATTATATGTTGCCTATTCGTTTAGGAATGTTGAATGCAAAAGGTCCACAGGAGTTATTTGTTTATCACCTCAATCGTAAAGGGCGTGTTGTGGCAACTAATTATCCTAATGTGAAATTACATACGAATAAAGAGATCCCAGTTTTTAATAAAAATGATTTTGGTACTTTTTATAAAGCAATGTTTGAAAATCAGGTAAAGGAAAATGGACGGCGTGGTGTATTTCTTGAATATGCATGGGACATGAATTGGTGTGACCCCTGTGCAGCAGATCCTTTAAGTGATAATGAGTTGAAACAACTTGGTGTATTCTGGGTGGGTAAATCACAGAAAATGAGTAGTGGTGTAAACCCTAAAATGGCTTCGCGACAAATACTGCCACGTAACTCAAAAGATGTATTCGTGACACGAATGCACATTACTTACGATAAAGCACATTTTCCTAAAGACTTAGCTTTTAAAGCTACGGGTAATCGAAGTAATTTTCAAGGTCGATTTATTGTTCGCCATGCTTGGAAAGGTAATGCAAATGAATGTAAAGCGGCTGAAACTTATTTTAGTAAAATACTACCCAAACGCCAAGAAAGAGAAGCGCAAACCATGGCAAACCTAACAGGTTGGGATATAAATAATATTAGAAAGCGTATGAATAGTGCAAAACCACATAAAACAAGCCTAGGTAATCAAAGCGCAGGTTCTAACCAAGTAAAATAAAATATTTTTGCACATTATCTGCACGTATCAATCATCAGCTTTGCATGAGTAGATGCTTTAATTACAGCATGAAAAAAATACTGTATAGAACAACTATGACCGTACTGATGATATTTACTTTCGGGTTTGTATTACCAGAACAGCATCAAATGCCAGTACAAGGTGCAACTGTAAAGGATTGGAATGTTAAATCCTTTTGGTATTACCCTTGGGGACAATCAGGCGTTCATCGAGGGATAGATATTTTTGCCAAAGAAGGAACACCTGTTGTGGCGAGTACGGGAGGTTTCATTTTTTACAGTGGTAAAATCTCCATGGGAGGTAATGTGGTTTTAATGCTAGGGCCTAAATGGCGGTTTCATTATTTTGCTCATCTTAAAGATACTAATAATCCTCGTGTCGGTTTTGTGGATGCAGGTCAGCAGATAGGCTCTGTAGGTACATCGGGTAATGCAGTAGGAAAGCCTCCACACTTACACTACTCTATTAAAAGTATATACCCTCGTTTTTGGCTATATAAACCCAAGCTCATGTATGCGTCACAAAAGATGTATTACGTTAATCCTGATAAATTTCTAAAAGGTTAGAGAAGGCATTTGATAAAAAATGAATAAAATATTAGTAGTCGATGATGATCCACATATTCGTGAAGTTATTAGTTTTGCGCTTGAGAAAGCCAATATGTCAGTTACGTTGGCGAGTGATGGCAAGCAGGCATTAGAGAGCTATAATCAATCAGCTGTTGATCTTATTGTATTAGACATTAATATGCCTGAGATGGATGGACTAGAATGTTGTCGAGAAATTCGTAAAACTTCAGAAGTTCCCATCTTGTTTTTATCATCTCGTGATGATGAAATTGATCGTATTTTGGGGTTGGAAATTGGCGGTGATGACTATGTTACCAAACCATTTAGCCCGAGAGAACTCGTTGCACGGGTGAATGTGATTTTAAAACGGTCTCAGTCAAATGGAGTCAATAATACGAGTGATGCAGAAATTAAGCTTAGTTACGGGCGCTTACAACTAGATACTGAGCAGCATATTATCTGGTGGGATGATAAGGAAGTTGCATTGACAGCTACTGAATTTGCGATGTTATTACAGCTATTAAAACAACCTAAACGTGTATTTAGTCGTGAGGTGATTATGGATGGGGCATATCAATATAATATTCACGTTAGTGATCGTACTATTGATAGTCATATTCGTCATATTCGTCAAAAGTTTGTCGAAGTAGGGTGTGAGTCGATCATTGAAACACAGCATGGTGTGGGGTATAAGCTCGCGACATGCCAATAAATACACAGCAAAAGGTGAGGCGATTATTTCGTCTTCGGACTATTCTTTGGATGGTGATGTTGTCCGTTTTGTTACTGCCACTCGGTAGCCTCTACTTCTTTCGTTTTTATGAAAATGAGCTAGTGCGTAAAACAGAAATTGAGCTTATTTCACAATCAGCTGTTCTATCGACGGTGTATCGCGAGTTGATTGGTAAAAATTCAATTGAAAGAAATCCACTTTACACGCCTGTTTTCCCAAGTCTTGATTTATCAAAAGCCAATGTTGTATTACCACGTCGGCCACAAGCTAGAGTAGCACTGGCCTATAACCAAACTGAGGGTTATCCCGTAGCGCAGCAGGCGGGAAAGAGTATGCAACGTATTCTTAAAAATACCCAACGTGTAACACTTTCTGGTATTCGTATTTTAGATGCTAATGGTACTGTAGTGGCGGGTAGTGGTGAGTTAAATAAATCTTTGGCGCATGTTAAAGAAGTAAAAAAGGCATTATCAGGTCAATTTTCATCTGTCCTTCGCCAGAGAATTTCTGATGAGCCTCCGCCATCAATAGCATCATTAAGTCGAGGAACAGGAATACGTGTATTTACCGCGTTTCCAATTATGGATAGAGGGACTGTTTATGGGGTAGTCTATTTATCCCGTACTCCACAAAATATTTTAAAACACCTATATAGTATTAAAGAAAAAGTAATACTTCTAGTCTTGGTTTTACTTGGTTTGACCAGTTTGATTGTGATGTTTATCTCATCACGATTATCACGCCCTATCAGGGAATTAATAGACCTAACTCAAAAAGTAACCCGTGGAGAAGCCGAAACGGTAGAGGTTTTAAAGAACCCTGGTACACGTGAATTATCGATGTTATCAAATAGTTTTTCTGAGATGTCGAAAACTTTGCATGAACGATCACAATATATTCAGCAGTTTGCTGCGCACGTGTCACATGAGTTTAAAACCCCTTTAACATCCATGCAGGGTAGCCTAGAGTTACTAGAAGAACATATTGATGAAATGCCCATTGAGCAACGACAGCGTTTTATAAAAAATTTACAAGATGACACTGAGCGACTAAAAAATTTGGTAAATAGATTGTTAGAGCAAGCCAGAGCAGATTCATTACCTACCTCAAAAGAGTCAACAAACTTATTAAAAACATTGATTATTTTAAAATCGAGGTATGCAGACTCACTGTTGAAATTAGATTATGAGGATTTAAAAGTAGAGTTTGAAATTAATATTCCAAATAGTGCCTTGGAGAGTGTTTTGGCAAATATGTTTGATAATAGCCTGCAACATGGTGCTACAAGTATCACGATAAATACTCAGCAAAAAGAGGGTAGGTTAGAAATTAGTATTCATGATAATGGCACAGGAGTTTCACAAGCAAACCAAGATAAAATATTTACTCCTTTTTTTACTACACGAAGAGAAACCGGAGGGACAGGTTTAGGATTGGGTATTATTGAATCAATCTTAAAAGCCTCGAATGGAACAATAAAGAATATTAGTGTCGAGAAAGGTGCTTTATTTGTACTAAACTTAGGTCTAGAATGAAGTAAGCTTAAGTAATTTATGGGTAATCTAGTTGAACTTTACTAGGTCAACCAGAAATTCCTTAAAGATAGAAAACTCAATATACAATAAGAGGAAAATATGAGCTTTAATAACAATCTAACTAACGAATTAAACCTACTTTCACAATTTAACCTCAGCAATGAACAAGATGGCATAAAGGTTCATCAAGATGCAGCATCAGAATTGATTTCAGCGGCAGAAAAACTACATGATAAGGGGCTTATCACACAAAAAGACGGTGGATATTTAACAGATTTGGGTCGAAAAGCTGCAGAACATACTCAAGCCTTGAGTTTTATCTTAAAATAAGACTCAAAAGAGCCTTTTGGGGATGTTTTTATTAACCACCCCCCCTCTTTTTCGATGATTTGTATGTTAATCACGAAATAAACACATAAAAATAAAACACTAATCATCGAACCCAAGTAACGTGAAACCTATTGGGCTAAAGCGTTTACGGTTTAATCTGATAAAAAGCGAGGAGATATAATTTTTTTGCTATTTTAATGTCCATTGTTTCCTCTGCATAAAACCTGCATAAAAGCTAGGTAAAATAAACACCCCTTAGTCATAATCTATACAATTCACCCAGATATTCTTCAGTTTAATTTTAATAAACAGGAGAAAGGTATGGGAATTATATTTGGATTTATCGGCATAATATTTATGTTGGTAATATTTGTAGGAGTCATCTTTTTTGCCATATTCATGGCGCGTAAAATAGGTTTCTTAAAGCCATTAGAGGAGGAAGAAGGACAAAAAAATGACATGGTGTGTGGCTTTAAAAGCTACTTGTCAGATTTTAAACGATTAAGTGATTCACTTATTTTTCGTTTTGGTATTATCGCTGTTTTAGTGGGTGTGATGACAATACCGCTGGGCATGGTAAGTGATATAGTGAGTGAACGCAGTTATTTATATAGAAATGTATTAGATAATATTTCAGGTACTTGGGGGTATCAACAAAAGTTGCAAGGGCCTGCTTTATTAATTCCCTATACGGAAAAGTATATATCCGTAAAAGTGTTAACAGATAAAGATGGAAATGAACGCAAGGTCAATAAAACGGACTATAAGCAGCGAACGGCAATTGTGTTGCCAGAAGACTTAAGTATTGATGCTAATTTACAAGGGAAAACACGTAAACGTAGTTTGTATGAGGCACAGGTTTACACGGCTGATCTAAAAATATCAGGTAGTTTCAAATTGCCGAATATTTCTCATTTATCAAATAATATTGAAAAAGTTCACTGGGATCGTGCTTGGTTTTCACTCGGAATTTCAGATACTCAGGCAATAAACAAAGTCTCTCAACTTATTTGGCAAGAATCAAAAAGCATCAGTCAAAAAGTGGATTTTGAACCAGGAACTCGTATCAGAAAGACATTTGCTAATGGCTTTCATGCACCGCTTAATTTATCTCAGGATCCACGACAAAATGAGCCTCAAACAAAATATGAGGAAAAGAAAACTTATCAGTTTTCATTAGAGATTAATGTCAATGGTAGCAAAGGATTTTACTTTACTCCATTTGGTAAAACGACAGATGTGTCTATAGCCTCTGACTGGCCACACCCGAGCTTTCAAGGGAATGTTTTACCTGATGTGCATGAAGTTAGTGCTGAGGGCTTTCAAGCAAACTGGTCTGTACCTCATTTGGCAAGAAATTATCCTCAGATTTGGACATTAGAAACACAAAATTTTGATGTAAATGAGTTTAGTGCAGGGGTGAATTTATTTGAGTCGGTGTCTTTATACTCTCAAATTACTCGAGCTATCAAATACGGTGTACTATTTTTTGTTCTAACTTATATAACATTCCTATTGTTTGAGTTAGGTATTGGTAGGCGATTACACGTAGTGCAATACGGTATGATTGGTTTGGCATTGTCCATGTTTTATCTCACTTTGCTATCAATGGCTGAGCATGCAGGATTTTTTAATGCCTATATTGTGGCTGCCACCATCATTATTATTATGATAAGTCTCTATGCATATGCTGCAATTCGAAACTTTGGGAAAACACTTATAATCACTGTGTTGCTGATAGGTTTGTACAGTATGTTGTATTCGATGTTGAATTTAGAAGATTATGCACTTCTAGCAGGTACAGTGTTGTTATTAGTTATACTGGCAGTAATGATGTTCTTAACACGTAATATAGGTAAAGTTTCTAGCGAATCATAACTAAGAGGAGGCGATACTCAAATTGGCACGAAAGTAATATTTCGTAATATTGACAAGTTGCTTATAACTTTCGTGCTTATTAAGTATATATGAGGATATTTTTTATTGATTTTACTTAGCCACAGAGTAAAGCTTAGCAGCTCTAAGATCAGCTAAAATATTAGCAGCCTCTTTTAAGAATACATCAACAGGCTTTTCTTTATTAAAAATATCATCGTTAATTTTTTCTTGCGCATCGCGAAGTTCTTTGATGGTTTTGTAAGAAGGCTTGCCATTTGCTTTTTGTAATTGGTTTTCAAGAGCCAGTAATTCTTTATTAAACAATTCTCGTTTTGCTTTGCGTTTAGATAAATTGAGTGAAGCCATTTTTTCATTACCCGCATTAACCAGTAGTTTTAGCCGGTTTACAGTTGCAATAAATCGTGGGTTTTCAGCAATTCTTGAGAGTGATTTTTCTTTAGCATTTTCAATGGCACTAGAGCTAAATGCTTTACTGAAATTGAGGTGTTTTGCCATGTTAATTCGACGCCAAGGTAAAGCATTTTTATAAGAGCGCTCACCAAATTCTTCATCAAGCTTAGGTAAATTCCATGAAATATCAGGAATTACTCCTTTGTGTTGCGTGCTATCGCCATTGATTCTGAAGAACTGGGCACTCGTAACCTTTAATTCACCTAATGGTTTATCAAATTTCTTGCGCGTATAAGATTCTAATGGGAGTACGGTTTGTACTGTGCCCTTACCGAAAGTAGTTTCACCGATAATTACACCACGTTTGTAGTCTTGAATTGCCCCAGCAAAAATTTCTGAAGCAGATGCACTTCCTTTATCGATCATGACTGCCATGGGGCCGTTAAATATTGAGCCAGAGTCATTGTCACGAAGAATATCTGTACGGCCAGTAGTATCATTAATTTGTACGACTGGACCAGTATCAATAAATAAGCCAGTGAGCGATACGACTTCACTTAAAGAACCACCACCATTGCCACGTAAATCGATTATTAGCTCATCAATACCTTCTTCATTTAATTCAATTAATAGTTTTTTAACATCACGAGTTGTGCCTGCATAATCTGCATCGCCACGGTTTCGTGCCTTAAAATCAATATAAAAAGAAGGGAGTTTGATTACGCCAACTTTTACGTTTCCGCTAGGGCGCTCAAGGTTGATAATACGTTTACTCGCAGCTTGGTGTTCTAGTTTTATTTTATCTCTAACAATATTTACGTATTCAGTTTTACCGCCTAAACCTGTTTCATGTGGGAGAATTGAAAGTACAACCTTACTTCCTTTTTTACCACGAATGATATTAACAACATCACTTAAACGCCAACCAACAATATCTTTTACTGAGTCTTTACCTTCTTGACCCACACCTGTAATTATATCTCCAGCAGATATCTTACCCGTTAAATCAGCTGGTCCGCCAGGTACGACACTAATAATCTTGGTGTTTTCGTCATCGGTGCGTAAAACGGCACCAATTCCACTTAATGATAAGCTCATATTGATATCAAATTGTTCAGAAGATCGTGGTGAAAGATACGAGGTATGTGGTTCAATAGCACTAGCATAGGCATTTGCAATACTTTGGAATAGCTCGTTACTTTTTATTTGAGAGGTACGTTTTGCAATACTAAGGTAGCGTTTTTTTAGTTTCTTTATAGTTTCAGCAGGTTCTTTGTCAGATAAAATTTGGCTGATGTATTCATTTTTAATACGTTTTGTCCATAGTTCATTCAAAGCTTTGCTATCGCTTGCCCATGCAGCATCTTTTCTTTCAAAAATATAACTATCATCTTTTTTAAAATCGAAGGGTTGGCTAATTCGTAATGCGGCAAAATCTGAGCGTTCTTTCACACGTTTTTGATAAGTTTTAAACAGGTTAACGGCAAAAGTTGTATCACCTGCCTCAATGTCATCATCGACCATATGTTTATGTTTGTTAAATTGGTTGATGTCTGATTGTGTGAAGTAAAGCTTATTAGGGTCTAATTGTTTGATGAAATGTGCAAGTATTTTTTCAGAAAAGGCATCATCAAGCTTAAACTTACGATAGTGGTATCGTTTCAACATACTATTGATAACTTTTAACTCATAAGAGTGGCGAGGTGTGAGTTTTTCAATAACGATCGGCATTGTTGCTGTTTGGTTTTTATCATTTGTTGCAATAGCTTTAGGTGCCTCCTGTGCATTTGCATCCCCAATAAAACCACCTGTATTTGCCGGCGGATTACCAAAACAACCTGTAAGTAGGAACACAGCACTGATTAGTACAACTATTGTGGTGTTTTCTATCTTTGAAAATTTTGTCATAGCATTTGTCTTTATCATATTTTGTGCGCGGAATTAGGTTATGGGACTATAGGGCATCTCTATTAATTAGGCAATTGCCCAGATGGGTTATCTTGGGGTCTTTAGATGCCATAAAATTAACAGGAATGGTTTTTCTGTCGCTTGTTAGCGCTACCTATACGAGGTGTTTTATGTTTATTGAGCAAAAGCGTTAATGAGCCTTTTTGGTTTGACTGTTGGAAGTCTTTTTCTAGTGTTTGTTTCACTGTCTCCTCATCTATTTTTAATTCATCGGTTAATGCGTTGTAGAGTAACTTATAGAGGCGAGGTAATGATATTTTCCAAGTGCTACCTTCACTGGAATATAAGGCTTTAGATAGTTGCATAAACCGTGAAAATGCAGAGTGATGTTGAATATCTAAGATTAATGGCACGGTATATGGGAATCTCCCTGAGTTTGCGATGATATCCCAATAACGTGCAAAACGATTGACTGCTTGCATTGTGGCAAAGCTGATATCTCTGGTTTTTATAATGGTGTAAGGCGGTGTAGTACTATATTCCATTTGATATTCGTCGGTGTGACGATTAATTGGTGCGCCACGCAAACGCTTTAAAATACCAAGCTGTATTTCTTGTGGTTTGAGTGTAATTAACTGGTCAAAACTTTTTGCGAAATTATCTAAAGTATCACTTGGTAACCCAAAAATAAGATCAGCGTGTATATGAGCACCTGTCTGTTCACGTAACCAAAGTAAGTTTTCACAGGTTTTATTATTATTTTGTTTTCGACTTATTAGTGCTTGAATTTTGGGGTCAAAAGTTTGTACGCCTATTTCAAATTGTAAAGAATTCTTAGGAAATCGTTTGAGTGCTTCTTTTAGTTTTTCAGGTAGATTATCGGGTATTACTTCAAAGTGTAGATATAAATCATCTTTCATACGTTCTAAGAAAAATTCTAGAATAGCAACACTGGTGCTAACCTTAAGATTGAAAGTGCGGTCGATAAACTTGAAATTTCGTGCGCCACGGTGGATGAGTTTGTCCATTTCAAATAAAAAAGCGTCAAGTTCAAAAGGCTTGGATGTTTTATCTAAAGAAGATAAACAAAATTCACATTTAAAAGGGCAACCACGTGAGGCTTCGACATAGATTAACCGATTGCGAATATCTTCTTCGTTGTAAAATTCATAAGGTAGGTTGAGCTGATCAAGAGGTACGCTATCTCCGTTTATTATCTTATTAAGTGGTTTTCGTCCTGCAAATATTTCATCACATAAGAATTTAAAACTCACTTCACCAGCACCCATTACAACGTAATCGGCAATATCTACTACATCCGGCTTGTCAGGAATATGACTGACTTCTGGCCCCCCTAAGACGATGATAATATTTGGATTTATTTGTTTAAGTAAGGCCACTGTTTGAGTGATTTCGATAATATTCCAAATATAAACACTAAAGCCTATAATTTTAGGCTGCTCATTGAGTAATTTTTCGGCAATATCAATAGGACGCTCATGGATAGTGAACTCTTTAATAATTGCTTGAGATTGCAGGTTGCCCAGATTGGCAAAAATATAACGTAAGCCAAAGGCGCAGTGAATATAGCGGGAGTTTAGGGTGGTCAGGATAATTGACTTAGAATCTGGCATATGGATTAATTATAAATCATTTTGGATAATGTATAGCATTTATAGTTAGCATATTGCCTATAACTATTATTGTCTGTTTAAACTCTAATCTAATCACGGTATTATAAGCCTCTTTAATGTAAATAGTGATTAGCTGTGAAAAAAATAGGCATTGTAGGCGCAACGGGCTATACCGGCGTCGAATTATTAAGACTTCTTGTTACTCACCCTGATGTGGAGATTAGCTATGTCACTTCGCGTTCAAATGTGGGTACACGTGTTGATGCGATGTTTCCTAACCTTCGAGGCTTTGTTGATTTACAATTTAGTGATCCTTCAACAGATGCTTTGGCGCAGTGTGACTTAGTTTTTTTTGCAACGCCTAATGGTGTGGCGATGAAACATGTGCCAGCACTGCTTGAGGCTGGGACTAAAGTTATTGATCTTGCTGCTGACTTTAGAATCAAGGATATTGATGTGTGGAGTAAATGGTACGGTATGGAGCATGCTTGTCCAGATATTGTTGCTGAAGCTGTGTATGGTATGCCCGAGTTAAATCGTGATCTTGTTAAAAGCGCAAGAATTGTTGCTAATCCAGGTTGTTACCCTACTGCCGTTACCTTGGGTTTGAAGCCTTTAGTAGAGGCTGGGCTGATAGATTTAAATAATATTATTGCGGATACTAAATCAGGTATTAGTGGCGCAGGTAGGCAAGCCAATGTTGGAACTTTATTGAGTGAGGCTGGAGAGAGCTTTAAGGCGTATGCGGTACAAGGTCACCGTCATCAGCCAGAAATAGCTCAAACACTATCATTACTTGCAGATACTCAAGTTGGCTTAACGTTTGTTCCACATTTGTTACCTATTATCAGAGGTATACATGCAACACTATATGTAAGAACCAAAACAAATGATAATAGACAAAATAGTGATGAATCCTCTTTGCAATCACTGTATGAAAAGACTTATAAAAACGAGCCTTTTGTGGATGTAATGCCTCCAGGTTCTCACCCAGAAACACGTAGTGTTAAGACATCTAATATGTGCAGAATTGCAGTGCATAAGCCATCTGATAACCAAGTAGTTGTTTTGTCAGTGATTGATAACTTAGTTAAAGGTGCTGCAGGGCAAGCGATTCAAAACATGAATCTTATGCTAGGATTAGATGAAACGACGGGATTGATGCAACCAGCATTATTACCGTAAGTAGTACTGTGCAAATAAATAGTGAAGGATGACAGATGTTTTCAAAGAAAAAACCAAAGGAATTGCTCAGAGCAAAAATAAACACATTGATTGGTGAAGGCACAACAATTGAAGGTGTTATTCACTTTAAAGGCGGTTTACATGTTGTTGGTAATGTAAACGGTGGTGTGCGCTCTGATGATGAAAATTCCGTATTGATTGTAAGTGAATCATCCTTGATAACAGGTGATGTGAAAGTATCGCATTTAATTGTTAACGGACAGATTGATGGTAATGTTTATGTAGAGGGAAAGGTTGAATTATTTGATCAAGCCCGCATTAATGGTGATGTACATTATCAATTGTTAGAGCTTCCCGTTGGGGCCGTGGTCAACGGTAGTTTGATTTGTGAAGCAGTAGAAGAAACAGGTGTACCAGCAGAATGAGATCTCATAATGTGTTAAAACCTACTTATAGATAGGTTTTTCGTTTTTTGAATAAATTAAGGGTAAGATAGTCCCAATCGTAGATAGAATACACAAGGTATTTAACATGACAGTAGCAACAGCAAGCGCAGCACCCGTTCTTAACTTTACAGAAGCAGCAGCAAATAAAGTAAAAGGATTAATCGAAGAAGAAAAAAACGATGACCTTAAGCTGAGAGTATTTGTTTCAGGCGGAGGTTGTTCAGGTTTTCAATATGGTTTTACTTTTGATGAAGTGATTAACGACGGTGACACAACGGTTGAAAAGAACGGTGTGAAATTACTTATTGATCCAATGAGTTTCCAATATTTAGTGGGCGCAGACATCGACTACACTGAAGGGTTGGAAGGCGCACAGTTTGTGATTCGTAATCCTAATGCTAAAACAACGTGTGGTTGTGGTTCATCATTTAGCCCAGAATAATTTTTAGTTCCACGTATCTTTATTTAATTTTTCTTTAAAGAAAAAAACAAAAAAAGCAGCTTAATAGCTGCTTTTTTTGTTTTTAAAATATGGAAACTATTTACAAATTTAGTATGTTGATAATTCAACACCGATGCTCAGCATATTTACATCTGTCTTTTCGCCAGGCGCAGTTTCAATGCTGGGTAACTTTTCCCATTCGGCACGTAATTTAGTTCTTTCGCTGATATGCATTTTTGCACCGATTCCATAAGTCATACCAAAACCACTTTCGCTCCCAGCGGTATTATCACTGCTCCAACGCATAGCGCCTACTTTACCAAAAATATCAATTTGATCGTTGATAGGCATAGTTCCTACGGCTGCTGCTGTGAATGCTGAAATATCAGAAACTTGAACTGACCCAGCAGTAGAACCTGATGTTGGTGTTTTATGTATATTGGCTATATTTACATAAGCTGCTTCTGCACTTAAGCGTTCGGTTATTTTATAGCCGCCAAATATTTTCCATGCTGTATCTTTATCTTCACAACTATTAGCATTTTTACAATAACTGCTAGAGTCTGATGGGCCTATTGATCCGCCAAAGTATGTTTTATTTGCCATATCATCAAAAGTAGCTACACCTCCTGATGAGGTATTATCAACATAATTTGTTGATGCTTTATTGTAATCAAATGCTTTTGGAAGGTCTGCAAAACCATTGCTAGCCAAGGAGATTAGCCCAAGCGCAAGCAAGGACTGAGTTAAAGTTTTCATGTTATACCCCAAAATTATTATTATTTCCCTTGCTAATAATTCTATTCCACTGATGTGGAGGGGTAAAGCGCTAGTAGATAAGCGGTATTTGTTGGTAAGCCTCAAATATTCGTTTTCCTTGCTCTATTGTGCCTTTAGCCGTGAGGTGTGTAACATCATATTTTTCTAAACCCATCATAGAAACAAAGTTAATGGTGTCGTCTTCAAGCGCTAATCTTATTTGAGCATCAACCACCTGAGGATTTTGTTGTACGTGAGGGTGTTGTTCATCCACACTTAAAATAACAGGTAAATGTGTATCACGAATGATATTGGCTCTTAAGTGATGGAGCATTTTCCTTAAGTGCCAATAATATTCTGTTGCAAGTACTTTATTATCAGCATCACTTTCACCTTGAATCCAAACTAAAGCACGTGGCGTAACAGTGTGTCCTTGTGCTTCTAATGCGGTAATTGCCGCTTTTAAACTGGCTACCATATTGTCATAAATACCTTTATGTCCTGGCGCTTTCCAATCTAACTTAAGGCTACTTCCACCTAGACTGTATTTATAAATAGCGGGTGTGTAACCAGATTTGAATAATAATCTACCAAAGGTTATTTCTGGTCCAAAGTGTCCTGATCTAAAATGACCAGGTTGAGAAGTTAGTGTTTTCCACTGTTGTTGAGATGAGCCGTAACCAACGGTTTCATAATAAAATGGGATGCGAGCATCTAATTGTTCTCTATCAATAGGATAGTCTTTTGCATCGCTACGCCAGCCTTGCATATTTGACTGTCCAGCGAGAATAAACAGGTCGATATTGTCGGCTTGAGCAGTTGAGGTAGTGACAGGAAGAATGAAAAGGATAGGGAGTAAGTTAAGGAACAAAGTTTGTAGGCTTTTCATAAATGTTTTAATGATCAATGAATTTTTAGTGGTGTAGATTATGCACTAAGAAGTATTTTTTCTATAGTATTGAAAGACATAAGGATTGATTGTGTTTACAGGGTGAATAAATGATAATTGCTATACTCAAGCCCGGCTTATCTAGCGACGTCTTATGAAGATTACTTTTTGAGGATTACTGCTTTTTTATCGGCTGATTGAGATTCAGCTATGCGTTGTGTTTGAATGATACCTGTTACTGTCATTGATTCTGA
>Ga0256839_1004332_pt1 | contig 13957 bp, 13 predicted proteins | sample 354166metaG_FD_185968 | JGI IMG/M metagenome (GOLD analysis project Ga0256839, IMG submission 185968) | Hydrothermal vent microbial communities from Mid Atlantic Ridge, Atlantic Ocean - 354-166 | ecosystem: Environmental > Aquatic > Marine > Hydrothermal vents | place: Atlantic Ocean: Mid... | reverse complement strand
ACCGCCGCCGAAAGATTTCTCCCTCCGGTCGAAATGACATATACAGGCATTTTCATGCTTTTGCAAGAGGCTCCACCTTAATAAAATACACCATACCGGCATAAAAATACCGGCGGCGGGCAGTGGGGCGACGGTTTTACGGCGGACTCCGCTGCCCGCTTATGCAACATTAAGGGATACTCATACAAGATTCTGCAATCCGATACGTATCATCATCACGGCAATGGCGGCAAGCAGGAGCGCCACTATCTTTGAAACGGCGATAATACCGTTTTTGCCTATAAGCCTTGTAATTGTCCGGGCACCTGAAAAGACAATATATACCACCGCCAGATTCAGGATGAGCGACATCAGCGTCGGCGCAATTCCGTAATGATCAACCAGCACTATCAGGGTGGTCAGGACCGCTGGCCCCACGAGCAGGGGCACGCCTATCGGCACTATGCCCACGTCATGGGCACTTTCCCGGTAATTCTTCTGTCCTGTAAGCTCGATAACCGCCAGTACGAGAAGCATCAGCCCGCCGGCAATCTTGAAATCATCCACTGTAATGCCCAGTATACTGAAAATGACCTCTCCCACGGCCACGAATACGAGGCATATGGCCAGCGCCGATATTATGGAATACCTGATCACCTTCCTTTTTTCCTCCTCCGGCAGCTTAATGGTGATCGACATGTAGATGGGGAGTATCCCGAGCGGGTCCATTGCAACAAAGAGCGGGATAAATGTCATCGGCAGGTCTTTTAATGCCTCCATCATGGGTTAATTATAATTACAATGTTTCGATCAGTCAAAGAGGGGATGAACGGGCAAACTCTCTGCGATTTGCCGTCTGCATTTTGCCGTGTTGAAGTTTTACGGGAAATATAATACATTCTATGATAACGGTTTCTCTCCGGACTTGTGGTCACGGAAAACGGAGCCTCTTGCAAAATGTTAAAACGCCCGCATATGTCATTTCGACCGCAGGGGGGAAATCTTTTGGCATCGACGGGTTACAAGACCTCTCTCCGCCGCAGGTGACAGACGGAGGACTTTTGCAAGAGCCTCAACTTGTAAACCGGAGGCGATGCATTATGCTGAAGAGGATCAATCCCACTGAAACACCCGCATGGAAAAAACTGCGTGCCCATTACGAGGTTATGAAAAACAGGCACATGAGGGATATGTTCAGGGAAGACCCTGAGAGGTTCTCGCGGTTCTCCATAAGGTTCCGGGACATTTTAGTGGATTATTCAAAGAATATAATAACCGGCGAAACAATGGGCCTGCTCCTGGAGCTTGCGCGCGAGGCCGAGCTCAAGGACGCCATAGAGAAGATGTTTTCGGGCGGGAAAATCAATGAGACCGAAAACCGTGCCGTGCTGCATACCGCGCTCCGCAATCTCCCGGGAGAGCCGGTTTATGTGGACGGAAAGGATATAATGCCGGAGGTGCAGGCCGTCCTGCGGCAAATGAAGGATTTTTCCGGGAGGGTGATCTCCGGGCGGTGGAAGGGTTATACCGGCAAACCCGTCAGGGACATCGTGAATATCGGCATCGGCGGCTCGGACCTCGGCCCGGTGATGGTGACGGAAGCGCTGAGGCCGTATAAGAAACCGCATATCAACGTCCACTTCGTATCAAACATAGACGGTACACATATCGCCGAAACCCTCGGGAAGCTGTCCCCGGAGACCACGCTGTTCATGATCGCCTCAAAGACATTCACCACACAGGAGACCATGACAAACGCCCGGACGGCGAGAAAGTGGTTCCTCGACTCCGCGGGGGACAGCGCCTTTGTAAGGAAGCACTTCGTGGCGCTTTCCACCAACAGTGAAAAGGTCCGGGAGTTCGGAATAGACACCGAAAACATGTTCGTATTCTGGGACTGGGTCGGCGGCAGGTACTCCCTGTGGTCGGCCATCGGGCTCTCCATTGCCTGCGCCGTGGGCTTTGAAAACTTCACGGCCCTGCTTGAAGGCGCGCATGCAATGGACAGGCACTTCAGGGAAGCCCCCTTTGAGAAAAACATCCCGGTGATCCTGGCGCTGATCGGCATATGGTACAACAACTTCCACGGTGCGGAGACCGAGGCCATCCTGCCTTACGACCAGTACATGCACAGGTTCCCCGCTTATTTTCAGCAGGGCAACATGGAGAGCAACGGCAAGTCCGTGGACAGGAGCGGCCGGGAAGTCTCATACCAGACGGGACCGGTCATCTGGGGGGAGCCCGGAACAAACGGCCAGCACGCGTTCTTTCAGCATATACACCAGGGCACAAAGCTGATTCCGTGCGACTTTATCGCCCCTGCAATCAGCCACAACCCCGTCGGGGAGCACCATGATATCCTGCTGTCCAATTTTTTCGCACAGACAGAGGCATTGATGAAGGGCAGGGACCGCGAGGCGGTGATTGAAGAGCTCAGGGCGGCGGGCGAGAGCGGGGAAAGGATGGAAAGGCTCCTGCCGTTCAAGGTATTCAGGGGCAACAGGCCGACCAATTCAATCCTGGTGAAAAAACTCACGCCCCGGACGCTCGGCAGTCTCATAGCGATGTATGAGCACAAGATATTCGTGCAGGGGGTGATCTGGAACATATTCAGCTTTGACCAGTGGGGTGTCGAGCTGGGCAAGCAGCTCGCCGGCAACATACTTCCCGAATTGAAGGATGACAACGTCGTAACATCCCACGATTCATCCACCAACGGCCTGATCAATGCATTCAAGGCATGGAGGGAATGAACTTAAGGTTGATGTTGCACAAACAGTCAGAGGAGGTGCTTTTATGAACTACCGGACAGGAAAACCCGGACGGATAGTGGTTGCAAAATTTGATGACCATGACGATGTGCTTGCCAACCTTGCCGATATTGCAAAGAAAGAAAATATCAGGGCCGGTGTTCTTTATCTTGTGGGAGGCATGCGCAGCGGGAAAATAGTGGCGGGCCCCAGGGCAGACACCCTGCCGCCGGCACCGGTCTGGAAAGACCTCGGTGAAAGCCACGAGGTCATCGGGATAGGAACGATATTCTGGCAGGAAGATGAGCCGAAGATACACCTGCACGGCGCGTTCGGCAAAAAAGACACGGTAAAGGTCGGCTGTCTCCGCGAGAAAGCCGAAACCTTTCTCATTCTTGAAGCGATAATAATCGAGATAGAGGGGATTGACGCAACGAGGGAGGTCGACCCTGCTGCAGGGCTGGCGCTGCTGAAACTGCAATAAGCGTGCGGCAGGTTTTACGCCGGAATCCCCCGCCCGCTTATGCAACGTTGTAAAGCCGCTCCGTGATCCCCCCGTATCACTTACGAGGTGTTACAACGCACCCTATGAAATGTCAGGACTGTTTTGCCTTTTTCGAGCAATTCCTTGCGAAGCGCTCCCGTCCTGCTTCCCGGTGCAGCGTAAGGCACGAGAATCTCATCCGCGAGCGCGGCTGCAAAGCGGTTGCGTCTGTAAGCTCGTTTCGATGAAATGCGATTGTCTTTGTTACTGAAAGAAGACAGAAGAAGCAGTCTGCCTGCTTCTATGGGCTTTATGTATTCCTTCTTTATCCGCATTCCTTCAATGCCCCGGGCAGGGCAGATAATTACGGGCTGTTTACCGCGCAACAGTATATTCAGACATTCCTGTTCCATCGGAGAGTGAAACCCGCTGATGACCGTAACTCCGTGCTCCCTCAACTTACGCATGAGTTCGTAAGTTTTCAGAATGATTTTTCCGGGACATTTTACAGAGCAGAAAACAGCAAGGGTTTTGTTACCCAAAATGTCCGTATTGCCGATGGCTGTAATCATTTCCGGCGCATCTTCGGCGAGGTATTTTCCGAGAGAGGCAGGATATGCAGGATGGTCTCTATGGATGCGGATGGTTTTCATTTATACGCAACCCTCTGTTGAAATTAAATATATTTTCGGCCGCTGGCCTAACATGACAACCGCTCCAGGACATTTTTCCATCAAATGACCATCAAATAAAAACCTATTCACCAAGTCCTTGAAAACAAAAGATATTTTACTCTTCAATTAGCAGGTTGGCGTTTCCAGAACATATCTTTGTCAAATAGCAGATATCGTAGGCCCATAACACCTCGCAGGTGTGACAACGCGGATTATACACCTCTCCGCTTTTCACTGCGCGCCCTGTAAAGCCGCTCCGTGATCCCCCCTTCTTTTTCAAAGGATTCGGCCTGTGCCCTGACCTGGCGGTCAAGCAGACTGCATGCTACCGTGATAAGAACGAGAGCGCCATTTGCTGCAATCTCGGAGAAAGATTCTCCTGCGGACTTGATGGACACCGTGGACTTATTGCTCTGTCCACCCTGTCTATTCTGTCCATAATCTTTGTGCATATCCCTGACCCACTCTGCAACCTCATCAGCCGTCCTGCACCGTCTCTCAATCAAAGAGGCTCGCCGGGAATCTTCCCGGCTCCAGAGAGGCAGCCCGCGCTGCCTGAGAAAGTCTTCATAATCGAGACGCAGTTCCTCAAGGCTGGCGCGCGCAACATTGGTCAGTTTAATCTCCATTTTCCTGGAAGTTCCACTAACCTGACTGCCCTCGGCGATGTTTTGTACGCCGGATCGGGCGGCCTGCACCATCTGATCATGCGTGCGGCTTCGTTTATCCATATAGCGGTTACAAAAGCGCACTGTTACATCGTAAACGAGCTGGGCGATCTGAAAGCTCTTGAGCTTGCGGTATCCGCCCTGTTTGGGAATTATAACGTTACTCATCAGCCCTTCCCCTCCATAATTCCTATCTCCTCATTTATCAAGCCATGTTTGAATTTGCTTTTAAGGTTCATCCTTCTTCAATTATCACCCCTGATTATCCAATCCCCATCCTGTACTTGATGATTTTCAGCATTGGCCGTGACCTGGAAGTAACGCTGTCGATTTTTACCGATCAAATGTCTCTATATTATGTTCTCGTGGATACAGCTGATAGGTCCCGGCATTGAATACAGTGTCTCTCCCGTAATAGAAGCGGCCTGTAAACACATCTACACAACCGAAAATTTCAATAGACTTCCTTTGTCCGGTAACAGGAACTTCAGGCTGACACCCTGTGCGAGCCCGGGTGGCATGTAGCGTTGAATCCTGGCGAAAGGAAGCTTCATCTTCAAAAATTAAAGCCGCTTTCTCGCTCTTCGCTTTTTTTAATTTTCAGGTCTTTGGTGAGAGAAGGCAAGCTCCTTTAAAATCCTCAAGACATGTCGTGGGTCATATTGAATTCCAAACTCCTCCTTGATCACTCTGGCAATCATTGGAGATGTCCAAACGCCGGAGAGATATCCATAAGCAATAGGGCCACTTTCCATAATATCCGATAACTCTTCTTTTTCACTCGCACTTAATAGACAAGGGCGGCCACTTCTTTGCCCTTCTAATAATTCTAATAATCCTTCATAACCAAAATCTTCATAATTTCTCAACCATTCTGAAACCTTCGAGCGAGGCGACTTTAATACACTTGCGATATCTCCGCTTGTTAGTTCCTCAGAATTCAACATGACAGCATGAATTTGTTTAGCAACTCGATATTCGCCGTGGATCTCGGCTTCCTTTTTTAAACGGTTTAATTTCTTTAACCTTTGTGGATGAATCTTTATATGACGCGGCCTCATGATATACCTCCTCTTAAGGAGTATATCATAAGCCTTGCATTATGTCCCTTTATTTATGTCGTCTTGTATATTTCTCTTGTCCAACAGCAAGACCTTAAACAGATCTTTCTTCAAATCCCTCATCAACGGCATCAAATAATTTGCAACTTGCAACTTCTACATCCCTACAAGAAGCCTGCAGCAATTACCCTCCCCGCCGGACCATTTCTCTATACATTCATCAAGCTGTTTCCGGCCCCGCAGGTTGAAATATCCGGCGCAGAAGTCGGCTCTGTCAGAGACCTGAAGAGTCTCCTTCAAAACAGCGAGTAACGATCGCTTAATGTTATCGAAGATCCCCGGCATGGTTACCGTCCCTGTGAACAACCCTTGCTGCGCGGAAACAATTCTGTAAATTTTAACACTTGCCCCCTGTTTTCCGCTTCTCTTCCCCGGAGTTTTACAGCTTTCAAAATTATAGCAAAACAGCCCAGGGATCAGCGCGGATCAGTGTATTCCTTTAAACCCGACGAATGCCTATGCTGTTGACTCGGCAGACGGGTATGATGGTGTCGAAGGGGGGGGCCGGCATCCGGTCATCTTGTTTTTATGCCCAGTTTTTTTATCTTGCTTCTCAATGTATTCCTGTTTATGCCGAGCAGGCGGGCCGCCTTCACCTGGTTCCCGTTAGTCTCTTTCATTACCATCATAATAAGGGCCTTTTCGACTTCCGGCATAACCATGTCATAAAGGTTGAACCTTTCAAACCGCTTGATCTTGTGCATAAAGCCCCTCAGCCTGGCCTCAACGAACTTGCCTATGGACTTCGCCTGTTTACGCCGCAGGTCGAAATCCTCGGCTTCAATCCTGGGCCCCTCGGACAGGATGCAGGCCCTTTTCACGGCCAGCCGCAGTTCTTCTTCCTCCCCGGGCCAGGCATGGCTCAGCAGGTATTCCTCCGCCTCTTTTGACAGTTCCTTGGGTTCGGTGCCGATTTGCTCCTCCGCCGTCCTGATGGCTTCCCTTGCAAGCGCAAGTATATCCTCACCGCGGTCTTTCAGCGGCACACGCGTTGTATCCTTGTCCTGACCGGTCATTTTCTCTTTTTATCAACGATTATATTATCAATCAGCCTCGTGCTTCCGATCCTCGCCGCAATACATAAGGCCGCCGGCAGCTTTATGCCCTGCATCGGCTGAAGATTCCGGGTGTCGACGATTTCGATATAATCCGGGTCGGCAAGCGGCTCGGACCTCACCATTTTCTCCATCTCTCTCCTGACATCAGGCGCATTGTCCATTTCACCGGCCAGGATGAGCTTCTCACCGAGTTTCAATGCCCTGAAAAGAACAGTCGCCGCCTTTCTCTCTCCGGCATTCAGATAGCTGTTTCTCGAACTCATTGCAAGGCCGTCTTTTTCCCTTATCACGGGGCAGACTATAATATCCACGTCAAAATTGAGATCCCTGACCAGTTTCTTTATCACCACTGTCTGCTGGAGGTCTTTCCGGCCGAAATACGCCCTGTCAGGCATCACGATATTGAACAGCTTCGCGACCACGGTCGCCACACCGTTGAAATGCCCCGGTCTTGACACGCCGCAGAGCATCCGCCCTATTCCACCCACGTCAAGCGATACGGAGCGGGACGGCTCCGGGTACATCTCGCTGCCTTCAGGCATGAAAACGGCATCCACATCCAGGGCCGAGAGCTTTTCCAGGTCTCCAACGGGATCCCTCGGATACCTGTGGAAATCCTCGCCCGGCCCGAACTGCGCGGGGTTAACAAAGATGCTCACGACCGTTATGGCGTTTTCTTCCCTTGAACGCCTGACAAGGCTCAGATGCCCTTCATGCAAAGCGCCCATTGTGGGGACAAAACCCATGGTTTTATTTCCCGTCCTGAGTATCTTGTTGAATGCCCGCATGTCCTTTATGGTTTTTATTATCTGCATAACGGGCGCACCATTCACATTTTCCTTATCTCTCTCATCAATGCGCTGAACAACTCCCGCTCTTTCAATGTCTTCACCACCCTGCCGTGTTTAAACAGAATGCCGGTTCCTTTCCCACCGGCTACGCCGATATCAGCCTCCCTGGCCTCTCCGGGGCCGTTGACCACACAGCCCATCACCGCCACTTTGATCGGTTTCTCTATCCCGGCCAGCTTTGCCTCAACCTTTTCGACAATTCTCCTTATGTCGACCTGGCAGCGCCCGCACGTGGGGCATGACACCAGTTCGGGGCCCCTCCGCCTCAGGTGCAGTGATTTCAGAATCTCATAGGCAACCCTTACTTCTTCAACCGGGTCGGCCGTCAGAGAGACCCTCATTGTATCCCCTATGCCTTCGGAGAGCAGTATGCCGAGACCCACCGCGCTTTTTATCGTCCCTGAAAATGCAGGGCCTGCCTCGGAAATTCCGATGTGCAGGGGGTATCTGAACTTTCTTGAGAAAAGACGGTATGCCTCAACGGTTTTCATGACATCGGAGGCCTTCAGGGAAACCTTGATCGCAGTGAACTTGAGGTCCTCGAGTATTTTTATATGCCTCGCCGCGCTCTCCACGAGGGCCTTTGCACCTGGATGCCCGTATTTCCTGAGAAGCTCTTTTTCAAGCGAGCCTGCATTCACCCCGATCCTGATGGGCACACCCCTGTCCCTGGCGGCGCTCACCACTTCCTTCACCTTCTGCGTGCTGCCTATATTTCCGGGGTTTATCCTCAGGCCGTCCGCGCCGTTTGCCACGGCATTGAGGGCAAGCCTGTGGTCAAAATGCACATCCGCAACAAGGGGGATGCGGATTTTTTTCTTTATGGATTTTATGGCCGCGGACGCCTCGGAGTTCAGCACCGCAACCCTCACTATCTCACATCCCGCGGCCTGGAGTCTCTTTATCTGGGATACGGTGGCGGCCACATCGCGCGTATCGGTCTTTGTCATGGACTGGACTGAGACCGGCGCCCCGCCCCCGATATCAAGACCGCCGAGGGTTATACGTTTAGTTGATGTTCCCTTTGTCATCCCCGGGTTTCTTCTTGCCGTCAAGCTGGTAATAACTAACCGCTTCCACATGCTCTTCGCCTGTGCGGGAAAAATAGTGCCTGCCGTTGTTCTTTGAGACAAAATACAGGTAATCCACATCCGCAGGATAAAGCGCCGCTTTTATGGACTCTATTCCTGGAGAGGCGATCGGTCCCGGCGGCAGCCCTTTGATTACATACGTATTATACGGCGTCGCCCTCCTCAAGTCCCTGTACCTTATGCGCTTCCATCTCTTTTTCACGCCGTAAAGCACAGTGGGGTCGGCCTGGAGCTTCATGTTCCTCTTCAGGCGGTTATGGTAGACTGCGGATATGAGGGGCCTTTCATCATTGAATATCGCCTCTTTTTCGATAATGGAGGCAAGGGTCAGTACTTCATTGACCGTCATCCCGAGTTCTCCGGCCCTTGCCTTCATGGAGTCATCAAATATTTCATTCATCCTCTGGACCATTATCCTGAAAATCGTCTCAGGCTCTATACCCTTTGAAAAATTATATGTGTCGGGATATATGTAGCCTTCCAGGCTCGGCGCGTCTATGCCGAGCTTTGCAAGAAAATCCCTGTCATAAACAAGCCGCCATGACTTATCGTCGATAAGCCCGGTTTTCTCAAGTTTCCTTTTTATATCCCTGAGCGTTGAGCCTTCGGGCACTGTGACGCTGAACTGTACGGTCCTGCCTTCGATCAGGTCTTCAAACACCTCGAGCGGGCTCATCGAGGCGCTGAGGTTATAATAACCCGGTTTCAGCTGAGTATCCGCGCTGGTTATCCTGCCCAGCAAAAGCAAGCCCAGCCTGTTTTCTATAATACCCCTGTCTTTCAGGATGTCAACGGCTTCCGTAAAAGTGGAACCCTCGGGAATTTCCACCTCTTTCCACTTCTCTTCGAATGAAACAGGGGCGATGAAATGGATGAACAGTAAAAAACCGGCCAGCACCGCTAAGGCCGCAAGCACAGAGATTATTTGCGCTGCAATGGAAGAACGGTCAGTCATTTTTTCAACCCTCAAGGTGACGCAGTACAATTAAGCGCATCAGGAAGCCCTGCAACATATTTCATCCTGGATTGCCTGAGGACTCCTTTATCGTCTGTATCATCATGTCGGCTTATTGTGGTCATTCCTTGAGCTGTCGGCCCCGCGCCATTGCCTGCCGCCGCACATCCGCGCTTGTCACCGGCATGGAGGCATATTAATAAGCATGCCAGATTAACATGATAAAATCAAACAGATGAGGCTCCTGCAAAAGTCGTCTCCCTGTCACCAGCAGCGGAGAGAGAGGTCTTTATAACTCACCGCTGCCGAAAGATTTCCCCCTCCGGTCGAAATGACATATACAGGCGTTTTCATACTTTTGCAAGAGGTTCAGATATTTTCATGTTTTCATGCAATGCAGGCTCTCCTGCCGGGCTATGCCGCATTAAGGTTAACGTCCGTCATGCGTCGGCGAGGAGTTTCCTGTATACGGCTTCATAACCGTCCGCCATTGCCCTGACCGAGAAACGCCGACGGGCCTCCCGCAGGCAACGCGACCGGTCGATACGGTCGATCCGCTTGACAGCCTCCACCATTTCATCCACTGTGTCCGCGATAAAACCGGTTACCCCCTTCATGACCACCTCGGGAACGGACCCGCACGGCCGGGCGATCACGGGCGTGCCGCAGGCCATTGCCTCGATCATCACCAGACCGAAAGGCTCGGGCCAGTCAATGGGGAATATGAGCGCGGCGGCGTCCCCCAGAAACCCCGGCTTTTCCGAATCGTGAATCTCGCCGAGATATTCAATCAGCGGGTGGGCAAGCAATGGCTCGACCTCCCGCTCAAAATACTCCCGGTCAGCGGAATCCACCTTGCCGGCGAGTTTAAGCGGGAGCCCTGCCCGTTTAGCCACTTCAACAGCCAGGTCCGGCCGCTTGTCACGGGAGAGCCTCGAAAAAAAGGCCAGATACCCGCCCATGCCGCTGCCGGGCCTGAATGAATGCCCGGGCAGGCCGTGATACACGGTGGCCATCCACCGGGGAGCGAGGCGCGACAGGGGGCGGCGCTGGTCATTGCTGATGGAGACAAGCGGCATGTCACGGAAATACTCCATCATGGGCATCCAGTGCGGCAGGTCCAGCCGGCCGTGAAGCGTATGTACGGTCGGCACGTTGAAAAAACGCGCAAAGGGGAAGGCCAGATAATCCACATGGCTGTGAATGATGTCGAATTCCCCTGCCATGTCGAATGCGCGTGCAAGCTCGATCATGTGAAATGCCACAGCATCGGGATTGTCAGGGTCGAGCCTGACAGAGCGGTCCCTTACGCTGTAAAGCTCCGCCTCTGTACGGGAATCACCACTGGCGAACAGTGCAACGCGATGCCCCCGCCCGACAAGCTCTTCCGTCAGGAAAGAGACAATCCGTTCGGTCCCGCCGTACAGGACCGGCGGGACGGGTTCTATGAGCGGCGCCAACTGGGCGATATTCATAATGGCAATTATATCAGAAATTTTTCATGCTGTACTGCTCTTATTGAAACAGCCTTCCGGAGTATTGCATAAGCCGGCATCATGAAGAGCAAGCCTTTATGATATAAATCATAGCCAAGCGTTGGAAAAAGTGTTTAGATAACCGCAGACACAAGACACAGGCATTACCCCCTGCATCTTTCAGCATGTGGCAGGTATTCAGAGCATCTTGCAAAAGCATGAAAATGCCTGTATATGTCATTTCGACCAAAGGGAGAAATCTTTCGGTATCGATGAGTTATAAGACCTCTCTCTCCGCTCGATGTGACGGACGGAGGACTTTTGCAAGAGTCTCTTCATTGATAACTTTAATGCTGCATAAGACGGCGGTGTTTTTATGCCGCTGTAAGGGATTACAATGCAATAGCGGTTGCAGGGGAAAACAGGTTTATTGTACCGGAAAGCCGGAGAGGAGAAAATGCAATGAATGACCGATCCATAGCCTATTTTTCAATGGAGATCGCCCTTGAAGAGGGGATGCCCACGTACAGCGGGGGCCTGGGCGCACTGGCGGGCGACACCATACGGTCCGCCGCTGATCTCAAGGTGCCGGTGGTGGCTGTTACTCTCATTCACAGGAAGGGATATTTCCTGCAGCATCTGGACGCCGCAGGCCGGCAGACGGAGGAACCCGTGGAGTGGACCGTTGAAGACTTTCTGGAGGAGATGCCGGCAAGGACGTCAGTAGTTATAGAGGGGCGGACCGTTCATATCCGTGCGTGGAGGCATGAAATCACCGGGGCAGGCGGCTTCAGGGTTCCGGTATACCTGCTGGATACGGATCTCCCTGAAAATGCGGCGTGGGACAGGGAACTGACGCACTTCCTGTACGGCGGGGACCTGCATTACAGGTTCTGCCAGGAGGTGGTCCTCGGCATCGGCGGCCTCAGGGCGCTCCGCGCCCTCGGGTATGAAGACATCAGGCGGTTTCACATGAACGAGGGACATGCCGCCTTCCTTACCCTGGAGCTGTTGTATGAAGAGGCCCGGAGAGCGGGCAGACAGTCCATCAACAGCGACGATATAGATTCTGTGAGGAAGAAGTGTGTATTTACCACGCATACGCCGGTCCCAGCAGGGCACGATCAGTTCCCCATGGATTTGTTCGACCGGGTTTTCATCAATCGCAGGGAGTTCCTGGACATGAAGGATGTATTCTGCATAGACCTGGCAAACCACATCGCCAAACAGCATATGGACATCTCCGAGATGGCGCCCGTGTTCATGGGAGGCAGCAACATCAACATGACCTATCTCGCCCTCAACCTGAGCCACTATGTCAACGGCGTGGCCAAGAAACACGGTGAGGTTTCAAGCCTGATGTTTTCCGCCTATAAGATTGACGCCATCACCAACGGCGTCCATGCAGCCAACTGGGTATCCGGCCCTTTCCGCGAGCTTTATGACCGCCATATGCCCGGCTGGCGGCAGGACAATTTCACATTGCGCTATGCACTGAGCATACCGGGAGAGGAAGTATGGCAGGCGCACATGCGGGCAAAGGACGAGATGCTCCGGTATGTGAATGAAAAGACCGGTGCGGGAATGGACCCTGATGTGCTGACCGTCTGCTTTGCCAGGCGCGCCGCCTCCTACAAGCGGCTGGACCTTCTTTTTACGGACATTGAAAGGCTCAGGGACATAGCATCAAGGGCCGGCCCGTTTCAGGTGATCTATGCAGGCAAGGCACATCCGCAGGACATGGGGGGGAAGGAAACCATCCAGCGGATTTTCCGGGCCATGGAATCACTCAAAAATGATATCCGGATCACATATCTTGCGAATTACGACCTGAAACTGGCCAAGATGCTCACGGCGGGGTCCGACCTGTGGCTGAACACACCCATGCCGCCCATGGAGGCATCCGGCACCAGCGGTATGAAGGCGGCGCTCAACGGCGTGCCGAGCCTGAGCATTCTCGACGGATGGTGGATTGAAGGCTGCATCGAGGGTATCACAGGATGGGCCATCGGTGAGGATGCACGTGCAAAGACGCGGGAAGCCGACTGGTCAAGGGATGCCCGTTTTCTCTATGACAAACTGGCGCAGGTCATTATCCCGATGTTTTACAATGACAGAAACCGGTTTATCAACATAATGAGACACTCGATAGCATTGAACGGTTCGTTCTTCAACACGCAGAGAATGATGCAGCAGTATGTGCTGAACGCCTATTTCCTGTAAGAACAGGCGATGTTTCATGCTGCTGTTGACTGACCCTTAATGTTGCATAAGCTGGCAGGAGACGTTTTTATGCAACTGCAAGGCAACCCTTAAATACGGGAGAGGAGTCATGGGATTTTCCACAGGTGAAGTTGTCGAAATGGCCATTCAGACGGAACGGCTCGGGTATGAATTTTATTCCGCCATGTCAAGGAGATTTGAAAAGGACGAAAAACTAAGAGGGCTTTTCGAGATGCTTGCTTTCAAGGAACGGGCGCACGAAAAAATATTCACGGAGATTAAGGGGAAGGTAAAAGATGAAGGAACCGTGGACCGGGAGGAAGTCGCAAGATATCTTAGGGCTGTTGTTGAGTCAGAGTTCTTTCTGGGAAAAGAGAAATCCCTTCCGCCCCTTGAACATGTAAAATCAGAAACGGAAGCCGTCAACTTCGCCCTTTCCTTTGAAAAGGAGACTCTGCTTTATTTTTACAGCCTGCGGGATATGGTGCGTGACAAGGAGATCATCACTGCGATTATAAAGGAGGAAAAGGAACACGTTGCATGGCTGAGGGAGTACAGGGACACGGCCTGACGGCATGTTGCAGATGCCCCGGCGAAACAGACAACCTTAATGTTGCATAAACCGGGC
>Ga0256839_1004331_pt1 | contig 13961 bp, 11 predicted proteins | sample 354166metaG_FD_185968 | JGI IMG/M metagenome (GOLD analysis project Ga0256839, IMG submission 185968) | Hydrothermal vent microbial communities from Mid Atlantic Ridge, Atlantic Ocean - 354-166 | ecosystem: Environmental > Aquatic > Marine > Hydrothermal vents | place: Atlantic Ocean: Mid... | reverse complement strand
CTCTTCCGGCGTCGTGGCTCGCGCCAGCAGTTTCCGAAGCTCGTCGGTTTCCATGCTCGATGGAATCCCCCGTCTTTCATCCGCCGATGGGCCCGCAGTTCCCCCCTCGCAGTCGTCGTCCGCGGGAAGGCCCGCACTTTGTGCCAACTTTCTACGCAAGGTATGTGCCGATTTTGGCGATAATGATCAAAGGCGCGTATAATGATGGTGCGGGCCGGCTCGGCGACAGCGAACCAACAGACCACCGGCGGACGATGCGAGGTGCGGTAATGCGATCCATGCGAACAGCGGCAATCGGAATCTTGGTGGGACTGGCTTTCGCGTGGGCGAGTTTTCCCGCAGCGGCGCAGCCTCCCACGCGGCGCCGCTATGTGCCTCGTCGCCCCACCATGTCGCCCTACTTGGATTATTTCCGCCGGGACACGGGGCTGCTGGATCCGTACAACCTGTTTCGCTCTCGAGACATCCGGATGAACCAGCTCTATCAGCAGCAACAGCGGCAGATCTACCAGCAGCAGCAGGAACTCTACCAGCAGCGTCTGCAGTTCCAGGAGCTTCAAGGGGCGCAGCGCCAGATGCGTGCCAGTGGAGCCTCGCAGACGGGACACGCCTCGACGTTCATGAATTACTCGCACTACTTCGGCGGATCGTCGGGTGCTGGTCCGGCTGCCGGTGGTCCAGCCTCCGGCCCGAGGTCGCCGAGGCGTTGACGAGCCGGCCATCTGTTTTGCCTGCTTGATGCCGCTCGCCAGACGATTCGTGAGTCCTGGTGGCTGTTTCTACGGCGCTTGCGCGTTGGTGTGGGTGCTTCGGTACTGGCCAGCGGGTCTCTGGCGGGGGGAATCGTCCCCACTCGACTCATTCCATCGTTGGGCGATCGAGCCACAAAGTCGGCGTAGTCCGTTCAACCCGCACATCTACTCGCCGACCCTCTGTCGGAGCTTGCTTGTCGATCAGAATGGCACCCGAACAGGAGCGTTTTTGTTAGACTAGGAGGGGGCTCGGTTTGTCCGAATGGTGTGAGCGAACGGATGGCCTCAGTCGAGAACAGAGTATAGGGCTTCTCATGAGCTACTGGTGCAATAAACGGCTGGTCATCACGGCGACTCGCCCCGGCAAGCGATTGGAGTTCGAGCTCGACACACCGTATGCACGCATCGGATCTCATGCGAAAGCCGACGTTCGGCTTCCCGATTTGCCTCGCCAAGCACTCTACCTTCACGCGACCTCGACCGGCGTTTTCGCACTTCCGACGGTTTCTGCATCGGAATTGCCCTCGTTGCCGCTCGGCTGGCTCGACGAAGAGACTCCGCTGGTGTGTGGCGACTGGAAACTGAGTGTCGGCTTCGCCGACATGGGCCCCATGCTGTCCGCGGTCGAACAGCTCACCGACGAACTGTCTCCCGGACGAGTGGCTCCGGTGTTCGCGGTCGGGCACAAGGGCGAGATTGTGGCTCGGCATCGCCAAAAAATGCCGCTCATTCGGATCGGACGCGCCCGTCCCAGCGATTTGAGACTGCGGACAGCCACCGTATCGACTTGCCATTGCGTGGCCTATTGGGATGGCCGTTACGTCTGGATCGTTGACCTGTGCAGCACGAACGGTACGCGGAAAGACGGTCAGCGGTTTCATGCCGCTCGGCTGCGTCGCGGTCGTCGGGTCAGCTTGGGCCAGGTCGAATTGATTTTCGAGACGATCGACGAAATCCCCAGTCGTCCCAGTTCCAAGGATAGTCCGTCCAGTCTACTTGTTGCTCGTGAGGAGTCGGCGGAGGTACCGGACTCGGCCGCGCCCGGCCCTCTGCCGAGCGGCGAAGACTCGCCACGTTTTGCAGCCGCAATCGATGCGCAGTGTGAGCGACTTGCGAGGTGGGAATCCCGCCTTCTGGCAATGGAACGAGATCTGGTCCGCCGACTGGCGGGCCACGAGCGGCAAATGGCGGGGCTGGCCGAAAAGGCGCGAAAGGCTACATTGGCGTCAGGGCTTTTGCTGGACCAATTGGCGGCTCTTCAGGCGGAGTCTTCCCGGTTGGCACAATGGAATGCGGAGCTGGAGCAACAGATGCTCGACCTGGATCGACGACAAGAGGAACTGGACGAGTTCTTTGCCTCTTTGGCATCTCAGCAGGAGCAGCTCAAGTCGGCAGAAGCCAGCGTGCGGCGCCAAACCGAGCAGCTCGACCAGCGGCAGTCGCAGCACCAGGCCGAGCTGCAACAGCGCGAAGCGGCACTGCAGCGCCTTGGCGACGAACTCGACCAGCGCGAAGCAGCGCTGCAAGAGCTTCAGAGTGAACTCGAGGAGCGCGGCCGGCGATTGGAGGCCAGACAGTCGGAACTCGAAGAGCGGGCCGAGCAGCTCGAGCGGCAGCAGCAGACATGGGAAGAGCGTTGCCGGGAATTGGACGATGAACAACGTCGGCGGGAAACCGAGCTGCAGCAGCGCCGGACCGAATTGGAGCAGCTCGACAGCGATTTGCGACAGCGCGAAGAGCGGCTGCAACGCCGACAATCCGAGATCGATCAGCGAGCCGGGGATGTCGATCGAAAGCTCTGCGAACTTCGTCAACTTCACGACGAGCTGAACGAGGCTCGCGCGTCGGCTGCCGAGCAGCAGAGCGAGCGCAAGGTGCGGCACGAGCAGCTCGTGAAGGACTTGCAGGCCACGATCGCCGGCCAACAAAAGGAACTCACGAAGCGAGACAACGCACTCAAGCAGGTTCAAGCGGAGCTCGACGAGCTGCGGGTCCGGTTCGAGTCGGAGCGCGAGTCGTGGTTGGTCGAAAAGGAAAAGTGCCTGGCCCGGCTCGCCACCGAACGTGACCAATTGGAGGCCGAGAAGCAGGCGCTGCAGGCCCGCCGGGCGGAATTGGAATCGCTGAAGGAGCAGTGGGAACGAGATCGCCAACGTCGCAGTCGTAAAGAGGAGTCGGAAAGAGAAGCGGCCTTCCACGAACTGAAGAAGGCGAGGCAAGAACTTCAACAAGAGCGACTCCGGCTGCAGGACGAACGCTCGCGGCTCGAGGCGTTGGCCATCGAACAGGCCGAGGAGTTGGCCGCTGCTGCACAGGCGTCCGAGTCGGCGGCTCGACGAGAAGCCGATGCCGTTTCCGGAGGTCATTCACTCCGCAATCACGACGTCTCTCCGAACAACAACGGTGCGTCGGGCGAAGAGGATGAACCCCGGATCGACCCGCGGAAGATGCTGGAAAATGACCCGGCGTTCGATGAGCTCACCGAGCGGCTGGTGGAGTTCAACCGCAAGAGAAAAAGGCGTTGGTTGTGGTAGGCCGCTTGCCCGCCCGTTCGTTACCGCGTCGCCTCGCGCAGCTTCTTGGCATCGATCACCACGGCCGGCGAGGAATCGGTGGTGGATGAGGGGCCGACATTCGAGGCGGCGGAAACGGGAATCGGTCGAGCTTTGACGCCCACTGGAATGGCTCGAGGCGTCGGGCGACCGGTGGCGGATTCGGCCGGCTTTGATGTTGGGTTTGTCCGCAGCGAAACGGGAACTGCGGGCACGTCCAAACGGCGGGCTTTCACGATCGGATGGCGGGAAACCGGCTCCCGCGCGTCTCCGATTCGCACGGCCGCCGAAGTCTGGCGGGACCGGCTGGCGGCTTCCACCACTGTTGGAGTCTGCGGACGCTTGGCCACCCGCAGCCGATCTCGCAACGACCGCTTCAAGCGTTTCGATGGAGACAGGCTGATCTTCCCAGCAGCAGCCGGCACGGCGACAGGCGAAGGCGTCACCGCCAGAGGAGGGCCGTTCCGTTGCGGTTTCTCAGTCTGAGCATGTCTCACGGTCGGCGCCGCATCGGAAGGAACGTGACGGGAATGTCCCGGGAAGAAAGTGGGGGTTCGTGGGAGCCCCGAGGATTGGTCTTCGGTTTCCGGTTTGGAAGGCGAGGGTGCCGGCGGCTTCTCGGGTGCCGGTCGTTCCGCAGGCATCGGTTCCATCGGCAACATGGGGCTTTGCGGTGTTTTCTTGGTGTTGTTTTCCGGTTTCGGGGCTGGAGCCTCTTTCTTCGGCTCGGCCGTTTTCTTGGGCACCGCGTTGGTCTTCGGAGCGGGTTTCGGCCTTTCTTTGGCGGCTTGAGGCTTGCTCGCAGGCGCAGCCGGTTTCTCAGCGTCCCGTTCCGGTTTGGCCGGTACAATCACGCTGTCGGTAGGCTTGTTGTCGCCCTCGGGTGAGGCGTTTTCGTCTCGCGGCAGATCGGAAGGCGAAGGCTGAGCGGGAGCCGGAACGACCGATTCTTCGGTTGCTTCTTGGGATTGGGGTTCTACCGGGCACGGCGTCCATCCTTCCGGCCAGCGCCGCCAGCACGTGTCGTGGTAGCCGAAAAATGGCGGCTCGACGAACTCCGTCGGGCAGTCACCGGGCGCCGGGCATTGCCCCACCGCGTTGCTGGGCACGAAGGGGAAGTTGCGGAACCGGTAGGTCGCGTGATCCTGCTTCCACAGGTGCAATCCTCGAGCGTGCGCGTTGCTCCAGCCGCAGCCACCCGCCAGCGCGGATGCCAGGCACAGCAAACCAGAGACAAGGGCGAAGGTCGTGTTGCGGGTCATCTCGAGTGCCACCTTTTCGTGAAGTCGATGAATCTGCGGGAGAGGGAAAGTCAGGTCGTGCTTGCTAGAATCCGCCGAATCCGCCGAATCCGCCTCGCTGGTTCGCGTTGAACAACACCTTGCCGGAGAACCGGGACAGCGTGCCGACGGTCAGAATGGAGAAGCCCATGATCCGTTCGAACGGAGCCAGCAGCTTGCCCAGACTGGTGTCGAACGCCACCATCTTGTCCTCGGCGATGAAAATCCGGTCGCCGGGCAGCACCTGGTAGTTGGTGATGGTCTGGCCTTGGGCCGTGATGGCTCGGTAATCGACCGGCAGGATCTGCACCTCGTCACAGTAGGGCGAAGGGCGGGCGATCCAGATTTTCTTGGACGAAACTTCCGTGATTCCGTTGACGTTGGCAATGGCGTCCAGCACCGTCTCGTTGCCCGTGACAGGAAGTCGAGTAATCGTATCGCCCAGTCCGGCTCCCTCCGTGATGATGTAGTAGACCTTGCTGTTGTAGGCCCAGACGTCTACGGAGACTTCCGGATCTTGCAGGTAGTCTTCCAGGTGTTTTTCGATCGCCGCCTTGGCCTCGGGGATCGTCATCCCGACCACCGATACCATTCCGTACGTCCCCAAATTGACGTGGCCGTCCGGCGTGACCAGATGTTCGCCGGCAATCGGCTGCATGCCAGCCGCCTGCAACAGCTTGACCTGTACGTCGGGTGCGGTCAGCGTTTGCTTCAAGTGCTCGAGGATCTTCTCGCGGGCCTCGTCGACCGTCAGCCCGGCCACTTCCACCTGCCCATACGGAATGCCCAAGTTCAGACGCCCACCCGGCTCGATCGCATACTCACCGTCAATCGGATACTCGGCGATCGTGCCCATGGCCGAGACGTGCAAGATGTCCATCGCACGCAGCTTGTAGGGCGGTTTGGGCACCATGTTCAGTGCCTCGATGATGAGGATATCGGGAGGCTCGATGCGGTAGGTTGGGAGCACCACCTTGGAGAGCTCTCGCGGCATGTCTCCCCCTACGGGAGGGGATGGGGGCAGCGGCCGATCCGTGTGCCCAATGGTTCGACACCCGAGCGACGCCGTCATGGCGATCAGCATCGTGCAGACGAAACAGCGAAACCGTCGAGAGCCAATCATCCTGAATCCTCGCGTGGGCATCGTGGTGTGCTTCCTGCAGAAGAGGGAAGAGGCGATACCTGGTGTAAGCCAACTCCTTTTTGATCTTGATCGGCCGCCGCCGGAGCAAAAGTCAAGTCCCCTTCGGCGGAAAAACCGTTTCCATCCCACCGACCGCGGCAACTGTGCAGATTCGGAAAATTAGGCAATTCCGACTCGATTCGAGAATCCGCTGATCTTGCCAATCTCGAGGCGCTTTCAGCATGAGCCTCCCATTTTACCGCCCCTCAAACTGGCAGGGTTCCTGGCCTCCCGCCCTGGCAATCCGCCCCTAATTGTGGCATAATCCAATCGTTTACTGGAGAGGGGTTACCCTATGCCTATTTAGTCGGGAGTATGAGGACATGACCATTCGAGTAGTCCTGGCGGACGACCACGAACTAGTGCGGTTGGGGCTCAAGTCGCTGTTCGAAGGGAGTGACGTCGAGGTGATCGGTGAGGCCACGACTGGGGAAGAAACCCTGCAGAAAATCGAGGAACTCCAGCCGGACATCGCCATCGTCGATGTCCGCATGCCGGGCCAAGATGGTTTGAGGGTGCTCAATCAGGTCCGTGAGCAATTCCCGAACGTTGAAGTGGTCATGATGTCGGCTTATGACAACCCCACCTATGTGGCGCGCTCGGTTGCGCTCGAAGCGGCGGCCTTTTTTTCCAAAACGGCTTCGCGGGAGAAGATTCTCGATATTCTGCATCGCGTTTCCGCCGGGGAGAATGCTTGGACTCGAGACGAGCTGCGCCGGGTGACGGGGGCGTTGACCACGCCTCGAGTGGCTACCGACATCGAGGTGCCTCTGACGCACCGCGAGAGCCAGGTGCTTGAGCAACTGGCGATGGGCCTGACCAACAAGGAGATCGCCCGGACACTCAAGATCAGCTACGAGACGGTGAAAGAGCACGTGCAACACATCTTGCGCAAGATCGGTGTGACCGACCGGACACAGGCCGCCGTTTGGGCTGTCCGCAAAGGTCTGGTCTGATTGCCGAATCGCGCTTGAGGCTGGATGGGCAACATGGCAGCGATGGACCAGTCCGCTCCGATGACCGTGCTGGCGGCCGGCTATCAAATCCGGCGTTATTCCTACCGGACGCCGATCAAGTTCGGCGGTCGGGTGGTGACCGATGCCGAGGTCTTCGAGGTGACGGTGAGGGTTGGTCACCGGGACGGCCGCGAAGCGACCGGGTGGGGGGCCATGCCCCTGGGTAACGCCTGGGCATGGCCGAGCACCAGCATGGACAATGGCGAGACTCTGGGAGCCATGCGGGCTCTGGCCAAACGTCTGGTTCTCGACTGCGGTGCCGACCGACCGGCCGGGCATCCGCTCGACATCTGCCACCGTCTGGCCCAGGCCTACTCTGCTACTGCCGGCGAGTTGGAACGGGAACTCGAGTGGCCCGAGCCGATGCCGAGGCTGGCGCAGCTCGTCTCTGCCAGTCCACTCGAAGCCGCCCTATTCGACGCTCATGGAAAACTCTATCAGGCCAACAGCTACGACTTGCTCGAGGCGTCCCTGGTGGGTTCCGATTTGTCGAGTTTTCTCGGTGGCGACTTTGAAGGAGAGGATTTGAGCCGCTACACTCGGCGCGAGCCGAAGTCGACGATGCCGCTATACCACCTGGTGGGAGCCCTCGATCCGCTGACTGCAGCCGACGTAGCCGAGCCGGTTGGGGATGGACTCCCGGAGACCCTGCAGGATTGGGTGCACGCCGATGGACTCACGCACTTCAAGATCAAATTGGCGGGCGACGACTTGGCGTGGGATCTCGAGCGCGTGCTGGCGGTTGAGCAAGTGGTGGCCGAGGCCCAGCGCGAGCGTCAGGTGGAGCAGTGGTTCTACTCGGCCGACTTCAACGAGAAATGTCCCCACGTCGAGTACCTACTCGATTTCCTGCATGGCCTGTCCGAGCGGGCACCGGCGGCTCTCGATCGCCTGCAGTATCTCGAGCAACCGACGCATCGCGACCTGAAGGCTCATCCGGAAAACCGCATGCACGCGGCCGCTCGGATCAAACCGGTGGTGATCGATGAGTCGCTGGTCGACTTCGAGAGTCTACAGCTTGCGCGAGAACTCGGGTATACCGGAGTGGCGCTCAAGGCCTGCAAGGGCCACCACGAGGCGCTGTTGATGGGGGCCGCCGCTCAGAAATACAACTTGTTCCTTTGTGTTCAGGATCTGACTTGCGTTGGATATTCGTTCCTGCACTCGGCATCGCTGGCCGCACGCATCAAGACCGTGGCTGCCATTGAAGGCAACGGGCGGCAATACTGTCCGGCGGGAAACCGGGGTTGGGACCAGATGTATCCCGGGATGTTCGACGTGCAGCAGGGCCGAGTGGGAACAGCGGTACTTACCGGACCGGGGCTATTCGGCTGCGGGCAGCGTCCCGCAGACGAGCCGCCCCCGGTTGAGCGTGGCGGTGATGTCTAGGCTGCCGTCCCCATTCATCTGGAACAGCACGCCGTCGGCCCACGCTCCGATGCGAAAACCGTAGTCGGTCGCCCCGATGATCCGAGCCGGCCGCAGGCTGGCCATCTCCACCGCTTCGGCCAGGCCGACCCCGGCAAAACGCATCACATTGGCCACACCGTGCTCGATCGTGCGAAATGCGCCGGCCAACAACTGGCGTTGTCCCGCGATCACCACCCGGCCGTCTTCCAGAACCTCCACACTGCCCAGTGGCGAGTCGTCGTAGCGGCCCGGAGGTCGCCCCGCGGTGCCGACTACGTCGCTCACCAGGATGGTGCGCGACACCGTTTTGGCGCGAATGAAGGTCTTTACCACGCCCGGGGGAAGGTGATGGCCGTCGGCGATCAGGCTGGCGGTCAGCCGGTCCTCGGCCAGTTGGTCCCAGAGGTAGTTGGGGTGCCGTCGCAGCGTCCGGTGTGCTCCGTTACCCAAATGAGTACTCAAGCTGGCTCCGGCATCGACGGCGGCCTGGATGGCGGACGAATCGGCAGCCGTGTGCCCGATGGCGACCACCACGCCGCTCTCCACCAACTTGGTGATGAAGCCCGGTGCCTGTTCGTACTCCGGTGAAAGCGTTACCAGTCGAATGTGCCCTTCGGCCGCGTCCTGCAAACGCTGGAACTCATCCCAGTCGGGCGACCGCACATGCACGAGCGGATGAGCGCCTCGAGGACCGTCTTCCGGCGAAATATACGGTCCTTCCATGTGGATGCCGCACACCCGGTCCCGAACGGTCTCGTCTTCGCGAATCGCGCGAGCCAACGTGCCGAGAGAGTGACGCATCCCATCGAACGAGTGCGTGGTGATGGTGGGACAGCAGCGGGCGATCCCGTGCCGGTCCATTCCCTGCAGCACGGCTGCGACCCGCTCCACCGTGAGTTGCGGATCGGTCAGTTCGATGCCCGACCAGCCGTTGATTTGCAAATCGACCCACGCGGGCGCGAGGAAGGGCCGATCGGAGTGAGGCGATGCGACCGACTCGAATCCACTCCAGCGCCCATTGTGGATCGTGACACGAACCGGCTCGCCCGTGTCCCATCTCCGCGCGATAAACTCCATGGACGATGACTCCTTTTGCGGTCGGACCCTGAAGTTCCCAACCGGGTTGTGCCGGACACTCCGATCATTCCGGACAGCGCCCGCGCCCCGATTCTCCTCGTGCCCACACTCGGCCGTCGACGGTGATGCATCCTAGGTCGTTACAACCTATGGTTCCAGTGGATCGCCCAGGTGTCGGCGCAGCCCATTCCATCGGACAGACGCGAGGTTCCTCATGCAGATCACCGACGCTACCGCCGTGGCCCAGATGGACGCGTGGATCAACCGAGTCGAACGACTCCACTCTTCTCCGGCCATCGCCTGCCAGGTGTTGACCATTCTGGAAGACGATGACTTTGACGTGGGAGAACTGGTGACTTGCCTGGAGCGAGATCCGGCACTGGCATCGGCCGTCCTGCGGCTGGTCAATTCTTCCTACTTCGGCGTGGCTCGCAGCGTCGGCAGCCTGTCGCAGGCGGTCATGTTGCTGGGGAGTCGCAGTCTGCGTCTGGCCGTCCTCAGCTTCGGCCTGCTCAAGCATCTCAGCGAAGACACGCCGGCCCAGGTCTACAACGCATTCTGGACCCGATCCGTGACCAAGGCCGTCGTCGCCTCGCTGTTGGCCCGCCGCAGCGCCCAACTGCGAGCGGACGAGGCGCACAGTGCGGGACTGCTTTCGGAAGTCGGCATGCTCCTGCTCGCTCAGGAGGATACGGAGCGGTTCGTCGAGTTGTTTGCGGTTTTCGGTTTCGCCGACGACTTGTGGGAATCCGAACGAGCGGTGTGGGGCTTCGACCACAGCGCCTTGGGTGCCCGGCTGCTGATGCGGTGGCACCTACCCGAAGCCACCACCTCGGCCATCGCCAGTCACCGCAGCGAGCCGGTCGACTCTCCGCTGGCCCGTCACTTGTTGGCGGCCGACCTGCTGGCCGACGCCTTGTGGACTCCGGGCAGTCCCCGCGCGGCTCGAGCCCGCACCTACCTCGAAGAGGAATTCGGACTGTCGCTGGACGACTACATCGATCTGGCCACGCTGGCCAAGCAACGCATCGACGAGACGGCTGCTCTTTATCACTGCCGCCTGACGGGAGAAATCGACATCGACGCCGTGCTGCAAGCGGCGCGGCGCCAGTTCGTGGAGACGGCTCTGGAAACAGCGCTCGACCTCGACAGCCTCGGGGGCATCGATCAGCTCACTGCGCCCAACGCCGGGCCTCTTGTCGACGGAGATTGGTGAGACGAAATAGTCTGAAGTCTGAAGTCTGAAGTCTGAAGCCTTCTGTTGCGGGACTTCGTGCCGTACGGAGCACGACCCGTAGCGACAAGTAAGGCGACCAGCCCCCGCGGCGGGTTCGAAGAGGCGCCGGCCGGATTCGAACCGGCGATAAAGGATTTGCAATCCTCTGCCTTAGCCACTTGGCCACGGCGCCCTGTTGGAATGATCATCCGCCGCAGCGGACGTTGCCTATATCGACGAGTCGCCTGAGCAACTCGAGTCGAACTCTGACTACCGTAGCGATTTTACGGCTCCGGTCAAGGGGCGAGGTAGGAAGGGCAAACTGCTCAGGCAGGGAAGACCGTACCGTTTGCTCGGGTCGAATCCGCGGCCGTTCGCCTCACCTGCAGACCTTGCCCACGTGCGGTATGCGGTTGCTGCGGGACGCGAGTCAAGTCGTCGGGCCGGAAACTCGATGGCAATATGCGGTCGGACAACACGACACTCGCTCTGTGTGAAGAAAGGAGTCCACATGGACCTGCTGCATCGGATTGTCGATTGGGTGGCTCGGCCCCAGCGAAAACAACTCGTCAACCAGGTCGCGTCCACCAGCCTGGAGAAGGTCTGGCGCCGCGTGGCCCATCGCGTTACGCAGATGCGTCCCGCCGTAGCTCGAGGCTACATCCGGGCTCGTGCCATCGGAGTCGTGGGGCACCACTGCGAAGCCCTTTCCTGGCAGTACCCCCGGTTGCGGCGGCATGCGGATCAGATCCGCGCCGACGCTTTGGAACAAGTCGTCCGTCGCCTGACCGATCGTGCGGTCCGGCTCCGTAGCGGTTCCCACGCACTCACCGCGACTCGACGCGCCGCCTGACCAACTGGCACAACCGTCGCCGCTTACCAACCGGCATGCGGAGGGTGCTTTCTCCGGCTTGTTCTGTTGGATAGAATCGCCGTGGCTCGAGGGTGGTGCGCTGTGCACCGCCGCTGTGGTAGCCTGTTCGTCTCCCGGACGTTGATCAGAGACCGGCGATGCCCCTCCCCAAGAACCTCGTCGTCGCTCAAAGTGGCGGCCCCAGCCCCGTGATCAATCAGACGCTCCGCGGTATCGTGGAGCGGGCGCGAGACTTCGATGCGATCGGCACCGTGTATGGCGCCCGTCACGGCATCGAAGGAGTGCTCAAGGAAGAACTGATCGACCTGTCGGCTCAGCCCGCTGAGGAAATCGCTCTGTTGCGTTCCACGCCGGCCGCCGGCTCGATCGGCACCTGCCGCTACAAACTTCGCCCCGAGCAGACTGAGGATTTCGAACGGTGCATCGAGGTCTTTCGAGCCCACCATGTCGGCTACTTCATCTACATCGGCGGAAACGACTCGATGGACACGGCCGACAAGATCGCACGTCTGGCTCAAAAGCGGGGACTCGATCTGATCGGCATCGGCGGTCCCAAGACGATCGACAACGATGTAGGTGACAGCGAGTTCCGCCTGATCGATCACACGCCGGGGTACGGATCGGCGGCTCGCTACTGGATGCACGCGGTCACGTACGCCAACGAGGAGAACGCGGGGTCGGCCCCGGCCGATCCGGTGCTGGTGATGCAAGCCATGGGACGCCGCATCGGGTTCATCCCCGCCGCCGCTCGATTGGCCGATCCCGATCGCACCATGCCGCTGCAAATCTACCTGGCCGAGAGTCCTTGCTCGCTGCCGGAAATGGCCGACCGCATCAACGACCAGCTCAAGCGGGACGGGCGCTGCCTCGTCGTCGTCAGCGAGGGCTTCGACGTGGGGGACATCGGCAAAGTGACCGACGTCTTCGGGCACACCCAGTTCAGTTCCAGCCAGACCACGGTCGCTCAAGTCGTCGTCAACTACCTCAACCAGGCCGGTTTGCCCGTCAAGGGAAAAGCTCGCGGCAACGTCCCCGGCACCGATCAACGTCACTCCATGGCCTACGCTTCCACCGTCGATCTCGACGAAGCCTACCAGGCGGGTTGTTGCTGCATCGAACTGGCGGCGGAGCAAGCGGGCGGCTATATGGCGACGATCCTGCGCAATCCGGGGCCCGGATACAGTGTCCGCTACGACCGCGTCCCGCTGGCCGAAGTCGCCAACAGCGAACGCAAGTTCCCCTCGGCGTGGATCGCCGAAGGCGGCGCCGACGTCACCGACGAGTTCGTCCGCTATGCCATGCCGTTGGTGGGCGAAGAATCGCCGTCGATTCCGCTGATCGGTGGACGTCCTCGCGTGACACGTTTGCAGCCGATCTACGCCTCGCAGAAACTCCCGCCTTATGTTCCGCAGGCCGACCGCACGGGTTAGCGCCTCGCCCACCTGGAAAAGGGACTCACTTCCACCATGCAATGGGAACGCCGACATGCCTTTCTGGTGGCCATCGATTCCGACGGCTGTGCCTTTGACACGATGGAACTGAAGCACAAAGAGTGCTTCATTCCCAATACGATCCGATACTACAGCTTGCAGGCGGTCAGCAAGTACGCGCGCGAGGCGGCCGAGTTTGTGAATCTCTATTCCAAGAGCCGCGGCGTCAATCGGTTCCCGGCGCTGATCGAGACGTTGCAATGGCTTCAGCGCCGCCCCGAAGTGGCCGCTCGAGGCGTCACCATCGAGATTCCCACGGCGCTTCAAGATTGGATCGAGCGGGAGACCAGGCTGGGCAACCCGGCACTCCAAGCTGCCGTGGATGCGACCGGCAACGACGAACTGAAGCAGGCTCTCGCCTGGTCGGAGGCGGTCAACCGCGCGGTCAAGGAAATGGTCCACGGCGTGCCTCCGTTTCCGGGGGTCCGCGAATCGCTGGAGAGACTGCAAGGCGACGCGGACTTGATCGTCTGTTCGGCCACGCCCAACGAAGCGTTGCGCGCCGAATGGAGTGAGCACGGGATCGACCGGTTCGTCGCGGCCATCTGCGGCCAGGAGTCGGGAACGAAGAAACAGACACTCGAGGCCGCCGGCAATTACCCGCCCGGCCACGTTCTGATGGTCGGCGATGCTCCGGGAGACTACCGTGCGGCCGAGGCCAACGGCAGTCTCTTCTTTCCCATCTGCCCCGGACGGGAGGAAGCGAGTTGGCAGCGGTTTTTCACTGAGGGCATCGACCGTTTCCTGCGGGGCGGCTTCGCCGGCGACTACCAGAGTCGATTGCTCGACGAGTTCGAACAGACCCTCCCCCAAGATCCCCCCTGGCCGGTTCGCGGACCGGCCGATGCCTGACGGAAGTGGCACACTCACTCCAAGGAGTTCACCATGTCCCAATCGTGCGACTTGGCCGTGATCGGACTGGCCGTGATGGGCCAGAACCTGGTACTCAACTTCGAAAGCCGCGGGTATCAGGTCGCCGTCCACAATCGTACGCTCGAAACGATGGACGAATTCATCGCTCAGCGCGCCGGCGGAAAACGGATCGTTGCGTGTCGCACGCTGCCTGAACTGGTGGCATCTTTGAGGCGGCCCCGCAAGGTGATGCTGATGG
>Ga0256839_1004329_pt1 | contig 13962 bp, 13 predicted proteins | sample 354166metaG_FD_185968 | JGI IMG/M metagenome (GOLD analysis project Ga0256839, IMG submission 185968) | Hydrothermal vent microbial communities from Mid Atlantic Ridge, Atlantic Ocean - 354-166 | ecosystem: Environmental > Aquatic > Marine > Hydrothermal vents | place: Atlantic Ocean: Mid... | reverse complement strand
AAATGGAGTTCGCCATGTGGAGTTTTACTATTCCGATGTACATCGTATTTGCTTTAATCGCCTTTGCTTGGGTGATGTTCTTTTCTTCGGTGTTTATGTAAACCACTAGAAAATAAAGACTCTGAAAGCCTCTTGATAGCAATATCAAGGGGCTTTTTTATTTGTGTATAACGCTAACCTTCGTGGTAATACGTTTTTGTTTTCTCGTCAGCAGGGAACATTAACTCTACTTTGTATTCACTCACCGCAACATCCTGAACAGTCCCGAGTTGAGCTATGATTGAGAAAAAAGCATGTTCACCTTTGCTTAAATTGAATTTAGATGTAACAACCGTTTGCTGCTCATCTATGCGCTCATCTAAAACATCATCGCTCGCATAATCTAACGTACAAGCTGAGAGTTTCTTTTCCAGAAGCATCAACTTTTGTGGATTTCCGAGTAAATTAATTTCTTGTTTTAAGCGGATTAAAACTAATGACACAATCTCATTCCAATTAATGATTTTTGAGCTATCCGGCTTATCATTTATTAAAGCTTCAAGCAGGTTTTTTTCATTATTAAAGCCTAACTCTGCTAACAGTGCTTGAGCTGCCTTATTAGCATTGACGACATCCCAGTTTTGATTTAACACGATTGCTGGATAGGGCGTATGGCTTTCTATCATTTGTTCAATGGCTTCAAACACTGGTTTTAGATTTTTATCGTTTGCGGCTAACTCTGAGTAAATGGGTGCGTAACCAGCTACATTAAGTACCTGATTGGTTACTCGCTTCGGTAAATTAAGAAAACTTGAAATCTTTAATATCATCGGCTGACTAGGCTTTGACTTACCCGTCTCGATGAAGCTGATGTGTTTGCTGGACACATCTAATTCTAGCGCTAATTGTAATTGGCTATAACGCCTTTGTTTGCGCCATTTTTTTAGTATTGTTCCTACTGTTTCCTTCATGATGTTGATTATCGCAGTAACCCAAGACAAAACAATAACCTCGGAGGTAATTGTTTTACAAACATGAGCTGTTTAAGCTTTTAACCTTCATTACTCAATCAGGAATTTATTATGTCTGCTGAAAAACGATCAAACTTTATGATGTTAATTGCTTCTATTTTTGCGCTGTATTCACTACTCTGGGGGCTTGCGCCTTACGAGAGTGTTAACCTACCTGCAAGGTTTATACTTGATGTATCCGATTGGCCTTTTGATAGAACCGCTGAAGCGCTTGATAGAAACACGCAATGGTTATCAGCAATAAGTGCGGGATTATTATTTGCTATCTCTATATTTCTAGGAGGGATAGTTGCGCCCGCTATAAAAGAGCAAAATCAAAAAATTATTCGTACAACGATCATCGCATTTATAGCGTGGTACTTAATTGATAGTATCGGTTCAGTTGCCGCTGGCGTACCTTCAAATGCTTTTTTCAATACGATATATTTGGTTTTGGTGTTAATACCATTGTGGGGTAAATGTAGAAAAACCTAAGGGTGAAGCTAAGCTTTATTGAATATAAGTGTGGGTTTTTGGTTTGACTAAGGCTTGCAAAATTTTCTCACGCTCATAAAAAAGGCCACCGAAGTGACCTTTAATAATTTTTCTATATGAAATAACTGCTTAATTGCCCCTAGATTTCGTCAGTTCAAGGCGGGGAAGTAGGAGCTTACAATCGTAAGTGACTACTTCCCCAACGCAGAAATGGCGGAATATAGGGGTGAGCTAAGTAGTTATTTTATGAAGAGCATTTCTTGGTAGGTTGGCAATGGCCACATGTCATCAGCTACTTCACCTTCAAGTGCATCTGCATATCCACGTACTTCATCCATCAAACCACGGATGTCATTCGCGCAGAACTGCATGTGCTCTTCTTCTGATTTAAAGCTGTCTTTTGCGATGGCTTTTTCAAGCTTAGCTACGGCTTTCATCATACCGTTGATATTGCTAGCAATGTTCTTTGCTGTGGCATTATCAAAATCTACACCCATTTCTGTCGCGGATGCTGCTGCTAGTGCTAAGTCCGATAAGTAGCGAGTTGCTGCTGGGTAGATGGTTGCTTTCGCCATGCTAACCACAAGCTTAGACTCGACCGCGATTTTGTTGATATAAATCTCAGCATAAACTTCAAAACGACTTTCAAGCTCTACCGGTGATAATACGCCAGTCTCTTCAAACATCTTAACGACATTCGCATCTTTAAGGTGCGGCAGTGCATCCGCAGTTGTAGGGATATTTAATAAACCGCGTTTTTCAACCGCTTCTTTGTGCCACTCTGCTGAGTAACCGTCACCACCAAATACAGCTTGGCCGTGTTCTTTCATTAGCTTCTTCAGTACTTTGATGATGCCTTCACGAATCGCTGCATTGCTCTTGCCATCAATCGTTGACTCTAACTCAGCTGCAATCCAGTTTAATGAATCCGCGAGCATTGTATTCATCGCGATGAGTGGGCCTGCCACCGATTGCTCTGATCCAACTGCACGGAATTCAAAACGGTTACCTGTGAATGCGAATGGAGAAGTACGGTTACGGTCGCCAGCATCTTTGGTAAACTTGATGATTTGATCAAGGCCTAAATCCATAATACCGCATTCATCACAACCATCTAACTTGCCTTCCGCAATTTGATTAAATACGCCTTCGATTTGTGAGCCAAGGTATACAGATAAAATTGCAGGTGGCGCTTCGTTAGCTCCTAAGCGATGATCGTTTCCTGCCGATGCAATAACTGCGCGAAGTAGTGGGCCATGAAGGTGAACACCACGAATAACTGCACCACAAAAGAGTAGGAAATTTAAGTTTTCGTTTGGCTTGCTGCCAGGGTCAAGCAAGTTACCTTGTGTTGAGTTGCCTACAGACCAGTTTACGTGCTTGCCCGAACCGTTAATACCAGCGAAAGGTTTTTCGTGCAGCAAACAAACAAAGCCGTGTTCTTTAGCGGTGTTTTTCAAGATCGTCATCGTCATCTGCTGATGATCAGCTGCGATATTGGCTGCTTCATAGTAAGGAGCAAGTTCAAACTGGCCGGGTGCTACTTCGTTATGACGTGTCTTAGCAGGGATGCCTAAGCGGTACATTTTTTCTTCAATCGCCTGCATGTAAACTTGCACGCGCTCTTGAATCGCCCCAAAGTAGTGATCATCAAATTCTTGACCTTTTGCAGGGTCACTACCAAATAACGTACGACCTGCTAACAGTAGATCAGGGCGAAGATTGGCAAAGTTTGCATCAACTAAGAAGTATTCTTGCTCAGCACCACAACTTGAATTTAAGGTTGCAACATTCTTCTCACCAGCCAATTTAAGCACTTTTTGCGCAGCTGTGTTCATGGCTTTGTTTGAGCGTAGTAGCGGTACTTTTTTATCCAGCGCTTCACCTGTCCAAGAGATAAAAATACTTGGGATACATAAGGTAGAACCGTTACGCGTCTCTAAAATATAAGCGGTACTCGTAGGGTCCCAAGCAGTATAGCCACGAGCAGCATTGGTTTGACGAATGCCGCCATTGGGGAAAGATGAACCATCTGGCTCGCCTTTAATCAGTAAGCTACCAGTAAAGTCGGTAATTGCCTTGCCGTTTGCCTCGCTTAATATAAAACCATCGTGTTTTTCAGCGGTAGCACCCGTCATTGGGTAGAAAATATGCGAGAAGAAGTCAGCACCTTTTGATAGTGCCCATTCTTTCATCGCGGCAGCAACGGCTTCTGCTGTGTCATTATCAACTGCGGTGCCCGACTCCATTGCAGACTTCATGACTTTAAAGGCTTTTTTCGAAAGCGCCTCTTCCATCTTGTTTAACGTGAAAGCATCAGTTGCCCACATCTTGTCTAGGGATTTGCGTTTCCTAACGGGGGTTGGCTCGCGGTTCGTAATTTGAAAGATTGCTTGTTCGCGTGAATCATTTCCACTCATTGTATAACTCCTTTTAACGTAAAATTTTTTGATGTGTTTTAGAAAGAGTCTCAAGATGGGGGAGGGACGTCTTTCTTTTAGCCTTTACGTAATCATATTGTCGCGTTAAGGCTTTATTTTTTGTTACATTCTTTATTTTAAGTGCAAAAAATGTGCCAGAGCATCATACAACAGCACGTTAAACTTTTCTTCCCAAAACTGCTTATAAATTAAGAGTATTATAAAAATTGTCGACATTTAGCTAGGAATTAAGTTGTTACATAGTGGTAGTTACGGTGATGTTATGGTTTATTGCACTCATTATGAGCAAGATAGCACCAAAGAAAAGCAATCTATAGGCAGAAAGACCATTGGCCTCATGAGGTGTGAAGCTGATAGGGGCTATTATCTTATCAATTTGATCGATTTTTCTAGTTTTCCCCTGCATGTCTAATAATTGTTTTAAACAGCTTATTTAAAGCCAGCATATCTTTTGTTGCTCGCTCTGGCACATCGGCATAACTCTCAAGTCGCTCAAGTTCTTTTTCAATAAACTCATTAATAGCAGGCACACGAGGAATCCTATCTTTTTCCAAACTGGCTTTTTTACGCACCAGTAAATCTTCAACTTCATTGTTTAGAACAAGGTCATCCGCAATCAACGTGCGTAATACATCAAATTCTATAGGTGCAGGTTCTTTATTTTCTTCTAGCCATTTAATTGCTAGCAAAGGTCTTAAAACATAAAAATATTTTTTTAGTAATACCTCATCCTCTCGCAAGTAACCACGGTAGTTAGTTTTCGCCATGTGTTTATAGTGGTAAATGCCTTTCTCGTGCATATAAATATCAGGCAATAATCCCCTAACGCTTTGCGCAAAAAAACCATCGTCCACATACACAATCGGCGATTGAATCCATTCTACAAAAGCAGGATTAGATTTCCAAAACAGCATTAAGGCTTTACGAAGATCCCAGCCGTTAATATCTATCTCATCCACAATTGGGTATTCGATTACATCACGCTTGGCTTCTACATTGATATCTAAATACCAATCTTGAGGGTGCGCATAAATAAAGCGCACATCGTAATCGCTATTGGGTGATGCAAAGCCCCAAGCGCGACTGCCTGACTCTATGGCGAATAAGACTTTTACATTGTGTTCTTGCTCTGCTGATTTTATACGGCGCATTATTTCTGCTCGTATTTCTTTATCTATTGAGTTTTTCATTGTTTTAAAGTTAAGCTCATTAGGTTTCAATGTTAAGATTGTTGGACTCTAAATATTTTTTATTTATCTCATTTATTTCTAAAGACTGAGTATTAACAAGCGCTTGATACTGCGTAAAAGTTTGTAGACAAAGCTCATGTTGGTTTTTCAATAATGGAATGATGTCTTTTAGCATTAATGGTTCTTGAGAACCAAAGCCATAGCTAATACCGTTATTTCCATTATCTATCCTAGTCACAAAGCTAGTGTGACCTAACTCAATCCTACGAGAAAACCTATGATTGTATGAATGTCTATAATCTCCAGTATCCGTGCAATATTTTCTATTTGCTATCTTCTCCAGTAAAAGTTTTAGTTTTTTATATTCTTTCCAAGGTTGCCCATACTTGTTAGCAGCTTCAAAGTAAACCTCTTTGTCGATTGGAAAATTGTCAACCCAACCTTCTTCTTTTACTTGATTGGCTTGGTGAGACAAATGCGCAATAGAATAAATGAACCTTGATCTTATAACATAAGGAAAATTGAGTGAAATTGTTGCGATAGGAGAAATAAATTCATTGATCATGAAATGTTTTTTTTTTATCATCATCTTGATTGCCTAAGACTACCTGCCATGAGGTCAGTGCTAGTAAATGCTGCCTTAACTCATTAATAATATTTGCGAGCTCGAGTGCATGTTCCATTAAAAACTGACTATATGCAGCAAATTCAAAACTTAGATTTGAATCAAGCTTGCTCCAACTATAAGGAGCTATTGCAATGGCAGTCTGAGTGTTTTCTCTGACATCAACATATTGATTTAATATTTCTTTCATTTTAATAGCCTTATTTAAAAAAATAAATGAGTCAGATATAAACCTGACTCATGATTACTATTTACCTAGTTTAGATGGAATGCGAACCATATCGTTCATAACACCATCAAGTCCACCATACACATTCAAAACACTAATCTGCGCAGTGATCCTTTCAAGAACTTCCAACTCTTTCAAACGTAACAAGGTGGGATTGCCTTCCATGACTTTGGCGGTGTTATGCAAGGATCGTGTCGCCTGAGTTTCCTCTCGACGACGAATCAAGTTAGCTTCGGCTAATTTTTCCGCTTCCACCACTTTTGCCAAGATCGCTTTCATCTCACCGGGTAACACAATGTCTCTTGCGCCGACTGTTTTTAACACGATTCCGTAATCTACGGTTTTGCCAGCTACGATTTCCAAAATCTGAGAGTTTAGTTTATTTTTATCCACCAATAACTCATCCAATGTTTGTGTTGAAACAACCGTACGCAAGGCTAACTGTAATTCGCGGTAAAGAAAGTCGGTATGATCTGCCAACTCTTCAGACACGCGTTTTGCATCAGACACTTGCCATGTTGCTGATAGATTTACACGCAAACCGACACGGTCTTTGGTCAAGATTTCTTGTCCATTGACTTCCATGTTTTGCAAGCGACAATCAACCTGTTTGATTTTCAAGTTACGGTTAAACTTCCACCACGCATGAATACCTGCTTTTAGCTCGCTGGTGTTCTCACCGTCTACCTCCAAGAAGCCTAAATGACGCTCTAGGATGGTGCTGGTTGTGATTGCACTAACCGCAGAGTTTCTTAACAAAGGCTCTTTTGCTGACAGTACAACGCGCGCTAAGGTTTTATCCAATTTAAAGTCATCAGAAATATCGACTTTGCGTACTTCAATCTCGCCAAAACCAGTCCAATAAGCGCCATGACTTGCCGGTGCTTTAACTTCTTTCAAGATATTATCTTGATACACCAAGCCAACTTCATGCTCACTGGTATTCCAGACTTGCACATGCGCTGCCATTTTTTCTGGGTGTAGTTTTAATACTTTTAACACATCATCATAAACGCCATCTTCAAGCGTTTCGCTGATGTCTACTAAAGTATGATTGAATTGACCTTTCCAATCCCACGTTGTGTGGATACCGGGCATTAATACATCGCAAAACTGTGCATCTTTAAATAATAAAGCGCGGTGTGTTTCAGGAACGATAATTTTAGTTTTCATAAATAACATGGCTTTTCTCCTGTTCTTTGCCTCTTTTTAATTTTAATGAGGCGAGTTAACGATACTTGATCAAGCCATAAATCAAGTCTCAAAAATGTAAAAATGCAAAGCTCCACATACAATCCAGCCTTATGATTTGTATAACTTGGGAAGTATTAATCTGCTTGAGCCTTTTCAAATGGTTCAATATCTTAATATTCATAAGTTACAAACCCACCACAAGGGTGGTATGTATGTTGATAGCGTTAAGTTGTTTGCTTCAATCGTTGTGACTTGAAACGTACGCCTTACCCCATCTGGAGTTCTGCATCGTGTCCCGAAGGACAGTTTGGTTTATTAAACAGTACCCTAACTGTTGCCCTGTTTACTAGACAAGGGCTGGTTCACTAACGGGACTCGAACCCGCTACAGATTGGTCCTTTGTTAAGAGGAGTCAACTGCTCTACCGAATGAGCTATAGTGATATAATCGTTTGCCTTAACCGCTTGGCTATAATGACGTGAGTCATTAGATGGATTCGAACCATCGTATCTACGAGTTACTTAATCCCTGCAAACAGATACACAGCAGTTCAACGAACCTTGTGTCAGGCTGATTGGCTTATGCCAGAACCAGCTATCGCTTGCTTGCAACGATTAAATTCTTTGGTATAACTCCCTTCCTTCATTTAACAAGGGGAGGGAGCTGTACGTAATTCATAAAGAAGATACTGGCTTATTCCAGCGCTACCTCTTTCCTTATTATTTCCTTAATGATTCACCACGAAGGGCACGAAGGTTTAAATAGTTTTCTTCGTGAACTTCGTGTTCTTCGTGGTAATAAATCATCCTTTAACACAAACCACTTGTTTTAAAGTATGCACAATCTCTACAAGATCTTTCTGCGCCTCCATCACTTTTTCAATCGGCTTGTAAGCGGAAGGTGTTTCATCAATCACACTTTCATCTTTACGACATTCAACGCCTTTTACAGCTTTGATATGTTGTTCTAATGAAACCTCCTTTTTCGCCTGTGTGCGTGACATCACTCGTCCCGCTCCGTGGCTGCAACTGCAAAAACTCTCTTCATTTCCCAGTCCGCGGACGATAAATGATTTTGCGCCCATGCTTCCTGGGATTATTCCCATTTCACCTTTGCGTGCGCTTACTGCACCTTTTCGAGTGACCCATACATTTTTATCATAATGGTTCTCTCGACTGATGTAGTTATGATGACAATTTACGGCCACCGCATCACTCGTGAATGGGATTGGAATTTCGTCGTGCAAAGCTTCTAAGGTACGTTCCATCATGACTTCTCGATTGATACGCGCAAAATCTTGTGCCCATGCCACCGACAGTGTGTATTCACGGAACATATCTGAACCTTCTGGAATGTAGGCTAAATCCTTATCAGGAAGATGAATAAAATAGCGCTCCATATCTTTCTTTGCTTGTTCAATAAAGTGCATCCCTATTCTATTTCCAACACCACGGGACCCACTATGCAACATCACCCACACTGCGTTATGCTCGTCTAAACAGACTTCAACAAAATGATTTCCACCACCCAATGTACCTAAATGATTAATGTTGTTTGTATTTTTTAAAAAAGGATACTTTTCTGTCATTATGTTAAAAGCATCATTCAAAGGTGACCAGGCTTTTAATACATCGTCAGGGATATCACTCCACGCTCCTTTGTCTCTTGCTCTACCCTGTATACCTTTTTTAAACACTGAGCGACCATGAGGAACAGCAGCTTCAATACGACTTCTTAATGAGGATAAGTCATCAGGCAGCTGATCTGCGCGTAAGCTTGTTCTTACTGCCATCATCCCACAGCCTAAATCAACACCGACAGCGGCAGGAATAACCGCCCCTACGGTTGGAATAACGCTTCCTATGGTTGCGCCCTTTCCTAAATGTACATCTGGCATTGCTGCTATCCACTTATGAATAAACGGCATTTTTGCCATGTTTTTGAGTTGGTTTTTTGAGTTTTGATCAAACGGTACTCCTCGTGTCCACGATTTAATTGGTGAGTGACCTTTTTCGTGCATCACTTCATATGTGTTTTCAAAATTTGTTTTTGATCTTTTCATGGTTTATATCCTTCATCACTCATTGATGTGTTAATTGTTGTTCTTAATATTGCAATGGCTGTGCCAAAAATTAGTGATGGTTTTTTATTTTTTATAACCTATTGTTTTTGTTTATGTATTTATACTTCCGTTTGTTTTATTGCTTGTTTGGTGTTATTGGGCGTAAAATAACTTGTATTTATTTTGATAGTTTTATATTTATATGAATAATATTATTGTTGGTATTTTAGGGCAAAGACTCGACCACGTCGGGTTTGGCGCAAAACGCTGGTTTCGGTGGCGACCTACTTTATCACTGTTGCAACACCATGATTTTCAGGTCGATGAAATTGTACTTTTATATGAAAAGCATAATGAGGAGCTGCTTGACTTAACTGTGAAGGATATTGAGCAGACTTGTCTTTCTATAAAAATAACGCCTTATCTTGCCGAGGTCAGCGACCCCTGGGATTTTGAACAGGTTTATAGTGAGTTACATGATTTTGCACATAACTATCCCTTTAACACCGAGAAAAATAATTATTTTTTTCATATCACTACAGGTACGCACGTATCACAAATTTGTATCTACTTGCTTAATGAGGCCAATTATTTCCCTGGGAAACTAATTCAAAGCTCACCTAGCAAGGCAAGTCCGTCTGGGACATTTAGAATCATTGATTTGGATTTATCCCGTTATGATCAAATAGCGACGCGTTTTCATAAAGAGTCGCAGGAAAGTATTAGTCATTTAAAAAGTGGTATCCAAACTAAAAATAAACGCTATAACCAACTAATTAGTGAAATTGAAAATGTCGCAATACGCTCCACTGCACCTATTTTATTAACAGGGCCAACAGGGGTAGGGAAATCGCAGCTAGCGAAAAAGATTTATGAATTAAAACAACAGCGCACCCAGCTGTCAGGCAAGCTGATCGAAGTTAACTGTGCAACTTTACGAGGCGATAATGCGATGTCTACCTTGTTTGGGCATGTAAAAGGTGCTTATACAGGTGCTATCAACCAACGGGCTGGTTTATTAATGGAGGCTAATAATGGCTTACTCTTTCTTGATGAAATTGGCGAACTGGGGCAGGATGAGCAAGCCATGTTGCTTCGCGCTATTGAGGAAAAGGCGTTCACGCCCTACGGTTCTGATATAGAGGTGCGCAGTGACTTCCAATTAATTGCAGGCACAAATCGTAATTTATACCAGCGCATTGAGGAAGGAGAGTTCAGGGAGGACTTGCTGGCGCGTATTAATTTATGGAGTTATCAGCTACCCTCTTTGAAAGATCGTTGGGAAGATATTGAGCCAAATATTGATTATGAATTGCGTCGTTATGCACAAGAAAATAACCAGAAAATTAGTTTTAATAGGACGGCTCGTTCAAAATATTTAGCCTTCTCTCTTAGTTCTTACGCAACATGGGAGGCAAACTTCCGTGATTTGAATTCCAGTATCACCCGCATGGCTACCTTGTCAAATGGCGGTAGAATTACCGAAGAAATTGTAGATAAGGAAATCCATCGCTTACAAATAGACTGGAGCGGTAGTAAGAATGTAAAGCAAGAAGAGGACGATGATCAATTAAAAAAGCTACTTTCCAAAGAGGTCTTTGATGCGCTGGATTTGTTCGATCAAGCTCAGCTAATAGAGGTCATTAAAATCTGTCAAAATAGTAAAAGCATGGCGGATGCAGGGCGCAAACTGTTTAATAAAAGTCGGCTACAAAAAACAGTAAGTAATGATTCTCAACGGCTCAAGGTTTATTTGAATAAATTTGGTTTGAGTTTTAAGGATTTTTAGGCAATAAAAAGCCTTGGGCTTGCCAAGGCTTTTTATATTAAGCTATTTTTGTTAGTTTAATTTACAGCCATTACCTGTAAATGAGCTGGTTGCTCCAGACTTTTCGAGAATGGTTCCACTGAGGCTGGTTTTGCTTATAAAACCACTAATTTTACTGCCGTCATCTGTCTTAGCATTAGAAAATTGTGCGCTGCTCTCTTTACCAGTGATATTAGCCTCTTTGCCTGTTTTTACATCATAAGTCTTTCCAGTCAGTCTATTGCTAGAATCCTTATCGATAGCAAGTACACCTAGGTCATTATCGCTATTGCCTTTAAAAATTGCATTGTAACGATACGACGCGCCACCATTGCCACCTGTGCGCTTAGCAATAAATGTACCTTTCTTTTTGCTGTCATCTTTATTAACCCATGTGCCTTCTAAAACATTACTGCCTGTAAGTTGGCCTGATAATTTAATACCTGATGCCGATAGACTTACAAATTTTCTGCTTTGAGTATCATAATTAATTGATGTTGTTTTGCTTATTAAAGAAGGCACAAAGTTGCCTGACTTATCGGTATTAAACAAAGTACCTTTTATATCGCCAGTGGATGGGTCAAGTATTAAAGCTATATTGCCACTTTCTGAACCGTTGTACGTACCTGTAAAAGCACCTGCGTCACTACAGCGCTCGGTTGTTTTTATTGTTTCAAGGGTGCTAGTAAAGTGTGTTTTAGCTTCATCTGATGTGGGAAACTTATGAGCCTCGCCATCTGCTGCTGTAGCATCAATAGCCATATCAAAAGCCTTAGATGTAGGGAATGGTACAGACTTAAAATTTATAGCACCCCAAGATTTTGCTTTTTGTTGTACTTTTTTGCTGATTTCTATGCCATTCGCAGGATTATTATCCTTATCTAGCATCATTAAAAAGCGTACTCGATTAAGTACTTCGGGCGTATCGACTTTGCCATTTTTGACTAAGTCTTTAGGTGTCATTACATTTTTAGCTTTTGCTGAGCCTAAATTAACACCGCCAACAGAGAAGGAAACATCGCTGTTTTCTTCGTATTTGAATTCGCCATTTTTACCTGTGGTTCCTTCCTGTCCACCGGATGCGTAATGCAAACCTTGCACGTTGCTATCTTTGAAAACACCGCTATAAACTTTAACTTTAGAGCCGCCGCCACCGCCACCACAGGCAGTAACGCCAAGCGCTAGTAATGAAATAATAGCAAGTTGATTGAATTTTATTTTAGACATATTTATCCCCATAAATAATAGTTATTTTTAATTAGCCGACGGTAAGTCTATCACAGCTTTGGCGACACACATAATCAGCTTGCATAGTTAGTAAACGAGAGGGCTGCTTAGTTCAATAATTATAGACGTACGTTTTTGACATAGCAGTACGTTAATTGTAGTATCAATCTATGATAAAAGAAAATCCACAAACAAACAGTTACATTACTCCCTCAAAATTAAGAGAGGATATTTACAATATTCTTGATTCTGTTATCGAAACAGGGGAGGTCGTTGAAGTTAAGCGTAAAGGTCAGATTATTAAAATAGTGCCTCCGCAGAAAGCGAAGAAACTGGATAAGCTAATTCAGCATAAAAATGTTGTCGAAGGCGACAGTGAAGATTTAGTCAGCATGGATTGGAGTGAAGCGTGGAAGCCCTCTATTTAGATACACACGTACTGGTTTGGCTCTACCAAAAAAATTTAAAAAAGTTTTCTACCTCCATGCTAAACCTGCTTGAAAAGCATGATTTGCTGGTGTCACCGATGGTTGTTTTAGAATTAAAATTTCTTTTTGAAATTGGGCGATTGAAAGTAGAACCCATGAAAGTGTTATCTAGCCTTCAAAAAACAATAGGTCTTGCAGTTTGTAATGATGCATTTTCAATAACAGTTTATGAAGCTATGGATTTAGATTGGACGCGCGATCCTTTTGATCGAATAATTGTGGCGAATGCCTCCGTTTTTAACGCCAAGCTAATGAGCAAGGATGCTAGTATATTAAAAAACTATGCTCATGCTGTTTGGTAGTTTTTGATCAGGTTCTTATGAAAAATAGCTAAAACACACTGGTTTTTCTTGCGACATGCTTTCGTTAAGCAGCTTATAAATAATACTTTAATAATAATAAAATTCTTTTATCTTTTTAATCTCAAATTTAGGTAAAATGCACAAATGCCTAAAAATCCCACACCCAGTCCCGCTAAAAAAACTGTTAAGTCAAAGCCGCAACACACCCCAATGATGCAACAATTTTTGCGGATTAAATCAGAGAATCCTGAGCTTTTATTGTTCTATCGCATGGGAGATTTTTACGAGTTATTTTTTGATGATGCTAAGCGTGCAGCTGAAATTTTAAACATCACGTTAACTGCGCGGGGCAAGGCGAATGGTGAACCGATTCCGATGGCGGGGATTCCGTATCATGCGGCGGAGCAATATTTGCCTCGGCTTTTAAAGCAGGGGATTTCAGTCGGTATTTGCGAGCAAATTGGCGACCCTGCCACCTCAAAAGGTCCTGTCGAGCGCAAGGTCGTGAGGATTCTTACGCCCGGTACGGTGACTGATGATTTTTTATTAGAGGAGCGTCGTGATAATTTATTGGTCTCTGTTTATGCACGCGAGAATCGTTTTGGCATCGCTTGCATTGATTTAAGCAATGGTCGTTTTGTGGTGCAGCAGGTGGCTGATCAAGCAACCTTAATCAATGAAATGGAAAGGCTTCAACCGGCTGAAATTTTAGTCGAAGAAGATGCTTTATTGGGTAACGGCGAAGCACTGTTAAATTCCGAGAACTACCCCATCACCAAACGCGCACCGTGGCATTTTGATGAAGATAGCGCCCGAACCTTATTACAAAAACAACTCGGCACCAAAGACCTTGCCGGTTTTGGCTGTGATGATTTACCCAGCGCGGTGATAGCGGCGGGTGCGTTATTGCAAT
>Ga0256839_1004328_pt1 | contig 13963 bp, 8 predicted proteins | sample 354166metaG_FD_185968 | JGI IMG/M metagenome (GOLD analysis project Ga0256839, IMG submission 185968) | Hydrothermal vent microbial communities from Mid Atlantic Ridge, Atlantic Ocean - 354-166 | ecosystem: Environmental > Aquatic > Marine > Hydrothermal vents | place: Atlantic Ocean: Mid... | reverse complement strand
GTTCTGGGCTTTGTGCTCGGTTGGATCGTGTTTCAGATGATGAAGCGGATTGATGATTATCCGCTGGAGGTGCTGCTCTCGCTGGGGCTGGCTTTTGGCGGCTATCAGCTGGCTGTTTTGCTTGGGGTTTCGGGGCCGATAATGGCGGTGGTGGCAGGGCTGCTGATAGGCGATGTGGGGGTGAAATACGGCATGAGCGCGATTACGCGGGAGTATTTGAACGCCTTCTGGAAGCTGATTGACGAGATTCTCAACGCGCTGCTCTTCCTGCTGATCGGGGTCGAGGTGTTTGCCATTGCCTTTAACCAGGACATGATTCTGGCTGGGATATTCGGGATATTCCTGTCGCTCACCGCGCGCTTGGCGGCGGTGGCTTTGCCTATATTAATGCTGTCTCGCTGGAAGAAATACCGCCGCGATGTGATTCCGATTATGACATGGGGCGGCCTGAAAGGCGGCATTTCGGTGGCGCTGGCGCTTTCGGTGCCGGATAACGAATACAAGCCGCTGATCCTGTCGATCACCTATATCGTGGTGCTGTTCAGCATCATCATTCAGGGGCTTACCATTGCACCGATGGCCAAGCGGCTGGATCGCGAGCAAGAGCTGCTTTAGCCACGCCAAACTGGGCCGCTTGCGCGAACCTTGAGTGCATGATCCGAGGCTGCCCGTGCCTCTGGCTTCCGGCGGGAGGGAGGCCGGGATTTGGGGCGGATTGTGCCGTTGCTTGCCACTGCCTTTTCGTACACTTACCAGCTTTTCGCAGCGCCCGCTTTGGCAGGCAGGGCTTTTACACCGCTTAAGTTGGCAAGGCTTCTTCCGCACGGCAAGCCCTTTTTTTGGCGGGCCGCTATGCGCGTTAAAGTTTGCAATGCCCGACACAATCCGCTCCCGGACCAGTACTGGCCCGCTTAGGCATGTGGAGGAATTTAGACGAATTTTATGAAAATGGTATGAATCCAGCGCGCGGCAAACACCTGCATTACGCAACACTCATGCATCACTCAACCTGATGGCGATACAGACACCACTAAACCAGTTTAGTCAGGTCAGTAAAATGCCGTAGTTTTGCTTTATATCAAAGGGTTATAAGATATTATCAGCATTGGCATTCGTCAGTTATTCAACGATCATATGTCATCCGCCACCGCTACGCCTCAAAAACGGTTCCCATCCGCCCTGCCCCGCGTTAAAACCATCCCATGACCAACGACTCTATCATTGCCCGATGCGAAGCCAACGGATTACGCATGACCGACCAGCGGCGGGTGATTGCCCGCGTGCTCGAGGGCTGTGCCGACCACCCCGATGTGGAAGAAATTTACCTGCGCGCGGCCAAGGTGGACCCGCGCATCAGCCTTGCCACGGTGTATCGCACGGTCAAACTGTTTGAGGAAACCAGCATTCTCGAGCGGCATGAATTCGGCGATGGTCGTTCACGATACGAGGATGCTGATCGTGAGCATCACGATCATTTATTTGACATCCAGACCGGGGAGGTTATTGAATTTTGCGACCCCGAGATTGAAGCGCTGCAAGAGCGAATCGCGGAAAAGCTCGGCTATGAGCTGCGCGGGCACAAGCTGGAGCTTTACGGGGTGCCATTGAAAAAATAACTGAGCCTCGCAGGGGCGGGAGCGCAGATGAAAAAATCCGATAATCTGGTGGGCATTTTGTTTATGCTAGGGGCGATGGCGATGTTTGCTGTCGAGGATGCTTTTATTAAAAAGCTGTCTGTGGGCATGGGCACAGGGCAGATTCTGCTAATCCTTGGCGTGGGTGGCTTTGCGATTTTTGCGTTTATTGCCAAGCGGCAAGGGGCGCAGGTTTTTAGCAGTGATATATGGCTGAAGCCGGTTTTGCTGCGCAATTTTGGTGAAATCATCGGCACCTCAGGCTATGTGCTGGCGGTGGTGCTTACGCCACTTTCCAGCGCCTCGGCCATTTTGCAGGCCACGCCGCTGGCGGTGGCTTTGGGGGCGGCTCTGTTTTTGGGCCAGGCCGTGGGCTGGCGGCGCTGGGTGGCGATCGGGGTAGGCTTTACCGGCGTGCTGATCGTGATCCGCCCGGGATTGGATGGCTTCCAGCCTGCTTCGCTTTTTGCGGTTCAGGGGGTGATCGGGCTGTCGATACGAGACCTCGCGACGCGGGCGATGCCACCGCGCGTGTCCTCCATGGTGCTTTCGGCCTATGGCTTTGGTGTGGTTATTCCGGCGGGGCTGGTGATGATGCTGTTCGAGGGGCCGTTGGTGGTGCCGGGCGCGGTGCAGTCGGCCTATATCGTGGCAGCGTTGATCGTGGGTCCGGTGGGCTATTACATGATTGTGGCGGCGATGCGGGTGGGTGAGGTGGCGGTGGTGACGCCTTATCGCTATGTGCGGCTGGTGTTTGCGATGATGATCGGGGTGCTGGCTTTTGGCGAGGTGCTTGATTTTTTCACCCTGCTCGGCGCGAGCATTATCATCGGCTCGGGGCTGTTTACGATTTATCGCGAGCGTATGGCCGCAAAAGCGCTTTAAATCCGGCGTTCATGGGTATAAACAGCGCGCAACAGCACCCAAAGCAGCCTGAGGATAGACCCATGAGCGCCATTGTCGATGTTATCGCCCGCGAAATTCTGGACAGCCGGGGCAACCCGACCATCGAGGTGGATATCTATCTTGAAGATGGCGCGCGCGGGCGGGCGGCGGTGCCAAGCGGGGCCTCTACAGGGGCGCATGAGGCCCATGAGCTGCGCGATGGCGACAAGAACCGCTATGGTGGCAAGGGCGTGCTCAAAGCGGTGGATGCCGTGAATGGCGAAATCGCCGAAGAGCTGATCGGGGTGGATGCCACCGATCAGGTGGGCATTGACCAGTTGCTGATTGATCTGGACGGCACGCCCAACAAGGCGCGGCTGGGGGCCAATGCGATTTTAGGAGTGTCTCTGGCGGTGGCCAAGGCGGCGGCCGAGCATTTGGGCATGCCGCTTTACCGCTATATTGGCGGCACCTCGGCGCGCACCCTGCCGGTGCCGATGATGAACATCATCAACGGTGGCGAGCACGCCGATAACCCGATTGATATTCAGGAATTTATGATCATGCCGGTGGGGGCTGAACGCCTTTCAGAAGCCGTGCGCATCGGGGCCGAGATCTTCCATGTTCTGAAAAAGGAGCTGGCTGAGGCTGGCTTTAATACAGGAATTGGCGACGAGGGCGGCTTTGCGCCCAATATTTCAAGCGCACGGGATGCGCTTGATTTCATTATGAAATCAATTGAAAAAGCCGGGTATACGCCGGGCGAGGACGTGTATATCGCGCTCGATTGCGCCGCATCGGAATATTATAACGATGGCGTGTATGATATGAAGGGCGAAGGCAAAAAGCTGACCTCGGCTGAAAACGCCGCCTATATCGAGGCGCTGGTGGCCGATTATCCGATCATCTCGGTTGAAGACCCGATGCATGAAGATGACTGGGCCGGCTGGGCGCTGCTGAACGAGAAAATAGGCGGCGCATGCCAGCTGGTTGGCGATGATCTGTTTGTGACCAATACCGAGCGGCTGGCGCGCGGTATCGAGGAAGGCTCGGCGAACTCTATTCTGATCAAGGTCAACCAGATCGGCACCCTGACCGAAACCCTGAACGCCGTGGATATGGCGCATCGGGCACAGATGACAGCGGTGATGTCCCACCGCTCGGGCGAGACCGAAGACACGACGATTGCTGATCTTGCGGTGGCGACAAATTGTGGGCAGATCAAAACCGGCAGCCTAAGCCGCTCGGACCGTTTGGCGAAGTATAACCAGCTTATCCGCATTGAAGAAGAGCTTGGGGAAACGGGGATTTTTGCGGGGCGGTCGATTTTACGCTAGCGCCAAACTTCCAAATTGTTTAAATATCCCCGCCGGAGGCATAAAAGTTAATGCCTCCGGCGGGGATATTTTGTGCAATTTGGAAATTACATGTCAGCTAAAGATATTATCAATGCCCTTGAGCTAGCACCCCACCCTGAAGGCGGCTGGTATAGGCAGACTTGGCTAGCTCAAGGCCAAGACCGCCCTTCAGGGAGTGCCATTTATTACCTGCTGGAGGCGGGGCAGCGCTCCCATTGGCACTGGATTGATTCCACCGAGATTTGGCATTTTCATGCCGGGGCAGCGCTTGTGCTGTCTACGGCGGCAAGCGATGCAGGGCCAGTAGTGGAAACTACGCTAGGGCCGGATATTTTGGCCGGAGAACAGGCGCAGGTGATTGTGCCGGAAGGGCACTGGCAGGCCGCGCGCAGCAAGGGAGACTGGACATTGGTGGGCTGCACGGTTTCACCTGCGTTCAGCTTTGAGGGCTTCCATATGGCCCCGCCGGATTGGGTGCCGGGGGCATAGACCTTGGCCCGATTACGCGCTAAAAGGCATTGAAACAATGGGAAGACCTGATGCCTGAACAAGATTTTGCCCAGATATATCTGGCAACCCCGACCGAATTTGACCTTGAAACATTCAAGCCGCAGCTCGCCGCCGTGCTAGACGCTGTTCCGGTGGCATGTGTGCGTATAGCCTTGACAACCACCGACGAAGCCACGCTGGGCCGCGCGGCCGACCAGCTGCGTGATATTTGCCATGCGCGGGACGTAGCAATTGTGGTCGACGAGCATTTCCGCATTGTGGAAAAGCACGGGCTGGACGGGGTGCATTTGGTCAGCTCGTCTCGCAATGTGCGCGAGGCGCGCAAGCTACTTGGGGAGGATGCGATTGTAGGCACCTATTGTGGGAGTTCAAAGCACGCGGGCATGACCGCAGCCGAAATCGGGGTTGATTACATTTGCTTTGGCCCCGTAGGCGATATGGGCGGGCTGGGCGACGGGGCGCGGGCTGATGCGGCGCTTTTTCAGTGGTGGAGCGAAATGATAGAGGTGCCGGTGGTGGCCGAAGGAGGGCTGGACACGCACAGCCTGCGCGCCGTGCGCGACCATGTGGATTTTGTGACCTTTGGCAATGAAATTTGGCAGACGGATGACCCTGCGGCAGAAGCTGCGAAAATGTTGGAAATAGTAAAAGGGGCATAAAGCCCCTGCCCTTTTGGAGATTGATATGCCCAAGATTTTAGCCACCGGCGGCGCCGGTTTTATTGGCAGCCATGTTGTGCTGGAGCTGCTGAATAGCGGCTATGAGGTGGTGGTTTTTGACAACTTGTCCAATTCAACCCGCACCTCGATCGAGCGGGTCGGGCGGATGTCAAACGGTGCGCCTGTGTTTATCGAGGGCGATATTCGGGATGCCGCCGCGCTGGATGACCTGTTTGAAATCCATGATATTGCGGCGGTCATCCACCTTGCGGGGCTGAAGGCCGTGGGCGAATCTGTTGAGCATCCCGAGCGCTATTACGATGTAAATGTGGCGGGCAGCACCACGCTTTTTAATGCCATGCTGCGGCACGGGGTGAAGCACGCTGTGTTTTCCTCCTCGGCCACGGTTTATGGCGAGCCGGCCCCCGAAACCATGCCGATGGACGAGCATGTGCCCACGGGGCCGGTGAACCCTTACGGCAAAACCAAGCTGATGGTTGAGCAAATTCTTACCGATATCACAAGTATTGGCGATGGCTGGCGCTCAATGGTGCTGCGGTATTTTAACCCTGTGGGGGCGCATGCCTCGGGGCAAATCGGCGAGGACCCGCTGGGGTTTCCCGATAATCTGTTTCCGTTTATCGCGCAGGTGGCCACGGGGCGGCGCGAGATGCTTAACATATTTGGTGATGATTATGACACGCCGGATGGCACAGCTATTCGCGATTATATCCATGTTATGGACCTCGCGCGCGGGCATGTATTGGCGATTGATTATTTACTGTCGAGCAAGGCCGAAAACAACCAAACCCCGGTGGTCAACCTCGGCACGGGGCAAGGCTCAAGCGTAAAAGAAGTGCATGCCGCATGGGAGGCGGCCTGCGGCTTTGAAATTGCGGCGCAGGTGGCCCCACGGCGCGCCGGCGATGTAACGATATATTGCGCCGATGCCCGCAAAGCCAAGGAGATGCTCGGCTGGGAGGCGCAGTATGACCTCGAAAAAATGTGCGAGGACCATTGGCGCTGGCAGCAGGCAAACCCCGAAGGGTATCGCTAGCACTGGTAATGCGGGCCGAATGTGCTTAAGTGTTATTTAGCCTAATGTGTTAAGGAAATATCGTGGTCGTAGTTGAAATATTCGTTGTTCTTTCACTCTATATTTATGTGTTGTTCCGCCTGCCTGAAATGCGAATCGCCGGCTCGATTATTGCCACGGTGCTCATCGGAGGCATACTTTACTACACCCTCACCGCTCCCTCTGTGCCCGAGCAGGAGCTGAACCGGATTGCCATAGAAGACGTTACGCTGGAAGATGTAACACTTGAATTCGGACCTCGGCTGGCCACGCTTGCGGGGCGGGTGATCAATAATTCCCCCAGCTATGCGCTCACCGGCATTGCCTTTGATGTAAAGCTCTATGATTGCGCCACCGAAACCACCCCGCTGGCCAATTGCTTTACGATTGGCGAAGACACTAAAGAGGCCCGTCTCAGCGCCCCTCCGGGCCAACTTCGGGCCTTTGAGGCGTCGCTCATTTTTGCCAATCTTCCGGAAGTTGACGGCGTGTTGCGCTGGGATTACAGCATAACCGCGCTGCGGGCGCTTGAGGTTATTGCCGACCAATAAATTTACCTTTGGACCTCTGAAATCTGCTAAGGTTGCGGTATTATTACCACAATTACGAGATTTTTTATGTTTGCTTTTCGCTTTTCCGTCGTTATGGCGTTGATAGTTATTGCTTTTCCAGCCGTGTCCCAAGAAAGCCCGATTCCCGAACGGCGGAGCATGGTTTTTGAGAACACTGATCTTTATGGCGGTGATATCCGTACAATTTTAGACACCACACTTGATATTTGCGAGTCTGCTTGCCTCGCTAGCAGCGATTGTGGCGCGTTGACTTACAACCAAACCGCAGGTGCCTGTTTTTTGAAAGGTAACGCGGGCGCACAAAGTATTTTTGACGGCGCGCTCTCGATGGAAATCATAAACACCCCCCCGGCGCTGCTGGCCCGCGGGGAATTACGGAGCGAGGACCTCGGCTTTTTACCCGACGGCTACCTCACACGGGCCACGCGGCAGGCCTTGCGGATTGGCCGGCAATATCCTGTGAATGACATGGGTATGACAGAGCTTGAATTGCGCTTTGAAGCCGCTTTGGTGGCAAATGCATACAGCTCTGCGCTGGGATATGCCGGGCAGATGCTGAGCTATGAGGACCGAGGGGCGCATTGGCTGAATGTGGCAACATTGGCCAGCAAAATCGCCGATATTGATCCCGCGCGCGCCAACACAATGCGCAGCCTTGCACGGAATTCGGCCATAAACGCTTATTTGCGTAGCGGTACCAATGAGGAGCGCGCCACCACAATGGTGCTTTTGGCCCGGCTTTTGGAACAAGCGCGCGAAGGGCGGCGCTCGATTGATGCCCTGCGGCTGGCCCAAAGCCTTGACCCGCGAGGCAGTACCGAAAAGGCACTTGACCGCGCCATCGGGCTGTTTGGCTTTCGCGTGGTCGATACACAGGTCGATAATAACGCCGCGCGGCCGCGAATTTGCGTGAATTTCAACGAAGATCTGGTGGAGCTTGGCGTTGATTACGGCAGTTTTGTGCGCATAGCGGGCAGCCTGCCGGTCGTGGCCGAGGGCGCACAGCTATGCTTTGATGGCGTGACCCACGGGCAAAACTACCAAATTATCCTGCGTGCGGGGCTGCCCGCAGCCAGTGGCGAAGTGCTTGTGAATTCAACCAGAATTACAACCTATGTGAGAGACCGCGATGCCAGTGTGCATTTCATTGGCCGCTCTTATGTGCTGCCCATGAGCACTACCCCCGCCATTCCGGTGGTCACGGTAAACGCGGACGAGGTTGAATTACGGCTCCTGCGCGTAGGCGAGCGCAACCTTGTGCCTACGGTGCTTTACGGCATTCTGGGCGAAAACCTGGATGATTATACCGAAGGCGAAATCGCAAATCAGCGCGGCGAAGAGGTGTGGCGCGGGGTGGGCGAGGTTGGCAATACGCTGAACGCCGATGTCATCACCGCCCTGCCCTTATCAACTGCGATCAAGGATTTCGAGCCGGGAATTTATGCCATGACCGCGCGGATTTCCGGCAGTGGCGAGCCGTGGGAGGAAGCGGCGACGCAGTGGTTTATCGTTACTGATCTGGGCATTGAAACCCTGCTCGGCGCGGACGGGCTGCATGTGTTTGCACGGTCACTCCGCAGTGCCGAGGCGCTTGGCGGCCTCACCGCACGGCTGGTGGCCAGCAATAACGAGGTTCTCCTTGAGGTGGTAACAGATACCACAGGCTATGCCCGTTTTCCGGTGGGCTACACCAGTGGCGAGGGCGGCAACAGCCCCGCCATGCTCCAGCTTGTCGGCCCCGATGGAGACTTTGCCTTTATCGACCTTAACGAAGCCGCGATGGACCTGTCGGACAGGGGGGTTGCGGGGCGTGACTCTCCGGCAAAAATCGACATTTTCGCCAGTTTCGAGCGCGGGGCCTATCGCCCGGGCGAGATGGTTTACGCCACAATTCTGGCCCGCTCTGCGCAGGTGGATGCCACCACGGGCCTGCCCCTCACCGCCATCCTTTATCGCCCCGATGGGGTGGAGGCCAACCGGCAGGTTTTGCCCGATGCGGGCGCAGGCGGGCGGGTGTATGAGCATGGGCTTTCAAACAGCGCCATGCGCGGCACATGGCGGCTTGAAATCCACGCCGACCCAGACGCCGCCAGCCTGAAAACCATGCGGTTTCTGCTGGAGGATTTTGTGCCTGAACGCATTGATTTTACTATGGAAATGTCGGATGTTGCGGTGCGGTCCAATGCGCGCCCCCGGCTTAGCATTTCGGCTGACTACCTTTACGGCGCGCCTGCCAGCGGGCTGAGCATAAATGGCGAGGTCGAGATGACCACAACGCAGGGCATTGCCGCCTATCCGGCCTATCGTTTCGGGCTGGTCGACGAGCCGTTTATTAATGGCTATGAAGGCATTTCTTCGGACACGGTGACCGATGAAAACGGCAATCTGACGGTGGCCCTTACCCTGCCCGCCATGGAGCCTGTGACCAAGCCAATGCAGCTACGCGCCACGGTGCGTATGGCCGATGGCTCTGGCCGGCCAGTGGAGCGCTCGATCACGCGGGAAATCCTGCCCGACGGGCCGCGCATTGGCATTAAACCGCTGTTCGAGGGCGCGCTGCGCGAAGGGGCCGAGGCCGCGTTCGAGGTGATCGCGATTGATGAAAATGCCGCGCGTACCGATATGAAAAACGTAAACTGGGTGCTCTCCAGAGTTGAGCGCCGCTATCAGTGGTATAAATATAATGGCCGCTGGAACTGGGAGCCGGTCACGCGGCGCGTGCGGGTGGCAAGCGGAGAGGTGGACCTGAGCGCCGGGGCCGCCGTGCGGATTGGTGCGCGGATTGACTGGGGGCATTACGAGCTGAAACTGGCAAGCACCGATGGCGGCTATACCGCCAGCTCTTTCACCTTCAATTCCGGCTGGTGGAGCGCCGATGCCAGCGCAGACACGCCGGACGTTCTGGATGTGAGCCTTGACAAGGAAACGTATAATATCGGCGATATCGCCCGCTTGCGGGTAGATGCACGCACGGCCGGCACGCTGCTGGTGCGGGTGGTGTCTGACCAGCTGATCTCGATGCAGGCGGTGGCGGTGGCAGCGGGCGAAAGCATGGTCGAGGTGCCGGTGGAAGGTGAATGGGGCGCGGGGGCTTATATGGTCGCCACGCTCATTCAACCCATGGAGGAAGCAACTGGGCGCAACCCTGCGCGGGCCGTGGGGCTGGCCTATGCACCGACAGACCCAAGCGCGCGCCAGCTTTCAGCGACCTTTGAAATGCCTGCCGAGGTGTTGCCACGCGGGCCGCTCGAGGTGCGCCTCAAGGTCGAGGGCGACGGGCCGGTTTACGCCACAATCGCGGCGGTGGATGTCGGGATCCTCAACCTTACGGGCTTCAAAAGCCCTGATCCCTCGGGCTATTACTTTGGCCAGCGGCGGCTCGGGATGGAGTTGCGCGACCTTTACGGGCGGCTGATTAACGGCATGCAAGGCACACCGGGCCTGCTGCGCTCGGGCGGCGATGGAGCCTTGGCACGGGTGAATGCCCCGCCGCCGACCCAAGAGCTGGTAGCCTATTTCAGCGGGCCAATACTGGTGGATGATGAGGGCTACGCGACCGCCCGCTTTGACCTTCCGGCCTTTAACGGCACGGTGCGGCTGATGGCGGTTGTGTGGTCTGACAAGGCTGTGGGCGAAGCCGCGTATGACCTGTTGGTGCGCGACCCTGTGGTTGTCAGCACCGCCCTGCCCCGCTTTATGGCCCCGAATGACAAAACCCGCCTGCGCGTGGATATTGCCAATATAAACGGGCCAGAGGGCGAATATACCGTGGCGGTGTCTACCATGGGCGCGGTGCATAGCAGCTCGCCCGAGGCGGGGCTGCGGATTGCGGCGGGTGGACAGGCGACGCTGGAATTTCCGCTGCAAGCAAGCGCGGCGGGGGATGGCGAGCTGGTGATCACGCTCACGGGGCCGGACGGGGCGCAGATACAGCAGATGGTGAAGGTTTCAGTGCGCGCGAATGACCCGCTGAGTGTTCGAGACCTTTCGGCACCCTTGGCGTCAGGGGGGCGTTTTACCATTGATTCCAATGTGTTTGCCGATTTTCAGGCGGGCAGCGGCACCGGCAGCTTTGCGCTGGGGCCGCTGGCGCGGTTTAATGTGGCGGGCATGCTGCAAGCGCTGGACCGCACGCCATGGGGCAACACCGAAACGCGGATTTCCCGCGCCATGCCGCTGCTTTATCTGGGCGATATCGCCGCGCAGATGGACCTTGATGGCAACTTTGATGTGAATGCGCGGATTGAGCAGGCGATTGAAGATGTGCTGGCAAAACAGGCCGCGAACGGGGCGTTCGGCCAGTGGACACCGCGCAGTGGTGACCTGTGGCTGGATGCCTTTGCCAGCGAATTTTTGAGCCGCGCGCGGGCAGCGGGTTACGAGGTGCCCGCGCGCGCATTTAGCCAAGCCATGAGCAACCTGCACAACCAGCTTAATTATGCGGGTGATTTCGAGAATGCGGGGCAGGATATTGCCTATACGCTATATGTTTTATCCCGTGAGGGGCAAGCCAGTGTTGGCGATTTGCGCTATTATGCCGATGTAAAAGCGGGTGATTTTGCCACCCCGATGGCGCTGGCGCAGCTTGGCGGGGCCTTGGCAATGGTGGGCGATCAGGTGCGCGCCGATGCGATGTTTGCGCTGGCTTACAGCAAGCTGGCGCTGGCGGTGGAGGATGCCCGCACTTTCCGCGCTGATTACGGCTCGCAGCGCCGCGATATGGCGGCGCTTTTGGCGCTGGCGGTTGAAGCGGGCAGCACGGCGGTGGATGTGGAGGCATTGGCCAAGCGGCTGGCTACGCCGAAGCGCTACTTCTCTGGCCAGGAGCGGTTGTGGCAGCTTATGGCGGCGCGGGCGCTGATTGAGGATAGCGGCGGGTTTAGCGTGGATGGTGTGGCGATTGACGGGCCGCAAATGGTGTATTTTGATGCCGAAACCCTGAAAGCGGGGCCGCTGGTGGTGCAAAATAACGGGGCGCAGGCTTATGGGCGGCTCACCACCATGGGCGCGCCGGCCTATGATGAACCCGCGATGCAAAATGGCTATAGAATAGAGCGTTGGCTTTATACGCTGGACGGGGAGCCGGCCACGGAATTTGTGCAAAACGAGCGCTATGTGGTGATCCTGCGGGTAACACCGGAGCAGGAGCGCACGGGGTGGCTGATTATCTCGGATCCGCTGGCGGCGGGGTTCGAGATTGATAACCCCAACCTGTTGCGCTCGGGCGATATTTCCAAGCTGGATTGGTTGCAGCTTGATACTTCCGGCATAACCGAGTTTCGGATGGACAGGTTCTTGAACGCGGTTAAATGGGGCCGCAAAGAGGTGCTCCAGATGGCGTATATCGTGCGGGCGGTGTCTCCGGGCGTGTTCAGGCAGCCTGCAGCGCTGGTGGAGGATATATATCGGCCAAGCCTGCGAGCCACCACGGGCGCTAATTCGGTCACAATTCTGCCCGCGCAGTGAGGCGGCTGCTACGATATTTCACAGCGCTGGCCCTGCTGGCGCTGGCCGCGTTGATAGTGCTGGATGACTGGGTATCGCGCACCGAGCTGCCCTTGCTGGAGCTGGAAACGGCGGTAACAGTGCTGGCCCGCAATGGCGATTTGCTGCGGGCCTATACTGTGGAAAGCGGGCGCTGGCGGCTACCTGTAGCGCTGGCCGAGGTGGACCCGCATTACATAAAAATGCTGATCGCCTTTGAGGATAAGCGTTTTTATAACCATGTGGGCGTGGACCCGTGGGCGCTGCTGCGCGGGGTGAAGCAATTTGTGCTCAACGGGCGGATTGTGTCGGGCGGCTCGACCCTGACCATGCAGGTGGCGCGGCTGCTGGAGCGCGGGGAAACGGGGCGCTGGCAGGCCAAGTTGCGGCAAATTCGGGTGGCGCTGGCGCTGGAGCGGCGGCTTTCCAAAGCCGAAATCCTGACGCTATACCTGCAACTGGCACCGATGGGCGGCAATATTGAGGGGGTGCGGGCCGCTGCGCTCACCTATTTTGGCAAGGAGCCACGGCGGCTGACCCCCGCCGAGGCGGCGCTGCTGGTCGCCTTGCCGCAAGCGCCCTCCTCTCGCCGGCCAGACAGGTTTGCGGCGGCGGCGCAAATCGCGCGGGACCGCGTGCTGGACCGCGCCGTGCTGGCGGGGATGTTGCCCGTGGATGAGGCGCGCGCGGGCAAGCGCGGGATGGTGCCGACGGCGCGGATACCCTTTCCGATTCTGGCCCCGCATTTCACCGATGCCTTGCGCGCCTCGGCCCCCACGCAGCGGCTGTTTGAAACCACGCTGGACAAGGGCCTGCAACAATCGCTCGAGGCGCTGTTGCGGGATGCGATGCAAACCCGCGAAAGCGGGCTTTCGGCGGCGCTGGTGCTGGCCGAGCACCAGAGCGGTGACATTTTGGCAACGGTCGGCGCGGCGGACCTGTTTAATGCCCGCGCCGATGGCTATGTGGATATGACGCAGGCGGTGCGCTCGCCCGGATCAACGCTAAAACCGCTGATTTATGGCATTGGTTTTGAAGACGGCTTGGCCACACCCGAAACCCTGATAGATGACCGCCCGATGCGGTTTCGTGGCTATGAACCGCAGAACTTTGATCGGCAGTTTCGTGGCACGGTGAGCATTCGCACGGCCTTGCAACTGTCACTGAATATCCCTGCCGTAGCGATGATGGATGCCATCGGGCCAGCGCAATTCCTCGCGCGGTTGCGCCGTGCGGGGCTGGCCCCTAAGCTGCCCAAAGGCAGCGCGGCGGGGCTGGCGATTGCGCTGGGCGGGGTCGGGCTTTCCCTGCAAGATCTTGTGCAGCTATATGCGGGGATTGCGCGCGGCGGGGTGCCGGTGCGGATTTCGGGGCTGGGCGGAGAAGCGGGGGGCAACCCTGTGCTTTTGCCGGGGGCCGCTTGGCAGGTGGCAGATATTCTGGCCGCCACGCCGCCGCCGGAAACGGGGATGATCGGGCAGATCGCCTATAAAACCGGCACCTCTTATGGCTACCGCGATGCCTTTGCCATTGGCTTTGACGGGCGCTATGTGATGGGGGTGTGGATGGGGCGGCCCGACGGGGCTTCGGTGCCCGGATTGCAGGGGATAAAAGACGCGGCCCCGCTGCTGTTCGAGGCATTTTCGAGGCTTGGGGAGCCCCCCGTGCCCCTGCCCGCACCACCGCCTTATGTGCTGACGGGCGCGCGGAGCAGCCTGCCCCTGCCCTTGCAGCACTTTCGGGCGCGCTTTGATGCCAATTATCTGGACCCGAACCGCCCCGAAAT
>Ga0256839_1004327_pt1 | contig 13968 bp, 10 predicted proteins | sample 354166metaG_FD_185968 | JGI IMG/M metagenome (GOLD analysis project Ga0256839, IMG submission 185968) | Hydrothermal vent microbial communities from Mid Atlantic Ridge, Atlantic Ocean - 354-166 | ecosystem: Environmental > Aquatic > Marine > Hydrothermal vents | place: Atlantic Ocean: Mid... | reverse complement strand
GACGTTGCACACGAACGATGCGCCCAGTGCGGTGAGCCGGCTCTACAAGATGGGGATTGAGCCGTTTTTGATCGCCTATGCGATCAACCTGGTCGTGGCTCAGCGCTTGATCCGTAAGGTCTGCCCGAAATGTCGGGTTCCGGATCCCGATCCTGATCCTGTGTTGCTCATGCGGCTCGGGTTTACTGAGGAGCAGATTGCGCACACCACCTTTTACAGAGCTGGCCAGCAGTCACACTGTCCGGTCTGCAAGGGCGTTGGCTACAAGGGGCGGCGGGCAATTACCGAAACGCTCTGGTTTTCTCGAACCATTCGCCATATGATCGTGTCGGCCCGCGACGCGATCGACGAAGATGCATTGCGCGAGCAGGCCATCAAGGAAGGCATGCAGACGCTGCAGGAAGCTGCCCGCGAGGTTGTGCTCCAGGGGGAGACAACCATTGAGGAGATGATGGCCACGGTCGCCTTTGGCTGAGGAGGCCTTAAGGGGCTACCGTGATTCCCAGCATCCAGCGGAATCGCAGTGCCTCACGTTCGCCGATCAGTTGTGGATCGCTGACCCACAGCGGCAACCGCAGGTGCAGCCGCAGGTCCTGTAACAGTTCCGATTGGGCGGACCACCGTTGTAGACCAGGCATCGCGCTTACGTTATAGCTCACGCCAAGGCCTGCATCAGCCAGGAAACGATCCCAGGCAAAGGTGTAACGGTAAAGCGACTGAGCTGGGTCGGTAAACCACGTCTGGCCCACACTCAGAAAACTTTCCAGAGACAGTGAACGCACCCATGCCTGCCTGAAGGGACGCCAGGACAGTGTCAGACTGCCTGCTATCAGGACATTGCCCTGTAGGCGGCGAGGATCGCGCAGTTGAGGATTCCAGTAGGCCACTGGACCGGCGACGTTGAGGGGGATTAGATGAAGGGTGCGGCGGGCGTTGTCAAATAGTCCGGCAATGGTACGAAACCCAGCATGGCGCCAGGCTTCTTCGACCGAGGCACTTCCAAGTCGAAAAACACGACTTGGCGATAGCTGCCCACTTCCTCGGCCCAATGTGCTGTGCATGCGAAGGTCAAAGGTTGGGCGTTGCACAAGATACCAGGCGAGATCAACAACGCTACGTAGGGCACCGCGTCCTTGTTGTCCTTCACCCATTTCCAGCAAGACATTCAGTTGCCATTGTGTGCGCTTAATACGATAGGCCAGGCGCGTCCAGGCAAAATGGTTCCGGGGGATCCACACAGGCACTGCTTCAAAGGTAAAAGCCCGGTCGCCCGGGACGTACTGATGGACAAGACCCAGCTCAACCGTGCCGAAGTCGCGGCCCAGGGCTGCCCATCGGCCCAGCGTGTGCGTGAGCGTCAGGCGGTTTTCCAGGACGCCCAGGTGTTTGGCAAGCTGCAAGTGCCATTGTGTACGGGGACCCAGCCGATCCCCGTAGCGCAGCATGTAGTCGATGCCGGCCCACCAGGCATTGCGGTCCCGAATCCAGGGACGCTCCGGCGTTCGGCCATTACTCAGCAGTACAGTCGGCCACAGTTTCAACATCAGCAGCGTTTCGTGACGGTCGAAAAAGTAACGGCCCCGCAGTTGTAGCCCCACACCCGGACCGAAGTCATACGCATAGGTGGCCAGCGGACGCCATGAGGCGCGATAGGTGGTCCAATCGAAAGAGGGCCCTTGGAGAAAGGAAAGCTGCAGGGGAAATGGCCAGGTGTTGTTCAGCCGGTTATGGTCGGGAGTACGCTGAAGTGGATCCAGCTCGGCACGTACGATGCGGGACGGAAGGGTAAGCGTCAGCGTATAGGTCGGAAATGTCCACAGCCACGGATCGGCTACGATCCAATCGGAGGGCACCGGTTTGTGTCCCTGGGCCAATCCCAGGGGGACGTGCACCCACTGCGTGCGGCCGTCGGCCAGCGTCAGGCGCACATCAACGGGTAGGAACATAGATCCTCTGCGCTGGAATCGTAGCGTAGCGCGCCATCCTTCCGGTGCGCGCTGTTGCGCGACGACCTTCAGGGCATCGTCGTAGATGTAGGTCGTGTTCGTCAATTGCTCGAAGAACCAGTCCAGGCGCATGCCGCTGACCTGCTCAGCGACCTTTTCGACGTCATACGGATTGGGATGTCGGAAGCCATAGGTGCGGAAGTAGGTCTGCAGAAACACGTCCCGCAGCGAATCGGAGATGACGTAGCCCAGCAGGTCGAGAAGCATTTGGCCGCCCGGGTAGGAGGCTACGCTGTAGGCCATATTGGTGGCGAACCAGTCGGCCGGAGTATTCAGGCGTTCGAACAGACCCATCTGTTGCAATCGCACCACGCTGAGTGTTGCCCCTCGATGGTCAGGGCGCTGACCCAGTAGATGGGCAATGGCTTCGGTCGTAGCCCAACTGGTAAAGCCTTCGTCCATCCAGGCATAGGCGTTCTCGTTAGAGGCCAGCACGCCGTAAAACCATTCGTGTGCTGCTTCGTGGGCCGTTACGCCCAGCAATGAGAACGGGCTGCGCCGTCCGGTAATAAAGGTGATCATTGGATATTCCATACCGCCATCGCCTGCCTGGACTACAGTGAACTGAGGATAGGGGTAACGCCCGATACGCTGGCTATAGTAGCGGATGAGCCAGGGCACCCACTGGCGCATTGGTTGCCAGCGTTCGGCTACGTCCGGTTGAAAGAGCAGGTGATAGACCACCCCCAGGCTGTCGTCAAGCCAGGCTTCGTGGATGTAGTCCGGATCAGCGGCCCAGGCAAAGTCATGCACATCTTCGGCGCGGAAGTGCCAGGTGAGCGAGTCGCCTGGAGTGCAACGCAGGCCGGCTTCGCGTGGATCAAAACGGGTCCATCCCTGGGAAGTAACATGCTCGTAGCCCCGTCCGATTTCGTTGGCGTTGAGCAGCACGCCTGTAGCACCGACCGTGTAGCAGGCCGGCAGGGTGATGCGCACGTCAAACGTACCAAAGACGCCGTAGAATTCGCGCCCGATGTACGGATCGGGGTGCCAGCCGCGTCCGTCGTAGGCTGCGATCTTGGGATACCACTGGCTCATCGAAAAATCGATGCCTTCGGCATTGTCGCGGCCACTGCGGCGCGTTTGCAGCGGGATCTGTGAGTAGAAGCGCAGTTCGAAGATAGTCGAGTCGCCTGGAGGCAGAGGGCGGGCCAGTTCGGCTTTCAGCACCGTGTCGGTGATGCGAAAGGCAAGTGGTTGCCCTTCCTGTACCAGATAGGTGATGCGGTGAAAACCCCGCTCGTCAGGACCGAGTCGCCAGATTTTCGGGACGACCCGGCGGTCGGAGTCAGGCAGGTGCCGGTTGCGTTCGGCCATCATCGACTGCGGATGAAACGCATTGAAGTACAGGTGAAAAAAGATGTGGTGCAGGGTGTCGGGGGCGTGGTTGTAGTAAATGATTCGCGAATAGCCGCGCATGCGGCGTTGGGCCGCATCCAGATGGATGTCCATCTCATAGCGTACCCGTTGCTGCCAGGCAGGCGAGGTCTGGGCCGTGGCCGGGGAAGTGGTGATCGCCAGAAGCAGGAGCCAGACCAATGCGATATGTACAGAGTATAACATCTTGACTGAAGGTCAGGTTACAGCGGATCAGGTCTCTGGAAGATACAGCGGCCCGGATTTTTTTGCCCGAACTCTAAGGGGCGGGCTGCGTTCAGGAAGAAGGTTTCGAACAGCATACAGAGTCCTACCATGTCGGGAACCACGTCTGTCTGTCCTGCCTGCGGGGCCCGTTTGAAGGCCGAAGCAGTGGTCTGCGATCTGTGTGGCATGCCGATCCGAAAAAATCCGGCGCTTTTGATTTGCGAGGAGTGCGGGCATGCCAACGCGGTCGGGGCCCGTTACTGCAGTCAGTGTGGTGCGATGCTGCCGGGTGTACGTCCGCTGCAACCCCATGAGCGACCCCCTGTGTCCAGCGAGTCAGCAGAGCCCCGTGCCACACCTGCGCCTTCCGGGTTACGGCCGGTGCACGTGGCGTTTGTCGTAGCGGGCGGATTGCTTCTGGTAGGTGCGCTGTATTTGTTGACGCTGGTCAGTGGTGGACGGGGAGGACTGCCGCCGGCGGAAAACGCCCTCTCGTCTGTAGTGCTTCCATTGCCAGAGCCCGGGCCGATTCCGGCTGTCGTAGCTGATCAGGTGGCCGCGTTGGAGGGCGAAATTGCCCGACTGGAGGGAACCGCACGGCTGGAAAAACAGCAGGCCCTGGTCAATCTACTGATCGGCATCGGACGACCCGACCGGGCAGCGCTTGTGCAGGAAGAGATTGCCCGCCAGCTCGACACGCCGGAGGCCTGGCGTCGCGCCGGTAACCTGTTTTACGACTGGATGGAGATGGTGGATGGGCCAGCTAAGGCCGCGCTGGCCCGGCAGGTCATTGCAGCCTATCGGCGTGTGCTCGAAAAAGATCCGGATAATCTGGACGTGCGGGCTGATATGGCCATTGCCTATCTCTATGATCCAGAAAACCCCATGGAGGCTGTGCGCCAGACCCAGCTCGTCCTGGAGCAGGACTCCACCCACATTCAGGCCAATTTCAATCTGGGCATTATGCTGTTACAGATCAACCGGCTCGAAGAGGCGCGTGCGCAGTTTGAGAAGGTGAAGCGGCTGGTCGGGGTGCGCTCGCCGCTTTATGCTCAGGCCGATACGATTCTGCAAATGATTCGTCGTCTGCAAACCACCGGTTCAGAACAATGAGCCTGCTATTTACTGAGGAAGAACTGAGCCGTGTCCGAGAAGCGGTTGCGGCTGCCGAACAGCAGACAGCCGGCGAGATCGTCCCGGTGATTGTGCCCCGTAGTGGTACCTATCCGGAGGCTGTATGGAAAGGGGCTGTATTGCTGATGCTCCTGGTGCTGGTAGTGGCCTCCACGTTCGACTTGATCTATCAGGGCTGGGGGCTGACCCTGTTGCATACCGGCTGGGGCGTAGCCTTGCTTACGGCGCTGGCTGGTATCGTAGGCGGTCTGCTGGGAGCGTACGTGGCACCGGTGCAGCGCTGGCTGGTCGGGGAAGACCGAATGGCCGAGCAAGTGCACCTGCGGGCGTTGCAGGCGTTCGTCGAAGAAGAGGTGTTCAACACACGTGATCGCACCGGCATTCTGATCTTTGTGTCGCTTTTTGAGCACTGGGTGGAAGTGATCGGTGATGCAGGCATCAATCGTCAGGTAGGACCTGAGGCGTGGGCTGAAGTTGTGAATCGGATTCGCGAAGGGATTCGCGCGGGACGGCCCGTAGATGGGCTGGTAGCCGCTATCGAGCAGTGCGGGCAACTGCTGGCGGCGCACGGTGTAGCGATTCGACCAGATGATACAAACGAACTGGCCGACGCGCTGCGCGTGCGTGGACAACAGAAAAGAAAAGGACGCCGGGGGCGGCGCCGCAGACGATAGGTTCAGCGAAGCGGCTCGATTTCCAGCACCAGGCCGTCTGCATCCCGTACAAACAATCGCTGGTGCACTTCCTGATAGGGATAGCCGGCTGCATCCAGTCGGGCCCGCAGGGCGTGCCAGTCGGCCAGGGGTACCCGGAATCCCAGATGATGCAGGCCCCCGCGTCCGGGGATAGTCGGATGGCTCAGCTCGGGCATTTCAATGAGCTCCAGTACGTCCCGGCCATGGGCATCGGTTAACAGCGCCCGGCGTCGGCCTTTGCGAATGGGGTCTTCCTCAATAACGCGCAGGTGCAGGCCGATAAGGCGCGTGTAGAAATCCACTGCGGCCTCGAGCTGGGTGGTCATGATCGCCGCATGGTCAAGCTGGATGGCTCGGATCTCGCCGGTGGGAGGGATGGCATCGGGGCTACGGGTGGGTTGCATGGCGTTTGGATGGATGATCTATGAGGTTTCGGTTGGGTTCACGCGGGTACGACGGTGTTGAAAGCGGGTCGGATCGATGCCCAGCCGCTTCATCTTCTTGTAGAGGCCCTGGCGGGTCAGGCCCAGGGCACGAGCTGTTGCGCTGATGCGCCCGTGATTTTCGGCCAGCACCTGTTCGATCAAGGCTTTTTCGGTATCGGCCAGGACGGCTTCCAGCGGTTGGTTGTCGTCGGTAGCGGAACGGAGCGGTTGCCTGGACGGACCATGTAGCGCATGCTGTACGGCCGGTGATAGATCCTTCAGGTCGATTGTAGGAACCGGCTCGCTGGCAACGAACACCAGCGCTCGTTCGATCTCATTGCGAAGCTGACGCACGTTGCCAGGCCAGTTGTACCGCATGAGCGCTTCCATAGCTCGGCTTGTGATGGAGACGGCCGGTGCGCCAGGTGGACGGAGTATGTTCAGAAAGTGACGCACCAGAACCGGAATATCCTCTCGCCGCTCACGTAGAGGGGGAACGTGTAGCGGAATGACGTTAAGGCGGTAGTACAGGTCCTCGCGGAATTTCCCTTCACGCACCAGCGCTTCCAGGTCACGATGGGTAGCCGCGATGATCCGAACGTTGACGCGCACAGGGCGACGGGCTCCCAGGGGGAAGATTTCGCCTTCCTGTAGAAAGCGCAGCAGTTTAGGTTGCACGGTGAGCGGCAGGTCGCCGATTTCATCCAGAAAGAGGGTACCCCCGTCGGCCGCACGGATGACGCCTGGATTAGCCTGCACAGCGCCGGTAAAGGCCCCTTTTTCGTGGCCGAACAGGTGGCTGTCGATCAGCTCGGGGGGAACGTTGGCGCAGTTGAAGGCCACAAACGGAGCGTTTTTGCGTTCGCTGGTTGCGTGCACAGCGCGCGCGATCAACTCCTTGCCCGTACCGCTTTCGCCGGTAATCAGCACCGGACTGTGGCTGCTGCGGATGCGGTAGATCTGGCCAACCAGCGTCCGCATGGCCGGGCTGGCGTAGACGAAGTCTTCCAGCGGAGAGGGCAGGGAGGCTTCTTCCGGGTGCCCGTTGGCCAGTTCTCCGAACTGACGGGCTCGCAGCAGGGCGTGGTCCAGTGCCAGGGCTACCACCGGCAGCCACGGCCGTAGCCGGGCGACAACGGCCTGCCAGCCGGCACGTTCGTTTTCGGATACCTGAGCCGCTGTAAAAAAGGCCGGGCCGGCCATGGAGCGTAGTCGTAGCCACGCAATACCCTGCTGATAGGCTTCGGCCTGGTGGGGTTCAGGAAAGGTCAGGGCAGGGGGTGTTTCACCATAGGCACGGATGCGTTGCCAGGCACTGGCAGGGGTGTACTGAAAGACGGCCAGCCAGCGGCCGGGCCAGAGCTGACGGACGACCTGCAACCAGGCTTCGATCACCAGCTCCACCGACAGTGCAGCCCGGGCCAGCGCATGGCCCAGCTGAGACTCGGGCGCTTCAGGTGTTGCTGAGGCCTGCAGGGGGAGCTGCTGAAGGAGGTGGCAGGCCCTCTGGTGCAGAGCAGCTACGCCAAGCTCGTTGAAAGTCTGTGCGGCCGCCTCCAGCAGGGCCCGTGCCTGAGCGACGTCACGCTGCTGAACAAGGCGAGCTACGGCTAATTGTAGCTGGGCGATGTGATAGCGATCGCCCAGTAGCGAGTAGGCCGAGAGCGCCTGTACGTAATGGGCACGGGCTTCGTCTGGTTGGGCTTCGGCTTCCTGGCGCTCGCCCAGCAGCCGAAATCGCCAGGCAGCCCACGGCAGCAGGCTGAAGTAACTGCCGAAGGCTTCGGCCTGCTGTAAAAGTGCCTGAGCGCGAGACAACGCCTTTTCGGCCAGGGCGATCTGCGTCTGCACCAGGAGCGCTTTCAGGGTCAGCGGCTCCAGTCCCAGCTCGTGTGCGCTTCGATAGGCGCGCTCAGCCCACTCCTGCGCTCGAGTAAGCTGGTTGCGTTGCAGAAGGTGCTGGGCCTGTAGCAGGGCGGCATGGATAGCCAGCAGGCGTGCCTGTGCTGGTGGAGGCGTTGTCAGTACCTGCGCTAATAGCTGGGCACAGGTTTTAAAATCTTCCCGAAGCAGGGCCAGCTCGGCTGCTTCCAGCAGGAGCAGATGGGACTTAGTTTGCGAGGAGGCTGCAAGCCAGCGCTGGAGCATCCGCTCCATTTCAGACCAGGCACCCTGGCGCCGCAACGCACTCAGCCATGTAGCCCGGGCCCACTCCAGCAGGTACGGCGTAGGCACCAGTCCAGAAAGAAGAGCTTCGGCCATTTCAGCCGCTTCCTGGATGGCAGTGGCCGAACTGCCACGTGCCGTTTCCAGTAGCGCCCGATACGCAAAAGCACGCCCCTGAAGCAACGGATCGCCTGTGCGTTCGGCCAGGGTTTGAAGCCCATGTAAGTTACGGTCGGCTCGGTGATAACGACCGGTTAGCAGTGCCGCCTGTGTGCGCAGGTCCTGGATCCATCCGTCAGCCTGCACATCAGGTAGCCGCTCTTTCAAAGCGGATGCTTCGTCGAGGGCCTGACATGCCAGGGCATATTCATCAATAACCAGATAGGCCAGGGCGCGGCCAATCCAGACCCAGCAGTGTCCCGCTGGGTTCAGCTCCTGCCGAAAGAGGCGTTCGGCTTCGGCCAGCAAGCTGAAGGCGCGGACGCGTTCTGCCTCGAAATTTTCAGGCCAGGCGTGCAACCAGCCCAGCCAGAGGGCTACTTCCGCCCGGACGGTTGCGGGCAGTTGCTCCCGTACGGCTGTTTCACCCAACGGTGCCAGCAATTGGAGAGCACCGGCTACGTCGCCCTGCCGCAGCAACCGCACGCGGGCCAGCAACACCCGCACCAGCACCTGGGCAGCGTCGAGCGTGGGCGACGTCCGCGAAAGCGGCTCGACAAGCGGCTCCAGCATATGCGCTACTTCCCCGCTGCGCCCTTCGGCCAGCAGGCTGCGCGCCAGTGCTATGGTCTGGGTATGCCGCACCGTACCGAAAAACCAGGTTTACATCCAACCGAGCGTCAGCCGGGCTTCGTCCGACATGCGCTCGATCGTATAAGGCGGATCGAAAGTCAGCTCGACCCGGGCATCCTTGACACCGGGCACTTCCTGCAGACGCATCTCGACCTGCCCCGGCAGCGTCCCCGCTACTGGACAGCCCGGCGCCGTCAGCGTCATTTTGACGTAAACCGTCCGATCCTCAAAAATTCGAATTTCGTAGATCAGCCCCAGATCGTAGATGTTGACGGGAATTTCCGGGTCGTAGACGCTTTTAAGCGCCTCAATGATCGCCTGCTCCAGCTCTTTGTCACCGGCCTGATTGTCAATGGCTACGTAAGCGGACATGACGCTGCTTCAGGTTAGTTGCGGGATGCCTGCAGGTAGGCCTGCGCGTAGCGGCGCATCTGTTCGATCATAGCGGCCAGTCCGTTCTTCCGGGTCGGCGACAGGTGGGCCTTGAGACCTATTTCATCCAGAAAATCCAGCCGGGCATTGACAATGGCCTCCGGGGGCTGCCCCGAAAGCACGCGGATCAGGAGCGCCACCAGCCCCCGGGTAATCAGCGCGTCACTGTCGCCCCGGAAGTAGACGCGCCCCTCCCGAAACTCCGGCCGGATCCACACCTGCGACTGGCAGCCGTGAATCCGAAAGGCCTCGGTCTTGTACTCCGGCTCAATGGGAGGGAGCGACTTTCCCAGCTCGATCAGGTATTCGTACTTGTCCATCCAGTCGTCAAAGAGCGCAAACTCTTCGACGATCTGCGAGGCGCGGGCTTCAATGGTGTCATTGGTGGGCACGGTCATGGCTCATCGCAGCATGCGGATTACACGGTGTAGCGCCTTGACAAGCGCATCGATCTCTTCACGCGTGTTGTACAGCGCCAGTGAAGCACGGATCGTACCGGACAGGCCCAGTCGGTCCATCAGTGGCTGGGCACAGTGGTGGCCGGTGCGTACAGCAATGCCCATCTGATCGAGCAGCGTGCCGGCGTCGTAAGGATGCACGCCGTCGAGTACAAACGACAGCACACTGACCTTGTGGGGAGCCGTGCCGACGAGCCGAAGGCCCGGGACTTCCTGCAATCGTTCCGTAGCATAGCGAAGCAGCTCGTCTTCGTGGCGGGCGATAGCCGTACGGTCCAGCCCGTTCAGGTAGGTAACGGCAGCCCCCAGGCCGATAGCTCCGGCAATGTGCGGCGTGCCGGCTTCGAACTTGTAGGGTAGTCGATTATAGGTAGTGCGTTCAAAGGTAACCCGCTCGATCATGTCGCCACCTCCCTGGTAAGGGGGCATGGCTTCAAGCAGCTCCGCTTTGCCGTAGAGGATACCGATGCCCGTAGGGCCATACATTTTATGGCCCGAGAAACAGTAGAAGTCGCAATCCAGCTCAGCTACGTTCACCGGCAAGTGCTGCACGGCCTGCGCTCCGTCGACCAGCACCGGGATGCCTCGTGCGTGGGCCAATTGAATGATTTCGCGTACCGGGTTGACCGTGCCGAGCGCATTGGACACATGGGCAATGGCCACCAGGCGCGTGCGCTCCGTCAGAGAATGCTCCAGCGCCTCCAGATCGAGCACGCCGCGATCATCTACGGGCACGACGCGCAGTCGCGCGCCCTTCTCCTCACAGAGCATCTGCCAGGGGACGATGTTCGAGTGGTGCTCCATGGCGGAGAGCACGATTTCGTCTCCTGCGCCGACGTGCTGGCGTCCATAGGTGGCAGCCACCAGATTAATGCTTTCCGTGGTCCCCCGTGTGAAGATGATCTGCGAGGGATCGGGCGCGCCAATGAAATCGGCCACCAGACGCCTTGCTTCATCGTACGCATCGGAGGCGTGCTGGCTCAGGTAGTGTACACCCCGGTGGACGTTGGCATTTTCGCGCAGGTAAAAATCGCGTATGCGGTCAATGACCACCTGCGGTTTCTGCGTGGTGGCCGCATTGTCGAGGTACACAAGCGGCCGTCCATCATAGATGGACTGGTGCAGGGCCGGAAAGTCGGCCCGCACACGCGCCACGTCGAAAGTGGCCTGAAGTCCGGTGAGGTCGACGGAGGCAGGCATGGTGCAAGCAGCGTTGGTGAACGTCGGATTCAGGCGCCCACACGCGCTGCTACCAGCGCGTCGAGGTAGGCGCGTAAGGGCTCAATCGTAATCTGATCGAGCACGTCCCGGGCAAAGGCCAGCAGCATCATGGCCCGGGCCTGCTGCAGCGTCAGGCCTCGTGTTCGCAGGTAAAAGATCCCATTTTCGTCGAGCTGGCCGCAGGCCGCGCCATGCGTGCAGCGCACGTCGTCGGCGTAGATCTCCAGCTCGGGCTTCGAGTACATGCGGGCCTCACGCGTCAGCACAATACTCTTGTTCGACTGGTAAGCATTTGTCTTCTGGGCATGTGGCCGTACAAGCACTTTGCCATTGAAGACACCTGTGGCCTGATCATCCAGAATGCCCTTGTAAAGCTCGTTGCTGACGCAGTTCGGAACGGCGTGGTCGATCATCGTATGGTTGTCGATGTGCATCGTGCCGCGCCCCAGGAAAAGGCCGTACAGGTGCGCCTCGCCTTCCTGGTCGTTGAAGCGCACCTGCACATTGTTGCGGACCAGTGCGCCGCCCAGCGTGAGCGTGCCGTTCGTGTAGCGAGCACCGCCTTCCAGATAGGCCTGGGTGGTGTAAATGGACGAGGCCCTGTCGCCTTCCAGACGCAGATCGTACTGATGCACTTCAGCGCCCTGGCCCACAAATACCTCCATGACGCTGTTCGTGAACGTGCGGGCGTTGCTCTGGCTGTGGCCGCTCGCAATTAGCTTGAGCGTGGCGCCCGGTGCTACCGCCACAACGTGGCGGGGTTGCAGAAACAGCTCCTCGCTGGTATCGATCAGATTGAGCACATGCACCGGACGTTCCAGCGCGGCCCCTTCCGGTACGTACAGGAAGAAGCCATCCCGCGCAAAGGCAGTGTTCAGCGCCAGGAACGGTTCGTTTTCAAAGTCGAGGTAATAGGCGAAGTACTTTTCAAAGAGGTCGGCATGCTCCCGGGCGGCTGTTTCCAGGCTGGTCAGCACAACCCCTTCAGGCAGATCCGATCCTGCCGAGAGCTCCGGCACGAAACGGCCGTTGACGAGCACGACGCGGTAGGCGTCCAGCTCCGGAATAGCGTAAGCAGCCAGCGACGCTTCGTTCAGCGTCGGCACCGCCGGCATGGGATCGATTTTGTACGGATGCTGTAGCGCCTTCGCAATGGGCGTGTACTTCCAGGCTTCCGACTTGCGACCCGGAAAGCCCAGTGCGCTGAAGCGTTCGATGGCTTTCCGACGCAGCGTGGCCAGATGCTCACTGGTGCCGTTGAGCACCTCGCCAGCGTACGCCTCGAACGCATGCAGGAAGCGATCTTCCGGACGCGTCGTCGTGGCTGTCAAAGTGGTGGTCATTTTCTATCCTTAAGTGGTTTGAGTCCAGGGTTTGTGGTGCGATTTAAAGATGGCTCAGGCGACCAGTCCGACTTCTTCCTTGATCCAGTCGTAGCCTTTTTCTTCCAGCTCCAAGGCCAGGTTCTTGTCGCCTGAGCGGACAATCCGCCCGTCGACCATCACGTGCACGTAGTCCGGCACGATGTAGTTCAGCAGCCGCTGGTAGTGGGTAATGATCACGAAGGCCCGGTCGGGCGCGCGCAGTTTATTCACCCCGTTAGCTACCGCACGCAGCGCATCGATGTCGAGTCCCGAGTCGGTTTCGTCGAGAATAGCCAGGCGGGGTTCCAGCAAGGCAAGCTGGAAGATTTCACTGCGTTTCTTCTCACCACCGGAGAAGCCCTCATTGACCGAGCGTTGTTTCAGGCTGGGATCGAGTCCGACCAGTGCGGCCTTTTCCTTGAGCAGCTTCATGAATTCGGCCGGGCTGAGTGGGGGAAGTCCCCGATGTTCTCGGATGGCCTTGAGCGCTTCGCGCAGGAACGTGGCCATGTTGACGCCTGGAAGTTCCACCGGGTATTGAAACGCCATAAAGAGGCCCTCCCGCGCGCGCTCGTCGGGGTCCATCTCCAGCAGGTTTTTCCCATCGTAGAGCACCTCGCCTTCGGTTACCTCGTAGTCTTCCCGACCGGCCAGTACCGAGGCCAGCGTGCTCTTGCCCGAACCGTTCGGGCCCATGATGGCGTGGATTTCACCGGGATTGACCGTCAGGTTAACGCCCTTGAGAATTTCCTTTTCTTCGACGCGAGCGTGCAGGTTACGAATTTCCAGGAGTGCCATAGGTGTATGTCAGGTTTATGGGTTACAGGGAAAACAAACGACAACAGCATGCATCAGCCCACGCTGCCTTCCAGCTCGATGGCCAGCAGCTTCTGGGCTTCCATAGCAAATTCCATGGGCAGTTGCGCCAGCACTTCCTTGCAGAAGCCGTTGACAATCAGCTTGATGGCCGTCTCTTCACTCAGGCCGCGTTGCTGGCAGTAGAAAATCTGATCTTCGCCGATCTTGGACGTGGTGGCTTCGTGCTCAACCTGGGCTGTCGGGTTTTCGATTTCCAGGTAGGGGAACGTGTGCGCGCCGCACTTGTCGCCCAGCAGCATCGAGTCGCACTGCGAGAAGTTGCGGGCATTTTCGGCCGTGCGGGCTACCTTGACCAGCCCGCGATAGCTGTTGTTCGAGTAACCGGCCGCAATGCCCTTCGAGATGATCGTGCTGCGCGTGTTGCGGCCCAGGTGGATCATCTTGGTGCCTGTGTCGGCTTGCTGGTAGCCCTTGGTGAAGGCCACCGAGTAGAATTCGCCGACCGAGTTGTCGCCTTTCAGGATGACGCTCGGGTACTTCCAGGTGATGGCCGAGCCCGTCTCAAGCTGCGTCCAGGAGATCTTTGAATTTTCGCCCAGACAGATGCCGCGCTTGGTCACGAAGTTGTAGACGCCGCCTTTGCCCTCGGCATCGCCCGGATACCAGTTCTGGACGGTCGAATACTTGATCTCGGCGTCCTTCAGCGCAATCAGTTCGACGACGGCGGCATGGAGCTGATGCTCGTCGCGCATCGGCGCAGTGCAACCTTCCAGGTAGCTCACATAGGCGCCCTCGTCGGCAATGATCAGCGTGCGCTCGAACTGGCCTGTACCGGCCGTGTTGATTCGGAAATAGGTGCTCAGCTCCAGCGG
>Ga0256839_1004326_pt1 | contig 13969 bp, 13 predicted proteins | sample 354166metaG_FD_185968 | JGI IMG/M metagenome (GOLD analysis project Ga0256839, IMG submission 185968) | Hydrothermal vent microbial communities from Mid Atlantic Ridge, Atlantic Ocean - 354-166 | ecosystem: Environmental > Aquatic > Marine > Hydrothermal vents | place: Atlantic Ocean: Mid... | reverse complement strand
GCTGCGCGCTCCGCGCGCGCGTGTCCGCGGCGCCCGCCGTGCCGTGGCCTGTCGGGGTGCCCCGGGGCTCGGGATCGGTGCCGGGGGTGGGCTGTCGCGCCTGCGGGCGCTGCGCCGCTTCCCGCGGCTGGTCTCCGCTGCGCTCCGGCCCCGTGTCCGCGGCGCCCGCCGCGCAGGGTGAGAGGAAGGGCTGAAAAATCGCGATTTTTCAGCCCTTCCCCGCGGCCAGGGACGGCCGCGGGACGACCCATGCACAGGGAAGTGCGTGACGATAAACGAAAAATCGGAATGGACCGCGAAGCGCCATCGCGCTGATCAATCCGCGCAGCGGATTGATCAGAGTTTCCGAGAGCATGAACGAGCACGAATTCCAGCAGCTTGCCGACCAGGGCTACAGCCGCATCCCCGTGGTGCGCGAGGTCCTGGCCGACCTGGACACCCCCCTCAGCGCCTACCTCAAGCTCGCCGCGGGCCCCTGGTCCTATCTCCTGGAGTCGGTGCAGGGGGGGGAGAAATGGGGCCGCTACTCCATCATCGGCCTGCCGGCGCGCACGCGGCTCGCCGTGCGCGGGCGGACCGTCACCCTCGAGACCGAGGGCGTCTCGGTCGAGCGTCTCGAGGCCAAGGATCCGCTTGCCTGGATCGAGGCCTGGCGCGAGGGCTTCCGCGTGCCGCGGCTCAGGGGCCTGCCCCGCTTCGCGGGCGGGCTGGTGGGCTACTTCGGCTACGACACCGTGCGCCACATCGAGCCGCGGCTCGCGGGGGCCGAAAAGCCCGACCCCCTCGGCGTGCCCGACATCCTGCTGATGCTCTCCGAGGAGCTCGCCGTCTTCGACAACCTGCTCGGCAAGCTCTACCTCGTGGTGCACGCCGACCCCGCGCGACCCGGCGCATGGCGGTCCGCCCAGGCGCGGCTGGACGCGCTCGAGGCGCGGCTCGCCGCCCCCTTGCCTGCGCGGCGTGCCCCGGCCGGGGGGGCGCTGCGTGAGGAGGACTTCCGCTCCAGCTTCGGGCGTGAGGCCTTCGAGGCCGCGGTGGAGCGCGTCAAGGGCTACATCGTCGAGGGCGACGTGATGCAGGTGGTGCTCTCGCAGCGGCTGTCGGCGCCCTACGCGGGCTCGGCGCTCAACCTCTACCGCGCGCTGCGCACCCTCAACCCCTCGCCCTACCTGTTCTACCTGGACCTGGGCGGCTTCCACGTGGTGGGCTCCTCGCCCGAGATCCTGGTGCGCCTCGACCAGGGTACCGTCACCGTGCGCCCCATCGCCGGCACCCGTCCGCGCGGGGCCACCGAGGCCGAGGACCGCGCGCTGGAGGCGGAGCTCCTCGCCGACCCCAAGGAGCGCGCCGAGCATCTCATGCTCATCGACCTCGGCCGCAACGACGTGGGGCGCGTGGCCGAGATCGGCAGCGTGGTGGTGGACGAGCAGATGGTGGTGGAGCGCTACTCTCACGTCATGCACATCGTCTCAAACGTGCGCGGGCGCCTGCGCCCGGGGCTGGCGCCCATGGACGTGCTGCGCGCCACCTTCCCCGCGGGCACCCTCACCGGCGCGCCCAAGATCCGGGCCATGGAGATCATCGACGAGCTCGAGCCCGTCAAGCGCGGCGTCTATGGCGGCGCGGTGGGCTATCTCGCCTGGAGCGGCGACATGGACCTCGCCATCGCCATCCGCACCGCCGTGCTCGAGGACGCCACGCTCCACGTTCAGGCCGGCGCCGGCATCGTCGCAGACTCGGTGCCCGCGCGCGAGTGGGAGGAGACCATGAGCAAGGGCCGGGCCCTGTTCCGTGCCGCGGCGCTGGCGGCCTCGCTGGACGAGGCGGAGGGCGCGCCGTGATCCTCATGATCGACAACTACGATTCCTTCACCTACAACCTCGTCCAGTACCTGGGCGAGCTGGGGGCGGAAGTGCGCGTCTTCCGCAACGACCGGATCACGCTCGAGGAGATCGAGCGCCTGGGCCCCGAACGCATCGTGATCTCGCCCGGGCCCTGCACACCCAACGAGGCTGGCATCTCGGTCGAGCTCGTCCGCCGCTTCGCCGCCCGTGTGCCCATCCTGGGCGTGTGCCTGGGCCACCAGTGCATCGGGCAGGCCTTCGGCGGGCGCATCGTGCACGCACGCGAGATCATGCACGGCAAGACCTCGATGATCCATCACCGCGGCGAGGGTGTCTTCCGGGGGCTGCCCGATCCCTTCGAGGCCACGCGCTACCACTCCCTCGTGATCGAGCGCGCGAGCCTGCCGGAATGCCTGGAGGTCACCGCCTGGACCGCGCGCGAGGGCGGTGGCGTGGACGAGATCATGGGGGTACGCCACCGCGAGCTGCCGGTGGAGGGCGTGCAGTTCCACCCGGAGTCCATCCTCACACGCGTGGGCCACGACCTGCTGCGCAACTTCCTCGAGGGGAGTGGCAAGCAGCAAGGGAGGGTCTGATGGATTCCATGCCGCGGGTGGTATCCCCGTTCCGTAGGCGCGGCTTCCAGCCGCGCGCGGGCGTTTTTCCCTTGCGGAAACTCAGAAGGAGACTCTGATCAATCCGCCGCGCGGATCGATCAGCGCGTTGGCGCATCGCGGTCATTCTGATTTTCCTTGAGTCGTCATGCACTTCCGTGTGCACGAACCGTCCCGCGGCCGTCCCAGGCCGCGGGAAAGGTCTGAAAAATCAAATTTTTCAGACCTTTCTTGCCACTTGCCACTTGAACCTTGCTACTCGAAACTTAGGGCATGGACATGCAGGACGCCATACGTGCGGTCGTCGAGCGCCGCGACCTGAGCGGTGCCGAGATGGAAGCCGTGATGCGCCGCATCATGGGCGGCGAGGCCACGCCCGCCCAGATCGGCGGCTTCCTCGTGGGCTTGCGCATGAAGGGCGAGACGGTGGAGGAGATCGCCGCCGCCGCGCGCGTCATGCGCGAGCTCGCCACGCACGTGGATGTGGCCGATCTCCCCCATCTGGTGGACACCTGCGGCACCGGCGGCGATGCCGCCGGCCTCTTCAACGTCTCCACCGCCGCGGCTTTCGTCGCCGCCGCCGGCGGGGCGCACGTGGCCAAGCACGGCAACCGCTCGGTCTCCAGCCTCTCCGGCAGCGCCGACGTGCTCGAGGCCGCCGGCGTGCGGCTGGGGCTCTCACCCGAGGCGGTGGCGCGCTGCATCCGCGAGGCGGGCGTGGGCTTCCTGTTCGCCCCCGCCCACCACGGCGCCATGAGGCATGCCATCGGCCCACGCCGTGAGATGGGGGTGCGCACCGTCTTCAACCTGCTGGGTCCGCTCACCAACCCGGCGGGTGCGCCCAACCAGGTGCTGGGCGTCTTCGACGCACGCTGGCTGGAGCCGCTGGCCGAGGTGCTGCGGCGGCTGGGCAGCCGCCACGTGCTGGTGGTGCACGGCGAGGAGGGGCTGGACGAGATCAGCCTCGCCGGCCCCACGCGCGTGGCCGAGCTGCGCGACGGCGCGATCACCAGCTACACCGTGACCCCCGAGGCATTGGGTGTGGCGCGCGCCCCGCTGGATCCGCTGCGGGTCAGGGACGCGCGCGAGTCGCTCGAGCGGGTGCGGGCGGCGCTCGCGGGCGAGCCCGGCCCCGCGCGCGACATGGTGGCGCTGAATGCGGGTGCCGCCCTCTACGTGGCGGGGCTGGCGGATTCGCTCGCGGCGGGTGTGGAACGTGCGCTCGCGCTCATGGCCTCGGGCGAGCCGTTGCGCCGCCTCGATCGCCTCGCCGAGCTCACCCGGGACCTGGAGTGAACGGTTTGGAAGCTCTGAAAAATCCGATTTTTCAGGGCTTCCCCCCGGCCAGGGACGGCCGCGGGACGACCCATGCACAGGGAAGTGCATGACGACTCAAGGAAAATCAGAATGACCGCGAAGCCCTATCGCGCTGATCGATCCGCGCAGCGGATTGATCAGTGTTTCCGATTGCTGTGACATGGACATCCTCGACCGCATCCTCGAGCGCAAGGTGCAGGAGATCGTCGAGCGGGCCGAACGGGTCGGTATCCGCGAAATGAGCCGCCGCGCCGAGGCCGCCCCGCCGCCGCGCGGCTTCCTCGACGCCCTGCGCGCGCGCATCGAGCGCGGGGAGGCGGCCGTCATCGCCGAGATCAAGAAGGCCTCGCCCTCCAAGGGCGTGCTGCGCGCCGAGCTCGACCCCGCCGCCACCGCCCGCAGCTACGAGCGCGGCGGCGCGGCGGCGCTCTCGGTGCTCACCGACCGTGACTTCTTCCATGGCTCGGAACGCAACCTGGAGCTGGCGCGCGCGGCCTGCGCGCTGCCCGTGCTGCGCAAGGACTTCATCATCGACCCCTACCAGGTGTACGAGGCGCGCGCCATCGGCGCCGACTGCATCCTGCTCATCGTGGCCGCGCTGGGGGATGCCATGCTGCGCGAGCTGGCGGGGCTCGCCGCGCACCTGGACATGGACGTGCTGGTGGAGGTGCACGACGCCGAGGAGCTCGAGCGGGCCCTGGCGCTGGAGGTGCCCCTTATCGGCATCAACAACCGCGACTTGCGCACCTTCCGCACCGACATCGGCACCACCATCGGCCTGCTGGAGCGCATACCGGCCGACCGCCTGGTGGTGACCGAGAGCGGCATCCACACGCCCGAGGACGTGGCGCGCCTGCGCGCCGCCGGGGTGCACGCCTTCCTGGTGGGCGAGGCCTTCATGCGCGCCGACGACCCCGGTGCCCGCCTCGCCGAGCTCTTCGGGGGGCGGCCCGCTTTCAGCGGGCGTTGAAGACCACGATGGTCTTGCCCTTGACCGAGATGAGCCCCTGCTCTTCGAGGTTCTTGAGCACGCGACCGACCATCTCGCGCGAGCAGCCGACGATGCGGCCGATCTCCTGGCGGGTGATGCGGATCTGCATGCCCTGAGGGTGGCTGAGCGCGTCCGGCTCCTTGCACAGGTCGAGCAGGGTGCGCGCGACGCGGCCGGTGACGTCGAGGAAAGCGAGATCGCCGACCTTGCGCGAGGTCTTGCGCAGGCGCGTGGCCATCTGCGAGGCGAGCGCAAACAGGATCTCCGGATCGTCCTTGGCGAGCAGGCGGAAGCGCGAGTAGCTGATCTCGGCCAGCTCGCACTGGGTACGGGTGCGGACCCAGGCGCTGCGTGCCGGCTGCTCCTCGCCGAACAGGCCCATCTCGCCGAAGAAGTCTCCAGCGTTGAGGTAGGCGAGGACGATCTCGTGGCCCTCCTCGTCCTCGATGAGCACGCTCACCGAGCCCTGGATGATGTAGTAGAGGACGTCGGGCTTGTCGCCGGCATAGATGATGATGCTCTTGGCGGGGTAGCGCCGGCGGTGGCAGTGGGCGAGGAAGCGGTCGATGGTGGGGTTTCCAGTGGCCCCTCCTGCGCTGGTGGCCATATGCGCCTGCTCCTTCGCTGGTCCCGAGTCTTGTAATACTCCCGATGGGAGGGCAAAGCAAGTGCATGTGCCGCCTCACGCGCGGCCAGCGCATGGCGCGCTTGGCGGCGCTGCGCTAGAGTGAACGCCGGCAGGGGCAGGCACGGAGGTACGAGGATGCGCACACGCGTACGCTGGATCGAGGACGTGGCCTTCATGGGCGAGACCGGCAGCGGCCATGCGCTGGTCATGGACGGCGCGCCCGAGGCGGGCGGGCGCAACCTGGGCCCGCGGCCGATGGAGATGCTGCTCCTCGGCATGGGCGGCTGCACCGCCTTCGACGTGGTCACCATCCTGCGCAAGGGGCGCCAGCAGGTCCTTGGCTGCGAGGTGGAGCTGGAGGCCGAGCGCGCCGAGCAGCCGCCCAAGGTCTTCACCCGCATCCGCGTGCGCTACCTCGTGACCGGCCGGGGGCTCTCGCGCGAGCGCGTGGAGCGCGCCGTGGCGCTCTCGGCCGAGAAGTACTGCTCGGCCTCCATCATGCTGGGGCGCACCGCCGAGATCGTGCACGAGATCGAGATCCGGGAGGCGCCGTGAGCGCCGGGGCCGCGGACCGGCCAGCCGGGACGGCAGGCTTCCCGGAGCCAGCCGCCCGGGGCAGGATCATCTGGTATACTCGCGCCCCCGCCGTGCCCATGGCCCATGCCACGGGGTGGGCTCCGATCTCGGCCGCGCGAGGCCCTGGGCGTCCGGCGGGGGACGGCCGCAGACTGCGGGGGATTTCCACGACCGGCTGCCGGCCTGCGGGCCGGCGCCCACCTGTGGGCGCCGGGCGGGCCTTCGGGGTGGCAGTGGCCCGCGGCGCGGCCGCAGCCGTCTTTGGCGCCGGGAGCCAGCCCGGTCCCGGCGCCTGAGGGGGGACGGCGGGCGGGGGGGACACCCGCCGTCCGGGTCGGATCCGGACCTCTCCGGCAGGCTCGGCGGGCCGAGGGCCCCGGGAGGAGGGCACCGTGGCGCAGGTCAAGCCGCTCCGCAAGCTCAAGCTCCACGGGTTCAACAACCTCACCAAGACCCTGAGCTTCAACATCTACGACGTCTGCTATGCCCAGACCGAGGCGCAGCGGCGCGAGTACATCGCCTACATCGACGAGGCCTACAACGCCGAGCGCCTGACCCAGATCCTCACCGAGGTGGCCGAGATCATCGGCGCCAACATCCTCAACGTGGCGCGCCAGGACTACGAGCCCCAGGGGGCGAGCGTCACCATGCTGATCTCGGAGGAGCCGGTGAGCGCGCGCCAGATCGCCGGCGAGGCCGCGCCCGAGGTGGAGGCCCCGGGCCCCCTGCCGGATGCCGTGGTGGCGCACCTCGACAAGAGCCACATCACGGTGCATACCTACCCGGAGAGCCATCCCCACGGCGGCATCAGCACCTTCCGCGCCGACATCGACGTCTCCACCTGCGGGCGCATCTCGCCCCTGCGGGCCCTCAACTTCCTCATTCACAGCTTCGAGTCGGACATCGTCGTCATCGACTACCGCGTGCGCGGCTTCACCCGCGACGTCAAGGGGCGCAAGCATTTCATCGACCACAAGATCAACTCGATCCAGAACTTCATCGCGCGCGACACCAAGGAGCGGTACCAGATGATCGACGTCAATGTCTACCAGGAGAACATCTTCCACACGAAGATGCTCCTCAAGGAGTTCGACCTCGACAACTACCTCTTCGGCATGAGCAAGGAGGAGCTCGGCCCGCGCGAGCGCGAGCGCATCGAGCGTCGGCTCCGCAAGGAGATGGCCGAGATCTTCTACGGGCGCAACATCGCCTGAGGGCGGGGTCGGGAACGGGACGGGGCGGGGGAGGCCGGAGCGACCGCTTGGCGCTGGCCACGCGCCTCTGCTGGCAGGAAAGCGGTCCCGGCGGGTCCTCTGCACGGATTGGCGGGGGAGACGTTCGATCGGCTGCGCGAAGGGAACGGCGCCGGGGCGTTTCGCGGCCTTTTCAATCCGCTGCGCGGATCGATCAGCGCGATGGCGCCTCGCGGTCCATTTCGACTTTTCGTTTATCGTCATGCACTTCCCCGTACATCGGCCGTCCCGCGGCCTCGCTTGCCGCGGGGGAGGTCTGGGAGGGCGCGCTTTCCGGGCCTTCCGCGAGGCTTGCCAGAGGGTTGGGGCAGCCCAGGGGCCGTGGCTAAAGGTGGGGCGGGGTCCTGCCGATAGAGCGGATGCGCCGGGACCCAGGCCGGCGTGCCACGATCCGAGCGGGGGAGAGGTCTATGGCCAGCTTCATGGACTCCGTCGACGAGCGCACCCGGCTCGCGGGCGCCAACCGCCTCGAGGTGCTGCTGTTCAGCCTCGGCCGGGACCGGGCCAGCGGACGGGAGGAGGTCTTCGGCATCAACGTATTCAAGGTGCGCGAGGTGATGCAGGTGCCGGAGATCACCCGCGCGCCCGACGTGCCGCCCGCCGTGGAGGGCATGATCAGCCTGCGCGGGAACATGATCCCCGTCATCAACCTGGCGCGCTTCTGCGGCATCGACAGCGAGGACGAGCCGCAGATCCTCATCATCACCGAGTACAACCGCTTCGTGCAGGCGCTGCTGGTGCACTCGGTGGAGAGCATCCTGCGCCTGGAGTGGACGCAGGTGAAGGTGCCGCCGCCCATGATGCAGAACCGCATGGGCGGGCTCATCACGGCCGTGACCCGGCTCGAGGACGGCCGCATCGTGATGATCCTGGACGTGGAGAAGGTGCTGGCCGAGACCGCCGATTTCGGCAACGACCCCGAGCTCTATGACGCCGTCGAGCCGCTGGAGGTGGAGGCCACGGTGCTCTTCGCCGACGACTCGGCGGTGGCGCGCCGGCAGATCGAGCAGACCCTGGACAAGATGGGCGTGCGCCACATCGCCGCGCGCAACGGCAAGGAGGCCTGGGATCTGCTCGAGGAAATGGCCGCGCGCGCCGAGGCGAGCCACGTGCCCGTGCACCGGCTGGTCACGGCCGTGCTCACGGACGTGGAGATGCCGGAGATGGACGGCTACGTGCTCACGAAGCGCATCAAGGGCGACCCCCGCTTCCGGGGCATCCCCGTCATCATGCATTCCTCGCTCTCGGCCGAGGCCAACCAGCACCTGGGCCAGGCGGTGGGGGCGGACGTGTACGTGCCCAAGTTCCACCCGGCCGAGCTCGCCGCCGCCCTGCGCCCCGTGCTCGCCGACAGCGTGCGCCGGGAGGACGACGAGGAGGCCGACGCAGCCGCCTAGGGGGGGCGGCCGGGCAGCGGCCTGGAGCGCGAACCGGCTCACAGCAGCGCCTCCCCCACGGCAGGACAATGGCCCCATGCCGGCAAGGAGCCTCCGCCCGCTGAGCCTCAATCCCTGGTCCACCGGCCAGCCGACCGACCCTTGGGCGGTCCTGGCCCGGCGCCTCCGGCCGGGGCTGAGCCTGCGCGAGCCCTGGGGCCTCGTCTTCGCGGCGCTGGCGCTCGGCTTCCTCCTCTGGGCCGCGCTCTGGGCCCATCGCCTGGCCGCGGCGCTGGTGGACAGCGGCGCCTGGCTCGTTCCGCTGGGCGCGCTGGGCCTGGCACTGGCCATGGCGGGCATGACGGGGCGGCTCGCGCTGGTGCGCCTCGCGTCCGGCCTGCCCACGGGGCCGGCGCTCGCCGCGGCCGTGGCGGTAAGCGTGCTCCTCGGGACGGGTCCCCTGGTCCTCGGCACCCTCGCCGCCCTTTCCCCGGGGCTCTTTCTCGCGAGCCTGCTGCTCGCGGCCGCGACGTGGATCGCCGCGGCCGCCTGGCGGCGCGTGTGGCCCGGTGGGCCGTCACGGGCCCGGAGACGCACCCTGGCCCGCCCCGAGGCCGGGCGGCGGCCCTGCCGCTCCGGGGCTGCCGGGGCCGTGGCCCGCCGCACGGGCGGGGCCGATCCGCGCTGGCTCGCCTGCCTGCAGCTCGCCGGCATCCGCGCCGCCACCGCCACGCAGCTCCACCGCGCAGGCCTGCGCACCCTGGAAGACCTCGCCCGCGCCGACGACGCGGCCCTGCTCGCAGTGCGGGGCATCGGCCCTGCCACGCTGCGGCGCCTGCGCGCCGCCGTGAGCGCCCGTCTCGCCCTGGAGCAGGCCGCCCGCCCCCAGGACGCCGCCTGACCGTGCCTGCGGCGCCTCCGTGACCTTTCCGCCCACCGTTCGCGGGCCCGTTGGGCGCCGTGGCGGCAAGCCGATTCCACGGCAGTGACGCTCGTCTCCGACGTGAACACCTGCTGGAAATCCATATCCAGCCCTTCCGCCGTGCGCCGGAATGGTGTCTAGTGGCAGGGTGGAGACGCCCATCCAGAGCTGCCCGGGCACGATCCAGGAGCCGCGGTCCCCTTCCCGGCAAGGGCGCGGGATCGTGGCGGCGGCGGGGTTCCGCCCGGCGTGGTGGCTGCCCGGACCGCACCTGCAGACCCTGTGGGCGGCGCTCGCGCGTCCGCGCCCGCGGCTCCCCCTGCGCTGGGAGACGGTTCCGCTTCCGGATGGCGACTTCCTGGAGCTCGCCTGGGTGGCGGGGGTCGGCACAGGACCCGTGGTCCTCGTGCTGCACGGGCTGGAGGGCTCGGCGCGCTCGCCCTATGCGGCGGGGCTCGCCGCGCGGCTCGCCGCGGCGGGTCTCCGGCCCGCCGTCATGCACCTGCGCGGCTGCGGGCGTCGCCCCAACCGCGGCCCCTGCCTTTACCACTCGGGAATGACCGGCGACCTTCGCGCTGTGCTCGCGCGGCTCGCGGCCACGGGGCGGCCCGCGGCCGCCGCGGTGGGCTATTCCCTGGGCGGCAACCTGCTCCTCAAGCACCTGGGCGAGGCGGGCGCGGCGGCGGGGCTGCACGCGGCGGTCGCGGTCTCGGTGCCCTTCGAGCTCGCCGCCTGCGCCCGGCGCATCCGCGTGGGCTTCTCCCGCGTGTACGAGCGGGCGCTGCTTCGGCACATGCGCCGGAGCGTGCGACGGCGGCTCGCGTGCGTGCCGCTGCCCGGGATCGGGGCCGTGCGACTGCGAGGGCTCGCGAGCCTGCGCGCATTCGACGCCGCCGTCACCGCGCCCCTGCACGGCTTCGCGGGCGTGGACGACTACTACGCGCGCGCGAGCTGTCGCCCGTGGCTCGGGCGCATCCGCGTGCCCACCCTCATCCTGCACGCGGCCGACGATCCCTTCGTCCCGCCCGAGGCCATCCCGGCGCCGGACGAGCTCGCACCGGCGGTGCGGCTGGAGCTCGCGCACCGCGGCGGGCACGTGGGCTTCGTGGCAGGGGCCTCGCCCCTGCGGCCCCGCTGGTGGCTGGAGGGGCGTATCCTGGATTTCCTGCTCGAGCGGCTGGCCGGGTCCTCATGAACGCCGGACGCGGCTTCGTGCAGCCTGCCCGCCCGGGCGCCGGTCCCCGGCGGCGTGGCGCGCCTTCTCGGGCCACTCGCACAGGTCGTAGAGCACGCACTCCCCGCAGCGGGGCGTGCGCGCGGTGCAGGTCTCGCGCCCGTGCAGGATCATGGCCAGCGTGAAGGCGGTCCAGCGCCGCTGCGGCACCTGCGTCCTGAGCGCTTCCTCGGCCTCGTCGGCGTTGCGGGTGGCGACCAGCCCGAGCCGGTTCGCCACGCGCAGCACATGGGTGTCCACCGCGATGGCCTGGCGGCCGAAGGCGCTGCCGAGGACCAGGTTGGCGGTCTTGCGTCCCACCCCGGGCAGGCTGGTGAGCTCCTCCACGCTGTCCGGCACCTTGCCGCCGAAGCGCTCCACCAGCGCCCGGCAGCAGGCGATGAGGGCGCGCGCCTTCTGGCGGTAGTAGCCGGTGGGGCGGATCAGGGCCTCGAGCTCGGCCGGATCGGCCTCGGCGTAGGCGCGAGCGCTGCGGTAGCGGCGGAAGAGGGTGCGCGTGACCTGATTGACCCGCTCGTCGGTGCACTGAGCCGAGAGGATGGTGGCCACCAGCAGCTCGAGCGGGTTGGAGAACTCGAGCGCCACCTTGGGGCGGCGGTACTTCTCGAGCAGCCGTTCGGTGATGGCGGCGGCATCCGCCATGGACGAGCCCCGCTCAGCCGCTCGGGTAGACCACCAGGTGGCGCGCGGCGCCGCTGCCGGCGCTCTCGGCTACCAGGCGGTGGCGGGCCACCACGCGGTGCTGGAGCCGGCGCACCGCCGCCGTCCGCGGGCTGAGCGCCACGGGCTCGCCCGCCTCGCGCACCCGCGCCACGGCTTCCTCGGCCTCCCGCAGGGCCTCGCCCAGCTCCTCGTCCTCCACGCCGCGCACGACCCGGAAGACGTCGGCCAGCAGCCGGCGGATCTGGGCAGTGGTGTTGCGCCGGGCCACGTAGAGGGGGAGCTCGAGCTGGGCCAGCATGCGCCTCAGGCGCGGATCGTCGGCGCGCGAGCGGAGCGCCACCACCAGGTCGGCCTGCTCCGGCCGGCCCACCGTGCGCGCCTCCAGCCGCAGGTCGCGCAGCACGCGCTCGACGGTGTCGCGGCTCAGGGCGTAGGGGTAGATGCGAAGCGGCCGGTCGGCCTCGGGCAGCGCGGGCGGCTCTGGCTCGGGCGCGGGCACCTCCTCCCCGCCCGCAGGCGTGCCCGCCACGGGCCGGCCGCGCAGCAGGGCGTCCACCGCCGCCGCCGTGTCCTCGTGCACAACGAGCCGCTCGTGGTCCACCAGCTCCACCACCGCGTCGAAGGTGGGCGGGGCCTTGCGCTCGCTCACGGTCTTCTGCGTGCCGCGCAGGCGCGCCTCCTCGTCGCCCAGGGTCACGGTCTGCACCCCACCCACCAGGTCGGCCAGCGTCGGGTTCTGCACCAGGTTGGCGAGCGTCGTGCCATGGGCCGTGCCGATGAGCTGCACCCCGCGCTCGGCGATGGTGCGGGCGGCGGCGGCCTCGGCCGCCGTGCCGATCTCGTCCACGATGATGACCTCGGGCATGTGGTTCTCCACCGCCTCGATCATCACCGCGTGCTGGCGGTCCGGGTGGGGCACCTGCATGCGGCGCGCGCCGCCGATGGCCGGGTGCGGCACGTCGCCGTCGCCAGCGATCTCGTTGGAGGTGTCCACCACGATCACGCGCTTGCCGAGATCGTCGGCCAGCACGCGCGCGATCTCGCGCAGGCGCGTGGTCTTGCCCACGCCCGGCGGGCCCAGCAGCAGCAGGCTCGCGCCGCGCTCGACCAGGTGGCGGATGGGCTCGATGGTGCCGTAGACCGCCCGCCCGACCCGCAGGGTCAGCCCCACGATGCGGCCGGCGCGGTTGCGGATGGCCGCGATGCGGTGCAGCGTCCCCTCGATGCCGGCGCGGTTGTCGGCGCCGAACTCGCCCACCATGGCGGCCACATGGGCCAGGTCCTCACGGCTGACGGGCTGCTCGGCGATGCGCTCGGTGCGGCCGGGGTAGCGCGCGAGCGGCGCGCGGCCGAGATCGAGCACGATCTCGAGCAGGTCCGCCTCGGGCAGGCGCGCGAGGGCCTCCTGCAGGTGCGCCGGGAGGGTGGCGACGAGCAGGTGCAGGTCGTCGGTGCGGGTCTCGGTGGTCACTTCGTACGCCGCCTCGCGGGCGGCCGACTGCCGGATTCACAATATAGGGGCACGGGCCGCAGGGGCAAGGGGATGGAGGGGCTGCGCATCGTGAGCGGGGGCCAGACCGGGGTGGACCGGGCGGCGCTGGACGTGGCCCTCGCCCTGGGTCTCGCCTGCGGGGGCTGGTGCCCGCGCGGGCGGCGCGCCGAGGACGGACGCATCCCGGCCCGCTATCCCCTGCGGGAGACCCGCTCCCGGGACTACCGCGTGCGCACCGAGGCCAACGTGCGCGCGGCCGACGCGACCCTCATCCTCGCCGAGGGCCCGCTCACGGGCGGCACGGCGCTCACGCTGCGGCTGGCCCGCCACCTGGGCCGCCCCGTGCGCGTGGTGGACCTCGCCGTCGCGCCCGACCCGGCCACACTCGAGCCCTGGCTCCGGGCCCGGGGGGTGCGCACGCTCAACGTGGCCGGCCCGCGCGAGAGCCAGCGGCCGGGCATCGGCGTGCGCGCCCGCCGCTGGCTCGAGGCGGCGCTCGCGCCCTTCGCCCCGGGGCACGTGGCACAATAGCCCCGCGGCCGGAGTGGCGGAACTGGCAGACGCGCGTGACTTAGGATCACGTGCCTTCGGGCGTGGGAGTTCGAGTCTCCCCTCCGGCACCATCCAGCCCCGCGAGCACGCCAGAGCGCGGCCATGCCCTTCGCCTACTACGAGCGCCTCAGCCCGGCCCGGCAGCGCATCTACCGCGCGAGCGACGCCGTGGGCGAGATCGCGCTCCCGCGCCCCGAGGCCCTGCGGCCGCTGGCCGTGGCGCTGGAGCGGGCGCTCGCCACCGGCGAGCGCGCCGCCGTGGAGCGGGCCGCCCAATGCCTCGCCAACGGCATCTGCGACCAGCTTGGCGTGCGGCGGGCGGCGGTGACGGTGCTCGAGCGGCGGCCCCGCGCCGGCTGGGGCGAGCTCCACGGGCTCTACGAGCCGGCCCGCCCGCCGCGTCATCCGCGCATCACCGTCTGGATGCGCACCGCCAGGCGCGAGCGGGTGGTGGCCTTTCGCACCTTCCTGCGCACCCTCTTGCACGAGCTGCTCCACCACCTGGAC